>Ga0214467_1000101_pt1 | contig 24411 bp, 23 predicted proteins | sample RVTome_8_FD_187339 | JGI IMG/M metagenome (GOLD analysis project Ga0214467, IMG submission 187339) | Soil microbial communities from uranium-contaminated site in the Upper Colorado River Basin, Wyoming, United States - RVT160D0 HiSeq ...
ATCCGGCCGTGCCCCTGTCTCTCAACTGGTGTTCGCCCCAATCACAACACCTGAGGAGAGCATCATGCGCAAGCTCATCGTCGCCAACATCGTGTCGCTTGACGGATACTTCGAGGGCCCGGGAGGCAACGTGATGGCGCTGCCGATGGACGGCTTCTTCGACGCGCACAACCTGGAGCGCCAGCGGGCGGCCGACACGCTGCTCCTCGGCGCGAGCACATACCTGGGTCTCAAGAGCTTCTGGCCGGCGGTGGCCGAGGACCCCTCGGTGTCGCCCGCGGTCGCCGCCGACCTTTCCATGGCCGACCTGCACCGCGAGATCGGGCAGCGCAACAACGAAATGCGGAAGGTCGTCATCTCGGACACGCTGTCCAAAGAGGACACCGCGCCGTGGACGGAGACGACGACCATCGTGCGCCGGGCCGAGGCGCACGCGGCGGTGGCGGAGCTCAAGCGCCAGCCGGGCCGCGACATCCTCATGTTCGGCAGCCGGATCCTCTGGAACGACCTGCTGGCCGCCGGCCTCGTCGACGAGCTGCACCTGATGGTCGGCGCGAAGGTGCTCGGTGGCGGCACGCCCGCGTTCGGCGCGGGGCCGGTGCCGCCGCTGCGGCTGCTCGACACGCGCCGTCGCGAGGGGTCGGACAACGTACTACTGCGGTATGAGGTCTAGACATCGGATGTATGCGAGCGCCACGGCCGGTGAGCCGGCCATGTCCGCTCATGCTTAACGTCAAGACATCCGGTCTCTGTCTTGACAGGCGACCCTGTGTCGGCTTAGTTTCGGCATCGTTAAATTCATTGGTTTAACTATGTCGCGAATGAGGAGCCGTCGATGGGTATCTCGCGCCGCAGCGTCCTGACCTCCGCCGTCGCCGGCTCCGCGCTCGCCGCCGCGGGCGCCACCGCGGCCACCTCCACCACCGCCGCGGCGGCGGCCAGCCCACCCGGTGATGTGGTCGGCAAGATCACCGTTGGCTACCAGGGCTGGTTCGCCGCCGCTGGTGACGGTTCACCGATCAACGGCTGGTGGCACTGGAGCCAAAACTGGGGGCAGGCGCCCTCGCCCAGCAACACCGCGATCATCTCCTGGCCGGACATGCGCGAGTACACGGCGAGCTACCAGACCGCGTACGCCAACCTCGGCAACGGCCAGCCGGCCCGCCTGTTCTCCCACTACGACCAGCAGACCGTGGACACCCACTTCCGGTGGATGCAGCAGTACGGGTGCGACACGGCGGCGCTGCAGCGGTTCAACCCGTTCGGCGGGGAGGGCGCGATCCGCGACGCCATGGCGGCCAAGGTGCGCACGGCGGCGGAGGCCTTCGGCCGCAAGTTCTACATCATGTACGACGTCACGAACTGGACCGACATGCAGGCCCAGATCAAGACGGACTGGACGACGAAGATGCGGGCGTACACGTCGTCACCCGCCTACGCGGTCCAGAACGGAAAGCCGGTCGTGTGCGTCTGGGGCTTCGGCTTCAACGACCCGGGCCGCCCCTTCGCCCCGGCCGCCTGCCTCGAGGTCATCAACTGGTTCAAGGGCCAGGGCTGCTACGTCATCGGCGGCGTGCCCACCTGGTGGCGCACCGGCGTGAGCGACTCGCGTCCTGGCTTCGGTGACGTCTACCGCGCGTTCAACATGATCTCGCCCTGGATGGTCGGCCGCGCGGCCAGCTCGGCGGACCTCGACTCGTACTACAACAACGCCAACGTCGGCGACCAGGCCGAGTGCAACCGCCTCGGCATCGACTACCAGCCCTGCGTGATGCCCGGCGACCTCTCGTCCGGCCACCGCCGCCACGGCGACTTCATGTGGCGGCACTTCTACAACATGGTTCGCGTCGGGTGCCAGGGCATCTACATCTCGATGTTCGACGAGTACAACGAGGGCAACCAGATCGCCAAGACCGCCGAGAACGCCGCCATGCAGCCGACCAACTTCGGCCGCCGCGCGCTCGACGAAGACGGCACCGCCTGCTCGTCCGACTACTACCTGCGGCTGACGGCCGACGGCGGCCGGATGCTGAAGGGCCAGCTCGCGCTCACCCCCACCCGCCCGACCCAGCCCGTGGTCGGTGGTGGCGACCCGCAGCCGCCGACCGGCGTGGTCAGCCTGCGCGCCAGGGTCAACTCGCGGTACGTCTGCGCGGACGGAGCCGGCGCGCAGCCACTGATCGCCAACCGCACCTCGGTCGGCCCGTGGGAGCAGTTCGACCTCGTCACCCTCTCGGGTGGAAACGTGGCCCTACGCGCGCGGGTCAACGGCTTGTACGTCTGCGCCGACAACGCCGGTGCCGCCCCGCTCATCGCCAACCGCACGGCGGTGGGCCAGTGGGAGACGTTCCAGCTCATCCGCGACGCGAACGGTTCGGCGAGCCTGCGCGCGCTGGCCAACAACCGCTACGTCCAAGCCGGCAACGCGGGCGCCGCGGCGCTCATCGCCGGGGCGACCACGATCGGCACATGGGAGCAGTTCGACCTCATCGGCGCCTGACGCCTGTACCGTGCCGGTGTGAACGTCGTGGACATCTACACCGATGGCGCGTGCAGTGGAAATCCTGGCCCGGGCGGCTGGGGAGCGTTGCTGCGTTACGGCGCCCACGAGAAGGAGATCTGTGGCGGCGAGCTGGGTGAGACCACCAACAACCGGATGGAGCTGATGGCTCCGATCCAGGCGTTGGAGAGCCTCACCCGGCCGGCGGTGGTGCGGATCCACACCGACAGCACCTATGTGCGCAACGGCATCACCAAATGGATACCGCGCTGGAAGAGCAACGGCTGGCTGACGACCGACAAGCAACCGGTCAAGAACGCCGACCTGTGGCAGCGCCTGGACGCCGCCGCCAGCCCGCACCAGGTCGAGTGGCTCTGGGTCAAGGGCCACGCCGGGCACACGGAAAACGAACGCGCCGACCGGCTCGCCGCCAAGGGTTTGCGCGAGGCGGCGGCAGTCGGCTGAAAGCGGGTCAGGCGGGCCGCCGCCAGAGCGCGACGCTCAGGCAGACCGCCCACAGCAGCGCGGCGGGGATCGAGTACGCGCCGATCTGGGCGACGACCGCGAGCGCGATCACGAGCGCGGCGCCCGGTCCGATGTACCCGATCCAGCGTGGCAGTGCCGCGGTGCGGAGGGCGACGACCGAGATCGCGGCGATGGTCAGCGCGAGGGTCGTCATGACCGGGAGGTCGAGCAGCGTGTAGTTGAGCGCGGTCGAGTAGCGCAGCACGTCGAGCGCCGGCAAGGGCTGGTCCATCCGGTCGACCAGATGGGCGATCACCCCGCGCAGCGCGGCGGAGACGAGCAGCGTGGCGGTGAAGGCGGCCCCCATCGCGCGGGCCAGGCCCAGCCACGCCGGCGCGCCCGACGCGGCGGGGATGCGCCGCAGGTGGTTGACGACGACGGCGAGCAGCACGGCGGCGACCGCGGCTGCACACCATCGCGGCTGGCGGCACGGTCCTGGACCCGGAGGTCGTCCGCCACCTGACGCGCCGCCACTCCCGCCGCAACCCCGTGCTCTCCCTCACCGCGCGGGAGCGGGACGTGCTCGCCCTGATGGCCGAGGGCCGGTCGAACGCGGCCATCGCCGAGCGGCTCGTGGTGAGCCTCAAGACCGTCGAGAGCCACATCGCCAACATCGCGAGGGCGCGGCCTGACACACGTTCAGACCGCGAAGACCTGTGCGTCGTCGGCGAACGCCTTGAACTCCAGCGCGTTGCCCGCCGGGTCGAGCAGGAACATCGTCCACTGCTCGCCGGGCTGCCCCTCGAAGCGCACGTACGGCTCGATGACGAACGCGATGCCGGCGGCCCGCAGCCGCTCGCTGAGCTTGTGAAACTCCGGGACGGTCAGGAGCAGGCCGAAGTGCGGCACCGGCACGTCGTGCCCGTCGACCGGGTTGTGTATCCGCTGCGCGCGGGCCGGCGCCAGGTGGGTGACGAACTGGTGGCCGTGCAGATTCCAATCCACCCACGTGTCCGCGCTGCGCCCCTGCTCCAGGCCGAGCACCTCGCCGTAGAAGTGGCGGGCGGCGGCCAGGTCGTCGACCGGCATGGCGAGGTGAAACCGCGGGATCGTCATCGCTCTCCTCCGAGCTTCGCGTGGTGGTCCTGGCGCGCCTTGTCGACCTCGTCAAGGTTGACAGACCGCTCGAGCTCGCGGTGAAAGGGCTCTGGCCAGGGCTCTGAAAGGTGTCTGTGCTGGACTGGCCGTCATGACCCGATTCCGCAGGCTCGCCATCGGCGCCGTACTCGCCGGCATCCTCACCGCGAGCGGCCTCGCCGCCGCCGGACCGGTCAGCGCCGGCGGTCGCCCGAGTTCGCAGACAGCAGCCCCGGCGGCGTGGTTGGAGTACGGCGCCTACGGTTCGCTCGAAGAATGCGACATCGCCCGCCAGCTCCACGGGCCGGTCACCTCGCAGTGCAGCTGGAAGTTCTACGACTGGGCCAACTTCGGCTGGTACTTCGGATCGAACCACTGAGGCCCGGGTCCTAGAGCCGGGTCGCGGCCCGCACCAGCCCGGCGAGGGCCCGGGAGCGGCTGTGCGGGGGCCACGCGATCACGGTCGTCACGGCCGGCGCGTCCAGCACCGGCACGGTGGCGAGGCCGTCGCGCAGATTGGCGCGGGACGACTCCGGCAGGATCGCCGTGGCCCGGCCGAGCGCGATCAGCTCGAACAGCTGCGTGGTATCCCGGGCCTGTGGACCAGGGCCGTCCGGGTAGGTGCCGTCGCGGCGGGGCCACCGTGGCATCGGCAGGTCGGGCAGCGCGGTGACGTCGGACAAGCGCAGGCTGGTCCGGGCGGTGAGGTGGTGCCCGGCCGGCAGGACCGCGACCTGCCCCTCCGTGAGCAGCTCCTCGGTGTCGAACCCGACCGTCGAGTCGAACGGCAGGTGTAGCAGCGCCACGTCTGCCCGCCCGTCGCGCAGCAGCCGCTCCTGCTCAGCGATCCCGCACAGGTGCACGTCGACGGCGACCGCGCCGGGCTCGGCGGCGTAGGCATCGAGCAGCTTCGACAGCAGCTCGCTGGACGCGCCGGCCTTCGAGGCGAGGACCAGGCCGGGAGCCCCGGTCGCGGCGAGGGCGGCACGGCGGGTGCGGCGGCCGGCGGCATCGACCGCGTCAAGAGCCGCCCGTCCCTCGACCAGCAGCACCGACCCGGCCTCGGTCAGCGTGACGGTGCGGCTGGTCCGCTCGAGCAAGACCACCCCGAGCCGGCGTTCGAGCTGCCGGATCGCCCGCGACAGCGGCGGCTGCGCGATCCCGAGCCGCCGCGCGGCCCGCCCGAAATGCAGCTCCTCGGCGACGGCGACGAAGTATCGCAGCTCCCGCGTCTCCATGCCGCCACGGTACCGCCGGATCGATACCCGTGAGGTATCGCTGCCCACCCAACCGGTGTTGGTGGCCCAGTCCGGCGCGGACAGGATTCGATGCATGAGCGAACGAACGATCGCGCTGGTCACCGGCGCGAACAAGGGGATCGGGTATGAGATCGCGGCCGGCCTGGGCGCTCTCGGCTGGAGCGTCGGCGTCGGGGCCCGGGACGAGGAGCGCAGGGAGGCCGCCGTGGAGAAGCTGCGCGCGGCCGGCGTCGACGCCTTCGGCGTGCCACTCGACGTCACCGACGACGCGAGCGTGACCGCGGCGGCGGGGCTGGTCGAGGAGCGCGCCGGCCGCCTCGATGTGCTCGTCAACAACGCCGGCGTGACCGGCGGCATGCCGCAGACGCCTACGACGGCCGACCTCACGACCGTGCGGACGGCCGTGGAGACCAACGTGGTCGGCGTCATCCGCGTCACCAACGCGATGCTGCCGCTGCTGCGCCGCTCGGCATCGCCGCGGATCGTCAACATGTCCAGCAGCGTCGGCTCCCTCACCCGGCAGAGCGGTCCGGGCGGCGAGCAGGTGACGGGCCCGATCTCGGTCGCGTACACGCCGTCGAAGGCGATGCTCAACGCCGTCACCGTCCAGTACGCCAGGGAGCTGCGCGGCACGAACATCCTGATCAACGCCGCCTGCCCCGGGTACGTCGCGACCGACCTCAACGGTTTCCGCGGCGTGCGTACCCCAGAACAGGGCGCGGCCATCGCGATCCGGCTCTCGACCCTGCCCGACGGCGGCCCGACCGGTGGGTTCTTCGAGGACGCCGGGGTCGTGCCCTGGTGAGCGGCTGACGCCCCGGCTAGACCCCGGCGGACATCACCGTGGCGGTGTGTGTCCGCCGGTGGCGGATCAGGTAGGCGATCCCCACCGGAATCGAGACGATCACGCTCAGCGGGATCCGGTCCGCGGGGTAGAAGGACACCCCGATGAGCAGGACCATGCTGGCCCACGCCCACACGCTGACCGCCGCGGGCTGCCGCAACACCAGCACGAACAGGACGACGACCAGCGCCACGAAGATGGCGGGATGCCAGGAGAACGGCGTGCGGTGGTGGGTCTGTACCGCGATCCCGCTGACCACCGCGGCGACCCAGGCGACCCGCCAGGCCAGCAGCGGGCGGGCTACCACGAGCAGCAGGGGTGCCGCCAGCACGGGACCGGCGAACGCGCATATCCACATCGGCAGGGCGGATTTCGCGTCCAGGTAGGTCACCGCGCCGTACGCCAGGTACGCCGCCCCTGCCGAGGCGAGAAGCCACGCGGTCATGCGGCGCCTGGGTTTGGTGGGCGGTCGCACGGTATCCGCACCGATCAGCAACGTCCGCAGGCCGGCGAGTCCGGACGTGAGCGCGTAGTGGGTGCCGCGTCTCGCGGCGAGGATTCGTCGATCTGTCATGTCGCGGAGGGTAGGTCCGTGACTTCGCGCCGGTCGTGATACCAGGGGCGGATTCGTGTGCCGTACCCGCGTATCACCCGGTCAGCTGGGCGCCGCTCTCATGCGTCTTCGGGGTCACCAGCTCCACCTCGTGCTCCCGGAGAGCGTCCACGAGATCACGTGGCGGGGTGGCGTCGGTGATGAGGTAGTCGGCACCCCCGAGCTCGGACACCTGGGCGAAGAGCCGGCGACCGAACTTGGACGAGTCGGCCAGGATCGCCACGCGCGCCGCCCGGGAGATCATCTCCTGCATCATCGCCGCCTCGGCGAGGTTGCTCGTCGTGTATCCGGCGACCGCTGACACGGCGCCGACCCCGATCAGCGCGAGATCGCAGCTGATGTCGAGCTCGGCGCCGCCGGCGGCCCGGAAGCTGACGGGGCCGGTGGTGGCGAGCGTGAGGGTGCGGACCGCGCCGCCGAAGAGGTACACGTCGCGGATGGCCGCGGGTGAGAGCGCCGGGGGCACCAGCAGACTGTTTGTCGCGACGGTGAGGTCGCGGTGGTTGCGCAGGCACTTGGCGACGGCGAGGGTGGTGGTCCCGCCGTTGATCATGATGACCGAGCCATTTTCCACAAGGGACGCGGCAAGTACCGCGATCTTCTCCTTCTCTTGCTTTTCCAGGTTGAGCCGCACATCCACGGCCCGGTCGACCCGGGAGAAGGTGGACTGGCTGACCGCTCCGCCGTAGGTGCGGACCAGGACGCCGTCGGCGCTCAGTTGGTCGAGATCCCGCCGGATGGTGTCGATGGAGACGCCGAAGCGCTCCGCGAGCGCGGTGACCGTGACCTCGCCGGTCTCTGCGACGAAGGCCGCCAACTGGGCCTTGCGCCCCGCGGGTAGGCGACGCTGCCGGTCTTCTTTGTCGAGAGCCACCGATCCTCCCATCTTTGCGGTAGTCGCGCCCACCATCATGCGCGGCGAGGGCTCAAAGGAAGCTTAGAACGGCAGGCTACAGCATCCATCCGCCTGTTTCGTGCCACGTAGCGCCATGCTTGAAGCGAGCGGCGCCGCGATACCGCCACGTTCGACCCTGATTTCCGATTTGTTCTGCAAGACTCTGCATTCTCAAGCCAGATGTTGCAGTAGTAGGTCTTGTAAGGGGTGTAACGTGCTGTTAACGTGGCGCAAACCTGCAAAGAGCGGTAACACCTATACATCGAAGGAGTTCGCGATGATCGGAGGCGGCACCCGGGTGCGCGGCCGGCTGCGGCAGCTACTCGGGGTGATGGCGGTGGCGGCGATGGTCGGTACCACCGCGGTGGGGTGCGGCGGTTCCGATGAGGGATCGAGCGGGGACGGCACCGTCACGCTGGAGTTTGCTCAGTGGTGGGCGCCGGAGCTTCCGGCGGGATCGTTCGACAAGCTCATGTCGGACTTCACGGCGCAAAACCCGAATATCAAGGTCAAGCTGTTGAGCGGGCCGTACGCGTCCACCAAGCAGCAGTTGGTCTCCGGAGCGGCGTCGAAGACGCTGCCGGACGTCGTGGGCCTCGACGGCGCGTGGGTGAGTGATTTCGCCAAGCAGGGGGCGATCGCTGACCTGAGCGAGCTCATGACCGATGCGAAGTACGACTCGAGCCAGCTCGCGAGCCAGATCCAGCTCCAGGGGAAGACCTACATGATCCCCGTGGTCAACTTCGTGTATCCCCTGTTCGTCAACAACGACCTGCTCACCAAGGCCGGGGTCACCACGCCGCCGAACACCCGTACCGAGTTTCTGGACGCGGCCAAGAAGGTCACCGCGCTCGGGGGCAACGTCACGGGGTGGGCGCTTCCGCTCGACACCGCCGTGCCCAACGGCATCCAGAACGACGTGATGTCGTGGGTGTGGGCGTCCGGCGGCAGCATGCTCACCAAGGACGGAAAGCCCGACCTGACCGGCCAGCCCGTCAAGAGCGCCGTGGAGTACGTCAAGAGCCTGAACGACGCCGGCGTCATCGCGCCCGGTTCGCTCACGATGAAGGAGCAGGACAAGGTCGAGAAGTTCACCACCGGCCAGGTCGGCATGGTGATCGACTCCTTGGCGCACATCACGCTGATCAAGAAGAACAACCCGGACCTGAAGTTCACCGTGACGCCGCTCCCGGCCGAGGACGGCTACACCGGCAAGCGTGGCATCCCGTACGCGTCGTGGGGTATCGGCGTCGCCGACTCCTCGAAGCACAAGGCCGAGGCGTTCAAGCTCGTCGAGTTTCTGATGAGCAAGCAGACGAACGCGGAGCTGAGCACGCTGGCGAACGGCTTCCCGGGCAACAAGACCGCCGAGCCGGACTTCAGCAAGAGCGACCCGCTCTTCAAGACGGCCTTCGACATCTACCAGGCGGGCTACCCGGCCAACGAGTTCGTGGGTCTGCCCAAGTCTGAGGACCTCATGCGCAGCTTCGATGAGCAGCTCCAGCTCACGCTCACCGGCAAGCAGAGTGTCGACGACACGCTCAAGAAGTCGCAAGAGTCCTGGGCATCGGTGCTCTGACGCCCTGCCACCGATCGGGGCCGCGCCGGCGCTGCGGCGCGGCCCCGAAACAAGGAGACATCGATGGACACTGCGAACCTGGATCGCGCGGCCCCGCCGGCCGCGGCGGTGGCATCGCAGACCCCCGCGGCCCATCGGGGCAGGGCGCGGCGTTTCTTCGCGAAGAGCGCCGCCCCGTTCGGCTTTCTCTCGCCGACGATCATATTGATCGCCGTTCTGATGATCATCCCCATCGGGATGGTGGTGAGCTATTCGTTCAAAGACAACGTCATCACCCAGGACAACTCGGTCTTCGTCGGCCTCGACAACTACACGAAGGTGCTCGGCGACGCGGACTTTCGGGCCGCGCTGAAGAACACGTTCATCTTCATTACGGTGAGCACCGTCGCCCACCTCCTGCTCGGCCTGGCCTTCGCCGTGATGCTCAACAGCTCGTTGCTGGGCAGGACGACCAAGGCCATTTTCCGCGTCATTTTCATCCTCCCGTGGCTCTTCACGGTCGCCGTGATCGCGGTCATCTGGCGGCTCATGCTCGACCCGGCCGGGGTGGTCAACTACCTGCTGACCACAGTCGGCGGGATGCAAGAGGGAGTCAACTGGCTCTCCGACCCGGGTAAGGCCCTCTGGGCGTTGACATTCATCAACATCTGGGCCGGGTACCCCTTCTTCATGATCAGCATCCTCGCCGGATTGCAGGGGATCTCGCCCGACCTGTACGAGGCGGCCTCCGTCGACGGTGCCAACCCTTTCCGGCAGTTCTGGAACGTGACGCTCCCGCAGCTGCGTCCGGTGCTCATCAGCATGGCCGTGCTCGACCTCATCTGGACCTCGCAGCAGTTCGCCCTCATCTGGATGACGACGGGCGGCGGTCCGTTGAATGTCACGGAGATGCTCAGCACGTACACCTACAAGCAAGCCTTCAGCAGTTACGAGTTCGCCGTAGCGTCCGCCAGCGCCGTCATAGTCCTGCTGCTCACGATGATCCTGGCGTTCTTCTACGTCCGCCTCCAAAAGGAGAGGTGATCGCGTGCTCACCCGCAAGCGACGGCGCCTCGGCGCGAAGATCGCCGTGCTCACCGGGCTGTGCCTCGGCGCGGCCTTCGCCGGCCTGCCGGTCGTGTGGATGCTGTCGACGTCGTTGAAGCCCAACGGCGAGGTCTTCGCGGTCCCGCCGCGCCTGATCAGCAAGCACTTCTCGTTCGACGCCTACAGCGCCATCCTGACCGACGGCGCGCAGCTCAGGTTCTTCCTCAACAGCTACATCGTCGCGCTCTCGGTGACCGCGCTGACGTTGCTCGTCGCGGTCCTCGCGGCGTACGGGTTCAGCCGCTACGAGTTTCCGATGAAGCGCTCGATCAATGCCGTCATCGTCAGTGTCCAGGCGGTGCCGCCGATCACGCTCGTCATTCCCTACTTCGGCCTCGTCGTGACGCTCGGGCTGTACAACACCTATCCCGGGCTGATCCTCACGCACATGGTGTTCACCCTGCCGTACGCGATCATCATGATGACCGCGTATTTCAACACGCTGCCCAAGGAGCTGGACGAGTCCGTCAAGGTGGATGGAGCCTCGAGTTGGACGGCGCTGTGGCGGGTGCTGGTGCCCATCTCGGTGCCGGGGATGGTCGCCGTCGGCGTCTACACGTTCATGATCTCGTGGAACGAATACCTCTTCGCGCTGACGCTCACCCGCACCGACGACATGCGCACAGTGCCGATCGGCATCCAACTTCTCATGGGTCAGCACTCCTATGAGTGGAACCAGATGATGGCCATGAGCATCCTGGGCTCCATCCCGGTCCTCATCCTCTTCCTCCTCTTCCAGCGACGATTTATCGGTGGCCTCACCTCCGGTGCCGTCAAGGCCTGACAACACTCGCTCGTCCCGAGCAAGTAACTACCCCGAAGGAGAAAAGCAGCTATGCTGACGACCGGCAAGGCGATCCTGGACGTTGCGAATGAGAAGAATTTCGCCGTGCCCGCCTTCAACATCAGCGATTACGCCATGTTCAACGGGATCGTGGACATCAGCGAGGAAAAGCACGCGCCGCTTTTCATCGGGATCCATCCCGACGAGGTGCGGCACATCGGAGTGGATGTGATCGCCGCGATGACACACCGGGCCCACCGCTCGTCCGTGCCGATCGCGATCCACTGGGACCACGGCGCGACCTACGAGGAGATGCTGACCGCGATCCAGGTCGGCTTCACCTCGGTGATGATCGACGCGTCGCTACAGTCCTTTGCGGACAATGTCGCGATCTCCAGGAAGGTCGCGGAGACCGCGCACGCGGTCGGCCTGTCGGTCGAGGCGGAGCTGGGCACGATCGGCAAGGCCGACAGCGAGGGCGAGGCCGGCACCGACGCCATCATCTACACCGACCCGGTCGACGCCGTGACGTTCGTGCGGGAGACCGGCGTCGACAGCCTCGCCGTGGCCATCGGCACCTACCACGGCCTCTACCCGAAGACCCTCAAGCCTGAGCTCAAGCTCGACCTGCTCAAGGAGATCAAGGACCGGGTCCAGATCCCGCTCGTGCTGCACGGCGGCTCGGGCAACCCGGATGACGAGATCGCGCAGTCGGTCAAGCTCGGCATCAACAAAATCAACATCTCCAGCGACATCAAGGTGGCCTACCACGCGAAGATGCGCGAGGTCCTCGCCGACGCCGGCCTGCGGGAGCCGCTCAACATCCAGCCGCCGTGCATCGCGGCGATGAAGGCCGTGGCCGCGCACAAGATCGACCTCTTCGAGGCGACCGGCAAGGCCGCTCACTACTGACATGACCGGCAACGTCGTCCTGGGCCTCGGGGGAGGCGTCGACTACGAGCTCAAGCTGTCCTCGCCGATCATGGAGCAGCTCGTCCGCGAGTACCAGATCCGGGACGCCGAGCTAACGACGTCGACGACGGTGACCAACGAGCGCGAGTTGGTCATCTCGATCCTCACGTACCTCAAGAAGGGCGGAGGTGGTGAGCACTTCGTCGCCTCCTCCGCCTGCCTGAGCACGTTCGCGGAGCGCCTCCCCACCCGCACCACGCTGGGCGGCACATCCGTGCGGGCGGCGAAGGAGATGAGCCGGCTCGGCGTGCCGTCCACTTTGCATCTGGTCAGCATCAACGATGTCGTCCGGCGCCTACTGCCGGCCGACTGTGACTACATCTGCAGCGACGACAAAGACACGTTCTACCCGCATCTGATCGTGCAGTACGACCAGGGCGTGCGGGTGCGCGCGGGCGACATCGACATCGACGCGCCGTTTCCCAACCGGCTGATCTACGTCAACGATCCGGCGAACGGGTCGATGCTGCTGAGCCAGGAGCTGGGCGGGTTACTCCGCGCCGCGCGAATCTTCCTGATCTCGGGATTCAACGCGATCCGCGACGGAGAGCTGCTCGACCAGCGACTGGCCACGCTGCGAGTCCACATGCGACAGCTCCCCGCCGGGGCGGCCGTCTACTACGAGGACGCCGGATTCCACGAGCCGGGCTTCAGCCAGCGGGTCCGCGACGCGCTCATCGACCGCATCACCGTGTACGGGCTGAACGAAGACGAGCTGCAGTCATATCTGGGCCGGACGGTCGACCTGCTCGCCGCGGCGGAGGTGGCGCCGGCGCTCGAGTCGCTGCGGGCCCTCATCCCCGTCCCGACGCTGGTGGTGCACACCAAGTACTGGTCGGCGGCGTTCGGCGAGGACGCGGGCGGATACGCGAGGGCGCTGGACGAGGGCATCGTGGTGGCGAGCACCCGTTACAGCCACGGCGACGAGTACACCAGCCAGGACTTCGCGCTGATGCGGCACAGGCCGCGGCGAGCGGAGGCGGTCGAGTTCGCCGCGGTCTTGGAGAGCCGGATGGGTGGGGTCGTTCGCTGCGTCCCGGGCTTCCGTCTCGACCTCGCCGAGCCCACGACCGTCGGGCTCGGCGACGCGTTCGTCGGCGGGTTCCTCGCCGCGCTGGTCGGCTAGCCGTCTTCGAAGGCGCGACACGCCGACACGACATGTTGGTGCGTGCGTAGATGGCACCCACTAGATATGGTGTGCGGGCAGCTGGTTCGAGCGGGCACCCAGTCCGGTCGAGGCAAGAGGGAACCCCTGGTGTGATTCCGGGACTGCCCCGCAGCGGTGAGTGGGAACGACCGCCGTCAGAAGCACTGGGCCCGGGCCTGGGAAGCGACGGCCAGTAGGTGACCGGGGGCCCGGTCCTGCCCGCGAGTCCGAAGACCTGCCAGCGCGCCACGCACGACGTGTGTGGCGGTCCGAGGCCGCGCGGGATGGCCGACGCCACCGATGTCACACCCTGTGTGGATCGGCAGCGTCTCCGCGTGTGCCCGGACCTGGGAGGTCCGACTCGCGAGGAGAGAGTAGTGACGGTCACCGAGTCCGCACCGGGCATCGCGGAGAGTGCGACGGCCGCGCCGCGGCGGCATCAGATGCAGATCCGCAAGCGCAACGGCGACACCGAACCGGTCGACGTCAACAAGATCGTGCGGGCGGTCGAGCGGTGGGCGGACGACCTGGACGAGGTCGACCCGATGCGGGTGGCCACCAAGACCATCAGCGGCCTGTATGACGGTGCGACCACGGCCGAGCTGGACCGGCTGTCGATCCAGACGGCCGCCGACATGATCGGCGAGGAGCCGCAGTACTCACGCCTCGCCGCTCGGCTGCTGGCCGGGTACGTCGACAAGGAGGTGCGCGGGCAGCACGTCGCGTCGTTCAGCCAGGCCATCCGCCGCAACCACGAGCTGGGGCTGATCGGCGACGAGACGGCCGCGTTCGTAGCCGCCAACGCCCGCAAGCTCGACGACGCGGTGGACCCGACGGCCGACCTGCGGTTCGAGTACTTCGGGCTGCGCACGGTCGCCGACCGCTACCTGCTGCGCCACCCGGAGACCCGACTCGTGGTGGAGACACCGCAGTACTGGCTGCTCCGGGTGTCCTGCGGCCTGTCCCGCACCGCGGCTGAGGCGGTCGGGTTCTACCGGCTGATGTCGTCGCTGGCGTACCTGCCCAGCTCGCCGACGCTCTTCAACTCGGGCACGGCGCACACGCAGATGTCCTCGTGCTTCCTGGTCGACTCGCCGCGGGACGAGCTCGACTCGATCTACGAGCGCTATGCCCAGGTGGCGAAGCTCTCCAAGTTCGCCGGCGGGATCGGCATCTCGTGGTCGCGGGTGCGCGGGCGGGGCGCGCTGATCCGGGGTACCAACGGATTGTCGAATGGGATCGTGCCGTTTCTGCGCACACTGGACGCGAGCGTGGCGGCGGTCAACCAGGGCGGCCGGCGCAAGGGCGCGGCGTGCGTGTATCTGGAGCCGTGGCACCCGGACGTCGAGGAGTTTCTGGAGCTGCGCGACAACACGGGCGAGGACGCGCGGCGGACCCACAATCTCAACCTGGCCAACTGGATCCCGGACGAGTTCATGCGCCGGGTCGAGGCCGATGAGATGTGGTCGCTGATCGACCCGTCGGAGGCGCCGGAGCTGCCCGACCTGTACGGCGAGGAGTTCGACGCGGCGTACCGGGCGGTCGAGGCGGCCGGTCGGGTGGTGCGGCAGGTGAAGGCCCGCGACCTGTACGGGCGGATGATGCGCACGCTGGCGCAGACCGGCAACGGGTGGATGACGTTCAAGGATCCGTCGAACCGGCTGGCCAACCAGACCGGCGAGCCCGGCGAGGTCGTGCACCTCTCCAACCTGTGCACCGAGATCATCGAAGTCTCCAGCGACGGCGAGACGGCGGTGTGCAACCTCGGCTCGATCAACCTGGCCCAGCACGTACTCGCCGGCGGGATGGACTGGGAGCGGCTGCGCGCGACGGTGCGCACGGCGGTGGTGTTCCTCGACCGGGTGATCGACATCAACTTCTATCCCAGCACGCAGGCGGCCGCGTCCAACCCGCGGTGGCGGCCGGTGGGGTTGGGCGTGATGGGCCTGCAGGACGTGTTCTTCGCGCTGCGGCTGCCGTTCGACTCGCCCGAGGCGCGCGAACTGTCGACGCGGATCGCGGAGGAGATCTACCTGACCGCGCTGGAGGCCTCGGCCGACCTCGCCGAGCGGTCCGGCCCGCACCCCGCCTTCGCTCAGACCCGCGCCGCGAAGGGCGACCTGCAGCCAGACCTGTGGGGTGTCGAGCCGGCGCAAGTCGAGCGGTGGGGCACGCTGCGGCAGCGGGTCGCCACGCACGGGCTGCGTAACTCGCTCCTGGTGGCGATCGCCCCGACGGCCACGATCGCGTCGATCGCGGGCTGCTACGAGTGCATCGAGCCGCAGGTGTCCAATGTGTTCAAGCGGGAGACGCTCTCGGGCGAGTTCCTTCAGATCAACAACGCACTGGTACGTGAGCTGAAGGACCGTGGACTGTGGACGGACCAGGTGCGGGCGGAGATCAAGCGCGCCGACGGCTCGGTGCAAGGGATCGCGGCTCTGCCGGAGGACGTGCGCCAGCTGTTTCGCACCGCGTGGGAGCTGCCGCAGCGGGCGCTGATCGACCTCGCCGCGGCCCGCGGTCCGTACATCGACCAGTCGCAGTCGCTTAACCTCTTCCTGGCATCGCCGACGATCGGCAAGCTCTCCTCGATGTACCTGTACGCGTGGAAGGCCGGCCTCAAGACCACGTACTACCTCCGCTCCCGCCCGGCGACGCGGATCCAGCAGGCGACCGTCGCGATCACCGCACCCACGGTCGAGGACGTCGCCTGTTCCCTCGAAAACCCCGAGTCTTGTGAGGCGTGCCAGTAATGTTGCTCGACCCCGGGATGGACCTGACCCTGCGGCCGATGCGCTACCCGCATTTCTTCGACCGCTTTCGCGATGCCATCAAGAACACCTGGACGGTCGAGGAGATCGACCTCCACAGTGATCTCTCCGATCTGGCCAAGCTCTCCCCGGCCGAGCGGCACCTGGTGAGCCGACTTGTCGCCTTCTTCGCCACCGGCGACACCATCGTGGCCAACAACCTCGTGCTCAACCTCTACCAGCACGTCAACTCCCCGGAGGGCCGGCTGTACCTGTCGCGCCAGCTCTTCGAGGAGGCGGTACACGTGCAGTTCTACCTCAACCTGCTGGACACGTACGTGCCGGACGAGAAGGAGCGGTTCGAGGCGTTCGCCGCGATCGAGAACATCCCTTCGATCCGCCGCAAGGCCGAGTTCTGCTTCCGCTGGATCGACTCCGTCTTCGAGCTCCGGCAGCTGTCCACAAAGGATGAGCGGCGGGCGTTTCTACTCAACCTCATCTGCTTCGCCGCCTGCATCGAGGGGCTCTTCTTCTACGGTGCCTTCGCGTACGTGTACTTCCTGCGCTCGCGTGGGCTGCTGCACGGTCTCGCCTCCGGCACCAACTGGGTCTTCCGCGACGAGTCGATGCACATGGCGTTCGCGTTCGACGTGGTGGAGACCGTGCGCCGCGAGGAGCCGGACCTCTTCGACGACAAGATGTCCGCCCAGGTGACCGACATGCTCACCGAAGCGGTCGAGTGCGAGGCGAGCTTCGCCGAGGACCTGCTCGCGCAGGGCGTGTCCGGGCTCTCGCTGACGGACATGCGCGCCTACCTCGAACACGTGGCCGACCGCCGGCTAGCCCAGCTCGGCCTCCCGCCGAAGTACGGCGCGGCCAACCCGTTCGCCTTCATGGAGCTGCAGGACGTGCAGGAGCTGTCCAACTTCTTCGAGCGCCGCGTCTCCGCCTACCAGGTCGGGGTGAGCGGCACGGTGGGCTTCGACGACGACTTCTGATCTAGCCACTCGGGTGCCAGGACCACGCGGCGGTCCTGGCACCCGGCACGTCGTCTTGCCAGGCGAACTGAATGCGTGACGGCCAGATATGACCAGGCCCGAGAGATTGGATTGTGCCCCCGGCAGGATTCGAACCTGCGCTCCCGCCTCCGGAGGGCGGTGCTCTATCCCCTGAGCTACGGGGGCTCAGCGACCCACGAAGACTAGCAGGTGCCCGAGTGCTCGGCCGAACCGACACCGCCCTGCCCTATCGTGCCCGCTCGCAGCTGGGCAACGCGTGCAGCACCACGCCCTCGGGCACCCGGCGCGGCCACTCCGCGCAGGACCACGAGCCGTCCGCTACCACGTGGGACACCCGGTCGGGCGCTGGCAACAGGCGGGCCAGGAAGTCGCGCGGTAGCTCGGGCTCTGTGGTGACCATGAAGCGGACCCAGCCGCGGGTGGAGATGGCCGCGACCACCTCCGTCGCCGGGGTTACCCCGTGCAAGCGGCTCTTGCCGGCCCAGTAGACCTCGGCGCGTTGCTTCTGCGCGGCCCGGCTGATGGCGGGGTAGACGTCGGCTTGCCAGCGCACCACCGACTCGGCGCACAGGGGGCAGGCGCGGTCGACCGGCTCGCGGGTGGTCAGGCCCCAGGCGCGGAGGTAGCGGGCGGCGGCGGCCGGGCTCAGGGGGATGTTGTGGAGGCGTTCGACGAGAGCCGCCACGGTCTGGCGGTTCCACAGAGGACCGGTCAGGTCGAGCTGGTCGGGGAAGCGGTCGCGCATCGTTTCGATCAGGGTGGTTTCCTGCGCGCGGGTCAGCACGCCGTGGCGGCGCCGGGCGGCCACCGCGCCGTCACCGCCGGCCCGGTAGCGGCGGCACCAGTGCGCTGCCTGGCGCCGGGCGTCACTGAGCGGGCTGCGGCGTGCGTCGCCGGCGTGCGGCGCTGGGCCGGCCAGACCGGCCCCGCCAGCCCCGCCGGCCACAGCGATCGCCGCCGCGGGGCCGGGAGAGGCCGATCCAGTAGGCGCGGGGCCGGGTGAGGTCGCGGGGATGCCAGAGGTCGGGAGCGGGCGGCGGGGGGCGACCGGCCTGGCGCCGACCAGGAGAGCCGGGGCGCGGAAGGCCACCGGGGTGCCGGGCGTGGGCCTCGCCGCCGCGTCCGCGGACCCGGGCTCGGGGCCGGAGGGATGGGAGAACAGCAGGTCGAGGCCGGCAGCGGCCGGCGGACGGCGAGACGACGAAGTAGCTACAACAACCCCCACGCCCGGACAACGACGGCGAAAGGGTCAGGTAGCGCTAGGTAATCACAAAACTACTGAATGCGACTCAGGATGCTCCGCATGTTGTCGATCTCGCCCTGCTGGGTGTTCTTCATGCGCTGGGCGGCCTCGGTGACCTGGTCGTTGTCGGACTGGTCGAGGACGGCGTCGACCATGTGGATGCCGCCGAGGTGGTGCTTGATCATCATGTTGAGGAAGAGGATGTCGAGCTCGTGACCGCGCGCGGCCTCGAGCCGGTCCATCTCGTCCTTCGTGGCCATGCCGGGCATCAGGCCGCCGTCGCGCATGAGCTGCTCGCCGTCCGGCATCCAGGCCATCGTGGGCTGCGAGCCCGTCGGGTCGAGGTGCCACTGGCGAAGCCAGGTCTGCATGATGCCGATCTCGCCCTGCTGGCCCGTGGTGATGTCGACGCCCAGCTGGGTGACCGCGTCATCCTGCCCGTACTTGAACGCGACCAACGCCATCTGCACGGCCTGCGTGTGATGGGTGGTCATGTCGCGGGCGAACCCCGCCTCGGCCGAGCTATCGCCGGGGCGGGTGAGCGTAGGTGTGAGCCAACCCGCCGCGTATCCGAGGAGAAGGCCGACGGCGACGGTGAGCGCGAGCGCCACCGTGCCGAAGCGCCGCCCGGCGGCCCCGCGTGAAGGGCCGTCGGGCGAGGTCGCTGCCTCGGGAGACGCGGCGGTGGCCACCACTGCTAGCCGCCCTGCTGCTGCTGTTGCGGCTGGAGGTTGCGCGGCTCGGTGCCCGTGGCGGTGATGCCCTGGGCGCAGAGGGCGGTCGGGCCCTCGACCGAGGCGTTGACCCGCAGCGCCTTGATGAACTCGTCGATGCGGCCGTCGCTCGCGTTGTCGACCTTGAGCTGGTAGCCCCAGGCCTGGAGGGAGATCGGCTTGTCGAGGCCCTCGTAGGGGCTCATCAGCAGCTTTTCCTTGCCGCGCACCTTCCCGGCGAGCTGGTCGATCTGGTCCTTGGGCAGGTCTGGGCGGTAGGTGATCCAGACCGCGCCGTGCTCCAGGCTGTGCACCGCGTGCTCGCTGGCGATCGGGGCGTCGTAGACGTCACCCATGCAGTTTTGCCAGTCCTGGTTGTGCTGGCCGCCGACGGGCGGGGAGACCGTGTACTGGACCTTGCCCGCGACGTGCTGGCCGCCCTTGGCCATGTCGGGGTCCTTCTCGCGGTAGTTGACGATGCCGTCGATGTCGGACGCGCGGTCTTCCCAGGAGCGCGAGCCCTGGAACGCCGCGTAGGCGCCGTAGCCCACGATGGCGACCGCCAGCACGCCGACCGCGACGAAGAGCGCGATCGGGCCCCAGCTGCGGCCCTGGCTGACCTTCACCGGCGTGATCGGCTTGCGGGGTCCCTTGCCGCCACCGCCCTTGCCGGTGCCGCCGGGCTTGCCGCCGCCCGAGGTGCCACCCTTGCCGCCGGAGGTGCCCTTGCCACCGTTTGACGTCTTGCTCGACGACGTGGTGGCGGACTTTGCGGGGGTGGAGGACTTGGCTGAGCCAGCCGGTGCCTTCTTACCGGTGCTGACCACGGACGGACGGCGCTGGTCGCCGGCCGGGGTACTTATGCTCATGGTGCCTCGTCTGGTCGGTCGGTCACGGGGGTGGCGGATCGAGCACGGGCACAGGGTCGCCGCCGAGGCACCCACTGTACCCCCGCTAGCATTGCTCGGTGACTCCCGCCAAGCTCGCCGAGGCCGTCCTCGCCGCTGCCCACGCGCTCTTTTCCGAGCGTGGGCTCGATCCTGCCGCTCTGCCAGCATCGACCACTGTCGAGCGCCCGCGCAACCCCGAGCATGGCGACTACGCATCGACGATCGCGCTTCAGCTGGCGAAAAAGGTCGGGGCCAAGCCCCGCGACCTGGCCGCCGGCCTCGCCGAGCACCTGGATCGGACACCCGGGGTCAAGTCGGTCGAGATCGCCGGTCCGGGATTTCTCAACATCCGGCTCGACACGGCCTCCGCGGGCGAGCTCGCCCGCGTCGTGGTCCAGACCGGCCGGGGGTACGGGCACAGTGACCGCCTCGCCGGCCAGAGGATCAACCTGGAGTTCGTCTCGGCCAACCCGACCGGCCCGGTGCACATCGGCGGCGCGCGGTGGGCCGCGCTCGGCGACGCGCTGGGCCGGCTGCTCCGCGCCACCGGGGCGGAGGTCGGCACCGAGTATTACGTGAACGACGCCGGCGCCCAGATCGACCGCTTCGCCCGCTCGCTGCACGCGGCGGCCGAGGGGCGGCCGGTGCCCGAGGACGGCTACGCGGGTGCGTACATCCAGGAGATCGCCGACGAGATCCAGAAGGAGCACCCGGACGCCGACGAGCAGACGTTCCGCGTCGAGGGCGTCGAGAAGATGCTGCGCGAGATCCGCGCCTCGCTGGCCGAGTTCGGCGTGCCGTTCGACATCTTCTTCCGTGAGTCGGACCTGCACTCCCGCGGTGAGCTGGAGACGGCGCTGGTCCGCCTGCGCGAGCAGGGCCACGTCTACGACGCGGACGGCGCGATCTGGCTGCGGACCACCGACTTCGGCGACGACAAGGACCGGGTGCTGCGCAAGTCGGACGGGGAGTGGACCTACTTCGCCGCCGACTGCGCCTACTACCTGGACAAGCGCGAGCGCGGCTTCGACCGGCTGGTGATGCTGCTCGGCGCCGACCACCACGGATACATCGGGCGGATGCGGGCCATGGCCGCGTGCTTCGGCGACGACCCGGCGCGCACGCTGGAGATCCTCATCGGCCAGCTGGTCAACCTGGTCAAAAACGGCGAGCCGCTGCGGATGAGCAAGCGGGCCGGCACGGTGGTGACGATCGAGGATCTGGTCGAGTCGATCGGGGTGGACGCCGCGCGCTACGCGCTGGCCCGCTTCTCCAGCGACTCCCCGATCGACATCGACGTCGACCTGTGGACCCGCAGCACGCGCGACAACCCGGTCTACTACGTGCAGTACGTGGCCGCGCGCACCGCCAGCGTCGCCCGCAACGCCGCCGAGGTGGGGCTGACCCGAGGCGAGGACGACGACTTCCACCCGGAGCTGCTCGGCCACGAGAAGGAGCAGGACCTGCTCAAGGCGCTCGGCGACTACCCGGCGATCGTGGCCACCGCGGCCGAGCTGCGCGAGCCGCACCGCGTGGCCCGCTACCTGGAGGAGCTGGCAGGCTCGTACCACCGGTTCTATGACAACTGCCGCATCCTCCCCGTGGGTGACGAGCCGATCGGTGATCTGCACCGCGCGCGGCTGTGGCTGAACGACGCCACCCGTACCGTGATCGCTAACGGTCTGGACCTGCTGGGCGTCTCGGCGCCGGAAAGGATGTAAGGCTTGCGCGCGCACGAAGCGGGGGCACTGCACGGAGAGCTGGGCAGCATCGGGCCGGCCTGGCTCCGTACCCCCGAAGACGTCAACGGGATCCTGCCGCAACTGTGGCCCAGCGGCGTGGCGCGCGCCGCCGATGGCGCGCTCGCCATCGGCGGGGTCAGCGTGCGAGACCTGGCGGAGGAGTTCGGCACCCCGGCGTACGTCCTCGACGAGAACGACATGCGCGAGCGCTGCCGCGACTTCGCGACCGCGTTCGCCGGCTGCGACGTGTACTACGCGGGCAAGGCGTTCCTGTGCCGGGCCGTGGTGCGGATCATCGCCGAGGAGGGGCTCCACCTCGACGTGTGCACCGGTGGCGAGCTGGCCACCGCGCTCTCGGCCGGCATGCCGCCGGAGCGGATCGGCTTCCACGGCAACAACAAGTCGGTGTCCGAGCTGACCCGCGCGGTCGAGGCCGGGGTGGGGCGGATCGTCGTCGACTCGTTCCACGAGATCGAGCGGCTCACCGCGATCGCGCGTGACCGGGGCGTCCGCCCGGCGGCGCTGCTTCGGGTGACGGTGGGCGTCGAGGCGCACACGCACGAGTTCATCGCGACGGCGCACGAAGACCAGAAGTTCGGCTTCTCGCTCTCCGGCGGCTCGGCGCGAGAAGCCGCGCTGCGCATCGTCGACGAGGATGTGCTCGACCTGCGGGGGCTTCACTCGCACATCGGCTCGCAGATCTTCGACACCAGCGGCTTCGAGGTCTCCGCCCGCCGCGTGCTGGGGCTGCAGGCGCAGATCCGCGACGCCCGCGGGGTCGAGCTGCCCGAGCTCGACCTGGGTGGTGGCTTCGGCATCGCGTACACGACGCAGGACGACCCGGCCGCCCCCTCCGACCTCGCCAAGCGGCTCGACAAGATCGTGGCGGACGAGTGCGAGGCGCTCCACCTGGAGCTGCCCCACCTGTCGATCGAGCCGGGCCGGGCGATCGTGGGGCCGTCCGTATTCACGCTGTACCAGGTGGGCACGGTCAAGGACGTCGATGGCATCCGCACGTACGTGAGCGTCGACGGCGGCATGAGCGACAACATCCGGGCCGCCCTCTACGGCGCGACGTACTCGGCCACGGTCGCCTCCCGCGCCTCGGCCGCCCCGCCCATCCTCGCCCGGGTGGTGGGAAAACATTGCGAGTCCGGTGACGTGGTCGTTAAGGATGAATTCCTGCCCGCCGACGTGCAGCCCGGAGATCTTCTCGCCGTGCCGGGCACCGGTGCGTACTGCCGGAGCATGGCGAGCAACTACAACCACGTGCCGCGGCCTCCGGTGGTGGCGGTGCGTGACGGGCGGGCGCGCGTGATCGTCCGGCGGGAGACCGAGGACGACCTGCTCTCATTGGATGTGGGATGAAGTCTGTACGGGTGGCGCTGTTGGGGTGCGGCACGGTCGGCTCGGAGGTGGTCCGGCTGCTGCACCAGCAGGCCAGCGACCTCACGGCCCGGATCGGCGCGCCGGTGGAGATCGCCGGCATCGCCGTGCGGCGGCTCGGCCGCGACCGGGGCGACCTGCCCGTCGACCCCGCACTCTTCACGACCGACGCGCTCGGCCTGATCAAGCGCGACGACGTCGACGTGGTGGTCGAGGTGGTCGGCGGCATCGAGCCGGCCCGCACATGGCTCGTCGAGGCGCTCACCGGCGGCAAGAGCGTGGTGACCGCCAACAAGGCGCTCCTCGCCGAAGACGGCGGCACGCTCCACGACGCGGCCACCGAGGGCGGTGCCGACCTCTACTACGAGGCTTCGGTCGCCGGTGCCATCCCGCTGCTGCGCCCGCTGCGCGAGTCGCTGCACGGCGACACGATCACCCGCGTCACCGGCATCGTCAACGGCACCACCAACTTCATCCTGTCCTCAATGGACAACACCGGCGCGGGCTTCACCGAAGCGCTGGAGGAGGCCACCGCACTCGGATATGCGGAGGCCGACCCCACCGCCGACGTCGAGGGCTTCGACGCGGCGGCCAAGGCGGCGATCCTCGCCTCGCTCGCGTTCCACAGCCGGGTGGGCGCGGCCGATGTGCACCGCGAGGGCATCACCGAGGTCACCGCCGCCGACATGGCCAGCGCCAAGGCGATGGGCTGCACGATCAAGCTGCTGTGCATCGCGGCGCGTATCGACGACTCGGTCAGCGTGCGCGTGCACCCGGCGATGATCCCCCGGTCACACCCGCTGGCGAGCGTCGGCGACGCGTTCAACGCCGTCTTCGTCGAGGCGGCGGCCGCCGGCCAGCTCATGTTCTACGGCCGCGGGGCCGGCGGCGCGCCAACCGCGAGCGCCGTCCTCGGCGACCTGGTGGCCGTGAGCCGCAACAGGCTGGCCGGCGTTCGCGCGGCGAGCGAGTCCCGCTACGCCGACCTCCCGATCCGACCGATGGGCGAGGCGGTCACCCGCTACCACATCAGCCTCGACGTGGCCGACCGCGCCGGCGTGCTGGCCGCGGTGGCGGGCGTCTTCGCCAAACACGACGTCTCGATCGCGACCGTCCGCCAGTCCGGCCGCGGCGACGAGGCCGTCCTCGTCATCGTCACCCACGCCGCCCCGGACGCCGCCCTCACCGCGACGGTCCGCGAGCTCCAGCAGCTGGACATCGTCCGCTCGATCGCCAGCGTCCTCCGCGTAGAGGGCATCGAAGCCACCTAAAATTTCTCTGAGCTACCGCGACGTCCGCGGTGGTCCAGACCGCTGCTCCCGCGGCCTCACCCTCCGCTGCTCACACCCCACGCCAGCGCCCGCAGCGAGGCCCGCGCAACAGTCAG
>Ga0214467_1000102_pt1 | contig 24223 bp, 18 predicted proteins | sample RVTome_8_FD_187339 | JGI IMG/M metagenome (GOLD analysis project Ga0214467, IMG submission 187339) | Soil microbial communities from uranium-contaminated site in the Upper Colorado River Basin, Wyoming, United States - RVT160D0 HiSeq ...
GCGTCACCTTTGACGCCTCCTCTGGCCACGTCGAGTACAACTACCGCGACATGTCCGGTGACCCGGCCTGGCAGGGCTGGACCGGAGAGCAGCCCGGCGCGAGCGCGTTTCTCACCGAGGGTGGTCGGATCTTCCACACGTACTCCACGTACGGGCGGGGCACTGACCTTCTCGTCGGCACCTACAACTGGCTCGACCTGACCGCCCTGGGTCGCCAGGAGGAGTGGGAGCGGCCGCCGGGTCGTTCGGACAGCGCGGCCATGGCCTGGCTGCACCGCCACGACCAGTACCCGGCTGGGACATAGTGCGACGGCTGGCTCAGCCGAGCAGGTTGGCCGCGCGGATGCGGTGGAGGTGGATGAGGACGTCGTAGGTGCGGGCGAGTGCGGTCGTCTTTTCCGTCTCGGGCCACCCGGTGCCGATGGAGCGTGTGGGTCGGGCCCGCAGGAGCCAGGCGCGTGCCGCGGGTGGCGCGGCGCGCATGTCGAGCACGTAGTCCCGCGGCGCCACCATGTCCAGGATGTGCTCGTTGCTGCCGGCGCGCGGAGCGCCGACCGAGATCCGGCCCATCTCGTCGTTTTCGTCCTGGGCGTTGAATGATCCGTGGTGGAACGTGAAACCGATGCTGACGTAGCGGGCCCCAAGCTGTTCGCGCAGGAACGCGCCTTGGACCTTCGGGTATCGGTCGGGGTCCGCGGATTCGTATCCAACGTGCCCGTTGTGGGCCGACAGCAGGACCTTCGCGCCGGTCTGCCGCTGCCACCAGACGGTGTTTTCGGCCATCACCTGGTCCCGGTAGCGCATGGCGTCCGGGATACGTCCGGGGTCGTCCAGGTCGAACGCGTATGCCGTGGCGACCTGGGAGATCGCCCGCGCGTGCTGGACCATCCAGGCGTGCTGCTCGGTGCCGGCGTTCACGGCGACCAGCGCGTCCAGCGCTTGCCGGGCCTTCGCCGCGGTCGCCTGTCGCTGCTCGAGTGGGAGGCCGGGGTAGGTGGACATCCAGGTGCCGGCCTCGGTGGTGGGGCGCAGGCCGCGATAGGCCTCCGCGAACTGCCCCAACAGGGTGGGATGGTTGGTGCGCACGTATCCGGTCACCTGATCGAACAGCTCGGGGCCAGCGTATCCCAGGTCATTGCCCATGAACCGCAGCCGCGTGCCGTGTCGGGCGTTGTGCTGGCGCATCCACTCGATGAGGTCCAGGTATTCGGCGGTGTGCCAGAACTGGTAGGCGCCCTGAAACTCCTCGCGCATGATCTGGCGTAGGTCACCGCGCCCGTGCAGCACGTACTCGTTCAACCGCAGGCCGCCGCTCCAGCCGGTCTCCAGCGAGAAGGTGGTGAAGCCCTTCTCCTCCACCAGGTAGCGGAACATCCGGTGCTTCATGGTGAAGAACTCGCGGGAGTTGTGGGTGGCCTCGCCGATCCCGACCACCGTGGCGTCGGCGACCATCGCGTCGAGCGGGCGCAGGTCACCCAAGTGACCGTATGGCTCGGTGGTCCGCAGCGCGTGGGCGTCACGGCCCAGCGCGGCGACCGGGTCACCCGCCTGGCCGTGTGCCGCGGCCGGAGACGTTACCGCCGTCGCCGCCAGGCACATCGAGGCAAGCAGAAGAAGTCGGCGTCGTACAAGCGCGGAAGCCATGGATCCCCCGTCCGGTCCACTGTGAACATCGTGGATCCCAGGATGCCGGCGCGGGACCGCCCGGACGATATGGCCAGCACCCCAACCGCGGGTATTGCTAGGTATACCCGCGTCCTCGACGCCGAGTCGCCGTCCACCGTGCCGGCCCGGTGGCTGCGGGCTCGGGCGGCGCCCGTGACCAGGAGCGACGTGGCGACGCCATAGCCCCGGACGCCCTTGACATCGAAAGGCGCGCCCAGCCACACTACCTGCTAATTCGATTTAGCAGAGTACAAGGTCCATAGGGTGCCGGAGCGGGTCATATCGACGGGCACGGGAGCCCGCGTGGCCCAGGAGGAGGGCTCTCATGTCCGTGTCTCGTCCCCCTGGACGTCTCCTGGCGGCCTCCAGCGCCACGCGCTTCGCAGCTCGATGGGAGGTGAAATAGGGAGCTCCTCAGTTTCGCCAGTCTCCGAACAAACCCCACGAGAAGAGACTAAAAGGAGTATGCGCAGATGATCAGAAGACGCGGGCTCAGGCGTGCGGCCTCGTTACTCGCATTCATGTCACTCGGTGCGGGCACCATCGTCTCCGCGCCCCCTGCCGTCGCGGGCAAGCCCGCGATCGCGGAAGGTGCGACCGTCAAGGCGGATCACCGTTCACCGACCGGCTACACCGTCAAGTTCGTCTACCGCAATCCCAATGCCACGCAGGTCCGCCTTGCCGGAGACCTGACTCTGCTCGACCTCAATACCGGCAACACGCGGTATCAGCCGGAGGAGTGGCAGACGGGGCGGTACCACTCCGGAGGCACCGAGTTCCTCAGGGACATGACCAAGGATTCGAAGGGATACTGGTCGATCTCGCTCCCGCTGCACGCCGGAGGTCTCAGCTACTGGTACCGGGTCTGGGACCCGACTCAGGGCTGGGTCAACAAGCGCATCTGGGATCCCGCCTCGAATAAGCCCCGACCCCCTGGCGAGTCCTCGTTCCGCGTCCGGAACAACGACGTTCTCGACGCCGTATACGTGCCGTACGCCAAGAAGCAGAACGACCCGGTCCTGAAGGAGCGTGCGGAGTACGAGCTGCCGATGGCGGACCGCTCGCGGCGGGGCACCGTCCGGTACATCCCCTACACCACGATCCTGGGCGACAGCGGTCACTACCTCGGCGTCTACCTGCCGGCCAACTACGATCCCCACCGCGCGGAGCCCTACAAGGTCGCGTATCTGGCGCACGGCATCTTCGGTGACGAGACCGACTTCATGGTCCCGGCGAATGTCCCGAACATCCTGGACAACATGACGGCCAAGGGCGAGATCGAGCCCACGGTGGTCGTCACCATGGGAAATCACTTCACGGGCACCAGCCTCGGCTTCGCCTCATACAACCAGACCAACGCCGCCAACAACCTGGTCCAGACGATCCTCCCCCTCATCGAAGAGAGGTACAACGTCTCGACCGAGCGCGAGGGGCGCGCCTACGGCGGGTTCTCGTACGGCGGGATGACGGGCGGCGTCGTCATCAGGAACTACCCGACGACGTTCGCGTTCTATGGACACTTCTCCGGTAATCCGTCCCTCACGACGCAGGACTACGACAACGTCGCGCAGGCGGTCGGGGATGACGACCTCTTCGTATTCCTCGGCAATGGGGTCTTCGAGGGTAACCTCAACGCCCAGAACGCCATCGCGGACAACTTCAGGGCTCGTGGGTTCGCCGCCGAGACGACCCAGGTCCCCGGCGCGCACGACGGGATGACGGCGGGCCAGCTGTTCACGATCTTCGCCAGGGACTACCTGTGGTCGGGGGTCGACTCCGTGTCGGTGACGCCCGCGACTGAGCGCCTGACGAAGGGCTGGCCCTGGGTCAGGCAGTTCCGCGCTCAGGTGACCACCAACGAGGGGGTCAGCCCGGCGGTCACGTGGTCGGTCAAGGGAGCCACCTCGGCGGGCACCACCATCTCTGCGGATGGTCTGCTCTCCGTGGCCGCTGCCGAGACCGCATCGGCGCTCACCGTCGTGGCGACGTCGGTGGTCGACCCGACCAAGGCGAGCTCGGCCCGGGTCATCCTGACACCCCCGGGCACGGCAAGGGCAGAGGTGAAGGCGAAAGCCGCACCCGCGTCGGTCGTCAGTGGCGGCACGTTCACGCTGAAGGTCGATGTGAAGGCACGGTCCCAGCACTGGAAGGCTCCGAAGGCGACCGGCGAGATCGCCGTCACCTTCGGCGGCACCACGCGGGTGGTTCCGCTGACCGGCGGCACGGCGGCCGTCATGCTGCCGACCGCCGGACTGCCAGCGGGGGTGTATCCGGTCCACGTCGCCTACTCCGGTGACCGGACCTACGCGCCCGACGCGGCGGTCCATCAGCATCTGCGGGTGCGGTAGCCAGCAGGCATGGTGGGCCGGCGACCTCCCGTCGCCGGCCCACCGTGAGCTGTTGTCCGGAGATCTATCCGGTACCCCGGCAGGTGCTGTCCAGTGTGGACAGCACCGCGTGGTAGGCGGGCTTCTTTCCTCCGCTGGCGTCGAAGAGTAGCGGGGTGCTGCCGGCCCGCCAGGAGTCACTGTCCCGGACGCCCCATACGGTGATGCCGGTGCAGCGGGCGACGGTGAGGCAGTCCTCCACGACGCGCCGATAGGTGTCGGCCTGCTGGGCGCCGGAGCCCTCGACGTCAAGCTGGCTGATCGCCACGTCGACGCCGAGCGCCGCGAAGGACGAGAGGGTGGTGCGGTAGCTGGTCGGGTACGGGCTGCCGGGCCCGAAGTGCGACTGGATCCCCACGCAGTCGATCGGCACCCCGCGGTGCTTGAAGTCGCGGACCATCGCGTAGACGGCCTGGGTCTTCGGCGACGCCCAGTCCTCGATGCGGTAGTCGTTGTAGCAGAGCTTGGCGGCCGGGTCGGCGGCGCGGGCGGCCCGGAACGCGGCCTCGATCCAGTCGCCGCCGGTCCGCTGGAAGTTGGAGTCTCGCCGGCCGCCACCCACGTCGGCGAACGCCTCGTCGACCACGTCCCACGACACCACCTGGCCGCGGAAGTGGGCGGCCACCTGGGTGACGTGGTTGAGCATCGCCTGCCGCAGGGTGCTGCCGGAGAGGCTCTGCAGCCACCCCGGCTGCGCGGCGTGCCACAGCAACGAGTAGCCGCGCACCCGCATGCCCCGGGAGAGAGCGTGCTGCACGACCCGGTCGGCGGGCCCGAACGAGAACTCGCCGCGCCGCGGCTCGGTCGCGTCCAGCTTCATCTCGTTCTCCGGCGTCACCGAGTTGAACTCAGTGTCCAGGATCGTCACGTACGCGCTGTCGCTCAGCTTGCTCCCCTGCACGCCGGCGCCGAAGTACCGGCCTTTCGCGGTGGCGGCGGCGGCCAGCGTGGTCCCCGCACTGGCGCTGGCGGGCAGCGCGACGGTGCCGGCGGCCGCGAGGGCCAGCGTCGCGCCGACCGTGAACGCGAAGCGGGACAGCCGGATAAACGGATCGACCCTCATGAATGGAAGTATTCCCTGACCCCGGACCGCCGTCAACAAACCTCCTGGCCACCGCCGTTGCGCCGGGCAATACCTGCCAGTACTATGCATCGAACTTCTAGGGTAGGAGCGGGTGATGTCTCGTGAAGGTCGCCAAGGATCTGGTGGCCGCCTCGGCGACGCCGATGGTGCTCGGCATCCTGGCCGAGAGCGAGAGCTATGGCTACGCCATCCTCAAGCGGATCAACGAGCTGTCCGGGGGCGAGCTGGACTGGACCGAGGGGCTGCTCTACCCGTTGTTGCACCGGCTCGAGCGCCTCGGTTACGTGGAGTCGAGCTGGCAGTCGGTCACCGGCGAGCGCAAGCGCAAGTACTACCGCGTCACCGACAAGGGCCTGGCTGAGCTGGCCGAGCAGCGCCGCCAGTGGGACACCGTCGTGGACGCGCTCAAACAGATCTGGCATGACCGTGCGCCGCGGACGATGCACCCGCTGGAGGGCCTCGCATGACGGCACACGACGGGCCGGAGGAGCTGGAAGCGCAGTTCGAGCAGTGGCGCCAGTACGTGCTCCGCCGCAGGGAGTTACACGCGCTCGACGCCGACGAGCTCGAAGACCACCTGCGCGGCTCCGTCGACGAGCTCGTCGCGGCGGGCCTGAGCCCGGATGAGGCGTTCCTGGTCGCGGTCAAGCGGATGGGCAGCCTCGACGACCTCTCCCGCGAGTTCGCCCGGGAGCATTCGGAACGGCTGTGGAAGCAGCTGGTGCTGACCGCCGACACCGGCAGCCCGGTCGCCGGCGCGCGCTCCCGGCGGGACCTGTGGGCCGTCGTCGCCTGCGCGGCGGGCGCGGTGGCGTCCGTCAAGGTGCCGGCACTGTTCGGGCTTGGCTTCGAGGACGACAGCTCGTTCTACGCGCGAAACTTCACCCTGCTCGCGCTGCCCTGGCTGGCGGCGTTCCTGGCCTGGCGCCGCGAAGCCCGGCGGTCGGTGATAGCGATCCTTGTGGCCCTCTTCGCTCTCGGCGCCGTGGCGGCCAACGCCTATTCCCTAGCGGACACGTCGCAGTCCGTGGTCGTCACCAGCATCCACCTTCCCATCGCCCTGTGGCTCGTGGTCGGCCTCGCCTATGTCGCCGACGACTGGCGCTCCTCCCGTCGACGCATGGACTTCATCCGCTTCACCGGCGAGTGGTTCATCTACTTCGTACTCATGGCCCTCGGCGGCGGCGTACTCTCCGCGTTCCTGTTCAACACCTTCAAGGCCATCGGGATCGTCCCGGAGGAGTTCATCTCGCAGTGGCTCCTCCCCTGCGGCGCCGCGGCCGCGGTCGTCGTGGCCGGGTGGCTCGTCGAGGCCAAGCAGGGCGTCGTCGAGAACATCGCGCCGGTCCTCACCCGCCTGTTCACACCGCTTTTCACGGGCGCCCTCCTCGCCTTCCTCGTCGCCGTCGTCTGGACCAGCCACGGCATCGACGTCGAGCGCGACGCGCTGATCCTGTTCAACCTCCTGCTGGTCGTGGTCCTGGGGCTGCTGCTCTACTCGCTCTCGGCCCGCGATCCGCTGGCCCCACCCGGCGCGTTCGACAAACTCCAGCTCGCGCTCGTGGTCAGCGCGCTGGCCATCGACGTGCTGGTGCTGCTGGAGATCACCGGGCGCATCACCGACGAATACGGCAGCACCCCCAACAGGGCGGCCGCGCTCGGCGAGAACGTCATCCTGCTGGTCAACCTCGCGTGGTCGGCGTGGCTCCTGCTGACCTTCATCCGCCGGCGTACGCCGTTCGCGGCGCTCGAACGGTGGCAGACCGGCTACCTGCCGGTGTACGCCGTGTGGGCCTGGATCGTGGTCCTCGTCTTTCCTCCGTTGTTCAGCTACGTCTGACCGGAGGAGACGCGGTGCCGGGTTTGAGCTGCCAAACCCGGCACCACGGGCGATCCTTAGCTGCTGCAGGCGGCGCCATTGAGGGTGAACCCGCTCGGCGCGGCGGTATTGCCGGTGTGCGTGCCCTGGAAGCCGATCGTGGTCGACCCGCCAGCTGGTATGGGGCCGTTGTAGCTGACGTTGGTTGCCGTCACCTGGCCGCTGCTCGGTGAGTACGAGGCGTTCCAGCCGCTGGTGATGGTCTGCCCGGACGCGAGGTTGAACCTCAGCGACCAGCCGTTGATCGCGGAGGAGCCGGTGTTGGTGATGGTGATGTTGTTGGTCAGGCCGGTGTTCCACGCGCTGACGGAGTTGGTCACCCGGCAGCTGCCACCGCCGTTCGGGGGCGGGGTGGTGTTCGTCGGCGGCCCGGTGGTTGGCGGCGCGGTCGTCGGCTGTGTAGGCCCGCTGGTGGCCTCGCTCACCGTGATGTTGGAGCTGCCACTGCTCTGGTACCCCTCGGTGGCCATGATCTGGTAGTAGTGCGTGCCCAGGTTCAAGCCGGCGGAGGCCCACGCGTTGAAGTGGTTCGCCGTGGTGATGGTGCCACTGCTCCGGTGCTGCTGCCGGACGCTCCAGTACTGGTAGAACGTCGCGGTGCCATCGATCGACGGCTGGTTGACCCGCTGCGTGCGGTAGAGGTCGTAGGTGCTGCCGTCGGTGGTGATCGAGCCCAGCCGGGTGGCGCCCGAACTCGGGTTGTAGCTGCCGAAGTCCTCGACGACGTAGTACTCGATGAGCGGATTACGCGTCCACCCGTACAGCGCCAGGTAGCCGTTGCCGTTCGGGCTGAACGTGCCCGAGTACCTCACGCTGTGGCTGGAGCCGGGGTTCCAGCCCTTGCCGACGACCATGTTGTTCATGTTGCTCCACTGGACGCTGTACTGGCCGGCGGCCCCCAGCGTCATCGTGACGTTGCCGCTGTCCTTCCAGAAGGAGTAGAAGAAGCCGTTGTGGGTGCTCTCGGAGTTCGTGGTGACGGTCCGGTCAGCCTCGGCATTGGCGACGGTGGCCAGGGTCGCCGAGGTCGCGGCGAGCACGACGGCACTGGCACCGGCGATGAGCAGTCTCATGCGGGTACGCCGGCGGCGTCTCGGGAGGGTAGAGGTGTCATTCACGCGCGTGCATCCTTTTCGTAAGGCAGCCCGAAGGCCGCTGCAGGACACGACTCGACGCTGTCGTAGGTCGGCAGCGGGGGTCCACGCCGCGGCTTCACCGCTCGTGGACAGGGGATGACGACCGAAGAACCGGTCGCTGCCGTGGCCCGGCGCCCGCAGACGTAGAGGTCCATCGATGTTCGCAGTATCGATCAACCTCGTCGTGCTTGTCAACGAGTTCTCGGAAGGCTTGCGGAAGGTGGTGTTGCTGCGGGCCCCTGAGGAACGCCCCCGCGCTGGCATGGTCGTCCGGCGCGCACCTCAGCGGTTGATCGGTGGTCTGGTCTCGGCTCGTCTGCCGTGGAGGTGGCGGGCGGTCTTCGTGGTCGCGTCGGTGGGGGCGTCCGCGCCCGTGCTGGCGTTCTCCGCGAGCACGGCCGCGCGTACCGTGGCGGTGGTTTTGATCGCGGCGCAGGCGGCGGCCCTGTGGTGGCTTGTCGACCGCCCCTGGCTGGGCCCACCGTCACCAGCCCTACGCCGACCATCGCCAGCGGCAGCGCGAGACGCCGCCAGGCATAGCGGGGTTCGCGGAGGTTGGCGACCGCTGCGATGACGACCGGTATGCAGCCGATGACGACCGTCGCGACCGGGGCGCCCGCAGCCTGGATGCCGACAACGAGCAGGAGGTAGTAGGCGACGTTGCCGGTGGGCCGCGAACACCATCGCCGGTCGCCAGTGGCGACGGATCACGCCCAGCGTCCGCGGGTGGCGACGGGCGATGGCGGCTACCAGCACGAGCGAGACGACCCCGTAGGCCAGATAGCGACCGGTGGTCACTGACACCGGCGACCACCGGGGCACCAGATCCGGAAGCACGAACGCCAGGCCCCAGAGCAGCCCGGCCCCGGTGCCGAGCGTGATCCCACGCGTCATCCGGACAATCACCTCCCGTTGACAGCGTGGTCACCGAGACCGCTCTGGCAAGGACCGCCGCGCCGTGTACTGACTTGACACCATCGGGTAGCTCGCCGCGTTTGACGGCCTGGCGTACGGCTTCGGCGGCCCGGTTGTTACGGACGCGGAAAGTCGTGCAGGACCTCCGCCGCCCGCGTGGCGATCAGCTGTCATGGGCGGCCAGGGTCGTGGCGTAGCCGACCAGGACGATGAAGTGGAAAAGGTACAGCCACAGCAGGAGCGCGACCACGGCGCCGATCTCGTCGAAGCCGCCGAAGGGCAGTCCGAGGTCCAGGGGAAGGTAGGCGAAGAGCACAAGCCCGTGCAGGAAGCCGGAAATGTTCGCGGCGGTGAACGACCCGGTAACCGCGGTCGCTGCCCACCCGGGCCGGCCAGGGCCGATCACACGGTACGCCCAGAGAAGCACCGGGGTCAGGGCCAGCCAGCAGGCCAGAAACGACAGCACGACACCGAGCACACCCGACCATCCGCCTCTGTCGACGAGGCGGGTGGTGAACGGCAGCGTGGCGAGGACGGCGAGCAGCAGCGCGGGCGTAAGGCCGAGCAGCGGGAGCAGCCGCAGCCGCCCGCGCCAGCCGATGAACCGCTGTGCCTGGCCCCGGTCCGCGATGGAAGCGAACGCCCGCCGTAGCCCCTCGCCGTAGAACGTCGCGGGAAACAGCGCGGCAAGGGCGAGCATCGGGGTGAGGTCGAGGCCGGCGTGCAGCAGGGCGGCCACCGCCCGGTCCGCGCCTATCTGTCCGGGCAGCGACTGCACGGCAAACGCGGCCAGCCGCCGCACCCGATTCGCACCACCGAGCACGCCGGCGACCCAGGTCGCCAGCAGAAGCACCGGGACCACCGCGACCGCGCCGTAAAACGTCACCGCCGCGGCGTGCAGCGGGATATCCCGGCTGCGCAGGCGCCGCAAAGCCATACCGACGACCGTCCGCAACCGAACCCACATGCGCCATCAGTTCCCCGGACCGGTGCCCGCCACGCCGCTCACGGCAAGGGCGGCAGGCTGGAGCGTACGGTGGCGCGAGCGTCTGCCCACCGCGCTACTGCGGGCCGTAGCTACGCGGCGGCGCCGACCCTCAAGGCCGACAACCTCCGGCGCGCTGACCCAGCTGTCTTCCGGAGCCCGACGGAGCTCGGTCGAGTGGGCGATGTGGCAGCGTGGTGGGGTGGCAGAATTCGTAGCAGGGCTGGACTACCCGATGTTCGTCGTAACCGCCGCCGATGAGCGCTCCGACGAACGAGCCGGCTGCCTGGTCGGCTTCACCACCCAATGCAGCATCAGCCCGTTGCGGTTCCTGGTCTGCCTGTCGCGGACCAATCGCACCCATCGGGTGGCGAGCAAGAGCCGGATGCTCGCGGTACACGCTCTGAGCGCTGGCCAGCATGACTTGGCAGCGCTGTTCGGCGAGCAAACCGGGGACGAGGTCGACAAGTTCACCCGGTGCCTGTGGACCCCCGGCCCCGAGGGCACACCGCTGCTGGACGAGTGCCCCCGCCGACTGCTCGGCCACGTCGAGGGCCGATTCGACCTCGGCGACCACACCGGGTATCTGCTCGCGCCGGTGCAGCAGGCCGGCCTGGCCGCACCGCCGCTGATGCTGTCCGCAGTCTACGACTTGGATGCGGGCCACCCAGCCTGAGCCCTGGCAGGGACAGCTCAACTACTGGCTGGACACCCGGATCGAGCCCTCGGCGATCTGGCCCGACGAGATCGAAGCGGCAGCGGATCGCGCAGCCCGGCAGACCGCGTGACAGCGCACCACCGCCAGTGCACGCCTGGCGATCCAAGATCTCGATCTCCTTCGAGCGCCGCCCGTACGCGCGACCACCGCCACCAAATGCCCTGAACAGCACAGCTCTGTCGATCTTGCGCTCCCAATAAAGGGCGACAAACGAGTGACCCGTTGCCAACGACTCTGGCAACGGGTCATCTAGCTGCAAATATAGATGTGGGCGATATTGGGATCGAACCAGTGACCTCTTCGGTGTCCATTCAACGCCGTTGCGATCCGTTCAACGCCTCCCGGCGCCATTGACGACACCCACATTGCTCCCTGCGAGGCCGCCGATTTGGGGAGCGCGCCAACCCGACCGGGCCAATCAGGGCGCGAAACACCACACCCCCGCTCCCCCAAGCCGCTGGCGAAACCCCCTGCCACCAGCACAACAGACCGACCAAAGGGAGCACCTCGAAGCTACGACGGACCTCGACCGGTCCCCGACCATGCAGCCGGAGATGGGGAGCAGCGGGGAGCGCCACCCGGCCGCGTCATCCGCCAACCGGAGGCCCCAGGACCGTCCCCGTCCGATCATCGTGGCCCTCCAGCTTCCGGCCAGCCGCCCACGGGCCACGCAGTAGCCACCTCCAGACGTGCGCGGCCGGACGGACGTTGGCGGCGTCTACCAGCACACGAGCAGGCGGGCCGGTCGGGCCGGTCGGCTAGCGTACGCGGTCGTCGACGGCACGCTGACCCCCATCGACTGTCCAGATAGGTGACCTTGGACAGGTCGACGGTCATCCCATTCGTGCCGGGTGGGGGCGGCGCAGGCCACACCTATGCCTGGTGCGGCCATCGCCGGCGGAGGGTTCGCACGATGTCGCGCAGCCACAGCAGGTGAGTGGTGCCGTCCTCGACTGTCGGGACGATGGCGTGCGCCTCGCTGTAGCCGTTCCAGGTGTCGACGGAGAGCCCGGCGGTGGCGAACTCCAGGGCCAATGACCGCTGCCGCCGCAGCCACAGCCGGTTGAACCCGTAGCTGGCGGGATCGTCACGGAATGGTAGATGCCTGTCGTCGAATCCCGGGATGACCGGTGCGATGAATGGGATTCCTGAGTCGTTCCATCGGGTCATGATGCTGCGTGCGTAGGCGAGCCGTTCGTCCTCGGTGATGTCGGCCTGACGCTTCGGCGGGCCGAGGCTCTGCGAGGTGATGTTGTACGGGTTGACGGCCAGGACGCTGGGAGTGGCTCGTAGTGCTGCTGGATCGGGTCCTTCGTGCGAGCCGAACCCTGGCAGGGGGGTCGGGTCGACGATCATGCCGACCCGGTGGCCGGTCCGCTGGCCGATCAGCTCCGCTGCCTGGTCGAAGCCGGCGGCGAAGACCAGCGGGTCGATCGGGCCACCGTGGATCGACTCGATCAACCAGATCACGTGGCGTTCGTGGCCGAAGGCGTCGTAGAGCTTCAGGAAGTTGGGTTGGTCGCCGAAGTTGCTCAGCACCCAGACGGCACGCTCGACGAGCCCGTCGAGGTTGAACGGGAACTCGTCCCAAAACTTGAACTCGGGCGAGACCTCCAGCATCGGAGCGATGAGAAGGTCCTGTCGCCCGGCCGCGTCGAACAGCTCCTGGGCCCGGACGATCTGCTCGGCTTCGGTGAACGTCCCAGGTTCGCCCCAACGTTGCTGCGAGAACAGCCATGCGGGCGCGTACGCGTCGGTCTCCCCCTGGTGCCCGAAGTAGGACAGCTTCATCGTGTTGAGACCGGCCGACGCGAACTGCCGTACCGCGAAGTCGACGTCCGACCGGTCGCTCCAGTCCAGCCGGTCTTCGTGCAGCGGTGTGCGGGCATAGAAGTTCGCCCTGGTGATCGGATTTGGTGGTCCGGCGAAGAACAGCGCGCTCAGGACGCGGTCGCCCTGGTGGCGGCCGCGGTTGGCGATCCTCCCGGGCAGCGAACGTGTGGTCTGCGCTTGGGCGGGCCGGTGCAGGTCCGGGCTCAGCGACAAACCGGCCGATGCCAGCACGGCCGCACCGCCGAGCAGGGCATGCCGCCTGGTGAACGTGGTAGATGCCGGCTCGCTCATTCGTCCTCCCATGGTCGCGACCGTGCAGCTGACGCATGACTAGATGGCGGACCTAACTGTAGGAATACGAATTGCGGCGCTGTTGCAATCATTCTGTGCTGCTCGGGCTGTCCGCCTAAGGCGACGCAAGGCAAAATGACGGCCGCTGAGCACGGCGCGGGAGGCATATCTGCGCACCCACGTGTAGAAGCCCCGTGCCGCCTCAGGGCCTGTTGTGGCCTGACGAGGTGCCGCCAGACCGATCGGGTTAGGCTCCGCCGCCTGATGGGTGTGCGTGATGTCTTACGTCGCGCGGTCACTGCGCCGGCGATGGCGCGGTTGGCGTATTCCCGCTCGCCGGCGCCTGAGGGACCGGTCAGTCAGTCCAGCTCCAGCGCGGAGGCGAGCAGCGTCCGGGTGTACGCGTCCCGCGGCGACTCGTAGACCCGCTCGGCGGGGCCTTCCTCGACGATCCGGCCGCGGTGCATCACGGCCACCCGGGCGGCGAGCTGGCGTACCACCCCGAGGTCGTGCGAGATGAAGAGCATCGCGAGGCCGAGCTCGGCGCGCAGGCGGGCAAGCAGCGCGAGGATCTGCGCCTGCACCGACACGTCCAGTGCGGACACCGCCTCGTCACAGACCAGCAGCCGGGGACGGAGCGCGAGCGCGCGGGCGATCGCGACCCGCTGGCACTGGCCGCCGGAGAGCTGGGCCGGGCGGCGCGGGGCGAGGGCGGGGTCGACGCCGACCTGTTCGAGCAGCTGGGCCACCTGCGCGGCGGCGTCGCGGTGCGCGACCAGGCCGGGATGGGCGCGCCAGCCCTCGGCGACGATCGCGCCGATGCTCATCCGCGGGTTGAGGGAGGAGCGCGGGTCCTGGAACACCATCTGCACGTCCCGCCGCATCCGCCGAGGCCAGCCCCGGGTGACGTCGGTACCGCCGAACGTGATGCGGCCGCGACCCGCGCGTTCCAGCCCCACCACGGAACGGGCCAATGTGGACTTGCCCGACCCGGACTCCCCCACGAGCCCGACGGTCTCCCCCTCGGCGACGGCGATGTCGACGCCGGCGACCGCCTGGATCACCCCACGGCCCGGCGCCTTGAACGTCGTCCACAGTCCTTCGACCGACAGCAGGCTCACGCCGCGCTCACCTCCTCGGCCCGGTGGCAGGCGGACAGCCGTTCCGGTCCGACCTCCCGCAGGGCGGGTTGCTCGACCCGGCACCGTTCGACGGCGAGCGGGCACCGGGGGTGGAAGCGGCACCCGAACGGCAGCGCGGCCAGGCTCGGCGGGTTGCCGGGGATCGGCGCCACGAGTGCCGATCGCGTGTGGACGGCCGGCACCGAGCGCACCAGCGCCGCCGTGTACGGGTGGCGTGGCGCGCGCAGCAGCTGCCGGGTCGCACCCTCCTCGACGACGCGGCCGGCGTACATGACGGCCACCCGCTGTGCCGCGTGCGCCATGACCCGCAGATCGTGGCTGATCAGCAGCACCGAAACCCCGTCCTCGGCCTGGATCTTCGCGAGCAGGCCGAGGATGCGGCCCTGCACCGAGACGTCCAGCGCCGTCGTGGGCTCGTCCGCGAGGATCAGCCGGGGCCTGCCGGCGAGCGCCATCGCGATCACCGCGCGCTGGCGGAGGCCGCCGGAGAGCTGGTGGGGGTACGCGCGGGCGCGCTGCGCGGGATCGGGTACCCCGACCCGGTCGAGCAGCTCGACGGCGAGCCGGCCGGCCGCGGCGCGCGACAGCCCTTCCCGGCGGCGGGCGACCTCACTGACCTGCCGCCCCACCGGCTGTACCGGATTGAGCGCGGCGAGCGGGTCCTGGAAGACCATCGCCACGTCGGAGCCGCGGAACGCGCGGCGGCGCGACTCGGGCAGGCCCACCAGCTCGGTACCGCCGAACTCGATGCTGCCCGAGACGACCGAGAGGCCGGCGGGAAGCAGCCCCAGCACGGCGTTCGCGGTCATCGTCTTGCCGCTGCCGGATTCGCCGACCACGCCGAGCGTCCGACCCGCCGCCACGTCGAGTGCCACGCCGTCGAGGATGCGCAGCGGCCCGGCCTCGACGACGAGGTCGCGCACCCGCAACAGCGTGTCCATCAGTAGCCGCCGATCCGCGGCCAGGTCGGCTCCACACCCTCGCGCACCAGAGACGCGCGGAAGGCCTCGAACCGGCGCGGGTCGGCGCGCACCTGACGGGGGGCGAGTCCACTGTCGAGGCAGTGTGCGGCGAGCGCGCCGGAAACCTCGCCGATGTTCCACTCGGTGGGGTGCATGCGGTAGCAGCCGTTGGTGATGTGGGTGGTGCCGATGTTCTTGCCTGCCGGCAGCAGGTTGTCCATCCGCACCGGCAGCAGCGCGCCGAGCGGCAGGTGGTACGGCGTCGCGCCCACGTCGATGTACGTGTCGAGCCCGGTCGAGGGGTGCAGGTCGATGCGGTACGCGCCGACGCCGACGCTGTCCGGGTACACCACCGAGCCGTGCTCGCCCCGCACGTCGAGCGAAAGGTCCTGTTCGACCACTGTGTACTCCGCGCGGATCCGGCGGGACTCGCGGACGTACGGCGCCTTGGCGAAGCCGTCCACGGTGCCGAGCACGTCGCCGCGCGTCCGCAGGCCGGGCCAGCCGGTGCCGCCGTCCGGGCGGGGCGCCTCGGTTTGCAGCCAGTAGAGCATGCTGAGGCTGAGCTGCCGGGACGAGGCGAGGTGCTTGGCCTTCTCCTCCTCGCCCACGCCGATCAGCGGCCCGAGGAAGTAGTCGATCATCGGCCAGTTGACCAGCGTGACGTCGCTGTCCACCATGCCCGGCGCGAACATGCGGCGGGAGACGATGCGCCGGAAGACCCACAGCTCGCTGTCGCCCGCGCTGAGGCTCTGGTCCGCGACGACGTCACCGTCGGCCGCGGGGTTGGGCACGAACGAGCGCGGGTACCGCTCCAGCGTCCGCGGGTCCGGCGCGATCAGCGACACCAGCTCGCCGCCCCAGAAGTCGGGCCGGAAGCCCTGCCAGAAGTCGTACTCGGCGGGCTTGTCGATGGTGTGGTCCTCGCCGGCCCGGTGCTCGAGCGCGAAGCACCACGAGAACGCCTGCATGTTGTCCGGCTGCGCCTCGGCGGGGCCGTGGGGCTCGCCGGTCTCCTCCCGCGACTCGAAGCCGGTGACGTGCTCCGTGCCGGTCAGCGGCAGCAGGTCGCCGAGCTCGGTGGCGTCGAGCACGTACTGCCCCGCGAGCTCGACCCGGTTGCCCTCGGGGTCCTCCACGACGACGCCGCGGACCCGGTCGCCGTCCACCTGGGCCGCGACGGGACGGTGGCGCAGCAGCACCCGCAGGCGGCCGGCGGCGGTCCACGGCGCGAGCATCGCGTCGATGACCGCCGCGGCCACGCGTGGCTCGTGACACAGTGGACTGACCGTGCCCTCGCCGGGGTTCAGGTACCGGGCGGCGCGGCCCTGGTCGCTGAGCGGGTACCAGCGCCGGTAGTACGCCCGGATGCCGTCGCGCAGCGCGCGGTAGCTGGCGGTGCAGCCGAAGCGCTCGATCCACGGATGCTCGTCCGGCGGCACCGCCTGGGCGGTCAGCTGACCGCCCAGCCAGTCGGTCTCCTCGGTCAGGACTACCGTGCGGCCGCGCCGGAGCGCGGCGAGCGCCGCTGCCACACCACCGAGGCCGCCGCCAACGACGAGGACGTCCGCGCGGGTCACGCCGCCTCCCCGTCGAAGTAGCCCGCCGCGCCGCTCTCGATCAGCGGGATCAGGCTCAGCAGCGCGCCCCACGAGTGGAACGGTTCGCTATTGGCCTTGTCGCAGCCCTCGCCGGTGTTCGCCGAATAGTTCTCGTGCACGTGTCGCGCCTCGTTCCATTCCTTCATCGCCAGCTCGGCACTCCGCTCGGCCAGCCAGCGCCGTTCCTCGTCCAGTCCGGCCCGGCGCAGTCCGATGTAGACCAGGAAGTTCATCGGTGGCCATACCCGGCCGTGCCAGTAATAGCTGCGGGACGCGGACTCGGCGTCGGTGCGCGGCGTGGACGGCACCGCCCAGCGCCCGCCGAAGTACCGCTCGTCGCGCAGGTACCGCTCGACCGTCCGCCGGTCCCGCCCACCCGCGCCGACGCCGGCCAGCAGCGGGTAGAAGCTCATCGGTGAGATGTCCGCCGTGAAGCCGCCGGTGTCGGTGCGGCGGCTGCGGTAGGACTCCGTCTCCTCCAACCACAGCAGGCGCTCCATCGCGCCCGCCACCGCCGCGCCGCGCTCGCGCAGCTCGTCCCGCTCGGCGTCCCGTCCCAGCACCGCCGCGATGTCAGCGAGCGCCGCGCAGTCCATCGCGTACTCGCTGTTGAGGCCCACGTCGTGCGCCAGCATCAGCCCGACCGACCGGTCGTACGGGACGTCCGCGAAGATGGGATGGTCGTCGCAGCCGCTCTCGCAGGTAGCACCGAAGTGCTGGTCGATCCGCGGGATGTCCTGCGGCGACGGCCACTCGGGCGTGAACGCGGTGGAGCCGAGGCAGAGCAGCTCGCCGTCCCGGCGGGTCCGCCACCACCACCGGTTCCAGCTGAGCAGCCCCGGGTAGACCTCCTCGAGAAACCAGCGGTCGCCGAACCGCCGGTACAGCTCCCGCGCGGCGAGGGCGCCGACCGGTGGCTGGGAGCCGTCGTACGTGCGCCGCCCGGTGCCCTGCGCCACGTTCGGCACGAAGCCGTCCGGGGTGAGCTCGCGGGTCATCTCGACCGCGTTCGCGTACGCGAGGTCGGCGCTGAACAGCCCGGCGAGCAGCGCGTTGAAGTAGTTGTCCCAGCAGAAGAGCGCGTAGCCGCCTCGCTTTCCGACGTTCCACAGTCGACTGACCGTGGTGACCACCCGCGCGCCGGCCGGCTCGTAGACCGTGTTCCAGGCGATCGCGTCCCGGACCAGCTCCTCGTGGGGACTCCCCGCCGCCTCGGGCCGGGCCTCGGCCACGAGCTGCTGGATCCGCGCCAGGTCGCGGCCCTGCCCGGTGGACACTCCCACCGGACCGTCGAGCCGCAGTGCCAGGTACGGCCCGGTGATGTCGACGTACGGGTCTTCGTAGTGCGGCGCCGTCCCGAAGATCGGGATTTCCCGCTCGGGCAGCTCGGCCACCAGGCGGTCGCGGGATCCCCGCACGACGCCGGGACGGTTCCACAGCAGGCCCGCCGAGACGGTCAGCGTCGCCGGCTGGGCCTGGCTGGCCAGCGGCGTCACGAGCACGACGAGGTCGTCGCCGGCGTGCGCGGTCTCGACGAGCAGCTCGACGCCGCGCCACCGCACGGTCACCGCCGTGTACGAGCCGTCGATCGCGTGCGGGCCGAGCGTCACCTCCTCGGCGCCCTCCTCCCGCCGTCCTATCTGGATCTGGTGGAGGGCGTTGCCCCGGTAGTACTCCTTGACGCCGAGCGCGACGGCCAGCCCGTCGGGCAGCAGCACCTGGGACAGCAGGCTGCGGGTGTCCCAGGTGTTCCACCCCCGCGCCAGGCGCTGCTGCGCTTGGCGGTAGGCCCCGGAGGCCAAGGGAAGTGCGACGTTCACGGTTGCGCCACCGCCGCGTTGGTGAAGTCGGGATAGCCGCTGGCGTCGAGGGTGAAGCCGTCGAGCCGCTTGTTCCAGACGTACGCGATCTGCACGGACATCGGGAACATACCGACCGCGTCGTCCCAGATGATCTTGCTGGCGGCCGCGTACGCCTCCTTGCGCTTGGCCTCGTCACTGGTCGCGGCCGCCTCGGCGAGCAGCTGGTCCAACTTCGGGTTGCAGTAACCGTTGCGCTTGGCGGCGCAGGGGTAGAGGCGGCCGAGGTTGGTGGCGGCGTCGAAGCCGGCGGTACCGAGCTGCTGGAAGTTCACGTCCCAGTTGAGCGCGATCAGGTCCTTGATGAAGACCGCCTGCTCCTTCTCCAGCAGCTCCACCTTGACCCCGATCTTCGACAGGTCGGATACCACCGCCTGGTTGAACGGGCGGAACTCGGCGTTGGCGAACTGGAGCCGCAACGGCTTGCTGAAGTCGAAGCCGGCCGCCGTCAGCTCGGCCTTGGCCGCGGCCGGGTCGTACGCCTTCGGCTGCTGCGGGCTGTATCCGAACACGGTCGGCGCGAGCGGCGAGACGGCCAGCTCGCCGGTCCGCGGGTACAGGCTCGCGACGATGGTCTTGAAGTCGACCGCCTTCCAGAGCGCGTTGCGCACCGCGGCGGACTTGAGCGCTGGCACCGAGGCGTTGAACCACATCGTGAAGACCTGGTGGCTCGACACCGACCCGGTCTTGAGGTCGCCATCCGACTGGAGGCTCTCCAGCTGGTCGTCCGGCACGCCCCAGACCAGGTCCACCTCGCCGGTACGGAGCGCGGTCAGCCGGGCGGAGATCTCCGGGATCGTGCGGATCGTCACCTGGTCCACTTTGGGCTTGCCGCCGAAGTACTTGTCGTTGGCGCTCAGCACGAGGTCCTCACCCGGCGTGAACGACTTGACCGTGAACGGCCCGGAGCCGACCGGCTTCTTGAAGAAGTCGGCACCGACCGTCTTGGGCAGCACGTAGAGGGTGGCCGCCTTGCTGGCGAGCGCGGCGTCGGGCTTGGCGGCGGTGACGACCACCTTGTCCGGCGCGGGTGCCTCGACCTTCGCACCGGTGAAGTTGGTCTTGATGGGGCTGTCGCCGGCCATCAGGCGCTCGAAGGAGGCGACCACGTCGTCGGAGGTCAACGGGGTACCGTCGGAGAACGTCACGCCACTTCGGAGCGTGAACGTCCACGTGGTGGCCGTGCCGTCGGCGGACCACTCGGTCGCCAGGTCGGGCACGATCTTGCCCTGCGCGTCGGGGCGGGTGAGCCGGCTGTAGATGGCCTGCCCGGCAAACTCCTTGCCGGCCGAGCCACCCTCGGCCGAGTGCGGGTCGATCGACTCCATCGGGTACGTGCCACTGACCACGATGGAGCTCGGGTCGGCGGAGTCGCCGCCGCTGGTGGTCGAGCAGGCGGTCAAGGTGACGGTGACCGCGACGGCCGCGACGATGGGTCTGAAGAGGACTCTCATGGGGGGAAACTCCTGTCAGAGCGGGGAGCGTCGGTTGCGGCCCAGCCGCGCGGAGAGCTGGTCGCCGAGCAAGCCGACGCTGACGACCAGCACGAAGAGCGCGATTCCGGGGAATGCGGAGATCCACCATGCGGTGGCGAGATATTCCTTGCCGTTCGCGACCGTCTGCCCCCACGAGGGTGTGCCCGAGGGGAGCCCGATGCCGAGGAAGCTGAGACCGGCCTCGGCGAGCACGACGAGCGCGAACTCCAGCGTCGCCATGGCCACCATCGGTGGCACGACGAACGGCAGGACGTGCCGGACGAGCAGGGCCGGGCGGCGCACGCCCATGAGGCGTGCGGCGCTGACCCACTCCCGTTCCTTGATGCTGAGGGTGACGTTGCGGGCCACCCGGGCGAACGGGGTCCAGGCGGTTATCGACAGCGAGAGGATGACGGTGGGCAGCCCCCGCGCGAAGAGGCCGGCCACGACGATGGCCAGCAGCACGCCGGGAAACGTCAGGAGCACGTCGACGATGCGGGAGAGCACCACGTCCACCCAGCCGCCGACCAGGCCGGCGAGCGCGCCGACGGTCATACCGACGAGGGCGGAGATGGTCACCGCGACCGTGGCGATGATGAGCGAGGTCCGGGCGCCGTACACGATCTGCGACGCCACGTCCCGCCCGAGGCCGTCGGTGCCGAGCCAGGCGGTGCCGCCGTCGGAGGTGGTTGAGCCGGGAGACAGCAGGCGGTCGGCGACCGCGGTCGCGACGTGGTCGTACCCGATGACGAGAGGCCCGACTGCCGCGACCACGACGTACGCGGCCACGATGCCCAGCGGGATCCACAGCGCGGCGCCGTGCTTCCGCGCGGCCCGCAGCCGCGTCATCACACCGATCTGCTCGCTCATGGCCGTCCTCGCCGCGCTGCGGGCGGCCACGAGGCTCCAGACGCGCCGCGCCTGATGATTCGCTCGCTCATCCGGCACCCACCCGGATGCGCGGGTCGAGCCGGGCGGTGGCGAGGTCGGCGAGGAGGTTGAGCAGCACGATGATGCCGGCGATCGTCAACGCGGCGGCCTGTACCACCGCGTAGTCCCGGTTGCTCACCGCCGAGACGATCAGCGAGCCGAGCCCGGGCCAGGCGAAGACGTTCTCCACGACGACCGCGCCGCCGATCAGCGCGCCGAGCTGGAGCGCGACGACGGTCAGCACCGGGGTGAGCGAGTTGCGCAGCACGTGACCGAGCAGCACCTGCCGGTCGTTGAGGCCCTTGGCGCGGGCCGTCGCGGCGTACGGCTCCTCCATCTCCTCCACGACGCTGCTGCGGGTCAGCCGGGCGACGATCGCGGTGAACGGCAGCGACAGCGTGACCGCCGGGAGGATGATGTGTTGCGGCGTACCCGCGCCTGAGCTGGGCAGCAGCCGAAGCACCAGCGCGAACACCAGGATCAGCATGATGCCGACCCAGAACGTGGGGAACGCCTGCAGGCCGATCGTGAGCGCGCTGGTGACCCGGTCGACGATGCCACCGCGGCGGTAGCCGGCGACGAGGCCGAGCACGAGGCCGGCGCAGACCGCGATGACCGCGGCGGTGGCGGCCAGCTCCAGGCTCGCCGGAAGCCGGCTCAGCACGGCTTCCATGGCGGGCATGTCGAGCCGGTACGAGTCGCCGAAATCCAGCCTGGCCACGTCGAGCAGGTAGTGCAGGTACTGCTCGGGCAGGGACCGGTCCAGACCCAACCGGGTGGTCAGCGCGTCCACCTCCTCCCGCGAGGCGTCCGGTCCGAGCAGGACCAGCGCCGGCCCGCCGGGCGCCAGCCGGATCACGACGAAGATCAGGCTGGCGGCGCCCCACATCACGACGAGCGCGCTGGCCAGGCGCCGCAGCACCATCCGGGCCATGTCCCACCTCCTCTGCGATCCATTTATGCGCATTAGTTTTCGCGCGCGTCGCGACGTCGGTCGTAGTTGTGGTTATTTAGCGTGGTGGTCCGGCGGTGTCACCCGGGATGGGTATACAAGGGACGGTCGTGCGACTGACCGTGGCGGGGTCAGCCGCCTCGAGCCTGTCGATGAGCAGCCGGACCGCCGCGCGGCCCATCTCTTCGCGCTGGACGGCGAAACGCGTGCACCGCTGGGTCACGGACTCGTCGCCGACGTCGCCGAGCACCACGAGCGAGGCGTCACCGGGCACGGTGAGATCCGCTTCCGCGGCGGCGGCCAGGAACGCGGCGACCAGCTTGCCGTCGGCGGCGCCCTCGACCGCGTACGCGGTGACGCCCCGGTCCCGCCGCTCGCGCAGCGCGGCGGCGCCGATACCATCCGGCTCCACCGCCCAGACCGACAGCGGGTCGAGCACGCGGCCGGCGGCCTCGTGCGCCGCCGCGAAACCGGCGGTGCGGTCGACGGTCGGCTCGAGGTCGGCCGTGCCCGTGACGAGGCAGACCCGCTCGTGGCCGAGCGCGAACAGCTCGCCGACGAGGGTCGCGGTGGCGCCGGCGTAGTCGGCGGCCACATAGGACAGTTCCGCGCCGGGCACGTCGCGGCGTCCGATGAAGACGAACGGGAACTGCTCCTTGACGAGCCGAGCCAGCTCCTCGCGGTCCGGCTCCAGGCCGAGCAGCAGGCCGCCGTCGGCGAGCCGCAGCCGGTTGGCCCCGGAGCGGTAGATCGAGCGGCGTCCGGCGCCGTCGGTGGCGCTGGTGAAGAGCACGAGGTCGTACCGCTGGGCCTCGGCCTCCTCCTCCACGCCCACGAGGAACGGGTGGTAGAAGTCGCGCTGCCCGACCGGAAACACCGGCTCGAACGTGAAGACGCCGAGCAGCCTGTTGCGCCCGCCGGCCAGGCTGCGCGCCACCGGGTCGGCCTGGTAGTCGAGGTCGCGCGCGGTGCGGAGCACGAGGTCGCGCAACTCGGGGCTGATCGCGATGTCCCGGCCGGCCCGACCGGACAGCACCAGCGACACCGTCGCCTGGGAGATCCCCAGCTGACGGGCGATGTCTGCCTGCCGCACCCTGCGCGCCACGGTACCCTTCTCTCGTTGACTAATGCGTATGAGTTGCGTGGACGTTACAACGGTGGAACGGGGCCGTCAAGATCTCGTTTTCGGTTGCGGAGACCCGGGCCATGAGGAGGCCCGGGTGGCCAAGCTGCCCTGATCGTTAACTCAGGCTGTACGGTTCGATCATGGAGATGCGCGAGATCGAGGCCTTCCTCGCCGTCGCCACCGAGCTGCACTTCGGGCGGGCGGCGCAGCGGCTGCGCGTGACCACGTCGCACGTCAGCCAGACCATTCGCACCCTCGAACGGCGGATCGGCGGCAAGCTGCTCGAGCGCACGAGCCGGCGGGTGTCGCTCACCCCGCTGGGCAAGCACCTGCACGAGTCGCTCGCGCCCGCGTACGCGCAGCTGCTCGCTGTCTTCGCCGACGCCCGCCGGCAGGCCGCGGCGGTCCGGGGCGAGCTGCGCATCGGGTACCACAGCATGACCGCGGGCGGCGCATTCACCACGCTGGCCGCCCGCTTCGAGGCCGAGTACCCGGAGTGCGAGCTCAGCCTGATCGAGGTGTCGCTCAAGGACCCCTACGGGCCGCTGGCCCGCGGCGAGATCGACGTGCTGGTCACCTGGCGGCCCGCCGAGGAGCTGCCCGACCTCCTCGTAGGTCCGAGGGTGGACAGCCAGCCGCACGTGCTCGCGGTCGCGGGCGACCACCCCCTCGCCGGGCGGGACGCGATCTCCATCGAGGAGGTGCCGGACTGGCCGATCACCCACACCGGTGAGGCGATCCACCCGGCGCTGCTGCGCGCGGTCGCACCCGAGAGCACGCCCGCGGGCCGGCCGCTGCGGCGCAGCGTCACCTCGCACAGCCTGCACGACACGGTACGGCTGGTGGCGACCGGGCGGACGGTGCACCTGACCGTGGCACCGTTCCGCGCGTACGGCGCCGACGGGCTCGTCACCACCGTCCCGATCGCCGACCTGCCACCGGTCGACCGGGTGCTGATGTGGCGAAGCGGCGAGGACAACGCACCGGTGCGGCATTTCGTGACGCTCGTCGATCGTTAACGCTCGGCACACGATCGTGTAGCGAACCGCCGTTGATCCGCGTACCCGCCCGCACACAGAGTGTGTGGCGTGAAAGACCTGCTCGGCGGCCTTGTGGTGCCGCTCGTGACGCCCATGGACCTGCCCGGCGTGCCCTCCGCGGCGTCCGCCACCCCGCTGCTGCGCGCGATGGCGGACGCCGGCGTGCGGCGGCTCATGCTCCTGGGCAGCAACGGCGAGGGGCCGCTGGTCCGGGCCGACCGGGTGCCCGGGTACGTGGCGGGC
>Ga0214467_1000104_pt1 | contig 23773 bp, 21 predicted proteins | sample RVTome_8_FD_187339 | JGI IMG/M metagenome (GOLD analysis project Ga0214467, IMG submission 187339) | Soil microbial communities from uranium-contaminated site in the Upper Colorado River Basin, Wyoming, United States - RVT160D0 HiSeq ...
AGGGCGCGGGCGAAGACGTGGCGGAGTTCGGTGCGGCGGTGGACCGGGCGCTCGGCCACGCGCGGAGCTGGACCGCCGGCGGCATGCGCATGCAGTGGGTGCCGCGCGGCACGCCGCACGACTTCACCGTGCACCTGGCCACCCGCGAGACGGCTGGGCGGCTGTGCGCGGCGGGCGGGGTCAACATCACGGTGCGCGGGCGGCCGTACACCTCGTGCCGGGTCGGTGGCAGCGTGATCATCAACCTGGACCGCTGGCGGCTCTCGGTCGACCACTTCGTGGCGGCCAATGTGCCGCTCGCGCTCTACCGCGACTACGTGGTCAACCACGAGGTCGGGCACCAGTTGGGGCACCGGCACGAGCTGTGCCCGGGGCGGGGGCGGCCGGCGCCGGTGATGATGCAGCAGACGCTCGGCCTGAAGGGGTGCACGGCCAACCCCTGGCCCTTCCTGAACGGTCACCGCTACGCCGGTCCGCTGAAGTAAGAGGGCTAAATCGGGGCAATTCAGCGTGTCTACGCATGACTCGGCGCATATCGGCTGGCACGCTGAGTGAATCATGACGACGCGCGTACCTCGTGCCCCCGCTCCGCCAGCGGCCGGCGCCCCGCGCGCCTCCGTGCCCCGGAGCCGGCGCGCGGCGGCGGGGGCGGCCGCCCGTCGAGCCGCCGGGGAGCGGATGTGGCAGCGGCGGCGGCGCACCGCGATGCTCGTGCTCTTCCTCGCCGGCACCGGCCTCGTGGTGGTCGACGCGGCCCGAGACCGGCCCGAGCTCGTCCCGTCGGCGGCGCCCGACGCCCCGTCCGCCTCGGCACCCGCGCCATCGCCGACCACCGTGGCCCTGTCGCCTTCGCGGCCGCCGTCACGTTCGCCGTCACCGGCCGTCACGGCCTCGCCGAGCGCACCGCCCTCGCCCACCCGATCCCCGTCGCCGTCCCCGGTGGCGTCGCAGGCGGTGGCGGCCATGGCGAAGTTCCCAGAGCGGGGGGCAGGGTCGTTTACCGAGGTCACGACCGGTGGACGGCCCCTCGGCACGGCCGGCACGCTGCGCCGTTTCCGGGTCGCCGTCGAAGACGGGACCGGCCAGGACGCCACCACGTTCGCCGCCGAGGTGGACGCGATCCTCGGCGACGCGCGCAGCTGGGTGGCGGCGAAGCGCTTCCGCCTGCAGCGGGTGCCGAAGGGCGCGGCCGCCGAGTTCACCATCTACCTGGCCACGCCCGCCACCTCGGAGCGGATGTGCGCGGTCGGCGGGTTGGACACCGAGGGGTACACCTCGTGCCGCCTCCCCGGCCAGGTCATCATCAACCTCGCCCGCTGGCTGACCGCCGTGCCCGACTACGGGGCACCGGTCTCGACCTACCGGGCGTACGCGATCAACCACGAGGTGGGACACCAGCTCGGCCACGGCCACGAGGCGTGTCCGGCGCCCGGCGCGCCCGCCCCGGTCATGCAGCAGCAGACGCTTGGGCTCAAGAGCTGCCTGGCCTACGCGTGGCCGTACCTGGCGGGACGAAGGTATTCGGGCCCGGCAATTCCCTGAGCGCCCCGCTATTCCCTGATCCCGCCTTCTGGGCCGTGGGCCACGTCATTGCCCCGTACCGTCCTGAGCGAGCAACAATGGTGCGGTTAACGCTCTCGCTTACCTTCCGGGGAGTCCACCGTGTCGCTGCCCCCGCTCGTCGAGCCCGCTGCCGAGCTGTCCGTCGACGAGATCCGCCGCTACTCACGTCACCTGATCATCCCGGACGTCGCGATGGACGGGCAAAAGCGGCTGAAGAACGCGAAGGTGCTCTGTGTGGGCGCCGGTGGCCTCGGCTCGCCCGCCCTCATGTATCTCGCGGCGGCCGGTGTCGGCACGCTCGGCATCATCGACTTCGACACCGTCGACGAGTCCAACCTGCAGCGGCAGATCATCCACGGCCAGTCGGACATCGGCCGCTCCAAGGCGGAGTCGGCGGCCGACTCGGTGCGCGAGATCAACCCGTACGTCAACGTGGTCATCCACAACACGTCCCTCGACCGGGACAACGTGCGGGAGATCTTCTCCCAGTACGACCTGATCGTCGACGGCACCGACAACTTCGCCACGCGATACATGGTCAACGACGCGGCCGTGCTGCTCGGCAAGCCATACGTGTGGGGATCGATCTATCGCTTCGACGGGCAGGCGTCGGTCTTCTGGGCCGAGCACGGCCCCTGCTACCGGTGCCTCTACCCGGAGCCCCCGCCGCCCGGCATGGTCCCCTCCTGCGCCGAGGGCGGCGTGCTCGGCGTGCTGTGCGCGTCGATCGGCTCCATCCAGGTCACCGAGGCGATCAAGGTGCTGACCGGCATCGGCGACCCGCTCGTGGGTGGCCTGATGGTGTACGACGCGCTGGAGATGTCCTACCGGAAGATCCGGGTCCGCAAGGATCCCAACTGCGCGCTCTGCGGCGAAAACCCGACCGTCACCGACCTGCTGGAAGACTACGAGGACTTCTGCGGCGCGGTCTCGGTCGAGGCCCAGGAGGCGACGATCGACGCCACGATCACGGCCCGCGAGCTCAAGGACTGGCAAGACTCCGGCAAGGACGTGTTCCTGGTCGACGTGCGCGAGCCCGCTGAGTACGAGATCGTGCGCATCCCCGGCGCCACGCTGATCCCGAAGGGCGACATCCTCTCCGGCGAGGCCCTGTCCCGCTTCCCGCAGGACCGGCAGATCGTGCTGCACTGCAAGTCGGGTGTCCGCTCGGCCGAGGCGCTGGCCGCGCTCAAGGCGGCGGGCTTCAAGGACGCGGTGCACGTCCAGGGTGGCGTGCTCTCCTGGATCAAGCAGGTGGACCCCTCGCTACCGGCCTACTGACCTGGTCTTTGGTCTGACCTACCGAGGCGTAACTACGAGCCCGCCGGTAGGGTTTCGCCCGTGGTCGACATGGACGGCGCGATCGGGTTCGTGGTGGCCCACGGGGATGCCGTGGATCGTGCCCGCTTGTCGTACCTGCGGACCGGCGCGGCCCCGAGCGAAGAGATCCTCACCACGGCGGAGATCGGCCAGGCGCCCGACGGCGGCTGGCCAGCCACGTGGGGCGCCGAGGTGGCCTCCATCGACGCCACCTGCTTCCGCCTGGCCGAGCTAGACGACCTGGGCGCGCTGGGCCGCCCCGCCGCCCGCCGCGGGCTGGACTGGCTGGCGAGCCGCCAGCACAACAGCATGTGGGAGGAAGACGACTCGCTGGCCGGCGAGGCCCCACCATGGGCCAAGCCCGGCGACCCGGAGGCCAGGCTCTACCTGAGCGCCAACGCCGCCTTCTGGCTCTCCGTCTCCGACCTGGACGCGGGTTGGGGCGGCGGCCAGTACGGCGCGCTGCTCCGCCCCGCCGCCCAAGCGATCGTGGCCCACATCGGCATCGACGGCTCGTGGCGGTCATTTCTGGTGAGCGCCTGGCTGAGCGCCGCGGTGCTACACCGGCAAGACATGTTCTACGAGTCCGCCCGCATCCAGATCATGCTCGGCGACCGGCTCAGCCAGATGAGCCCCGCCGACGTCGCCTGGATGGCGGCCGCGCTGCGCCGGGTGGGCGTGGCGGTCGACGACTGGCTGCTCACCGCCGCCCGGCGGCGCCTAGCCGAAACCCAGCGCAGCGACGGCGGCTGGCCCAGCGACGACGGCGCCGCCTTCGACGTCCACACGACACTGGCGGCGATCCGCGCCACCCGCTGACCGGGGCGGCGGCTTGAAGACCTTCAACAGAAACCTTGAGCTACCGCGACGTCCGCCGTGGTCCAGACCGCCGCTCCCGCAGCCTCACCCGTCCGCTGTTGGTCGCGGCAGGGGCGTGCGCGCAGCTCGCGCCGGGCTTCGTTGCCCCGAGTAGTGGGCGTTTTCTGCCTGTTATCCGCTTATCGCACCCTTGCGGGCGCCCGACCCAGTAGATCGTGGTACGCAACTGCCCCTATGAGGGCGGTTCCGTACCACGATCTACTGACGGAGCCGGGGAGACCCCGGTCGATCGCGGCGCTGGGCTAACACAGAGCAACCCCCGGCAGTCACGCCATGGCCACCAGGCACAGACCATGGTCAACACCCCCGCTCGCCGCCGCGCATACCCAACCCAGCGCCATCCCGACGGCCATCGACCCGCATGGGCCTAAGCGGGCCAACGCCCGGATGGTCCGGAGCGCTCCCGCCGGAGGCAAAGGGGTAACGCCAACCACCGCGAACCCGGCGGCCCGCGGGAGCACACGGCCTTCAACTGACACGAACGCGGGCAAATCTAAAAAGAAGAACCGAACCGCGGGCGGGTCAGTCGCGGTCTTCGGGGTGGGGGTGGAGGTATTCGAGCTCGTCCACCGGGAGCGGCAACTCCCGGTCGTCGCCGAACGGCGCGCCAGCCCCCGCGCGGTCGCCGGTGATTTCGCGGATCGGCAGGCGGCCATCGGGGCCGACCGGGGGTGCCTGCGGCGGTGGCACTGACCGGTGCCAGTCGATGTTGTCGGGGAGCACCACCCGGCGGTGTGTGGCCGGCACCGTGACCAGGGGCGCGGTCAGCGCCTCGGCGTCGGTGGCGGCCAGCGGGTCAGGCCGGGCCACGCCGCCGATGCCGGACTGCTCGCCGGCGATCTTCTCTTGGAGGCGGAGGATGCCGTGCAGCAGCGCCTCGGGGCGGGGAGGGCAGCCTGGCACATACACGTCGACGGGGATGATCTGGTCGACGCCCTTGGTGACCGAGTACGAGTCCCAGTACGGGCCGCCGCAGTTGGAGCAGGCGCCGAACGAGATGACGTACTTCGGCTCGGGCATCTGGTCGTAGAGGCGCTTGATCGCGGGCGCCATCTTGTCGGTTACGGTGCCGGAGACGACCATGAGGTCGGCCTGGCGGGGGCCGTGCGCGAACGGGATCACGCCGAGCCGGATGAAGTCGTGACGGCCCATGCTCGTGGCGATGAACTCGATGGCACAGCAGGCCAGGCCGAAGTTGAAGACCCACAGCGAGTATCGCCGGCCCCAGTTGAGCACGAAGCGGATCGGCTCGCCGAGCACTCCTGGCAACTGCACGACACAAGTCAACCACAGCACGCTCGGCCGCAACCGGCCTGAACGGTGAGGCGTGTTAAGCGCGCTCCCGGCCCAAGCCGGTAATGACGCGGGGGAGGGAATGTGCAGGTGTCGACGCCACCACGCCTCGACGGCACAGCGCCGGGTGTGAGACCGGACCTGGCGGAGATCGACTTCGATGGCTTCTACCATGCCCATTTCCGGGCACTCACAGTGCAGCTGTGCGCGTACACCGGTGACCTCGCGCAAGCACAGGATCTGGCTCAGGAGGCGTTCTGCCGGGCGTACGCGCGGTGGGCGAAAGTGGTCCAGTACGACGACCCGGTGGCGTGGGTGCGCCGCGTGGCGTGGAACCTCGCGGCCAGCCGGTGGCGGCGGATGCGCACCGCGCGGGCGTACCTGCGGCGGCAGCGCGAAGAGCACGTGGCGGGCCCCGGCCCCGACCGCGTGGTGCTGACGGCGGCGCTGGCGAAGCTGCCGGAAAACCAGCGGCGCGTGGTGGTGCTGCACCACCTGGCCGACATGAGCGTGGCCGAGATCGCCCGTCAGGAGGGTGTGGCTGAGGGGACCGTCAAGTCCTGGCTGCACCGCGGCCGCAACACGCTGGCGACCCTCCTGAAGGACAGCAACGAGCAGCCGGAGGAGAGCCGTGACTGACCACCTTGACGACTTCTTCGCGGACTACCGCGCCGGCCTGACGCCGGAGATCGTGCCCGCGGGCCCGGGAGTGGTGCGGACCACCGTGCGCCGGCGCCGCCGGATCGCGGCCACCGCGGCGGTGGTCACGGCCGCGGTGCTCGTAGCGGCGCCGGTCGCCGGGTATGCCGCCTTCAACAACGGGTCCGGCCCCGCGCCGGCACCCGGGGGATCGAGCACGCCGACGCCCGAGGAGAGCACCCCGACCACGACCCCGCCGGCGTCGGCGTCGGCGACCCCGCCGGCGCCACCCAATGGCCGCATCAGCCGGGCCCAGCTGCTCGCCGCCACGGTCGACCTGCCGCCGTGGCAGCGGGACGCGCCCTCCTCGTGCAAGCGGGAGGATGTGCGGCTCGCCGGTGAGGAGGCGTGGAGCAAGCCCTGGCTGATGGATCTCGTCTACGGCGACGCGGACGGTGACGGCGTGCAGGAGAGCATCGCGACGATCGGCTGCGCGCCGGGCGAGGTGGACATGCAGCAGGTCGTGGTCTTGGACCGGGACACCAGCGGGCGGATCATCGCGCTCGCTCAGGTGGTCCGCACGGAGAAAGACGTGCTGGGATGGATCATCAAGGTGACGCCGACCGGCGAGGGCGTGGTCAAGGTACGGGTCGGTGACCTGCAGCCGTGCTGTGACATGAGCGAGAAGCAGGTGCAGAAGCAGGACCGGACGTACACGTGGGACGCCGGGGAGTTCAAGCAGACCGGCGGCCCGACCGAGTTTCCGGAGCGGCCGGACTTCCGCACGGACCTGAAGGTGACCGCCTCCGACCTGGTCTTCGCCAGCGGCGACTATCCGAGCGGCCTGATGACGGTGACGCTGCGCAACGCGGGCCCGCGCGACACCATCAACATGCAGATCTCGTTCGACTTCGGGGGTGTGGAGCTGTACCGCGTAGGCCCCGGCTGGGGCTCCTGCAAGACGGTGCAGCCGGAAGGCGAAGGCAAGAGCGCTTTCATGAACTGCGTGCTGAAGGACCCGCTGACCGCGGGCGAAACGCGGGAGATCCGGTTCCACTTCTCCGCGGTCAGCGTGCCGGCGGGCGTGACCGGCGCCGTGGATGTCGCGAACTTCGACACCGGTGCGATGGGCGACCTCAACCAGGAGGACAACCGCGCGACGTTCGATCTGCGCCGATAGCTCAGAGCGCGGGGCGCTGCAGGTGGCCGAGAAAGTCCACCAGCAGCGCCTCGCGCATGTGCGGGGGTGCGGCGTTGAGCAGCGCGTTGACCGGTGCCATCCGCTCGGGCAGGCCGCTGTCGAAGCCGAGCGCGCCGAGCAGCTCGGGCAGCGGGCGGTCCAGTGAGATCTCCGGCAGTGCCACGGGACCCGCCGCCCGTGCCGCGTCGGCGGCCGCGGCCAGATCCGGCCCGAACTCGGCCACCCGCGGTGCCACCGAGGCGGTCACGCTCAGGTGGATGCTCGGCGGCAGCTCGCCGTACGCGAACTGGGGCTGGGTGTGCCACCCCCGCGCGGCGAGCTCGTCGGCCAGGACGAAGATGTCGAAAGCGTCGGTGGTGAAGCAGACCACAGTGGACTCCGGCGGCGCGATCAGGCGCAGTCCGTCCACGGCGGAGACCGCCGCCGCCAGCTCCCGCACCGCCGCCAGCGTGCGGGACGCGAGCGCGAGGTAGCCGCTGTCGCCGATGTGGCGCAGCACCGCGTACGCCGCCGCGATCGGGCCGCCCGAGCGGGTGGACGAGATCACCGGATTGACCATCGAGTAGCCGGGCCACCCCGCGTACGCGAAGTACTGCGGCCGCCGCAGCTCCGCGTCGCGGTGCAGCAGCACGGAGACGCCCTTGGGCGTGTACGCGTACTTGTGCAGGTCGACCGAGATCGACGTGACCCCCGGCACCGCGAAGTCGAAAGGTGGCACCTCTACCCCGAGCCGCCGCAGGTAGGGGAGTGTCCACCCGCCGAAACAGGCGTCGACGTGGCACCGCACGCCGGCCGCCGCTGAGACGGCCGCGATCTCCGCGACCGGGTCCACGACGCCGTGCGCGTACGAGGGGGCGGAGCAGGCGACCAGCACCGTGTCCGGCCCGATCGCCGCAGCGATGTCCGCCGCCGCCGGGCGCAGCGTGGATGGCGACACGGGTACGAGGTCGAGCGCCACGCCCAGGTACTGAGCGGCCTTCGCGAACGCGGCGTGCCCCGTCACCGGCACGACCAGGCGCGGCCGCTCGACGCCCCGCGCCCCGTCCCGCGCGGCCTTCACCGCCAGCATCAGCGACTCGGTGCCGCCGCTGGTCACGTTTCCGACGACGTCCGGGCCGCCGCCCAGAAGCTGCGCCGCGGCGCCGACCAGCGAGTTCTCCATCGCCAGCAGCGACGGGAACGCGGTCGGGTCGAGCCCGTTGACGTGCGCGGAGAGGGCGTACGCGGCCATGGCCAGGTCGTCGAGCCCGTCGAGGCCGGGGTCGTAGACGTACGCGAAGAGGCGCCCGCCGTGCGTGGGTCGGTCGGCCGCGCGCAGCGCCCGGATCTCCTCGAGCACCTGCTCAGCCGGCAGGCCGTCCTTCGGCAACGACATGCGGCTCACCGTAATTCAGGGCTCGGCTCATACGCTCGCTCCGCTCCTCGGTCGCTAGCGCTCCCTGCGATGCTCACTCGCTATCGCCTCGCGTACAAGCGATCTTCGGTCAGGTCGTAGCCGCGCATGAGGAGCACGGCCGTGCCGACCACCACAGCGGGCAGCACGGTGAAGCCGAGCAGCACGCCCAGCCGAGCCGTGCCGTCCTGCGCGGCCGCCTCGCCGCTGGCCGACGAGACGTACCCGAAAACCTGAAGGACCACCGCGTAGATCCCGGGTCCGAGCGCGAGGCCGAGGGTCTCCCCGGCCGTCCACAGCCCGGTGAAAACGCCGGCCTGCCGGCGGCCGGTGCGCGCGGTGTCGTACGCGACGCAGTCCGGCAGCATCGACATCGCGAAGACCTGCTCGCCGGCGTACCCGCAGCCGATCGCGGCCACGAGCAGGTAGACCGCGACGGGTGGCAGAGCGGGCGCGGCGACCAGCGCGAGCGCGCCGGCCGCGAAGATCAGCGACGCCCACACGAACGCGCGCACCTTGCCCACCCGCGCACCCACCCGCCGCCACACCGGCATCACCAGCAGCGCCGGCCCGACGAAGCACGCGAACAGCACGGTCGGCCCGTCGTCCGGCCGCTCGATCACGTGGTCGGCGAAGTACTTCACGCCGGCGAGCATCGTGCCGATCCCGGCGGCCTGGACCACGAAGCAGGCCAGCAGCAGCCGGAACGGGCGGTTGGCGGTCGCCACCCGGAGCTGCGCGCGCAGGCTCGGCTCGCTCTCCCGCGCCTCGCCGGTGGGGACGCCGCGGGTGCCGGTGTACACGCCCACGGCGCCGACCACGATCAGCGCGGCGCAGAAGAGGCCCATCCACCGGTGGCCCGGAATGCCGTCGCCGCCCGCGCTCACCACCAGGGGGGCCACCGCGCCCGAGATCAGGATCGCCAGCGCCAGGAACGCCACCCGCCACGTCATCAGGCGGGTCCGTTCGGCGTACCCGTCGGTGATCTCCGCGGGCATCGCCACGTACGGCACCTGGAAGAACGCGTAGGCCGTCGCGGCCGCCAGGAAGGCCACCGCCACATAGGCCGCGGCGCCCGCGCCGGTCCCGGCGGGGGCGGCGAAGATCACCGCAAAGAGCACGGCCAGGGCGAAACCACCGCCCAGCAGGTACGGGCGCCGCCCGCCCCACCTGTCGGATATCCGTCCGGCGACGGGGTTGACGAGCACGTCCCACGCCTTGGGTACGAGCACCAGCAGCCCGGCCACACCGGCGGCGATCCCCATCGTGTCGGTGAGGTACGGAAGTAACAGCAGCCCCGGCACCGTGGCGAAGGTGCCGGTCGCGAGCGAACCCGACGCGTAGCCGATGTGCACCCTGCGTGGCAACGCGTCGCTCATGGGCGCGGATGTTATCCATCTACCCGCACGCGGCGGAAGTTGCCTTTACGCTGCGGCGCGTGACTATTGGTGTCCCGGCGGCGACGAGGGTCGCCGCACCGCTCCGAGGGGAGGCGATGCGCGTGCCCGCCGGCGTAGCCGCAGGTCACCCGGCCACGGCCGAGGTCGGGCTGCGCATCCTCGCCGCGGGCGGATCGGCGGCGGATGCCGCGGTGGCGGCGGTGCTCGCCACCACGACGAGCGAGAGCATCCTGACCGGGATCGGCGGCGGCGGCTTCGCCACGTACTACGACGCGTCGACACAGACCGTGACATGCCTGGACTTCTTCTGCTCGGTGCCGGGGCTCGACGGAGACATCGCCCCGGGGCCGATGGTGCCGATCGAGGTGTTCTTCGGCGGCGTACCGCAGACGTACTCCATTGGCGGCGCCAGCGTCGGCGTGCCCGGCGTGCCGGCCGGCTGTGGCGAGGTGCACCGGCGGTGGGGGCGCCTGCCCTGGCAGCGGGTGGTGGAGCCGGCGATGACGCTGGCCAGCAGCGGGGTCGTACTGCCCGCCGCGCAGGCCCGCACGCTGGTCTCGGTCGCGCCCGCGCTGCTGCCCGGCGAGGGTGCGGCCATCTACGCACCCAGGGGTGAGCTGCTCCAGGGCGGCGAGCTGCTGCACCACCCCGGCCTCGACCGCGCGCTCGGCATCCTCGCCGAGGAGGGGCCGGCGACCTTCTACACCGGCCGGCTCGGGCGGGTGATAGTCGACACCGTGCGGGCGACCGGCGGCGCGCTCGGCCCGGCCGACCTGGCCGAGTACCGGGTGCTGGAGCTGGAGGTGGGGCACGCGCTGATCGGCGGCTCACACGTGTACGCCCGGCACGACCTCAACGGCACCATCGACACGCTCGCCGCGCTCCCCGCCGACCTGAGCACGATGTCGCGCCCGTCCCGCGCCGTGGCCGTGGCCGACGCGCTGCGCACCCGGGGTCGCCAGCGGCTCGGCGACACCACGAACATCTCGGTGGTCGACCACGAGGGCGACGCCTGCGTGATCACCACGACCCTCGGCATCGGCGCCGGCGTGTGGATGCCCGGCCTGGGGATCAACCTCAACTCGATGCTCGGCGAGGGCGAGCTGATCACGCCCGACCTCGAGCCCGGCCGCCGGATGCAGTCGATGATGTGCCCGCTCGTAGTGGTCGACGACAGCGGTGACCTGGTCGTCGCCGCCGGCTCCGCGGGCGCCTCGCGCATCCGCACCGCGCTCGTCGACACCCTGCTCGGCGTGCTGGTCGACGGCCTGGACATGCCGAGCGCGATCGCCCGCCCGCGGTTTCACGTCGTCGACAACACGGTGCACGCGGAGCTCGGCTATCCGGAAGACGAGCTGGTGGCCCTGGAGGAGGCCGGCTACGAGGTCAACCGCTGGCCGGACATGAACCACTACTTCGGCGGCGTGAGCGCGGTCGGGGTGGCCGGCGCCGCCGGCGACCCGAGGCGCGGCGGCGTGGGCGCGGTCGCCTAATCGGGCGACCAGGCGGCCTTCCTCATGTCGACGCGGCCGCTGCGCATGGGGGTGGCCTCGCCGATCAGCCTCGCCATCGCCTCCAGCTCGTGACCGGGGACTACGCGACCGGCGTTGTTGACGACGCGGTGCCAGGGGACCGGGCCGCCGTACCGCGCCATGATCGAGCCGACCAGGCGGGCGGAGGAGCGTCCCGAGCGATCGGCCAGGTAGTCGGCGATCGCCCCGTACGACATCACCCGCCCCGCCGGGATGCGCTCGACGAGCGCCAGTACCTCCTCGACGTACTCCTCCGGGGTCACGGCCACACAGCCTATGCAGAATGGGTGGGTGCGCGAAGCGGTAACCTCAGCCCGGCGGGTCGTCGTCAAGATCGGTTCGTCGTCGCTGACCACGGCCACGGGTGGGCTCGACACAGCGCGTGTCGACGCGCTCGCCGACGTGCTCGCGGGGCTCTGCGCCGCCGGCCGCGAGGTCGTGCTCGTCTCCTCGGGCGCGATCGCCGCCGGCCTTTCGCCACTGGCCATCCCGCGGCGACCGCGCGACCTGGCCACTCAGCAGGCGGCGGCCAGCGTCGGGCAGGGGCTGCTCATCGGGCGGTACGCGGCCAGTTTCGACCGCCACGGCCTCATCGTCGGCCAGGTGCTGCTGACCGTCGACGACGTGACCCGCCGCGCGCACTACCGCAACGCGTACCGCACGCTGCGCAAGCTCCTCGACATGCGGGTCGTCCCGATCGTCAACGAAAACGACACGGTCGCGACGGAGGAGATCCGCTTCGGCGACAACGACCGGCTGGCCGCGCTCGTCGCCGCCCTGGTGCACGCCGACCTGCTCGTGCTCCTCTCCGACGTGGACGCGCTCTACACCGGCGACCCGGCGCGGCCGGAGACCCGCAAGATCACCGATGTGCACGGCGAGGCAGACCTCCTGGGCATCACGCTGGGCAAGGCCGGCAAGGCCGGCCTGGGCACCGGCGGCATGGTCACCAAGGTCGAGGCGGCCCGCATCGCCACCGGCTTCGGCATCTCGGTCGTGCTGACCGCCGCCCCACTCGCCCCCGCGGCGCTGGCCGGCGACGAGGTGGGCACGCTCTTCCATCCGGTACGCCAGCGGCCGACCGCCCGCCTCTTCTGGCTCGCCCACGCCACCTCGCCGCGCGGCCGGCTGCACCTCGACCCGGGCGCGGTGCAGGCGGTGGTCGACCGGCGCAAGTCGCTGCTGCCGGCCGGCATCACGGCCGTCGACGGCACGTTCACCGCCGGCGATCCGGTCGACCTGGTCGACTCGTCGGGCGCGCCGGTCGCCCGCGGGCTGGTCAACTACGACGCCGTCGAGCTTCCTTCACTGCTCGGCCGCTCCACTGTGGAGCTCGCCGCGGCGCTCGGTCCGGCCTACGAACGTGAAGTGGTGCACCGCGACGATCTGGTCCTGCTGTAGAGAGTGAGTCTTCGATGAGTGTCAACGAGCAGGCCCGGCGGGCGCGCGAGGCCGCCACCGCGCTGGGCACCGCCACCCGGGCCACCAAAGACGCGGCGCTGCTGGCGATGGCCGACGCGCTGCTCGCCCGTACCCCCGAGATCCTGAGCGGAAACGCGGCGGACGTGGCGGCGGCGCGCGAAGGTGGCCTGACCGCGGCCATGATCGACCGTCTCTCCCTCACCGAGGGGCGGGTCGCCGCGATGGCCGAGGCGCTGCGCCAGATGGCCGCGCTGCCCGACCCGGTCGGCGAGGTCGTGCGCGGCTCGACCCTCCCCAACGGCTTGGAGCTGCGGCAGATCCGCGTGCCGTTCGGCGTGGTCGGCATCGTCTACGAGGGCCGGCCCAACGTGACGGTCGACGCGGCCGGCATCTGCCTCAAGTCGGGCAACGCCGCGCTGCTTCGCGGCTCCTCGTCCGCCATCCACTCCAACACCGCGCTCACCGCCGTCCTGCGCGACGCGGTCGAGGCGGCCGGCCTTCCCGCCGACGCCGTGCAGCTGCTCGACGCCACCACCCGCGACTCGGTCAAGGAGCTGATGCGCGCGCGAGGCCTGGTCGACGTCCTCATCCCGCGCGGCGGCGCATCCTTGATCAAGGCCGTGGTCGAGGAGTCGACGGTCCCGGTGATCGAGACCGGCGTGGGCAACTGCCACGTCTACGTCGACGCCGCCGCCGACCTCGACAAGGCACTCGCCGTCGTCATCAACAGCAAGACCCAACGACTGTCCACATGCAACACGGCCGAGTCGCTCCTGGTGCACGCCGCGGTGGCCGACGACTTCCTGCCGCGCATGCTGGAGGCCTTCGCCTCAGCTGGCGTGACAGTGCACGGCGATCCGCGCGTGGCCGCCTACTCCGACGCCGTCGTGCCGGCGGCGGAGGAGGACTTCGCGGCGGAGTACCTCTCCGCGGACATCTCGGCCGCCGTCGTCGACTCCCTCCAGGAGGCGGTGCGGCACATCCGCCGGTACGGCACCCAGCACACCGAAGCCATCGTGACCGAGTCGGTGACCGCCTCCCGCGAGTTCGTGTCCCATGTGGACGCGGCGGCCGTGATGGTGAACGCCTCCACGCGCTTCACGGACGGGGGAGAGTTCGGCTTCGGCGCGGAGATCGGCATCTCGACGCAGAAGCTGCACGCGCGGGGTCCGATGGGCCTGCCCGAGCTCACGTCCACCAAGTACGTCGTGACGGGCGACGCTCACATCCGCACCTAGCCAGACTCACCCTGCCCATCCATCCGCCGGCGGTGGTCAGCGAAGTTTCTCTCCGTGTGGCGCGTGTCGGGGTGGTTCTCGCCGAGTACTTTGCGCTGACGGGCGATGGTGTCTTCGAACAGCACATTGGCCCTGTCCGGCTCTCCGCAATGCGAGAGGACGAGCGCGTAAAGGTGCGCCGAGAGCAGCGTGAAGGGGTGGTCCTCACCCAGTTCGGGTCGGTAGCGCCGCAGCACGTATTCGCTCAAGGGAAGCGCTTCGGCGTACCGTCCGAGTTCGTACAGGCAGCCGGTAAGATTGCTTGCTGAGGCCAGAGTGTGGTGATGGTCCTTGCCGAAAACCCGCTCACGGCGAGCGAGCACGTCCTTGTACAACATGTGCGCTTCTTCGAGCTCACCCAGCTTTCGTAGCGTGCTGGCCAGGCGGGCGGCGGTAGCGAGCGTGTAGCTGTCGTCCTCGCCGAGCAGACGACGTCCCCTGGCGAGGAGATCTTCGTCGATGCTCCGTGCCCGTGTGTAGTCACCGAGGGAGAAACAGCCCCGAGCCACCCGGCTGGCGGCCAGGCGAGTGTGCTCGTCGTCCGGGCCCAGCCGATGTAGCCATCGCCGATGCCAAGCTTGCGCCAGGGGCATGGCGGTGGCGTACTCGCCGCGCATGAGCAGATACCACAACGCCTCACACGCGACGGACCGCAACGCGGGTCCGGCCTCGGTCGGATCGAAGGCCAGCAGGTGGGGAAGCAGGGATGCCCACACGGGCCAAGTTTCTGGATCAGTGCTGTCACCCTGGGGCGCGGCATCGGCTAGCAGATCTTCGACCCGCTTCCGGTCGCGGTCGCGCTCCGCCGAGGCGCGCAGGTCCCGCAGCACGGCCTGGGTCAGCCGGTGTAGCTGGATCGTGTCCTCGGTGATCCGGGCCAAGCCCAGCCGCGCCAGCCGGCCCAGGCTCCGTCGAAACTCCCAGGACGGCGCGGCGGCCAGCCACGCCACGGGAATGGGCTCGGGCGCCAAGTGCGCACAGCTGTGCAGCAGCTCGACCGCGGCCGGGTCCTCCTCCTGCGCACGACGCACCGATAGTTCGACGGTCGCGGCGAGCGTCGCTGGATATCCGAGGGGCCGCCCTGCCGCCAGCACCTCGCGGGCGTGCCCGCGCAGCTCGGCCAGATACTCCGCCACCGGCATCCGGGTCTCCTCGATGAGCCCGATCGCCTGTGTTAGCGCCAAGGGGAGGTCGCCCAGCGCCTCGGCCAGCGCATCCGCGTCCGCGAGCGGTAGGACTCGCCGGACAAGCTCCACCGACTCGGCTCGGGTGAAGACGTCGACCGAGAGCGACACCGCCATCCCGCCGAACGCGCCGCTCCGCGACGTGATCACCGTGTGCCCGGTCTCCGGTGGCAGCCACCGTTCTAGGTCGGCCGCCGACTCGACGTTGTCGAAGATCACCAGCCAGCGCGACGTGGACCGCAGGTGGTCTTGCACGGCCGCCAGCGCGGCGGTGTCGGCGGTGCCCGGCTCGACCCAGCCCGCGCGGGCGGCGAGCGTCGCGAATTGCTCGCCGATCAGCTCGGCCCGCTCCGCGTCGATCCACCACACCAGGTCGTACTCGCCGGCGAAGAGGTGGGCGTACTCGATCGCCAGCTGGGTCTTGCCCACGCCGCCCATCCCGTGCAGCGCCTGCACCACCGCCCGTTCGCCGCTCGTCAGGCGCTCGCGCAGTGCCGCCAGCAGGGCCTTCCGCCCGGTGAAGGCCCGCAGCCTCGGCGGCACGTTCCACACGCCGGGGCGGGAACCCGGCACCCGGACGCCATCGGGTGCCGGCGCTGGCGCGGCGCCGGGGAACGGGACCGGTGCGGTCGGGCGCTTCCGCCCCAGCAGCGCGTTTCGCACCCGGGCGCGAGCGTGTGCCTCCTCGATGCCGAAGATGTCCACCCACACCAGGGGCAGGAGGACCGGCGGCGGCTCGACCTCCTCGACCCGCAGCGGCAGGAGCCGCTGTCGCGTGGCGACCACCGACGCCCACTCTTCCGTCGTGTAGCGGGACCTTTCGAAGTAGGCCTTCGAGTAGAGGGCGACCACCCGCGAGGCACGGGCCAGCGCGTCGTTCATGTTCAGGACGAAGTTGGAGCCGGCCGCCCAGTCCCACGCGTCGAGCTCGACCGACAGCCCGGCGCCCTCCACCTGGGATGCCACCCACTCCGCCCACGGGCGGTCGGGGCCGGCGTAGCTGACGAAGATGTCGACCGACATGGGGAGCACCTTGCCACCGAACGGCACGCCGATGAAGTCGGCTCGGTGACAGCGTGCTGGCGCAGCGGGTCTAGCCTGCGGACCTATGAGCAATGATCAGCGTCCGGCCAAGATCGTCGACGTGCTGCTGGCGGAGTTCGGCGAGCTCATGGCATTGGACCCGGCGGCGTTCCGGCGCAAGTTTCGGAAGATGGCCGCCTCGCCCTTCGCGTTCTACCGGGGCAGCGCGGCGCTCTTCTACGCCGACATGACGGGTGACTTCGCCGACCAGCGGTTCCTCGACGAGTGGACCAGCCGGGTGTGGATCCACGGTGACCTGCACGCGGAAAACTTCGGCACGTACATGAACTCGTCGGGCCAGCTCGTCTTCAACGTCAACGACTTCGACGAGGCGTACGTCGGCCCCTTCTCCTGGGATCTCAAGCGCTTCTCGGCCAGCGTGGCGCTCATCGGGTACGCCAAGGCGCTCTCCGACGGGGTGATCAGCGACCTGGTGACGCGGTTCGCGAGCGCGTACCTCACCGAGCTGAGGGCGATCGCCGCCGGGGGTGATGACGCCATCGGCTCGATCACGCTGGAGAACGCGGACGGCGTTCTGCGCACCGTGCTCCAGCAGGCACGGCTCAACACGCGTGTCGACCTGCTCAAGGAGCAGACCACGATCGACAACTACGAGCGGCGCTTCTCGCTCGGCGACGGCGTGTACGAGATCGACGCGGAGACGCGGGCGACCGTGGTGGCCGCCTTCGAGCGGTACCTCGCCACGCTTCCCGAGGCGACCGCGGCGCTCCGGCCGGTCTCCACACACATCAAGGACGTGGTGCTGCGCAAGGGAGTGGGCATCGGCTCGGCCGGCCTGCCGTCGTACAACCTGCTGCTGGAGGGGCACACCCAGGCGCTGGAGAACGACGTCGTGATCTACATGAAGCAGGCCCAGGTGCCGGCCGTCGCGCGCCACATGACCGACGAGAGGGTGCGGGGCTACTTCACGCACCAGGGCCACCGCACCGCCGAGTCGCAGCGGGCGTTGCAGGCGCATGCCGACCCGTGGCTGGGCTTCACCGAGCTGCAGGGGGTGGGCCAGCTGGTCGCCGAGGTGTCGCCCTACGCCGCCGACCTGGACTGGTCCGACGTGAACGAGCCGGACGAGCTGGCCGGCGTGGTGACCGACCTCGGGCGGGCGGTGGCCCGGATGCACTCGGTCGCCGACGACGAGTCCAGCCACGACCTCGTCGACTTCTCCACCGAGGAGGCGATCGTCGCGGCCGTCGACCGGGACACCGAGGGGTTCGTCGCGCACCTGGTCGACTTCGCCCACGAGTACGGCGTCCGGGCCCGCGAAGACCACCAGATCTTCGTGGACCTCTTCCGCAACGGGAAGCTACCCGGCCTGTGACGCTCCGTCTTCGTGATCAATGCTCCGCTCAAGCAGCTAGAACTGCTTGAGCGGAGCTTTGATCACGAAGACGCCTCCGCGATCAACGACTCGATCTCGGCCTCGAAGAGGAGGCCGGGGTCGAACCCCATCGGGCCGAAGTGCCCCTCCACCTCGAGGCTGACCACGCCGTGCATGCGGGTCCAGCCGGTGACGCCGAGCCGCAGCGTCGGCCCTGACCAGGGGTGGTCCGGGCGGCGGTCGGCCAGCCCCGCCGTGAACTGCTCTTCCAGCGCGGGCACCCGCGAGCCGGGGCCGAGCGCCTCGATCGGGTCCAGAAACGCCTGCAGTGTGCGGGTCGCCGCCTGGATCGTGTGCGCCGGTGCCGCGTACCCCGGGACGGGCGTGCCGAAGAGCAGCAGGTAGCGGTGCGGCTGGGCGAGCGCCCATTCCCGGAACGCCCGCGCCAGCGCCCGGATCCGGTCGGCCGGCTCCGCGCCCGCCGCCGCCTCGCTCGCCGCCTCCACCGCGTCCGCCAGGTCGTGGTATCCGTCGCTGATCAGCTCGGTGAGCAGCTCGTCGCGCCCCGCGAAGTAGCGGTAGAGCGCCGGCCCACTCATCCCGAGCTCCTTGCCGATCGCGTTCAGCGACAGCGAGTGCGGCCCGGCGGCGGCGATCTGCTTCAGCGCCGCCGCCTTCGCCTCCTCGCGGGTCTGCGCCCGAAGTCTTTCCCGGCGGCTTGCGGTTTCCATGCGTGAGAGTCTAACCTGAGTTAGAGCTTCTAACGAGACTGATAGCTTCTAATCAAACGGAGAGGATCTAACCATGAAGACGACTCAGGTGGTCATGTCCCACGCCGGCGGTCCGGATGTGCTGCGCGTCGAGCAGCGCGAGCTGCCCGCGCCCGGCCCGGGCCAGGTCGTGGTCAAGGTGGAGGCGGCTGGCGTCGCGTTCGCCGAGGTGCAGATGCTGCGCGGGCGTTACTTCGCCCAGCCGAAGTTTCCGTTCGTCCCCGGCTACGACCTGGTCGGCCGGGTCGAGGCGGCCGGGCCGGGCGTCTCGGTGAGCGGCCGCGTGGCCACGATGACCCGCACCGGCGCGTGGTCCGAGCGGGTGGTGGTGCCCGAGGCACACCTCGTGCCCGTTCCCGAGGAGCTGGACGCCGGCGAGGTGGTCGCGCTGATCACCAATGGCGTCACGGCCTACCAGATGATCCACCGCGTGGCGAAGGTGCGCGCGGGCCAGACGGTGCTGGTGCACGGCGCGGGTGGCGGGGTCGGCACGCTGCTGGTGCGGCTGGCGCTGCGGGCGGGCGCACGGGTGATCGGCACGGCCTCGCCGGGCAAGCACGACCAGGTGCGGGAGATGGGCGCGATCCCGCTCGACTACCGCGACCCGCTGGTGGTCGAGCGGGTGCGCGAGCACGCGCCGGACGGGGTGGCCGCGGTCTTCGACCACGCCGCCGGCCCGGGCATGAAGCGCTCCTGGGCGATGCTCGGCCGCGGCGGCATCCTGGTCGTCTACGGCAGCGCGTCCACCATCGACGACAAGGGCTGGCGCATGGCGCCGTACGTGAGCACGATGAGCCGCCTGCTGTGGTGGTCACTGCTGCCCAACGGCCGCCGCGCCCGCTTCTACGGCATCAGCCACCGCGGCCACTTCGACGAAGACCTCACCACGGTGCTCGACCTGCTCCGCACCGGCGAGCTCAAGCCGCGGGTGGCCGTGCGGCTGCCGCTGGCCGAGGCGTCCGAGGCGCTACGGATGCTCGACGACCGCGCGGTGGTTGGCAAGATCGTTCTAGAACCCTAGGACCACCTTGATGTCCCCGTCCCGGGGGGCGTACGCGTCGGCGTACCCGTCCACCGGGACGCGGCGCGTGATCAGGTCGGCCAGCCAGGCCCGGTCGGCCTTGCCCAGCGCCTCGGCGGCCGCGTTCCAGTGGCGGCGGTTGGCGTTGACCGAGCCGAAGACCGCGTTGTTCTCCAGTACGACCGCCCTGTTGAGCGCGCCGGCGTCGACGCCCACGTGCTCGCCCGCCGCCGACACCCCGGTCAGGCACACCACGCCGTCGCGGCCGACCTTGTCGATCACCTGGACCACCACCGGCGGTGCCCCGGTGCACTCCAGGATGATGTCCGGCTCGAAGTCGAGATCGGCGACCTGGCCGGTGTGGTACGTGGCGCCGAGCCGGGCCGCGAGCGCCGGCTTCGGGCCGCCGGTGGCCCGGTCCAGGATGTGTAGTGTCAGCCCGCGCTGGCTGCCGAGCAGGGCGGCGAGCAGGCCGATTGGCCCGGCGCCGGTGACCAGCACGGTCTGCGGCTCCCAATGCGCGCGGGCACCCACCGCCGCGATGTGCTCCCAGGCCTTGGCCACCACGCTCGCCGGCTCCAGGAGCACGCCGACCTCGGAGAGCGCGGGGTCGAGCGGCACGGCGAAGCCCGGCTCCACCCGCCACCGGTCGCGGGCGAACCCGTGCCGTGCCTTGATGCCGCACTCGGTGTACTCGCCGTTGCGGCACATGTCCCACTCGCCAACCGCGCAGTTGGGGCAGGGCACGGGGTCGGGGTGGCGCACGATGCCGGCGACCAGGTCGCCCTCCTGGAAGGTGCCGGTCGGGTCGGCCAGCACCCGCCCCAGCGACTCGTGGCCGAGGATCAGGTGCTCCTCGCCGGGCGGTGCCTCGCCGTAGTCGGCGGCGATGATCTCCCGGTCGGTGCCGCAGACGCCCACGGCCACGGCTTCGACGAGCACCGGACCTTCCTCCTCGGGCGGCTCCGGCGCGTCCTCGATGAGGCGCAGCGAGTCTTTGGTGCCCGGCGTGATGGTGAGTGCTCGCATGCGGCTCATTCTCGGCCCCTCTTGCGTCCGCCGCAGGGGCACTGAGATAGTTGACGGAGTCAAAGGAATGCTTGAGGTGGGCAATGAGTGATCCCGTGAGCGACGTTCGGGCGTTCAACCGCTTCTATACGGGCGTGATCGGCGTGCTCCAGGAGGGCCTGCTCAGCACGCCGTACACGTTGAGCGAGGCGCGAGTGCTCTTCGAGTTGGCGCACGGCGACGCGGTCGAGGTGGTCGACCTGCGCCGGGCGCTGGGCCTCGACGCCGGCTACCTGAGCCGGATCCTGGCCCGCTTCGAGGCCGACGGCCTGGTGCGGCGCTCGCGCTCGGCGGTCGATGCGCGGCGCCAGGTGATCGAGCTGACCGACGCGGGGCGACAGGTCGACACCGACCTGGAGATCCGGAGCAACGCCCAGATCGCCGAGCTGATCGGCGACCTCGGCGAGGCAGACCAGCGGCGGCTGCTCGGCGCGATGGCCACCATCCGCGAGCTGCTCGGCGAGCGCACACCCGCCGACCTCGTCGTGCTCCGGCCGCCCACCCCCGGCGACCTGGGGTGGGTGGTGCAGCGGCACGGCGCGGTCTACGCGCGCGAGTTCGGGTGGGACGAGACGTTCGAGGCGCTGGTGGCCCGGGTCGTCGCCGACTACGCGGCGGACCACGATCCGCGGCGCGAGGCGGTCTGGATCGCCGAGGTCGACGGCGCGCCGGTGGGCTGCGTGATGTGCGTGCGCCGCGACGAGAGCACCGCCCAGCTCCGCCTGCTGCTGGTCGAGTCGACCGCGCGCGGCATGGGCGTGGGTGGCCGGCTGGTCGAGGAGTGCCTGCGCTTCGCCCGCCGCGCCGGATACGAGCGGATCATGCTATGGACCTACGACAAGACCGTCGACGCCCACCGCATCTACGAGCGGATGGGTTTCACGCTCGACCAGGAGACGAAGGCGCGGGCGTTCGGGCACGACATGGTCGAGGAAATCTGGTCGCGGGACTTGTGATCATGGACCTTCTGGCACTCGTCGCGTTCTTCGCCGCGCTGGCGGCGGCCTCGGCGCTGGGGTGGACCGTCGACAGCCGCGACGGCGCCGACTGGGCACCCACGAGCGGCGGCTTCAGAGCACGTCGCCAGAGAGCTGCGGGAAGACCTTGGACACCTTCCCCAGCAGGTAGTCGCCGTACGTACCCTCGAACGCCCGGGGGTCCGCGCCATCCCAGCGAGGCTCACCCGCCGCCGTGGTCCGGGCCCGCGCCGGGAGCGCCGGCACCTCGGCGGTGAAGTCCGGATCGAAGAAGAAGGGGTACGAGAGGCGGTCGCGCCCGCTCACGTTGCGCACCCGGTGCAGCGTCGAGCGATACCAGCCGCCGGTCAGCCGTTCCAGCATGTCGCCGATGTTGCAGACGAACGTGCCGGGCACCGGCGGGGCGTCGATCCACCCGCCCGGGGTGCGCACCTGCAGGCCGCCGTTGTCGTCTTGGGCGAGGAGCGTGAGCAGGCCGTAGTCGGTGTGCTGGCCGACGCCCCAGTCGTCGCCCCCGGGTGGCGACGGCGGGTAGTGGAAGATCCGGAAGAGGATCGTCGGCTCGGCCGTGTAGCTGGACGCGAAGTAGTCGGCGGGCAGGTCGAGGCTCCGGGCCACCTGCCGCAGCACCGCCTGCGCCACGCCGGTGAGCGCGTCGAGGTAGGCCAGCACCGCGTCGCGCAGCTCCGGCACCCGCTCCGGGAAGAGGTTGCGGCCGTGCAGCGGGAGGCCGGCGCGCACCCGCGGGTGGTCGTCGGGCAGCTCGCTGCCGAAGTAGACGCCTTCCTTGAGGTCCGGCCGCCCCGAGGTCAGCTCGCCACCCACCGGAAAGTACCCGCGCCACGCCCGACCGCCGTGGTCCATCGAGATCCGCGCCTTCTCCGCCTCGGGCAGGGCGAAGAACGCCCGGCTGGCCGCGTCCAGCTCGGCGAGCAGCCGGGGCGGCACGCCGTGCCCGGTCACGTAGAAGAACCCGGTGTCGCGGCAGGCCGCCTCGATCTCGCGGGCCGGGCCGTCACCGGGCCGGGTCATGTCGATGACGGGCAGCGATGGCGTGGGCGTCATGTGCCTATCCTTACGCCGTGGCGTTCCTGGTGGTGGGGGAGAGTCTGGTCGACTTGATCAGCCGTGGCGGCTCATGGAGCTTCGCCGCCACGCCGGGCGGGAGTCCGCTCAACGTGGCGGTCGGGCTCGCGGCCGAGGGGCACGAGGTGCGGTTGGCCAGCGAGGTGGGCACCGACCTCTTCGGCGGGCTGCTCCGCGGGCACCTGGAGACGCACGGGGTGGCGCCGGACGAGCTCGTCGACACGCCGGCCACCAGCGTGGCGTTCGCGCGGGTCGACGAGGCGGGCGCGGCCACCTATGACTTCCGATTCACCTGGGCCTACGGCGGCAAGCCCGACCTGGCCGGCGTCGACTGTGTACACACCGGATCCCTCGCCACCGCGGTCGCACCCGGCGACGCGGCGGTGCTGGCGGTGGTCGAGGCGGCGAAGCGGGCGGGCGTGCTCGTGTCCTTCGACCCGAACATCCGCCCCGCGCTCGTCGGCGATCGGGCCCAAGCGCTGGCCCGGGTCGAGGAGATCGTGCGCTCGGCCGACGTGGTCAAGGTGAGCGACGAGGACCTGCGCTGGCTCTGCCCCGACGAGCCGGACGTCGCCGTGGCCCGCCGTTGGGCGTCGCTCGGCCCCCGCCTGGTCGTGGTGACCCGCGGCGGGCAGGGCGCGGTGGCGGTACACGAAGGGCTCGTCACGGTCTGCGCGGCCCCGCCCGTCACGGTGGCCGACACGGTCGGCGCGGGCGACGCCTTCACCACCGGCCTGCTCTCCCACCTCGGCGGCGACCTGACGGCGGAGTCGGTGACCCGCGCGATGCGCTACGCCAGCGCGACCGCCGCGGCCGTCTGCGCCCGCCCCGGCGCCCTACCGCCGCCACGCGGCGAGGTCGAGTCGCTGCTCGCGGCCGCCGTGACCTCGACGACGACCGCCTGAGGTGCTATGACGGCATGGCTCCCAGCTGAGCCATGAGCCCGGCCAGGTCGGCCACGCCCCAGTGCTCGGCGCACTTGCCGTTACGGAAGCGGGTCATCTCGGTCATGGCCACCGTCGCCCGCCGCCCGGTCGGCGCGATGCCTGCGAACTCGCCCTGGTGCGTCCCGGTGAACCGCAGCGGCGCGGCGACGGTGTCGCCCTCCGCGATCACCCGCTCGACCTTCAGTTGGAGCTCGGGGAACGCGGTCAGCACCTGGCCGATGAACTCCAACCACTCAGCCCTCCTAGCCAGTATCAGCCCAGGTCAGGATCGAGCGATCAAGAACGACGTCGTTTACTCCACACAAGGATCGTTGTAGGAGTCCTACAAGTCTCCGGCGGTGGTTGTTGTCATCGCCGCCGGTGGTTCCGCCGGCCCGGTGGT
>Ga0214467_1000105_pt1 | contig 23640 bp, 15 predicted proteins | sample RVTome_8_FD_187339 | JGI IMG/M metagenome (GOLD analysis project Ga0214467, IMG submission 187339) | Soil microbial communities from uranium-contaminated site in the Upper Colorado River Basin, Wyoming, United States - RVT160D0 HiSeq ...
GGAGATATAGGGAGAACTAAATATTTACCTTCTTTCTCTAAAGAATGAAAAAATATTGTTTATTCTTATAATAAAAATAATTTAAAAAATATACCAGTTAATGATGTAAAAATAAATAAAATAATTCAAAGTTATTTTAATTTATATTTTAAAGATCATAAATACGTGGGTTCTAAGAAATTCATATTACTTAGAAGAAGACGTAACTTCTTAAGAAGAATATATATAAGTAATGCTGAAATTAAACATACAAATAATAAAGCAATAATTACTTTATATACTGTTAATAGAGAGAAGAAAATATTAAAAAAAAAATACTTAAAAATAAATAGAAAAGTAAGTACAAATTTAATAAAACGTTATTTTATGTTATATAAAACTAACATAGCAAAAATTTACGAAATATTAAATAAACAAAAAGATGAATATACTTTCATACCAGATAAAATTTCAAAAAGAAAATTCTTAAAATACAAATTAGAGTATTTAAATAAGTTTATTACATTGAAAAATCTTTATTTGAAAAAAGTTTGAAGTATAATCATAAGTAAATATTGAAAAACATATTTAAGATTATTAAGAAAATATGATTTAATGTATTCTCTTAATCAATACAAATTTAATAAACAAATACTATTACCTATATTGAGTAATATATTAAATAAAATAATAGGTAAAAAAATAGAATATAATATAATAAATCTTAAATCTATTGCATACAATACAGATCTTTTTACTAATGCTTTATCTTTAAAATTAAAAAAAAAGAAAATGAATTATATAAAAAGTATGTTTAGTATATTAAATAGAGCTTATTTACCTAAAATTAATACAATAAAAGAAAGAACTTTAATTAAAGGTCAGAAAAATGTTGATTTATTTTTAGATGAGTACAAAGATTTAAAATTAACTTCTAATTTAAGTATAAAAAACAATTTAGATCAATTATTAGGTGATTCATCTAGTGCTAAAGAAGTTCATAATACAGTATACAATTCTATAGGATATAAAAATATGGGAGGTATAAGATTAGAAGTTAAAGGTAGATTAACTAAACGTTATAGAGCAGATAGATCTATATATTCACTTAAATGAAAAGGTGGATTAAAAAATGTAGATTCATCATTTAAACGTTTAAGTTCAGTCTTATTTAGAGGAAACTCTAAATCAAATGTATCTTATTCATTAACTAATTCAAAACGTCGTATTGGAGCGTTTGCAGTAAAAGGTTGAATAAGTGGTAAATAATAAAGAAAAATATGTGTAGAATAAAGATGAAGACATAGTCTGAACCATTTTGAAAGAAATGGAAATATAATAATATGATAACATATAGAACAGGCTAATTTGCGCAAGAGTGTACAAAATGAGTGCGCGGTTTGGCACCTCGATGTCGGCTTAACTTATCCTCATGGACGCAGGAACTATGTAGGGTGCGACTGTTCGTCGATTAAAAAGTTACATGAGCTGGGTTAAATACGTCGTGAGACAGTATGGTTTCTATCTTCTAGGGGGAATTAGAATAAAATAAGAACGAACTTTTGTACGCAAGGAACAAGAAGAATTTGACCCGTAAAAAGGTTAAATTATGGTTACTAACCTCTGGTTTACCTGTTGTTTATGTGCCCAATATTAAATATATATACTAAGTATATATATATGTATTTTTATACATGGGATGTTTCTTTCACTAAGATAAATGTATAGCATAAGCACGGCAGGAACGCTAAGTTGGTTAAGGATAAGTGCTGAAAGCATATAGGCACGAAGCTTATCTTAAGATATTTCTTAAATATACGTAATATAATATTACGAAACTATAGGCTTTATCCGTACGAATCTAGAGATTTTCAAGAATAAAGTACTAATTTAATAATTTACTATGTATAAATATATCGATATATGCCTGGTTAGCATAAAAGTAATGCAATTGTTTTGTAATCAATAGAAGCAAGTGCGATACTTGCACTGGGCTAAAAAAAGGATTAGTAGTCAAGCGGTAAGACATAGCTCTTTCAATGCTACCATCGCAGGTTCGAATCCTGTCTAGTCTATTAATTTTTCTGTTAGAAGAATTAACTATGAAAAGCGGGTTAGTGTAATTAGAAACATATTCGGTTCATGCCCGAAAGATATGGGTGCAAGTCCTGTAACCGCGTTTTTAGATCTACTAGTAATATAAAGGGTTATAGCTTAATAGGTAAAGCATACTGCTCATAACAGTACTTATAAGTGTTCAAGTCACTTTAGCCCTAAAGTCCGAATGGTGAAATTGGCAAACACAACAAACTTAAGCTTTGTAGACTTCGGTCTTGAAGGTTCAAGTCCTTCTTCGGATAATTTAGGGGATATAATTCAGTTTGGTAGAATACTTACTTTGCACGTAAGAAGCCCTGGTTCAAATCCAGGTATCTCCATTTAAAGCACATGTAACTCAATTGGTAGAGTGAAATATTGAAGCTATTTTTGTTGTAAGTTCAAGTCTTACCATGGGCATACAAAAGAGGTAAGTTCAAGTCTTACTTCGGGCAGGGACTTTAGTATAATGGTGAATGCGTATGACTTTTAATCATTAAAATGTAGGTTCGAATCCTACAAGTCCTATAATAATATAATAATTCATAATTAAATATATGTATACACCATAAGCAGGTGTGCTGGAATGGAAGACAGATTTCGTTTAGGCCGGAAGGGTGTATAACCGTGCAAGTTCAAGTCTTGCTACCTGTAGTCAGTTATATTAATATCGTGTAGAATAATAGGTAATTCATGAATTTTTGGTATTCAACATTGAGTGTTCGAATCACTCCACGATAATAAGTATTAGGTGTTTGAATTATCCTTAAGGTAGATGTAGCTCAATTGGTGGAGTAACTATTTGTGGCATAGTTGGTTCCTGGTTCGAGTCCAGGTATTTACCCATAATTTCTTTCAGTATAATATACTTTAATAGCCTAAGTAGTTTAACGGTTAAAACACTGATTTCATACATTAGTAATAAAAGTTCGATTCTTTTCTCAGGCTTCACCCTTAGGGTTGAATTATAATACAATTTTTAATCATGTTAATAACTTCAATTATAGCTCTTTTACTTTCTAACGCCGTCAACTTAAGACGTGATATCTCTATTCTATATAATAGAATAGCTATGATTATGTTAGCTTATTGTATACTAAATGATTTATTCTCTTTAACTGTAGTAACTAAAGGTATAGGACTACATGGAGGTTTATTATTAGTTTCAAGCTTATCACAAGTATTTCACATATTTATATTTTTAATTACTTTATTGATATTAACTTTAACTAGTTTCTATCCTAGAAAAGTATGAGTATCTGAATATTCATCTTTAAAAGATTTATTATTAAATAAATTCGTTTATTATAACACAAAAATAATAAATAAAATGGGAGGACAATTTAAAATAATTGAATATCCTTTACTTATTTTATTTATAGTTTTAGGTGCTATATTTTTAATATCAACTAATGACTTAGTTACTATTTTTTTAGCTATAGAATTACAAAGTTATGGTTTATATTTATTAAGTACTGCATATAGAAATTCTGAATTAGCTACAACAGGTGGTTTAACTTACTTCTTATTAGGAGGATTAGCTTCTTGTTTTATACTATTAGGAACAGCGTTATTATATGGTAATATGGGAAGTACTAATCTAGATAACTTATTCGTTATTACTAGTATTAGCGAAACTGGTTCAGATGTATGATACAAACCTTATTACATTAACTTTGCTTTAGTTATCTTTACTATAGGGTTCTTATTTAAAGTAAGTGCAGCACCATTCCACTTCTGAGCCCCAGATGTGTACGATGCTATACCTACTATAGTGACAGCTTTTGTAGCTTTAATAGCTAAAGTTTCTATATTCGTTTTACTATTACAATTAGTATACTATACTAATAATAGTTTCTCAGAAACTAGTTGAACATTTGTATTACTAATGAGTTCTTTATTCTCATTAATAGTAGGTACAGTGGTAGGTTTAACTCAATTTAGAATAAAAAGACTATTTGCTTATAGTACTATATCTCACGTAGGATTTATATTATTAGCATTAGGTATATCTAGTATTGAATCTACTCAAGCATTTATATTCTACTTAACACAATATACAATAAGTAATTTAAATGCATTTGTTATATTAATCGCTATAGGTTTCTCTTTATATTGCTATACTAGTGATAATAAAGAACACGAAGAATTAATGGATAAAACTAATTCTCCTATACAATTAATAAACCAATTAAAAGGTTACTTCTATATAAACCCTGTATTAGCTATAAGTTTAGCTATAACTATATTCTCATTTGTTGGTGTACCTCCTCTAGTAGGATTCTTCGGAAAACAGATGGTATTAAGTGCAGCTTTAGATAAAGGTTTAATCTTTTTATCTTTAGTAGCTATATTAACTAGTGTTATAGGTGGAGTATATTATTTAAGTATAATAAAAGAAATGTTTTTCAGTAAACCTGAATACAAAGTTAATACTTTATTAGAAAACCTTACATTAAAAGGTAATATCTTGGACCAAAATAAAGCAGTTGTTAAAAACGTAAGTTTCAATTACAACAATATAGCTATATCAAGTCCTATAGCTTTTGTTATATCTAGTATAACATTAGTAATATTATTATTTATATTTATGAACAAAGAATGGCTAAGCATGGGTACCATATTGGTACAAATCTTATTTAACTGTTAAATGAGTAGTATAACTTTCCTTTTTATTCTAGTATCTGTACTAGCAATATTATTCTTAGTTCTTAATTTTGCATTAGCACCTCATAATCCATACCAAGAAAAATATAGTATCTTTGAATGTGGTTTTCACAGTTTCTTAGGACAAAATAGAGCTCAATTCGGAGTAAAATTCTTCATTTTTGCTTTAGTTTATTTATTATTAGATTTAGAAATATTAGTAATATACCCATTCGGTCTTAGTGGATACGAAAATGGAGTATATGGTTTAATAATAGTACTTATATTTATAGGTATAATTACTGCAGGATTCGTATTTGAATTAGGTAAAAACGCATTAAAAATAGATAGTAGACAATCATATAACTATTTCAATAAATCTAAAAGATTTATAAATACATTTGTAGAAAACAAATAAAGTTTGTATAATAATTAATTTTTAATTAGCAATATGCTAAAATTATTTTGTGAAATTTCTATTTCTAACTAAAAAGTATAACAATTTACGAGATTTATATTTTTAAAATTATACAAATATTATGTTACAATCATCAAAAATAATAGGAGCAGGATTAGCTACAGTTGGAGTTTTAGGAGCTGGAGTTGGAATCGGAGTAGTATTCGGAGGTTTAATCTTAGGTGTTGCTAGAAACCCTTCATTAAAAAATCAATTATTCTCTTATGCAATTTTAGGTTTCGCTTTCTCAGAAGCTACTGCATTATTCGCATTAATGATGTCATTATTATTATTATACGTTGCTTAATTTTGCTTCGTTATAATTAAATTTATACACAGATGTGTATTCAATATAAGGGACTGGGTGGGTAGGGATGTTAGTTCATACTAACAACAATAAAACAATTCTATTTATAATTAGAAATTTAAGATTTGAATTTTTTTATGAAAAATTTATTAAATACATTTATATATTTTGACGCGCCTGAAGCTTGAGGTATTTACTTCCAAGATAGCGCTACTCCACAAATGGAAGGTTTAGTGGAATTACACGATAATATTATGTACTACTTAGTATTAATATTATTTGCTGTAGGATGAGTATTATTCTCTATAATAAGAAATTTTGCTGCTACAAAAGCACCTATATCTCACAAATACTTAAATCACGGAACTTTAATAGAATTAATATGAACTATAACACCTGCTATTATATTAATACTTATAGCATTCCCATCATTCAAATTATTATATTTAATGGATGAAGTAAATGATCCTTCAATGTCAGTTTTAGCAGAAGGACATCAATGATATTGAAGTTACCAATATCCAGATTTTATAGATTCTAATGAAGAATTTATAGAATTCGATTCATATATAGTACCTGAATCAGATTTAGAAGAAGGTGGGTTAAGAATGTTAGAAGTTGATAACAGAGTTATCGTTCCTGAATTAACTCATATTAGATTTGTTATAACATCAGGTGATGTTATACACTCTTTTGCTTGTCCATCATTAGGTATTAAATGTGATGCATATCCTGGTAGATTAAATCAAGTATCAGTATTTATTAATAGAGAAGGAGTATTCTATGGACAATGTTCAGAAATCTGTGGAATCTTACACAGTTCAATGCCTATAGTTATAGAATCTGTAAATATAGACAAATTTGTACATTGATTATACAATGCTTAATTTATTATAGTAATAATATGAAATTTATCTGAATAATATATTTAATCAGATAAAAGGGGTATTAGTTTAATGGTAAAACTTGATGTTACGGCCATCACAATTGTAGTTCGAGTCTATGATACCTCTAGTATAGTCATTAGCGTCTATACTAATATGTATATATACATATAATGACAATTTAGAATAATTTGATAAATATTAAACAAATTTATGAGTTTAACTTTAGTACTTTTTTTAATAGGAATCTTAGGATTCGTATTTAATAGAAAAAATATAATATTAATGCTTATTTCTATAGAAATAATGCTAGTATCTATAACTTTCCTAATATTAATAAGTTCTATTAATCTTGATGATATAATAGGACAAACATATGCTATATACATTATAGTAGTTGCTGGTGCAGAATCTGCTATCGGTCTGGCTATTTTAGTAGCCTTTTATAGACTAAGAGGAAGTATCGCAATAGAATATAAGTAATGTATTTAAGTATTATTATATTACCTTTATTAGGATCTATAGTATCCGGGTTTTTTGGTAGAAAAGTCGGTGTGACAGGTAGTCGTATAATCGGTTGTTTAAGTATAATGACAACTACAATTTTAGCTATAATAGCTTTCTTTGAAATAGGATTTAATAATAATCCTGTATCAATTAACTTATTTAAATGATTAGATAGTGAATCATTTAATATGGTTTGAAACTTTCAATTTGATAGTTTAACAGTATCAATGCTAATACCCGTATTAGTAATTAGTTCTTTAGTTCATTTCTATTCTATAGGATATATGAGCCATGACCCACATAATCAAAGATTCTTTAGTTATTTAAGCTTGTTCACTTTTATGATGATTATATTAGTAACAGGTAATAACTATCTTTTAATGTTTGTAGGATGAGAAGGTGTTGGAGTTTGTTCATACCTTTTAGTTAGTTTCTGATTCACTAGAATCGCGGCTAATCAAAGTTCTTTATCTGCATTCTTAACAAATAGAGTTGGAGATGCTTTCTTAACAATAGGAATGTTTGTTATATTATGATCTTTAGGTAATTTAGATTATAGTATAGTATTCTCAGTCGCTCCTTATATTAACGAAAACATAATAACAATTATTGGTATATGTTTATTAATAGGTGCTATGGCCAAAAGTTCTCAAGTAGGTCTTCACATATGATTACCTATGGCTATGGAAGGTCCTACACCTGTATCTGCATTAATTCACGCAGCTACAATGGTTACAGCTGGAGTATATTTATTAATACGTTCATCTCCTTTAATAGAATATAGCTCTACAGTATTATTAATATGTTTATGATTAGGGGCTGTTACTACAGTATTTAGTTCTCTTATTGGTTTATTCCAACAAGATATTAAAAAAATAATTGCTTATTCTACTATGAGTCAATTAGGTATGATGGTTATCGCTATAGGTTTATCTTCATATAATATAGCTATATTCCACTTAATAAATCACGCTTTCTATAAAGGATTATTATTCTTAGGAGCTGGTGCTGTTATACACGCTGTAGCAGATAATCAAGATTTAAGAAGATATGGAGGATTAATATCATTCTTACCTTTAACTTATACAGTTATATTAATAGCTAGTCTTAGTTTAGTAGCTTTCCCATTTATGACAGGTTTCTACAGTAAAGATTTTATCTTAGAATCTGCATATGGTCAATATTACTTTAGTAGTATAGACGTTTACTTTATAGCTGTAATAGGTGCAATATTTACTACACTATATTCAGTAAAAGTTATATACTTAACTTTCTTAGCTAATCCTAATGGGCCTGTAAATTATTATAGAAATGCTCATGAAGGTGATATCTTCTTAAGTTTACCTTTAGTTATACTAGCTATATTCTCTATATACTTTGGATATTTAACTAAAGATATATTTATTGGATTAGGTTCAGGATTCTTTACTGATAACAGTATATTTATCCACCCAATGCATGAAATATTAATAGATACAGAATTTGCTGTACCTACTTTATTTAAATTACTTCCTTTAATATTAACAGTATCTTTCTCAGCTTTAGCTATCATATACCCTGAATTTATGCCTAATGCTGTAACTAATTTCAAGTTATCTAAAATAGGATACTACGTATTTGGTTTCTTTAATCAACGTTTCTTAGTAGAATTCTTCTATAATAAATTTATAGTTAATACAGTATTAGATATAGGAGGTCAAACAACTAAAGTTTTAGATAAAGGTAGTATAGAATGAGTTGGTCCTTACGGTATGGGAGTAATGTTAACTAAAACAAGTAAAACTATATCTGGTTTAAGTAATGGAGTAGTTACAGATTACGCTCTATTCATATTAATAGGTATTTGTTTCTACTTATCAATATTTACTTTTGTTTCAATATTCTTTGATTTAGTTAATTCTATTACAGTAACTTGTGTAGTAGTTTTACTAGGTATAAGCAATTATGTTACATCAGATAAAGAAAGTAACAAAACAATATAATAAAAATTTTTAAGCTTATATAAATTTGCAAATTATGCAGTATATATATTTATTTATAAATATATAATTTAAAAAAATACATATACATATTATTATAAATAATATAATAATAATAAAACTTAAAATATAAAGTTTTAAAATGTATAAGTATTAACAATTCATTTTCTTTTCTTTTAAAATAACCACAATGAGATTATTAAAAAGCCACCCTTTTTTAAAATTAGTTAATTCTTACTTAATTGACGCTTCACAACCTACTAATATAAGTTACATGTGAAACTTTGGATCATTATTAGCAGTTTGTTTAGGAATACAAATAATAACAGGTGTAACTTTAGCTATGCATTATAACCCTAGTATAGCTGAAGCATTCAATTCTGTTGAACACATAATGCGTGATGTAAATAACGGATGACTTATACGTTACTTACATAGTAATACAGCATCAGCATTCTTCTTCTTAGTGTACTTACACATAGGTAGAGGTTTCTACTATGGATCTTACAGATCTCCTAGATCATTAACATGAGTAATAGGAACTATAATTCTTATTTTAATGATGGGAATAGGATTCTTAGGATACGTTTTACCATACGGGCAAATGTCTTTATGAGGTGCCACAGTTATTACTAATTTAATTAGTGCTATTCCATGAATAGGACAAGACGTAGTTGAATTTATCTGAGGAGGATTCTCAGTTAATAATGCTACATTAAATAGATTCTTCGCTTTACACTTTGTATTACCTTTCGTATTAGCTGCATTAGTATTAATGCACTTAATAGCTTTACACGATACAGCTGGATCAAGTAATCCTTTAGGTACACCTGGTAACTATGACAGAATACCTTTCGCACCTTACTACTTATTTAAAGATTTAATAACAATATTTATCTTTATTTTCGTATTAAGTATATTCGTATTCTTCATGCCTAATGTATTAGGTGATAGTGAAAACTATATAATGGCTAATCCAATGCAAACACCTGCTGCTATAGTACCAGAATGATATTTATTACCATTCTATGCTATATTAAGATCAATCCCTAATAAATTATTAGGAGTTATAGCTATGTTTGCTTCATTATTAGCTTTATTAGCTTTACCAAAAGCTGATTTAGGATTAACTAAAGGTTTACAATTCAGACCTTTAAGTAAAATAGTATTCTACATATTTGTTATAAACTTCTTGATATTAATGCAATTAGGTGCAAAACACGTTGAAAGTCCATTCATAGAATTCGGACAAATAAGTACAGCTATCTACTTCGGATACTACTTCGTTATAATGCCAGCAGTAAGCGTATTAGAAAACACTTTAATTGACTTATATCAAGCTAATAACAAAGCTATATAATACAAAAAAAAATAAATTAGATCTTTTAGTGATATAAAAATATTACTAATGACTTAAAACCAATTTTATATAATCTTTATGATTTATATAAAAAGATTATGCTGTAAACGGATTTACACTTTGATTGCAAATCAATAGTACGAGGTTCAATTCCTCCATAATCTTATTAAAATTCTTAATAATAAAAATTTTTATTAATACTTACATTCGTAAATAGTTTACTATGTATAAAGCACATAGAATATACCTTTAGGTATAAAGACAATAAAATATAGTATTTAGTCTAAAGTATTAAGACAGAGTATACAAATAATCTTTATCGTCAAGTAAAGGACTAATAAATGATAATTTTACAGTAATGAAAAGATTTGTCAGATTTAAATGGAACAATTAAAAGTTCATGTTAATTATTAATATATTTAATAATGTCATTTAAACATTAATACTCTATTATTTCATAATTTTGAAATTACAAAAAGAAGGTACCATGAACCTAAATTTAAGATCTGAAATATCTATGGGTATAGAAAGATGATTTAATTCAACTAACGCTAAAGATATAGGAACTTTATACTTAATATTCGCTTTATTCTCAGGATTATTAGGTACAGCAATGTCAGTTTTAATAAGATTAGAACTTAGCGGACCTGGAGTTCAATTTATATCAAACAATCAATTATATAACAGTATCGTTACAGCTCACGCACTTTTAATGATATTCTTTATGGTTATGCCTGCCTTAATCGGAGGATTCGGTAATTTCCTTATGCCTTTAATGGTAGGAGGTCCTGATATGGCATTCCCAAGATTAAATAATATTAGTTTCTGATTATTACCACCTAGTTTAGTATTATTAATATTCTCAGCATGTATAGAAGGTGGAGCAGGTACAGGTTGAACATTGTATCCTCCTTTATCAGGATTACAAAGTCACAGTGGACCTAGTGTAGATTTAGCAATTTTTGCTTTACACCTTTCAGGGGTAAGTAGTTTATTAGGAGCAATAAACTTCATAACTACAATCGCTAATATGAGAACACCAGGAATAAGATTACACAAATTAGCCTTATTCGGGTGAGCTGTAGTTATAACAGCTATCTTATTATTATTATCATTACCTGTTTTAGCTGGAGGTATTACAATGGTATTAACAGATAGAAATTTTAACACTTCATTCTTCGAAGTAGCTGGTGGTGGAGATCCTATATTATTCCAACACTTATTCTGATTCTTCGGACACCCTGAAGTTTATATTTTAATTATACCAGGTTTCGGTATAATTAGTACAACAATATCTGCTAACTCAAGTAAACCTATATTCGGTTATATCGGTATGGTTTATGCTATGATGTCTATTGGAATATTAGGATTTATCGTGTGATCTCATCACATGTATACAGTAGGATTAGATGTAGATACAAGAGCTTATTTCACTGCAGCTACATTAATTATTGCTGTACCTACAGGAATTAAAATATTCTCATGATTAGCTACATGTTACGGAGGATCTATAAAAATGACACCATCAATGTTATTCTCATTAGGATTCGTATTTATGTTCACAATCGGAGGATTAAGTGGTGTTGTATTAGCTAATGCATCTCTTGATATCGCATTCCACGATACTTACTACGTTGTTGCTCACTTCCATTATGTTTTAAGTATGGGAGCTGTATTCGCAATGTTTGCTGGATGATATTTCTGAATACCTAAAATGTTAGGTTTAAATTACGATTTAACTTTAGCTAAAATACAATTCTGATTATTATTCATCGGAGTTAATCTTACATTCTTCCCACAACACTTCTTAGGTTTACAAGGTATGCCTAGAAGAATAGGTGACTACCCTGACGCTTTTGCAGGTTGAAACTTAATAAGTAGTATTGGATCTATTGTAAGTGTAATAGCTGCTTGATTATTCTTATATATTGTTTACAAACAATTAGTAGACGGTAAAGTAGCAAGTAGAAATCCTTGATTAACACCAGGATTCTATACTGACGTATTACAAGCTAATTTAAACAGATCTTATAGTAGTTTAGAATGAGGATTATCAAGCCCACCTAAACCTCACGCATTTGTAAGTTTACCATTACAAAGCTAGTTTTAAGTATGTTTAAGATGCAAGTCTTTATTTAATTCGAAATATTATTTATTTATATGCTAATAAGTTATAAATAAAATATTTCAAGTCTCATTAGCTCAATGGCAGAGCATAATACTTCTAATATTAGGACCTTAGTTCGACTCTAAGATGGGACTAAAAGCTTATTGCTTTCCTTTAAAATAAATAGTCTATTAATTAAAAGAATTTTTGGCTATTTTTGCGGCTAGGTTATCTAAAGTTTAATACAATGAATTACTATAATTAAAATGTATTATTAATTTTTTATAATAACTAGTAATAAAAATTAAAAATAAAAATGAATTTACCTATAACTGTTATTTCAATTATTGAAAATCTATTATTAATGTTACCTGCATTATTAGTAGTAGCATACGTAACTGTAGCAGAAAGAAAAACTATGGCTAGTATGCAAAGAAGATTAGGTCCAAATGCTGTAGGTTACTACGGTTTATTACAAGCCTTTGCAGATGCTTTAAAATTAATTTTAAAAGAATATGTTGCACCTACACAAGCTAATTTAATATTATTCTTCTTAGGACCTATAGTAACATTAGTATTTGCTTTATTAGGTTATGCTGTTATTCCTTATGGACCTGGATTATCTTTAGGTGATATGGAATTAGGTATATTATTTATGTTAGCTGTATCATCATTAGCAACTTATGGAATATTACTTGCAGGATGAAGTGCTAATAGTAAATATGCTTTCTTAGGATCTTTAAGAAGTACAGCTCAATTAATTAGCTACGAATTAGTTTTAAGTTCAGTATTGTTAATCATAATTATGATAACAAATAGTTTAAACTTAAATATTAACGTTCAGTTCCAAAAAATAGTATGATTAGCATTACCTTTATTATGTATATTAATTATATTCTTTATAGGATCTGTAGCAGAAACTAATAGAGCTCCATTTGATTTAGCAGAAGCAGAATCAGAATTAGTTAGTGGATTTATGACAGAACACGCTGCTGTTATATTCGTTTTCTTCTTCTTAGCTGAATATGCTAGTATTGTAATAATGTGTATATTCACAAGTATTTTATTCTTAGGTGGATATTTAGTACAATTTGATCCTCTTTATGTATTTGATACTTTAAATTACATATATGCTTACATATTTAATATAGAATGAATAACATCTTCAGAATACTTTAAATTAAGAGAACTTTTAAATAATTCTTCTTTAGATGGATTATTAACTAGTTTAACTTTAGGTGTTAAAAGCTCAATAATGGTATTTATATTTATCTGAGTTAGAGCTTCATTCCCTAGAATACGTTTCGATCAATTGATGTCTTTCTGTTGAACTGTATTATTACCTATATTATTTGCATTTATAATATTAATTCCATCTTTATTATATATGTTTGGAATATACTTTATAAATATTAGTTTATTCTAATAAAATCTTATTAATTTTTAACCATGAAATGCATGTCCATTGGTGTCATTATATAATCTAAAGTTTGAAGATGAATTCGCACCTTAAATATGGTATTATCATCTTTATTAACTGTACCTGTAATAGGTACAATTGTAATAGCTAGTATAGACTCTTATAAAAAAGGTTCAGTAGTCTATACTAAAACAGTAGCGTTAGTTGCAAGTGTGATAAACTTAATTATATCTTTAGTTATGTTTATACTATTTAATAATAGTACTAACCAATTCCAATATGTGCAAGAACATTATAATGTACAATTATTTGATATTTACTTAGGAGTAGATGGTATATCTATCTATTTTGTACTATTAACTACATTTATAATGCCTATAGCAATATTATCTAACTGAGATTCTATAAAAGAAAATATTAAATCTTATTTAATAATAATGTTATTATTAGAAACTTTATTATTAGCCGTATTTATGGCATTAGATATAATGTTATTCTATATATTCTTCGAAAGTATCTTACCTCCTCTATTTATATTAGTAGGTATATTTGGATCAGATAATAAAGTAACAGCTAGTTATTATTTATTCTTATATACATTATGAGGTTCATTGTTCTTATTATTATCTATATTAAGTACATCATCTATTATGGGTAGTACAGACTTTGATACTTTATTTAAATTAAATTTTGAATATAAAACACAAGTATTCTTATTTGTAGGAATATTTATAGCTTTTGCAGTAAAAACACCTACAATATTCTTGAATAATTGATTATTAAAAGCTCACGTTGAATCACCATTAGGTGGAAGTATAGTTTTAGCAGCTATAGTTTTGAAATTAAGTCTATATGGTATCTTTAGATTAATATTACCTGTATTACCTAAAGCATCTTTAGATTACACTTTTGTAATATATACTATAGCTGTAATTACTATAATATACGCTAGTTTTAGTACATTAAGAACTACGGATGTTAAAGAATTAATTGCCTATAGTTCTGTGTGTCACGCTTCTGTATATTTAATAGGAGTATTTAGTAATACAATACAAGGATTAGAAGGTAGTATAATCTTAGGGTTAGCCCACGGTTTTGTATCTAGTGGTTTATTCATATGTGCAGGTGGTATATTATACGATAGAACTGGAACTAGAAGTATATTCTTCTATAGAGGTGCTACTCAATTAATGCCTATATTTGCTATATTATTCTTTATATTATCATTAGGTAATTGTGGTGCTCCATTAACTCTAAATTTCGTAGGTGAATTCATGTCACTTTATGGAATAGTAGAAAGATTACCTGTATTAGGTGTATTTGCTTGTTCTTCTATAATATTAAGTGCAGCTTATACTATCTATTTATTTAACAGAGTAGCTTTTGGAGGTTCTTTCACTAGATTCTTAGAAGAAAGTATATACGATGTTAATAGAAGAGAATTTATTATGCTATTTATATTAGTAGTATTTACTGTAATATTTGGTATATATCCTTCATTAATATTAAACGTATTAGACTATTCAATGAATAGTTTAATATATAGTGTATAGTAAATATATGCTTTAAATTTGTTTACGATTAAAATAAAATACGTATTATATAAATAAAAAGAAAAAGAAACATGCCTCAATTAACACCTTTTTATTACATGAATGAAATAGTATTTGCTTTTGCTGTAATAGTATTAGTTTTATACATATTATCTAAATATATATTACCTAGAATAGTTCGTTTATTCTTATCACGTATGTTTATTAATAAAATATAATATAATAAATATACATTTTATAGTATTTATACTATAGTATTTATACTATAAGTATTTAGTTGTTTAAAGATATATATATATTAGTAGTAATACATACTACTTATGTTTACACAAAATTTATTCACAGAAATAAGAAGTCCCTTAGATCAATTTGAAGTAAGAGACATATTAAATTTAGAAGTTTTAGGTGGTAATTTACACTTATCTTTAACAAATATAGGATTCTACTTAGTTATAGGTGGTTTAATTACATTAGTATTAAGCTTAGTTGCAACTAACTATAACAAATTAGTAAGTAACAACTGATCAATAGCTCAAGAATCTTTATACGTGACAATACACAATATTGTTACAAATCAAATAAATGCAAGAGGTGGACAAATCTACTTCCCATTTATATATACATTATTTGTATTTATATTAGTAAATAATTTAATCGGAATGATACCTTATAGCTTCGCTTCAACAGGGCATTTCGCTTTAACATTTGCTCTTAGTTTCACAATAGTATTAGGAGCAACAATCTTAGGATTCCAAAAACATGGATTAAAATTCTTCTCATTATTAGTACCAGCTGGTTGTCCTTTAGGATTATTACCATTATTAATAACTATTGAATTCATTTCATACTTAGCTAGAAATGTTTCATTAGGACTTAGATTAGCTGCTAATATAACAGCAGGTCACATGTTATTAAGTATCTTAAGTGGATTCGTTTATAATATAATGAATTCAGGTATAATCTTCTTCGTATTAGGTTTAATACCATTATTATTTATTATAGCTTTCTCAGGATTAGAATTTGCTATAGCATTTATACAAGCACAAGTGTTTGTGGTATTATCTTCTTCATATATAAAAGACGGATTAGACTTACATTAATTTAACAAAAAACAAATTATAAGTGAGAGTAACAAGTTAGTTAGGAAAATTATATAAACAATAAAAATTTATCTTTTAACAGGAATGATGAAAATCATAAATTATAATAATAGAAAATAATATAAAGCTTTGAATAGTTAATTATTCAAACTACATTAGTAGTACAAGCTAAAAGCGAACAATTATAAATTTTAAATTAGAATAGTATTTATAAACATAACATTATATAGTTTATTACTCTCCTTATATTTATAACATTAGAACTTATAGTGATGTAAAGAAATTTATATCAAAAAAATAGATGAGTTTGGTGATGGCTCTGATTGAATGCTGTCCAAGTGCTTGACACATGCTAATCGTACGTTTTAATTTATGTTGTAAAACTAAAATTAAAAAGTGGTGTACAGGTGAGTATAATGATATTCTTAGCCGACCTTAGAGTGAAGGCAAATCCTTCATAGTTATAAAGGGAAATAATTTCCCGCTTTAAGAGGACAATAAATATCTTCGGGATAGGTAGTAGTTAAGGTGATGGCTTAACTAGCCTAAAACTCTCGTAGTCGAATCTGAAAGGTTGATCGACCACATTGGGTCTGAAAAAACCCCAATGCAAGTTAGTACAGCAGTGAGGAATCTTGGTCAATGGCCTAACGGCTGAACTGGCAACTTGGAGAAGTGGCAAGTCTTATTTTGATTATATCATAGAATATAATCTATAAGATTGTATTAAAATTGAATAAAGCTTTGTTTATATATTGATAATGACAGTATATATATCGTGTCTTGACTAATTACGTGCCAGCAGTCGCGGTAATACGTAAGAGACTAGTGTTATTCATCTTAATTAGGTTTAAAGGGTACCTAGACGGTCAATATAGCTTCTAGAATGTTAGTACTTGACTAGAGTTTTATGTAAGAGGGCAGTACTTGAGGAGGAGAGATGAAATTCTATGATACCAAAGGGACTCGGTAAAGGCGAAGGCAGCCCTCTATGTAAAAACTGACGTTGAAGGACGAAGGCACAGAGCACAAACAGGATTAGATACCCAAGTAGTCTTTGCAGTAAATGATGAATGCCATAGGTCAGATTAAGATTTAATAACTTAGTTTGTCAGTAAAGAAGAACTAATTATTAAACAATATTTGGTCTATAAATGAAAGTGTAAGCATTTCACCTCAAGAGTAATGTGGCAACGCAGGAACTGAAATCACTAGACCGTTTCTGACACCAGTAGTGAAGTATGTTGTTTAATTCGATGATCCACGAAAAACCTTACCACAATTTGTATAATTATTACAGGAGTTGCACGGCTGTTTTCAGTTAATGTTGTGAAACTGTGGTTTCCATGAAATTAACGCAATCCCTGGCTTTATTTTTTCGTTTTACGATAAAGCATTTGATCCTGGAATTTGGAAAGAAAAAGGGGACAAAGACAAGTCATCATGGCCTTGATATTGTGGGCTATAGACGTGCCACATATTCCTAAACAAAGAGATGCAAAAATGTGAATTTAAGCTAATCTCAAAAAATAGGATATAAATTTTAAGGATTATAGTCTGAAACTCGACTATATGAATAAGTAATTACTAGTAATCGTGAATCACCATGTCACGGTGAATTTACCTTGGATTGGTACTAACCACTCGTCACATGCTGAAAAGAGCATGCGCAATAAGTTTGCTTTCTCAGTAATTAGTAAAAAAAACACGTAGGTTTTATACTTTTATTGGGAATCTTCGTATGCGTGGCTCTAATTAGTGTTAAGTCGAAATACGGTTCGTGTAGTGGAAGTTGCACGGGATTAATTAATATTAACGATAATTTAATATATAATATATTCCATTATATTATATAAAGGAGGGTTCCTTTATTGGTAAGAAGGGCCAAACTGTAAATTTGGTACATAATTGTTTTGAGGGTTCGAATCCCTCGTCTCCTAATTAATTATTAGAATTAGTAACTTAACTGGTAAAGGGTTTCCCTGTCACGGAAATAGATGTCCGTTCGAATCGGATCTAATTCGAAAAAGGAAAAGTCTTCCATTGGTAGGGTAAGCCACTTGCTACGTGGTGTGTTTATACACTTAGGTGTTCAATTCACCTCTTTTCCGATTAGCCTCTATAGCTCAACGGTAGAGCATAATACTGTTAATATTATGATAGATGTTCGATTCATCTTAGGGGCTTTTAAATAAATGTATGAAGCTGTATTTTTATTATTTATATAGATGACAAATTTAGTAAGAAGTAATTTTCAAGATCATCCTTTCCATTTAGTGTCACCTTCTCCGTGACCATTATATACAAGTATATCATTGTTTACATTAACAGTAAATGCTGCATTATCAATGCACTTATTCAGTAACAGTTATATATTCTTTTACTTAGCTTTAGCTACAGTAACAGCATCTATGACTTTATGATTCAGAGATATAATCTCTGAAGGTACTTTCTTAGGTAATCACACTTTAGCTGTACAAAAAGGATTAAACTTAGGTGTTATATTATTTATAGTATCTGAAGCTTGTTTCTTCGTAGCTATATTCTGAGCTTTCTTCCACAGTGCTTTAACACCTACTGTAGAACTAGGTGCTCAATGACCTCCTATGGGAATAGAACCAGTTAACCCTTTCGAATTACCTTTATTAAACACAGTTATATTATTATCTAGTGGTGCAACAATTACTTATGCTCACCACTCTTTAATTAAAGGTGACAGAAAAGGAGCTATCTACGGTACAATCTTCACAGTATTATTAGCATCAATATTCACATTCTTCCAAGGAGTTGAATATAGCGTTTCTTCATTTACTATAAGTGACGGTGTATTCGGTACTTGTTTCTTCTTCGGTACAGGTTTCCACGGATTCCACGTTATTGTAGGAACAATCTTCTTAGCTGTAGGTTTATGAAGAATAATTTCATATCACTTAACAGATCACCATCATCTTGGTTATGAAGGAGGAATATTATACTGACATTTTGTTGATGTTGTATGATTATTCTTATACGTTTCAATGTACTACTGAGGATCTTAATTGAAAAGGATATTATAGAGAAAATTTCTCTATAAACGGGTATAGGTTAATGGTAGACTTTCTGATTTCCACTCAGCGTGTGTCAGTTCAAATCTGACTACCCGTATTGCTTAACATAAATTAGCTATATACATTATTCAAAACAATTTATCTTCTCCTATTTTTAGGTTAAACAACAAAAATCAAAAATGAATCAATTATTAGCCATTCAAGATATATTATCAAATGGATATACAGTAGAATTTTTAGATGTATTAAGTATAATAGCTTTAATATTCGGTATTACAGTTATTACTAATAAAAATCCTATAGCATCTCTTTTATCTTTAATAGGATTATTTGCATCTATTTCTGTTTATTTAATATTATCAGGATTAACATTTATAGGATTTTCTTACTTAATTGTATATATAGGAGCAGTTTCTATATTATTCTTATTTATCCTGATGTTAATTAATATAAGAACAAGTGAATTACAAAGTAATAACTGAAACAGTATTCCTTTAGCTTTATTTGTAACAATATTATTTAACTATACTTTATTCCAATTATTACCTTATTATATTGCTATAATTAATAGTTATAACAGTAAAATAAGTAATTTATTATATTATTTACCTACAGGTAAATATAGTGACATTATAAGTAACACTACATCACAAAGTAAAACATTAGATACAGCTAATGTTATGTTTGTTACAAGTAATAGTTGAGATGGTAATATGGCAGAAACAAGTCATATTTCAACAATAGGAAATATATTATATACTTCTTATAACATGTGATTATTTATTGCTAGTTTTATATTACTATTAGCAATGGTAGGAGCTATAATCATAACAATAAAACAAGAACGTAATAGAGGAATTAGTTCAATTGGCGGAACGTTTGTTTTACACACAAAATGTTAAAGGTTCAAATCCTTTATTCCTTAAAATTCCTTAACTTAATAGGTAAAGTGTATTCTTGATAAGAATATTATCAGCGTTCGATCCGCTGAGGAATTAATTGAATAACATTCAATGTTAAGAGAATTGGCCGAGTGGTTTAAGGCGGTAAGTTTGAGTTTTACTCGGTTAGTAATAGCCACATCCGTTCGAATCGGATATTCTCTGATCACCTTAAAAGGTAAAGAGTGTAGTTTAATTGGCAAAATAGGAAGCTTCAACCTTCAAATTCTTGGTTCGAGTCCAAGTACTCTTGTCAAATTACGGATTAGGGCCGGCGTGGGTAGGCATCTCGTTTGGGGCGGGAGATAGTTATGTTCGAATCATAATAATCCGAATGTTAGAACTATTAGAAATATAGTTTTAAAAAAAAATTAACGATATATAAGTTATACTTGTATTAACATAAGTATATAAAGAAACTATTATGGAATTTAAGCTATGTATTAAAGAGAATTATTTATACAAATAGAGATTTAATATCCTATAAGTATATAAACTCTAAGAGAAATCTAATACTAAACGAAGTGAATTGAAATATCTTAGTAACTTCAGGAAAAGAAATCAAAAGAGATTCTATGAATAGCGTGAGCGAAAGTAGAGTAGCCTATAAAGTAGAACGGTACTGAAACTGTTTAAACATAATGGGGAACCTTCCTCAAAGGCTAAATATAATACATAAGCGATAGTGAAAAGTACCATGAGGGAACAAAAACAAAAATAGTAGTTTTATAAGCAGTTCGAGGCGCAAGCTATAGAACGTACCTTTTGCATAATGGGTCACCAAGTTAACATTAGATGCGAGTTCACGCGTAGTTAAACCGAACGTTAAAATAACGAAATAGTGTCTAAAGTTAGACCCGAAGCACGGTGATTTTACCATGGTCAGGATTATAAAAGTCCGAACGGGTGATTGTAGCAAAAATCTCCGAAGAACTGTGGTAGGTGTAGTGAAAGACAACACTGACTGTGATAGCTGGTTTTCTGCGAAACCTATAATAGTAGGCAATTTAAGTGAATATCTTAGCAGGTACAGAATTTAATCTCAGACAAGACGCGTATGCGTTTTATATTGTACAAATTGGGGGATCGTAAAGATTTTATCAGTGAGTATGTAGACTCGGAATGGCAAAGATATGTCTTAAATTATCAGACATAGAATGATAAGGTTGTATGTCGAAAGGGAAACAGCCCAGAACAAGAGTTAAGGTTCCTAAATTATTAGTTGAGTGAAATTAAGAAGGTTTTTATTAAAGTCGACAAGGAGATAGGCTTAGAAGCAGCCATAATTTTATGACCTCGTAACAGAGCGCTTGTTAAGTTATAAAAGCATCGAAAATTTAACGGATCTAAACAATATACCGAAACCTTGTCCATAATACATTGTATTAATAAGCTTTAATATAATTAAATGGGGTAGCAGAACGTTGAGCTAGATTACGATTTCTATTTTTTAAATAGAATGATAAGAATTTAACTCAAGTGAGAATGGTGACATGAGTAACTAAAAGAAAATTTTCCGCCTTAAGCTTATGGATATAATTAAGTAACGGCCTCTAAGTTTATATTATCTAAAGATTTAAACGATGAGAAAATCTTTTTTACTAAGGACAACATTTTAGTGTAAAATGTGCTGGAAAAATAGTAAATATATTTATAAGCGCAAGCTTATAAACGAAGAATAACCGTACCTAGAATCTGAAACAAGTAAGCTAGTAGAGAATACGAAGGCGTAAATGAGCTAACAATCATAAAGGAACTCGGCAAATTGACTACCGTAACTTCGGAATAAGGAGGGCTCATTATTCCTGATTAATATCAGGTAAAGAGGAAGAAGCATGAAATAATGTTGTACGACTGTTTAATTAAAACACAGCACTTTGCTGAAAGATTAAAAATCTAAGTATAAAGTGTGATATCTGCCCGGTGCCGGCTGGTTAACAGAGATAATTGAATATACTACTATTTGATGTCGACGGAAACCCCGGTTAAAGGCGGCCTTAACGTGAGGGTCCTAAGGTAGCGAAATGCCTTGGCCGTTAAATGCGGTCTTGCATGAATGGTGTAACGATACAACAGCTGTCTCTATGATTGACTCAGTGAAATTGGAATAGCTGTGCAGATACAGCTTACCTCTAGTTAGACGAGAAGACCCTATGCAGCTTTACTGTCACTAATTATAGAGTATGATAGACAATTTTCAGATTATAAGGTAATTGACGATATGGCAATGAGAATCCTTTATTTTTCTTTCATATGAATGAATTGGTTTAGGATTATGAGTAAATTATAATTGATGTGGCTTTACTGAGCCATTTTTATACATTAATTATAATTTTTAAATTATTATATAGCTCATTTTAGTAGACCAGCCTAATTCAACTTATTATTTAATAATAGTAAGTACCCTTTGGCAAGGAACTATCGCTAGGGGACAGTTTATGTGGGGCACAGACCCTGTAAAGAGTAAACAGGAGTGTCTAAAAATTTATAATTATTTTGTTTGCTATTTTAAGTAGTTTAACTATTTTTAATCATATACAATTATTTATATTTGCATTGTTGTAAATATATTTAAGTTTAGGTAGGATTTTCACTATATAGAAATTAGAGATAATTGAGAATATTATGAAGTTTTCTAATATTTTCTAGCTATTATTGCTTAGGCATTAATAGTTATGTATTTAATATCTAAAAAGCTCAACGGCTTAATCCTGCCTTACTGTTTGATTATCTACAAATCTTACAGTTGCGTAAGCAGGGCATAGGATCACAAGATGCAATAAGGAAAGATCTTGGATTATTGGAAAAGCTACGCTAGGGATGTTTGTCCTTTAATATTTTATTTCTAAAATAAAATAATTAATATATATTGGGTAAATTTCAAGAATTACTAATAATAGTAAACTTGAAGCGAAGTTTATCTTAGCATAAATTTTAAGATAAAAACGTTCAACGACTATAAGGTGAGTGTTATGCAATTAACAATAATCCTTTTAATACTACCCAACATTTTTATTCAACATATTAAAAAAAAAGTAAAATTAATTTATAATAAATAATCATGAAAGTATTTAATAATAATTTAAAGAATAACCCTAAAACTATTGCTTTAAGAAAAAAAGTAGGAGATATAGGGAGAACTAAATATTTACCTTCTTTCTCTAAAGAATGAAAAAATATTGTTTATTCTTATAATAAAAATAATTTAAAAAATATACCAGTTAATGATGTAAAAATAAATAAAATAATTAAAAGT
>Ga0214467_1000106_pt1 | contig 23562 bp, 23 predicted proteins | sample RVTome_8_FD_187339 | JGI IMG/M metagenome (GOLD analysis project Ga0214467, IMG submission 187339) | Soil microbial communities from uranium-contaminated site in the Upper Colorado River Basin, Wyoming, United States - RVT160D0 HiSeq ...
CAGCTCGTCCTGCCCCAGCCCGCCGTCGCCGGCGACCGGCAGCCGGCGCAACGCGTTGCCGTCGGCGTCGTACAGCGCGAGCATGAGCAGCAGCAGCGGCTGCCCGGCCAGCTGGCGGTGGGGGAGCACCGCGGCGGGCGTGAGCGGGGCGAGGCCGCGGGCGGCGAGGTGGGCGGCGTTGGCCTTGTTCCAGACGTGCAGCCAGGCGGCGACGCGTGGCTCGTCGAAGGGCTCCAGCCGCACCGCCACCGTCCCCTCGGGCGCCCGCGCCCGGTCGGCGACGCTGGTGCGGCTGGTCACGATCACCACGACCGGGCGGCCCTGCCCGGCCTCGCGGCGCTGAAACGCGGCGACCCGGGAGAGGTAGTCGGACTGGCTCACCCCGGTCGCCTGGAGCAGCTCGTCGAAGCCGTCGAGCATGACCACCGGCAGCGCGTCGCCCGCCGAGCGGGCCAGCGCCGGCCACTCCAGGCGCTCGCCGGTCTCGGCGCGGATCGCGTACTCGATCTGGTCCTGGAGGTCGGCGGTGACCGGCACGTCGCGGAGGGCGACCCGCACGGGCAGGAAGTCGGCCGCGGGGAGGCGGGCGGCGAGCACCTTCGTGAGCACCGACTTGCCCGAGCCGGGCTGGCCGAGCACGAGCAGCGGCAGCTCGACCGCCCGCGGCGAGGTGAGGAAGCCGGCCAGGAACTCCTGCAGGTCGTCGCGGACGTCCACATCGGACCACCAGCCCTCGTCGCTGGTACGCCCGCCGGCGTTGGCCACCCGGTAGAGCGGCGTCACGTACGCCTCGCCGAGCGTGGGCACCCGCAGCCCCGGCGGCACGTCGCCGGCCTCGACGATCGGCCGGTCGAGCGCGGCCTCGTTGGCGCGGGCGAGGGCGGCGCGCCGCGCGTCGGGCACCCGCCCGGTCGAGATGCCGTCGAGCACCTCGCCGAGGTCGGTGAGGGCCACGCCCAGGCCACGCATCCGGGCCCGGGTGGCGGAGTGTTCCAGGAGGCTGGACCAGAACGCGACCTCGGGGAAGTCGGCGCCGAGCTGGCGAAACAGCTCCTCGTACCGCGCCTCGGCGGCGGGCGGGAGCGCCGCGAGGATCCGCTGGAAGGTGCCCCGGTCGGTCTCCGGCAGCCGCTCCCACACCGCGAGCCCGCTGACGAACCGGGCCATCGCGCCGGAGACCTCGCGGTAGTAGTCGCGCAGGCTCTCCAGGAGGCGGTCGTGCGGGGTGTGCGGGCTGGGCAGCAGCGGACCGGGTTCGAAGATCACGTGCGGGAACGCGGCACCGCCGCCGGCGACCGCGAGCTGCTCCTCTTTGGTCAGCTCCAGCTCCGCGAACGCGACCGGCGGCTCGGCCTCGGCGAGCGCCTCGAAGTAGGCGGTCACCACGATCACCGCGTGCGCGGCCTCCAGGCGCTGGGTGCGCCCGTAGCGGGACAGCCCGCTGTGCCGGTCGGAGAGCCCGCGGACGAGCTGGTGGCCCAGCCGCACGAACTCCGCCGGCACCGGCACCGCCACGCCGAGCATCGCGCCGTTGGCCAGTGCCTCGAGCGCGTCGACGACCTTGCTGTCCCGTCCACCGAGCAGGCGTACCGCGTCCGCGTAGCTGAGCACCTGGGGCATGCGCCCGACGCTATCGGAGCGCGGCGACACCCCGTCGATCAGGGAGTTCGCCGCTACCGCGTGAACCGCTTGAGCTGACTGGCCGCCACCGGGGGCCGCGTGGCCGGATGCTTGGACGCGGCGGCGGTGGCCGGCGCCAGGTCGGGCCGTCGCGGCGTGAACAGCCAGGTGTCGAACAGCGCGCCGAGCCGCCGGCCGGAGATCGCTTCAGCCAGCCGGATGAACTCGGTCGTGGTGACGCTGTCGCCCCGGCGCGACTGCGCCCAGGTCCGCAGGATCCGGAAGAAGTCGCGGTCGCCGACGGTCAGCCGCAGCTGATGCAGCGTCATCGCGCCGCGGGTGTAGACGGCGGAGTCGAACAGGGAGTCCGGCCCGGGGTCGCCGATCACCACCTGCCAGAACGGGCCGTCCTCGGGGAAGGCCACGTCGTACAGGAAGTCGAAGATCTCCTGCGCGGTGCCGAGGCCCTCGCGCTCGCTCCACAGCCACTCCGCGTACGTCGCGAAGCCTTCGTTGAGCCAGATGTGCTGCCAGCGCGCGATGGCGAGGCTGTCGCCGTACCACTGGTGGGCCAGCTCGTGCACGACCACGCTGTCGCCTGACACCGGATCGGAGAAGAAGGCCAGCGCGTAGATCGGCCGGGTCTGGTTCTCCAGCGCGAACCCGAACGAGTCGGCGTCGTCGACGATGCCGCCCGCGGCCGAGAACGGGTACGGCCCGAACGTCTGGGCCAGGAAGTCGATGATCTCGGGCTGCCGGTCGAACGAGCCGTCGATGGCGGTCCCGGCCGGCGGCGGTATGTCGTCGACCGTGCCGGTGACCCAGTCGTTCACGTTCTCCGACGTCCCCGGTGGCGGACCCGGCACCGTCCAGCCGTCGAGCGGGTCGCCGTCGTCCTCGAACGACGTCGTCCCCGCACCGGTCGACACGGTCACGTCGTCGACGAAGAGACCCGCGAACGGCACGACCTCGTCGCTCGCGTAGCTGATCGAGACCTCGACGCTCCTCCCGGCCCAGGCGGACAGGTCGACCGTCCACTGCTCGTAGCCGTCGCTGGCGCCGGAGGCCGCGTGCCACGCGCCGGTCGTGCCGGTCGGCGCGCAGGTCTCGTCGCCGTTGTCCGTCTGGTAGTGGCTGAGGAACGGATGCAGGCTCAGCCAGAAGGGGCAGGGGTTGCCGAGGGCGTCGCTGGTGTGCCCGTTGCCGTCGGGCAGCGTGGTCCAGTCGTCGGCGCCGACCGTGTGCGCCTCGACGAACATGAAGTCCCAATCCGGCTCGGTGTCGCGGACCACCCAGAACGACAGGTCGGCGCCACCGGCCGGCACGGCGATCGTGCGGGCCAGCCGCTTGTAGGACGCGTCGGCGGGCTGGCTGATCGCGAAGCCCTCCCCGGTCCGGGGCTCGGCGAGCGGCTCGTAGAGATCGGAGTCGACGGCGTCCCAATAGCGGATGCCGTCCGCCCGGTAGGACCGGAGGTCGAACTCGCCGACCGTCGCGGTGGCGAGGTATGACGCCATCGGCTCGCGGGCCTGCCACACCCAGGTCGACCACCGGCCCTCGGTGCGCCGGCTCTCCAGCACGCCGTTGGCGACGGCCTCGAGCCCGGCCGGCACGGTCACCCGGAAGGTGTACGACGCCTTGTCGATCGGGTGGTCGTTGACCGGGAACCACGTGGCGGCCACGTCGGGCTCGCCGATGATGACGCTGCCGTCGTCGGTATGGATGAAGCCGGACCCGTCGGGCAGCGTCCGCGGCACACCGTCGTAGCGCACGACGACCGTGAACGCGCGGCCCTCCCGCAGGCCGCGGCGGGGCGTCACGGTCAGCTCACCGCCCTCGCGGCGCCACCGGGCCGGATCGCCGTCGACCTTGATCGACCGGACCGTGAGGCCCTCGAAGTCGAGGTTGAAGCGCGAAAGGCTCTGCGTCGCGCGGGCGCTGATCGTCGCCACGCCGGCCAGGAGGTCGGACTCCGGCGCGTACTTCACGTCGAGCAGGTAGTGGCGGACGTCGTAGCCGCCGTTGCCGTCGAGCGGGAAGTACGGGTCGCCGGCACCGGGCGCTCCCGGGGTGTATCGGACACCACCGGCTTGAGCCGTGCCGGGTGCCAGCGCCAGACCGAGAACGACGACCATGGCGAACGCGATCCTTCGCGACACAGCGTCCCCCCACTGTGGATGCCCACCGAGCAGCCCACGCTATAGGAACACGGCGATTGATCGGAAGCGGGCTCCTCCGCCCTGGGCGAAGGAGCCCGCCACACCACCAGCGGATCGCGCGGAGATCGGCGGGTCAGGTCACGCAGACGGCGTTCAACCCGGCTTTCGAAGCAGATGAACAGCGCGAGCTGGACACGAGACCCTACCGCCCGATCGCGATGCCGGTGCCCAGTCGTGGCGCGCGTCGTTCGCGTCTTGACGCCGGCGAGGCCCTCCGGACGATGGGTGGGACGGCACCGCCTGGAGGCACGAATGGGTTCTGCACGGGAGACGACCGGCGCCGGCGTACCGGTCGGGTTGGCGCGTGAACGCCTCATGGCCCTGCTTGACAGCGGTGACGCGCGCTACCGCCTCCTGCCACACCCGCCGGAGGGCAAGACCGAGGTGGCGAGCCGTCTACGCCGGCACCAGCTCGCACAGGCCGCGAAGTGCATCGTGATCCGGGTCGCGCTGGATCGCAAGGCGCGACGGTACGTGCTGGCTGTCGTGGCTGGCGATCGGTACATCGACCTGGACCGGGTGCGGCGCCTGCTCGGTGGGACGAAGGCACTTTTCGCGCAGCGCTCCGTGGCCGAGCGGCTCGCCGGCAGCGAGTCCGGCACGATCGTGCCGTTCACCTTCGATCCTGAGCTGGACCTGATCGTCGACCACGGCCTGCTGGCCCACGACGAGATCTACTTCAACGCCGCCCGCCTCGACGAGTCCATCGCCTTGAACACCCGTGACTACCTGCGACTCGCCCAGCCGCGGATCGCGATCATCCGGATGGCGCAGGACCGGTCCGGCGGCGCTCACGAGACGCCGCTGATCGCTGCCCCGGGCACCGACGCGGCGCTCGTCAACGGACGTGGCTCTTGACCGTGGTCACCCCGAGGTGCAGGGCCTGCCCGATCTCCGCGTTTGACTGGCCGGCCGCACGCGTCAGCGCGGCTCCCGCCGATGGCGGCCGGGGGTGGTGCCGACGATCGCGGTGAAGGCGGCGATGAAGCCGCTCGGGTTGGCCCATCCGCAGGCGTGCGCGACGTGTGTCGTGTCGTGGCCTTTGGCGAGGAGGACGAGCGCGTGACACACGCGCAGCTGGGTGCGCCATTCGTAGAACGTCATGCCGAGCTCGTCGTGGAAGAGGCGGCTGAGAGTGCGGGCGCCGGCGCCGACCCGCTGGCCGAGCGCGGCCAGCGGGCTGTTGTCGGCGGGGTTGCCGTCCAGGACGCGGGCGACGGCCCGCAACCGCTCGTCGACGGGCTAGATGGTGAAGCCGCCGTCGATGTTGATCGTCGCGCCGGTCAGGTATCGGCCGTCCGGGCCGGCGAGGTAGGCGACGGCTCCCGCGATCTCCTCGGGAGTGCCGAAGCGGCCGAGGGCGGTAAAGCCCTTGATCAGCTCGGCGTCCGGGCCGTCCACCGGGTTCAGGTCGGTGCCGACCGGCCCCGGGTTGATCAGGTTTACGGTTATCCCACGCGGCCCCAGCTCACGGCCCAGGCCCTTCGTCAGGCCAGCAAGGGCGGCCTTGCTCATCGCGTACAGGGTGAAACCGGGGAACACCATCCGCTGCGCGGCGTTGCTGCCGATGCTGATGATCCGTCCGCCGTCGCCCATGTGCGCGGCCGCCGCTTTCGCCGCGACGAACGGCGCGCGGACGTTGACGGCGACGGTGCTTTCGAACTCGTCCAGGCCGAGCTCTTCCACCGGTGCGATGAGAAACACGGCGGCGTTGTTGACCAGGATGTCGAGCCGGCCGAACTCGGCGGCCACCTGATCTACCGCGTCCTTCACCGCGGCGGCGTCGGCGCTGTCCGCCCGCACCGCCATCGCCCTGCGCCCGGCGGACTTGACCCTCTCGACCACGTCGCCGGCCCGGTCGGCGTTTCGCAGGTAGGTGAACGCCACGTCGGCGCCGTCTTCGGCCAGGCGTGCCACCACTGCCGCGCCGATGCCCCTGCTGCCACCCGTTACCAATGCCACCTTGCCGTCCAGAATTTTGGTCATGCCCGAGTGTGCTCGTATCGAGGACATCTGTCCGGCGGGAATCGGACGTCCGCGTTCCGAGCGAGGGTTTGGTGAGTTTCCCGGTGCTCACGCGTTCGCGGACTACCGGGAAATGATGACCTGATTTCCGATGACGGAGAGAAGCCGCAGTTTCTCGTAGCTTTCGCTGCCCGGTACGGCGGTGTAGACGAGGAGCATGTGTGACTGGTCGGGGTCGAGAAGGGCCTGGCAGGCCAGCTCGAGGGGGCCGAGCTCGGGGTGGATGAAGCGCTTGACCTCGTTGAAGCGGATGCCGACCTCGTGCTCGTCCCAGACGGCGCGGAATTCCTCGCTGCGGGCGAGCAGCAGCCGCTGGAGGTGAGCGGCCCACGAGTCGGGTCCGCGGAGGGTGACCGTGCGGCGGAGGCCGGCGGCGTAGACGCGGGAGTGCAGTGGGTGATCGTCGGGGTGGTACAGGGCCCGGTAAGCCGGGTCGGTGAACCACCGGTAGCCGATGCTGCGGGCCGGGCCGGTGTACCGGGTGAGGTTGCCGGTGAGGGCGACGCCGAGCGGGGTCTGCCGTAGGGTCTCGCCGAGCTCGGTGACGATCTCGGCGGGGGTGTCGGTGAGCCGGTCGAAGATGCGCAGCAGTCCGGGACTGATGTGTTCGCTGGCCGCGCCCCGGGTGGGCGGGTTGTGCCCGGCGAGGCGAAACAGGTGGTCGCGTTCGTCGAGGGACAGATGCAGACCTTGCGCGATCGAGGCGATCATCTGTTCGGACGGCTGCGGCCCGCGCTCCCGCTCCAGCCGGCTGTAGTAGTCGGCGGAGATGTGACAGAGGATGGCCACTTCCTCGCGGCGCAGTCCGGCGGTCCGGCGCCGCTGCCCGCGCGGGAGACCGACGTCCTCCGGCTGCAATGACTCCCGGCGGCGGCGCAGGAACCCGGCGAGCCCGGCTCGATCGATCACGGCTGCTTCCTTTCCTGTTCCCCGGTTCTATTTGTTCTACCACCGGTGCTGGATCGGAGCCTCGGATCGTCGATCCCCCCTTTCGCGGCACGGCCGGTCCGGGCAGCCTCGGATTGAGAGGCCGTGGATAACCTCGCCGGGCGGGCGCAGCCTTGAGTCGCATTCCCGTTCCAGCGGAATCGATTGAAAGAGGCGAGGAAACGCATGGCACGCACACGACCGGATATCACCGTTCCCGACCTTTCCGGGAGGCTTGCCGTCGTCACCGGCGCCAGTGACGGCGTCGGACTGGTCCTGGCGACTCGCCTGGCCGCCGCGGGTGCCGAGGTCGTCATGCCGGTGCGCAACCGTCGCAAGGGCGAGGCGGCGATCGCGAAGATCATGCGGCGGCACCCGAAGGCCGTCCTGTCCCTCCGGGACCTGGACCTGTCGTCGCTGGGGTCGGTCGCCGCGCTGGGCGCCACCCTGGTCGGCGAGAACCGCCCGATCCACATCCTGATCAACAACGCCGGCGTGATGACGCCACCGGACCGGCAGACCACCGCCGACGGATTCGAGCTGCAGTTCGGCAGCAACCACCTGGGACACTTCGCCCTGGTCTCCCACCTGCTGCCGCTGCTGCGCGCCGGACGCGCCCGGGTGACCTCCCAGCTCAGCGTCGCCGCGAACGGCAACGCCATCAACTGGGAAGACCTCAACTGGCGGCGGTCCTACCACGGCCGCCGCGCGTACAGCCAGTCCAAGATCGCATTCGGCCTGTTCGGGCTCGAACTGGATCGGCGCAGCCGGGCCGCGGGCTGGGGGATCACCAGCAACATCTCCCACCCCGGTGTGGCACCCACCAGCCTTCTGGCCGCACGCCCCGAGCTGGGCCGGGCCCAGGACACCGCCGGCGTGCGTCTGATCCGCGTGCTGTCCCGCCGCGGCGTCCTCGGCACGGTCGAGAGCGCGGCACTGCCGGCCCTGTACGCCGCCACCTCCCCGGACGCGCGCGGCGGCCGCTTCTACGGCCCCAGCGGTTTCCAGCACCTGTCCGGCGGGCCCGCCGAACAGCCCGTCTACGCCCGGCTGCGCGGCGAGGACGAGGCCCGGCGCATCTGGCGGATCTCCGAGGACCTCACCCACACCTCCTTCCCGGCCGCGCTGTCCGTGACCGAATAGACATATGGGCATGCCTTGGATCCGGGAGCTGACTGCGGCACGCTGCCGTTACCGCTGGACTGGTCCCGGCCGCACGGGCCGAAGATCGAACTGGCGGTGGCCCGCCGCCGGGCCACCGACCCGTCGGTCCGGATTGGATCGCTCTTCGTCAACCCGGGCGGGCCGGGCGGCTCCGGCCGCGACTTCGCGCTCAGCGGCGGGCTCTTCACCGACGAGGTGCGGCGGCACTTCGACATCGTCGGCTTCGACCCGCGGGGCGTCGGCCTCAGCGAGCCGGTCCGCTGTTCGGTCGAGGCGGTCCAGACGTACCCGAGGGTCTTTCCGGCCACCCGGGCGGCGTTCGATCGGCAGGTGGCCGACAACCGCCGGTTGCGCCAGGACTGCCGGCGGCACACCGGCCCGGATCGGGTGCGGGCGATCGTCGCGGACAGCAACATGGACCACAGCCTCGACGTGGGCGCTTTCGTGGAGACCGAGGCGGCCAGCGCGCAGGACTCGTTCGACGAGTTCGTGGCCTGGTGCGACCGGACCGCAGGCTGTGCCCTGCACGGTCGTGACGTCCGGGCGGTCTGGCACGAGCTGCTCGCCCGCGCCGAGCGTGGCGTGCTGCCCGCCCGGGGTACGCACTGTCCGGGGGTCGAGCCGCGACCGGAGGAGCCGGAGGGGCTCCACACCCGCTCACTACCGAAGGTCGCGGGGGGACCACACTGGAGCGCGCCGCGCTGGCGCTGAACGCACCCCGGCGCGGGCAGGGTGCGCCAGTGGTCGCGCGGTCAGGCGTCGCGCGCCCTCAGGGTCAGGGCGCCGACCAGGAGGGCGCCGCCGGCCCAGAGGGCCAGCACGCCCAGCCCCGGCCAGGGGCCGATCGGGAGGTTGGCCAGGTCGGTGGTGGCCTGGATGGACTGGCCGGCGGTCATCGGGCCGACGCGTTCCAGGCGGCGTTGCCAGGTCTCGTCGGACATCGACGTCGCGACGACGGGAAACAGGTAGAGCAGGCCGAGCACGCAGCCGATCGCCGCGGCGGGGTTGCGGACGACCGTGGCCACGCCGAGCGCCAGCAGCGCGACCAGCAGCAGGTACAGCATCGAGCCCACCGCCGCCCTCAGCACCGGACCGTCCGTCATGGACGGTCCGTCGCCGGCCAGCAGCGAGGCCGGCACCGCCGCGGCGGCGGCGGGCAGTACGACCGCCGCCAGCACGGCGGCCTTCGCGGCGAGGACCGCCGGGCGGTGGGGCAGGGCGGCGAGGGTCACCCGCATTATGCCCGTGGCGTACTCGCCGCCGATCGTGAGCACCGCGAGGATCGCCACCACACACTGTCCGATGTGGAGGCCGGTGAGGCTGGTGCGGGTGGCGTCGCCGGAGCACTCGCCGGGGGAGCAGGCGGCCGCGGCGAGCGCGCCCAGCCCGGCCGTGCCGGCGACGGTGGCCAGCAGCAGCCACGCGGTGCCGGACACGGTCCACAGCTTCGACCATTCGGCGCGGGCGTACCGGCTCATGCGTCCCGCCGCCGGAGCAGGTACGCGGCCGCGGCCAGGGCCACCGCGGTGTACGCGGCCAGCACGCCGAAGCCGGCCCACGGCGCGAGCGGGAAGTAGCCCTCCACCGGCAGGTAGAGGTTGGCCACCTGGTCGTACTGGTTGGCGCTCTGCTGCAGCGCGAACGCCGCCGCCGGCGTGACCCGCAGCACCCACCGTCCCGCGCCGGCCGGGAGCGCGGACATCACCAGCAGGTACGGCAGCACGGTCGTGGCCACGGCGGCGGTGACCGCGGTGGTGCCGCGCCGCAGCAGCGTGCCGAGCGCCAGCCCGAACACCGCGGCGAGGGCGAGCAGCGCGCCGGTGCCGGCGATCACGCGTAGCTCGGTGGTGGTGGAGGCGGCGTGCACGTAAACGCCGCTGGAGCGGAGCACGCGCTGCCCGAAGGTCACCACGACCGCCGCGGCCACCACGCCGGTCACGAACGTCACCGCCGCGACGACGAGTGCCTTCGCGGCGAGCAGGCGACCGCGCCGGGGTGTGGCGGCCAGGGTGGTGCGGATGAGGCCGCGCCGGTATTCGCCGGTGGCCGTCAGCGTGCCGACCACGACCATGACGATCAGCGCGGCGAACGTGCCGACCAGCGTCTGCGTGATCGTGGTGCCGAGGCCGGTCGCGCCGGCCACCGCCGGGGCGATGTCGCCGGTGCCGCGCAGCGTGAAGCGGTCGCCGTCCCGCTCGTACCCGCCGAACCGCTTCGCTTCCGGCCCGCCGAGCACGGTGTCGGTCCAGCCGTCGGCCTGGCTGACGTTGTCGAAGGTGGCGGTGAGCCGGCTCGGTTCGGTGGCCACGCCGGTCGTACCGAATGGCGTGTCGGCCACCTCCGCGTACTGCGGAGAGGCGGCGAACAGCCCGATCTCCACAGTGGACGGCAGGTCATCGAGGCGTGCCGTGCCCACGTCGGTCCACCGCGCACCGTCCACCGACTCGGCACCGGTGATGGTGTCGCCGGCCCGGGTCAGGCGCAGCCACCGTGGACCACCACCGGTCGAGCCGGCTTCGTCGTGCGTGAAGTCGTACTGCATGCGTACCCCGTGCGCTCCGGTCAGCATGACCGCCGCGTAGCTGGAGCCGGGCCGCGTGCCGTCCTTGACGATCAGGCCGGCCTTGGCCCATTCGGCGAGCGCGGCGCGGCCGCTGGCCTCCAGCTCGCCGCTCAGCGACGCCACCCGGGCGGTGACGCTGCCGTCGCCGGTGAGCGGCCGGTGCACGAACGTGAACGCGTCCGTCACGTCCTCGCCACCGGGACCCACCGGCAGCGCGCACTCGGAGCCGGGGCCGCGCTTGCCGCACGAGCCGGTCATGCCGGGCACCAGCCCGAGCCCCACCATCGCCACCGCCGCGACCGCGGTGGCGACCACCCAGCCGCGCACGGTCCGAAACTTCGTCCACTCCGCCCGCACGGCGATCCAGAAGCCGTTCATGAGGCGGCCGCCCGGTACTCCACCGCGTCGCGGGTGAGCTCCAGGTAGGCGTCCTCGAGGGTGGCCCGGTGCGCGGACACCTCGGAGAACGGCACCTTCCGCGCGCCGAGCAGCCCGATGACCTCCTCGGCGGCCAGCCCCGACACGGTGAGCGTGTCCGGGCCGGCCTGGGTGACACCGCCGCCCGCCTCGGTCAGCACGGCACCGGCGGCCGGCGCGGTCGTGCGCACGGTGACCCGCCCGCCGGCCGCCGCGTTGAGCAGGTCGGCGACGCCCGCGTCGGCGATCACCCGGCCCCGCCCGGCGATCACCACGTGGTCGGCGGCCCCCTGCAGCTCACCCATCAGGTGGCTGGAGACCAGCACGGCCCGGCCCTCGGTGGCCAGCGCCCGCAGGAAGCCGCGGGTCCAGATGATGCCCTCCGGGTCCATGCCGTTGAACGGCTCGTCGAGCATGATGGCGGCCGGGTCGCCGAGCAGCGCGGCGGCGATGCCGAGGCGCTGGCGCATGCCGAGCGAGAAGGCACCCGCCCGCCGCCGCGCCACCGAGCCCAGCCCGACGACCTCGATCACCTCGTCCACCCGGGTCGCCGGCAGCCCCTGCGAGTGGGCCAGCCACAGCAGGTGGTTGCGGGCGGTGCGGCTGGGCTGGAGCGCGCCCGCGTCCAGCAGCGAGCCGACCACCCGCATCGGTCGCGGCAGGCTCTGGTACGGCCGGCCGCCGACCAGCGCGGCACCTTCGTCCGGCCGGTCCAGGCCGAGGATCACCCGCATGGTCGTGGACTTGCCGGCGCCGTTCGGGCCGACGAAGCCGGTCACCTGCCCCGGCCGCACCGTGAACGTCATCCCGTCCAGGGCGAGGTGCGACCCGTACCGCTTGCGCAGCCCCCGCACCTCGATAGTCGCGGCGCTCATACCCGTCCTCGCTTCGCTGCGGGCGGGCATGAGGCTTTCAAGCAGACTGTGCTTCTGATTCGCTCACTTCGCTCGCTCATGGCCAGGATTTCTACGCGCCGGCCGGTGTCAGCACGGTGCCGCGGAACGACACTCCGTTGACACTTTTCGCCTGGCATCGTGGGCACATGCGCGTACTCGTGGTGGAAGACTTCGAAATCCTGGCCCGGACGATCGGCACCGGGCTGCGCCGCGAGGGTATGGCCGTCGACGTGGTGCTCGACGGCGACCGCGCGCTGGAGCACCTGGCCGTCACCCGGTACGACGTGGTGGTGCTCGACCGCGACATCCCGGGCACCCACGGCGACGAGGTGTGCCGGCGGATCGTGGCCGCGCACTCCGCCAGCCGGGTGCTGATGCTCACCGCCGCCGGCACCGTCAAGCATCGGGTCGAGGGGCTCGGCCTCGGCGCCGACGACTACCTGCCCAAGCCGTTCGACTTCGCCGAGCTCGTGGCGCGGATCCGGGCGCTCGGGCGGCGGCCGACCACCGCGCTGCCGCCAGTGCTGGAGAGCGGCGACCTCACCCTCGACTCGAACACGCGGGTCGCCTCGCGCGGCGGGCGGCGGCTCGACCTGAGCCCGAAGGAGTTCGGCGTGCTGGAGTGCCTGATGGCGGCCGGCGGGCGGGTGGTCTCCGCGGAGGAGCTGCTGGAGCGGGTGTGGGACGAGGCCGCCGACCCGTTCACCACCGCGGTGAAGACGACCGTGCGCCGCCTGCGCGCCAAGCTCGGCGAGCCGCCGGTCGTGCACACCGTGCGCGAGGCCGGATACCGGATCGGTGCCGCCTGATGCGCCGCGGCTCGCTGCGTACGCAGCTCACGCTCCTGTACGCGGTGCCGTTCCTCGTCTCCGGCGGCCTGCTGCTGAGCATCCCGTTCGCCCAGGTGAGCGACTCCCGGCCGGCCGGGACCACGGCGCCGGCGGAGTCGAGCGTGTCGGAGGGGCCGGACGTCGCCCTGTTCGGGGTGGTGCTCCTCGCGCTGGCGGTGGTCGCGGTCGTGCTCGGCTGGCTGGTCGCCGGCCGCCTGCTGCGGCCGCTGCGCGCGATCGTCGCGACCGCCCGGGACATCTCCGCCACCAACCTGCACCGGCGGCTCGGCGATACGGGGCGTGGCGAGTTCGCCGAGCTGGCCCGGACGCTGGACGACCTGTTCGCGCGGCTGGAGGCGGCGTTCGACTCGCAGCGGCGGTTCGTCGCCAACGCCGCCCACGAGCTGCGCACCCCGCTCACCGCCGAGCGGACGCTGCTGCAGGTCGCGCTCGCCGACCCGCGCGCCACCACGGGTACGCTCCGCGCCGCCTGCCAGGAGGTGGTCGCGCTCGGCGCCACGCAGGAGCGGCTGATCAACGCGCTGCTGACGCTCGCCAGCGGGGAGCAGGGCGTGGAGCGGCGGGAGGCGTTCGACCTCGCGGCGGTGGCCCGCGACGCGGTGGCGGCCCGCCGCGACGAGGCCGACCGGCGCGGCGTGCGTGTCGAGGGCGCGCTCGCCCCGGCGCCGGCGGCGGGCGACCCCAGCCTGGTGGAGAGCCTGGTCACCAACCTCGTCGACAACGCCGTCCGCCACAACACGCCCGGCGGCCGGGTCGAGGTGAGCACGGCGGCGACCGGCTCGGGCGGCCTGGTCCGGGTGTGGAACACCGGCCCGGTCGTCCCGCCGGAGGAGGTCGAGCGCCTGTTCCAGCCGTTCCAGCGGCTGGGCCGCGACCGCACCCGGCCCGACGGCCACGGTCTCGGCCTGGCCATCGTCCGAGCCATCGCCGGCGCTCACGGCGCCGCCCTCAGCGCCAGGGCCCGCCCGGAGGGCGGCCTCGACATCGAGGTCGCGTTCCCCGCGGCTTCTCCGTGAACGGCGCGCTCGGTCAGTCGTGGTCGAGGGCCTCCGCCAGCTCCACGCCATCCAGCCGGGCGAGCACCATCTCCCGGAAGCGCGGGCACGACTGGTAGTCCGGGTGCCGGCACCGCAACCCATGCTCGAGCAGCGTCTGCGACAGCGTCAACCGGGCGATGCGCTGGCGCACCTGTGCCAACTGGGCACGCAGCACCTCCCGCCGCCGGTCCCGATCCGGTGCGGCGAAGAGCTCCCGCAACTGCTCCAGGCTGAACCCGGCGTCCTTCCCCAGCATGATCTCCGCCACCCGGGTGACGTGCGCCGGCCCGTACATCCGCCGCCCCGCCGCCCGCCGCACCGGGGAGAGCAGACCCGCGTCCTCCCAGTGCCGCAGCACGTGCGTGGCCAGCCCGAAACGGGCCGCCAGGTCTCCGATCGTGTACTCCACCAGCTCTCCGGAGCTCATGCCCACCTTGATAGCAGCTCGGTTGACTTCAGGTCGACCTGAAGTCGCAGACTCGTGCTCGTGACCGATACGCATACCGCCCACACCGACATCGACACGCTGATCCGGGTGCTCGACGCCGCGGAAACCCTGCCCGCCGCCGTGCTGCTGCGCGCACGTAGCTACGAGCTCCTGCGGCTGCCCCCGGACGCGAGGGTGGTCGACGTCGGCTGCGGCACCGGGCGCGCCGTCGCCGAGCTGGCCGAGCACGCGGCCCACGCCATCGGTGTGGACCTCGACCCCACCATGCTGGCCGCCGCCCGCGGCCGGTTTCCGGACATCGACGTGCGCGCCGCCGACGCCACCGCGCTGCCGCTCGGCGACGGGCAGGCACACGGATACCGCGCGGACAAGGTGTACCACGTCCTGACCGACCCGCCGGCGGCCCTGGCCGAGGCCCGCCGCGTCCTCGTGCCGGGTGGGCGGATCGCGTTGCTCGGCCAGGACTGGGACACGATGGTCATCGACTCCGACCAGCCGGACGTGACCCGCCGCGTCGTGCACGCCCGCGCCGACACCGTCCCGCACCCGCGCATCGCCCGCGCCTACCGCGCCCTGCTCCTCGACGCGGGCTTCCACGACGTCGACCTCGAGGTCCACACCGCGGTACTCACCGGCGCCAGCATGCTGCCCATCGTCGCCGGGCACGCCGACGCCGCGCGCCAGGCCGGCGCTGTCACCGGCGACGAGGCGGACGCCTGGGTCCGCGAGCAGACCCGGCGCGCCCGGGATGACCGCTTGCTGTTCGCCATCCCTATGTTTCTGGCCACGGGCACCCGCTGACGGCGGCCTCGGTTGAGCCTCCGTTCTCTGGTAAGGCGACCTCCACGAGATTTTCTGGGCTGCCGCGATGTCGTGGTTGCGGTTACCCCTTGCCTCCGGCGGGAGCGCTCCGGACCATCAGGATGGCACTAAGCGGGTGGAGCATGTGTGCACGCGGCTCGCGTCGGGGCTTCGTCGCTCTGGGTAGCGGACGTTTTCTGCCGGTATGTCCAGCCGCCGCACCCCCGTGAGTGCCGCCGTAAAAGATCGTGGTACGGGACTGCCCTCATAGGGGCGGTTGCGTACCACGATCTCCTGACGTAGCCGGGATCATTCTTGCGGCGATCGCGATGCTCACCATCCGCGCCAACGCTGCGTCACGGACCGCCGCCGTTCTGGGCCGCACCGGGCCCCCTGTTTCGATCCCTCTCCTGATGGTCCGGAGCGCTATGCCCCAGGCGCATCGCCTGTGCGTCCACCGCCTTGCTCGCCCTCATCGGCTGCGCGCGTCGTGCACTCCCACCCGTCCTGTGTCATTTCCGATGGCCTCGCGGCGGCCTGTCGACTGCGCCGCGTTTGGCTCGCAGCGTGATCGTTCGCCCGGAAATGGTGTTGGAAGCGGCGTGTCACGCCCGTTTCGGGCGAACGATCATGGCGGTCCCCATCCGGGGTAAGCGCGACCAGCGAAGCAGGGTGAGGCCGCGGGAGCGACGGTCGGGACCACGACGGACAGAGTCGCGGTAGGCCAAAGCTTTGGCCTGATCCTCTAGGTGAGGAGCATGCGGCCCAGCCTGCGGTGGGCGAGCCACCAGCCGAGCGCGCCCATGGCGACCAGGTAGGCCACCGCCGCGAGGGTGCCGGAGTCGGGCGTGCCGGTGGTGAGGCCGCGGACCAGTTCGATGCTCTGGTACAGCGGCAGCGCCGCGACCACGGGCTGGAGCGGCGCCGGGTAGACCGACAGCGGGAAGAACGTGGTCGCGAACAGGAACATCGGCAGCATGCACAGCTGCAGGTACTGCTGGTGGTGAACGTCGCGCATCAGCGTGGCCACGGCCAGCCCGGCCGCGGAGAAGGCGAACGCGACAAGCACCGCCGCCGGCACCGCGAGCAGTGCCCACCACGAGCGGACCATGCCCAGCGCGGTGATGACGAGCAGGAAGCAGGTGGAGGAGAGTCCACTTCGGAGCGTCGAAGCGGCGATCTCGCCGGCCGCGATGTCGCTGACCCGCATGGGCGTGGTGACGATCGCGTCGTACAGCTTCTCGAACCGCACCCGCCACCAGAACGAGTTGGTGGTCTCGTTGACCGCGCTGTTCATCGCCGAGGTGGCGAGCAGCCCGGGCGCGACGAAGGCGGCGTACCGCGTCAGCTCCGGCCCCGCCACCACGAGCTGGCCGACGCCGACGCCGATGGAGAGCAGGTAGAGGAACGGCTCGAAGATGCCCTCCACGAGCAGTCCCCACGGGCGGCCGCGGCGCAGCACCCACAGGTGGCGGACGACGATCAGGTGCGCGGACGACACGGCTGCTCCCTCACGCGTGCAGGTGGCGGCGGTAGGTGCGGCGGGCGAGCAGGTAGCCGGCGGTGCCCATCGCGGTCAGGTACGCCACGTGGCCGAGCGAACCGCCCCATGTGGCTGTGCCGAGACTCAGCGAACGGCACAGGTCGACGCCGTGCCACAGTGGAGTGACGTATACGATCGGGCGGAGCGCCTCGGGCAGCTGGGCGACGGCGAAGAAGGTGCCCGAGAAGAGGTACAACGGCATGACCACCCACTTGTAGATCCGCCCCACCCGGCTCCACATCGGAGAGTGTGACCGCCCACGCGGCGGCCGGCAGCGCGAACGCCATCGCGGTCAGCGTCGCCGCCGGCAGTGCGAGAAGCACCATCGTGGACCGTGCCGCGCCGAGCGCCACCAGCACGGCGAGGAAGGCGGCCGCGCTCATCGTCACCCGTACCGCCATGAAGAGCGCGTGCCCGTGCAGCAGGTCGGACGGCTCCAGCGGGGTGGCCGCGGCGACCGCGTAGCTGCCGCCGGGACGGCGGCCCCAGCTGACCGGGAAGGCCGACTCGACGAGGCCGTTCTGCATCGCGGCGGCGGCGAGGATGCCGGGCGCGAAGAAGGCCAGGTAGCTCACCCCGCCGAGCGCCGCCGCGTCGGGCGCGACGACCTGGCCCAGCCCCGCGCCGATCGCGACGAGGAAGAGCAGGGGGTTGGCCACGCTGATCACGACCGTGCCGCGCCAGGTGCGGCGGTAGCGCAGCAGCCAGTACCGGTAGGCGCGCACCGCCATGGTCGCGCTCATCAGTCGACCAGCGTCCGGCCGGTGAGGGCGAGGAAGACGTCCTCCAGGCTCGCCCGCCGCACCAGCGCCGTCGCCGGTCTCAGACCCAGCTCGTGAACCGCCGCGAGCGCCGCGTCCCCTTCGGCGGTGTACCAGAGCAGGCGGTCGGGCAGCTCCTCCGTCCGGTCCATGTGGTGCGCCGCGCGCAGCTTCGCCACGGCGGTGGCCTGCTCGCCGACCGGGAAGCGGAGCTCCAGCACCTCGCGCGTGGAGTGCCGGGCTATCAGCTCGGCCGGCGAACCCTCCGCGACGATCTTTCCCTTGTCGAGCACGACGAGGCGGTCGCAGAGCTGCTCGGCCTCGTCCATGTAGTGCGTGGTCAGCACGAGGCTCACCCCCTGCTGCTTGAGCCGGAAGAGCCGGTCCCACAGCACGTGCCGGGCCTGCGGGTCGAGGCCGGTGGTCGGCTCGTCGAGCAGCAGGATCTCCGGCTCGTTGATGAGCGAACGGGCGATCGTGAGCCGGCGCCGCATCCCGCCGGAGAGCGCCTCGACGCGTTCGGCCCCGCGCTCCTCCAGCCGCGCGAACTCCAGCAGCCGCGCGCTCCGCTCGGCGATGACCGCCTTGGACAGCCCGAAGTAGCGGCCGTAGATGAGCAGGTTCTCCCGGACGGAGAGCTCCCGGTCGAGCGCGTCGTCCTGCGGCACCACCCCCAGCCGCGCCCGGATCCGCCGCCCGTCGGTGGCCGGGTCCATGCCGAGCACCCGCAGCGTGCCGCCGGTGGGCGGGGAGACGCAGGCGATCATCCGCATGGTGGACGACTTGCCGGCGCCGTTGGGCCCGAGAAACCCGAACGCCTCACCCCGCCGCAGCGCGAAGTCGATCCCGTCGACCGCGACGAATGGCGAACCGCGCCGCTCGCGTGGCGGGTAGCGCTTGACGAGGCCGCGCGCCTCCACCAGAAGATCGTTAGTCACGCCCCGCAGCGTAGGAAATCGAGCAGCACACCGCAATTCTTTTACAGAACCATGAAAATCTGCGACAGCGGTCGAGCGCCTAGGGTCGGGGGCGTGGCTATTCCGGAGTTCATCGTCGAGTTGCGTTCCCGTGTCGGCCACGCGCCGCTGACGCTGCCGGCCGTGACGGCGGTGGTGTTCGACGAGGGCGGGCGGGTCCTGCACGTGCGGCGCGCGGACGACGGCCGGTGGGCCCTGGTGACCGGCTGCCTGGATCCGGGCGAGCAGCCGGCGGCCGGCGCGGCCCGCGAGGTGCTGGAGGAGACCGCGATCGAGGTGGTGGTGGAGCGGCTGCTGGGCGTGGAGGCGCTGGACCTCGAGGTGTTGCCCAACGGCGACCAGGTGTGGTGGCTGGACCTGGCGTTCCGGTGCCGTGCGGTCGGCGGGCAGGCCCGGGTCAACGACGACGAGTCGGTCGAGGTGGCGTGGTTCGTGCCGGGCGAGGGTCCGGAGCTGGACGCGCGGCAGGCGCGGTGCGTCGAGTGGGCGCTCACCGATGGCGAGCGGGCCTGGTTTCGTCCGTAGCGCGGGACATTCACGATCGGCGGTCGCGCCGGCTAGGGTACAACCGTGGATCTTGCACTCGTCGGCGCCCGGGTCGTCGATCCCGAATCCGGCCTCGACGCGGTGCGCGCGGTCGGCGTGCGCGGCGGCACCATCGCCAGCGTGACCGAGACGCCGCCGCCGGCCACCACCGTCCTGGACGTCACCGGGCTCGTGCTGGCGCCCGGCTTCGTCGACCTGCACAGCCACGCGCAGGACCAGGTCGGCATGCGGCTGCAGGCCCTCGACGGCGTGACGACCGCGCTGGAGCTGGAGGCCGGCGGGCTGCCCGTGGCCACGCGCTACCAGCGGGCTCTCGACGAGGGCCGCCCGATCAACTTCGGGTACTCGGCGGGCTGGCAGGTCGGCCGGATGCACCTGTTCGACGGGGTGCCGGTGGACGGCGACGCGCTGGACGTCGGGCTGGCCAACGTGCACCAGCCCAACTGGCACCGGCCGGCCGCACCCGACGGCGTGGCCCGGCTGCTGGACCTGCTGGGGCGGGAGGTCGCCGACGGGGCGCTCGGGCTCGGCGTCCTGCTGGGGTACGCCCCGGACACCGACCGGTCCGAGTACCTGGCGCTCGCCTCGCTGGCCGCGTCCCTGGGCGTGCCGTGCTGGACCCACATGCGGCACGCGGGCCTCGACGGCGTCACCGAGGTGCTCGCCGCCGCCGAGCGGACCGGGGCACACCTGCACATCTGCCACCTGAACAGCTCCTCCGAGGGCGACAGCGAGGAGATCTGCGCGGCCATCACCGAGGCGAGGGCCGGTGGCGCGCGGGTCACCACCGAGGCGTACCCGTACGGCGCGGCGTCCACGAACATCGGCGCGCCGTTCCTGTCGCCGGAGGCGCTCGCGGAGCGGGGCCGCCCGACCACGACGGTCACGTACCTGGCGACGGGGGAGCGGGTCGCCGACGCGGCCCGGCTCCGCCAGCTGCGCTCCGACGACCCCGGCGGGCTGGTCATCCTCGACTTTCTCGACGAGGCCAACCCGGTCGAACGCGACCTGCTGCTGCGCTCGCTGCTGCTGACCGACACGGTCATCGCCACCGACACCATGCCCATAGTGGACGGTGGCGTGCGGCTCGCCGGCGACGTCTGGCCGGTGCCACCGACCGCCCGCGTGCACCCGCGCAGCGCCGGCGGGTACGCCCGCACGTTTCGCTGGCTGGTCCGCGAGCTGGGTGCACTGTCCATGATGGAGGCAGTGCGGCGCTGCTCGCTGCTGCCCGCGCTGATGCTCGAAGCCGCCGCCCCGGCCATGCGCGACAAGGGCCGCGTCCGGCCCGGTGCCGACGCCGACCTCGTGCTCTTCGACCCGGCCACGATCGCGGACCGGGCCACCTACACGGAAGTCCGGCCGTCCGCCGGGATCGCGCACGTCCTCGTCAACGGCGAGTTCGTGGTCCGCGACTACCGGCTCGTGCTCGACGCCATGCCCGGCCGGCCGGTACGCGGGCGACGTTAGCGGAGCCATTTCTGTAGCGGCCGCTACCTGCGGGACGGCACCGGCGCGACCGCTACGCGGCGGCCAGCAGGGCGTCCGCCGTGCGGGCCGCGGCGCCGTCCAGACTCTCGCCGCGCATGACGGCGCGCACGGCGGCGCCGTCGAAGACCATCGTGAGCTGCACCGCCAGCGCCTCGGGGTCGGCGACGCCCAGGCCCGCCGCCTGGGCCGCGAAGTAGGCGGCCAGCTGGTCCTTGAAGCCGCGGGCGACCACCGTCGCCGGATGGTCGGGGTCGCGGGTCTCCACCGCCGTGTTGACGAACGGGCAGCCGTGGAAGTCGGGCGTGCCGCTCTGCTCGTCGAGGCGCTCGAACACGTACCGGATCCGCTCCCGGGGGCTCAGGTCGGCGTCCGCGGTGGGGAAGTAGCCGGCGACGATCTCCGGCCCGTGCTCCCGCAGGGTCTCCGCGACGAGGTCCTCCTTGGTGGCGAAGAGCAGGTACATCGAGCGCTTCGACACGCCCGCCGTCTGGCAGAGCCGCTCCACTCCGACGGTGGCGACGCCCTCGCGGTAGAAGAGGTCGGCGGCGGTCCGGAGCAGCCGGTCGCGGGTGGTGGGAACGGTCACGCCAGGAGCCTAGCGCGATCCCTTGCGGTTGGAAACCGATCGGTTTACGGTCAGCGGGAAACCGATCGGTTTCCAACCGTAGGGAGTGTGTCATGAAGATCAAGAACTCGGTCGTGCTGGTCACCGGGGGCAACCGCGGCCTCGGCAAGGCGTTCGTGGAGGAGGCCCTGGCCCGGGGCGCCGCGAAGGTCTACGCCGGCGCCCGCGACCCCCGCACGGTCACCACGCCCGGGGCCGTCCCGCTCGCCCTGGACGTCACCGATCCCGACTCCGTGACCGCGGCCGCCGCGGCGGCTGGCGACGTGACGCTGCTGGTCAACAACGCCGGCGCGCTGATCGCCGCCAACTTCCTGACCTCGCCAGTCGACGACGTGCGCCGCGAGTTCGAGGTCAACTTCTACGGCCCGCTGCTGGTCACCCGCGCCTTCGCGCCGGCCCTGGTCGGCAACGGCGGTGGGCACGTGCTCAACGTCCACTCCGTGCTTTCCTGGCTGGCGATCAGCGGCTCGTACAGCGCGACCAAGGCGGCCCTGTGGTCCATGACCAACTCACTGCGCCTGGACCTGGCACCGCGCGGCGTCGGCGTGACCGGCCTGCACATCGGCTACATCGACACCGACATGGCCGCCGCCGTCGACGCCCCGAAGTCGAGCCCCGCCGAAGTGGTGCGGCAGGCGCTGGACGGCGTCGAGGCGGGCCACCACGAGGTCCTCGCCGACGAGGTGAGCCGCACCGTGCGCGACGGCCTGGCCGCCGGTGTGACCGCCCTGTATCCGCAGCTCGCCGCTCAGTCGAGCTGAGGGCGGGCGGCCAGCTCGCCGTAGAAGTCGTAGATCTTGGCGATCGCCGCGTCGAGGTCGACGAGATCGATCGGCTTCGTGACGTACGCGTTGGCGTGCCCCTCGTAGCTCGCCGCGATGTCACTGGGCTGGTCCGACGTGGTGAACATGACCACCGGGATCGTCGAGAGCTCCCGGTCGGCCTTGACCTCGGCGAGCACCTCGCGGCCGTCCATCCGGGGCATGTTGAGGTCGAGCAGGATGAGGTCCGGCCGGGGCGCGCCGGCGTACTCCTCCTCGCGGCGCAGGAAGGCCAGCGCCTGGACGCCGTCGTTGGTGACGTGCAGGCGCACCGGCGCCCGGTGCTCGTTGAACGACTGGCTGATCAAGGCGATGTCGGCATCGTCGTCGTCCACGAGCAGCACATGGTATGGGTGGTTCGTCAAAGAATCGGCTCCTGCCCGCTGGGGGGCCGAGTTTACCCCCGGTCGGGTCCGGCCACCCGGATGGCGTTGCTGATCCCGACGACGCCCTCGATGTCCCGCACCGTGCGCAGGGCGGCGTCCCGCTGGCCGGGCACGAGCACGGTGCCGGAGAGCGTGAGCACATGGCCCCGCACGCCGGCCGTGACGGCGCCGGCCGGCACGTCGGCCGCCGACGCCAGCATCCGGTTGGCCAGCGCCGCGAGCTCCTTGTCCGCGTCACCGGGCACGCCGGGGTCGCGCACCACCATGTCGTCGGCGACGCCCCGCACGCCCGGGGCACGCATCGCCGCCTGCCGGGCGGACAGCCGGTCGGCCAGGCTGGCGATCACGCCGGACAGCGTCACCATCCCGCCGCGCACCGACACGCCCACCATCGCGGTGTCGCCGATCGTCTCCCGCAACAGGTCCGAGACGCGAGCCTGGATGTCGCCGTCTGTCCTGCTCGTGGTCGCCATGATGCCAACGATGAACCTCAACCGGAGAATGCGCCAGGGCGATGCCAAGTCGAGATCCGCGGCGGTCGCGGGTAATCTAGGCGCAGCGTCTGCTCCGGACCCCGGCGACGTGCCCAAGCGCCGACCGCCGGGAGGACCCCGTGAGCACGACCGCACCCGCCGCCACCCTGTCGCGTCCTGATACGCGCAAACGTGGCAGTGACTACGCCGCCCTGATGAGCCGCGTACGCGATGCCGGCCTGCTGGAGCGCCGCCTCGGCTACTACGGCGTCAAGATGATCGCGACGCTCGTGGCGATGGTCGCCGGGTGGGTGACCTTCGTGTTGCTGGGCGAGTCCTGGTGGCAGCTGGTCACGGCGGCGTTCCTGGCGTTCGTCTTCGCCCAGACCGGGTTCATCACGCACGACGCGGGGCACCGGCAGATCTTCCGGACCCGCCGCGCCAACCAGCTCGTCGGGCTGGTGGCGGGCAATCTCGCGATCGGGTTGGTCTTCGGCTGGTGGGTGGACAAGCACCACCGGCACCACACGCACCCCAACCAGGAGGGGCTGGACCCCGACATCGGCGGCAACAACCTGGCGTACACGGACGGCCAGGTGGCCAACCGCAAGACCTGGTTCGGCCGGCTCGTCGTCCGCCACCAGGGTTGGCTGTTCTTCCCGATGCTCCTGCTGCTCGCCATCGACCTGCGGGTGACTGGCGTCAAGGCGCTGACGCGTCCCGGATTCCGCGCCCGGGTGCCTGAGGCGGTGCTGTTCGGCACGCACATCGTGGGCTACCTCGCCGCCCTGGTGCTGGTGCTGTCCCCGGTGCAGGCGCTGGTCTTCTTCGTGGTGCACCAGGGCCTGCTCGGCCTGTACCTCGGCTCGGTCTTCGCCCCCAACCACAAGGGCATGCCCATCCTGGCCCGCGACGACGACAGCGACTTCCTGCGCCGCCAGGTGCTGACCTCGCGCAACGTCCGCGGCGGG
>Ga0214467_1000108_pt1 | contig 23414 bp, 20 predicted proteins | sample RVTome_8_FD_187339 | JGI IMG/M metagenome (GOLD analysis project Ga0214467, IMG submission 187339) | Soil microbial communities from uranium-contaminated site in the Upper Colorado River Basin, Wyoming, United States - RVT160D0 HiSeq ...
ACGACGACCAAGCGCCGGAACCAACCCAAGCCAAGATCGACTTAAGTGCCGCAGACGGTCCGGCGCACCACCCTGGTTTGTGAAGAGTTATCGCTGCCAGGGCAGCAACAAACTTTCACAAACCCCCACGTCATGGGTGTGGACCGCGAAGGGTGAGGCCGCGGGAGCAGCGGTCCGGACCACGGCGGACATCGCGGCAGCTCAAAGCCTCTGAGCCTTGATCAAAAATAAGCTGAGTGGCATTGGGTCCAGACCGCTGCTCCCACGGCCTCGCCCTCCGCGGTGCACAGCGCGCCCCGCCCGCGTGAGTCACCGTGGTGGCGCGGCGCGGGGGTTTCGGCGAGCATCCACGCTCGCCACCGGGCGCCGCGGTCTCCGGCGGGAGCGGCGGTCCGCCGCTGACGCGGACCCGGGGCATGTCTGGCTTTCCGGTTTGTCAGTCCACCTCGTGGAGCATGAGCTGCCGTCCCGCCTCCGCGATCGAGCCGGAGAGCGACGGGTAGATCGTGATGGTGTGGGCCAGCTGGTCCACGGTGAGGTGGTTTTCCACCGCGATGGTGATGGGGAGGATCAGCTCGCTGGCCTTCGGCGCCACCACCACGCCCCCGACCACCGTGCCGGTCGCCGGGCGGCAGAAGAGCTTGACGAAGCCGTCGCGCAGGTCCTGCATCTTGGCCCGGGCGTTGCCCGACAGCGGCAGCATCACCGAGCGGGCCGGCACCTTGCCGGAGTCGACCTCGCCCTGGGAGATGCCGACCGAGGCGAGCTCGGGGTCGGTGAAGACGTTCGCCGAGACGGTGCGCAGCCGCAGCGGCTGGACCGCCTCGCCCAGCGCGTGCCACATCGCGATCCGGCCCTGCATCGCGGCGACGCTGGCCAGCGGCAGCACGCCGGTGCAGTCGCCGGCGGCGTAGATGCCCGGCACGTTGGTGCGGGAGACGCGGTCGACGCCGAGGAAGCCGCCCTTGGCCACGTCCACCCCGTATGCCGAAAGGCCCAGGTCGGCGGTGTTGGGCACCGAGCCGACCGCCATCAGCGCGTGCGACCCGCTGACCACCCGACCGTCGGCGAGCTCGACCCGTACGCCGTCGCCGTCGCGGCGGACCGCGTTGGCGCGGGAGTTGCCGAGCACGCTCATGCCCCGGGAGCGGAAGACCTCCTCGATCACCGCCGCCGCGTCGGCGTCCTCGTGCGGCATGACCCGGTCGCGGCTGGACACGAGCGTGACCTTGACGCCCATGGCCAGGTAGGCGCTGGCGAACTCGGCGCCGGTCACGCCGGACCCGATCACGATGAGGTGGTCGGGCAGCTCGGGCAGGTCGTACACCTGGCGCCAGGTCAGGATCCGCTCGCCGTCCGGCATCGCGTCCGGCAGCACGCGGGGCGTGGCGCCGGTCGCGACGAGCACCGTCGATGCGTCGACCGAATACTCGGAGTCACCGCCCTCGGGCGTGATCCTCACCTGGTGGGTGTGACCGAGCGTGTCGTCACCGAGACGCGCCCGACCGTGCACGAACGTCACGCCCGCCTTGATCAGCTTGGCGTGGATGTCGCCGGACTGGGCCAGCGCGAGCCGCTTGACCCGCGAGTGCACCGCGTCGGCGTCGACCGTGACCGCCTCCAGGCCGTCCGAGTGGACGCCGAACTCGTCCGTGTCGCGGTAGCCCGTCACCACGTCTGAGCTGGCGATAAAGGTCTTCGATGGCACGCAGTCGGAGAGGACGCACGCCCCGCCCGCCCCGTCGGCCTCGACGACGGTGACATCGGCGTCCAGCTGGGCGGCGACGAGGGCCGCCTCGTACCCCGCCGGCCCGCCACCGATGATCACGATGCGACTCATTTTCCCCCCAGAAGGATCCGACACGCTCTGTCGTATTCTCCCCCACCGGTCCGCCGGGCTATCGTCATCGCCGTGCGTCATTACGCCGCGTACGGCTCAAACCTAGATCCCGCTCGGATGCGTGCTTACTGTCCGCATTCGCCCATGGTGGGCACCGGCTGGCTGGAAGGCTGGCGCCTGACCTTCGCCGGTGAGGGGGTGCTGGGTTGGGAAGGCGCCGTCACCACGATCGTCGAGTCACCGGGTGACCGGGTCTTCGTCGCGCTCTACGACGTGCACCCCTGGGACGCCTCGCAGCTCGACGAGGTCGAGGGCGTCGTGGCGGAGACGTACCGCAAGCTGACCGTCCGGGTGGTCACCCTCGACGGCGAGCTGACCGCGTGGGTCTACGTCTTCGACGGGTATGAGGGCGGCATGCCCACAGCCTGGTATCTCTCCGAGATCGCCAACGCGGCGGAAAAGGCTGGCGCGCCCGACGACTACGTGGCCCAGCTGCGCGGCCGCCCCACCAACACCGCCTCGCCGTAGCCGGGTTTCCGTGATCAAAGCTCCTCTCAAGCAGTTCTGAACTCTGCTTGAGAGGAGCTTTGATCACGGAAGGGAGCGTGCCGTCAGGGCGTGCCGTTTGCCGAGGCCGGCTCGGTGCGGACCAGGTGGAGGGCGCTGTCGAGCAGCCCGACCAGCTCGACGCGCTCGGCCGACTCCAGCACGGAGAACGCGTCCGCGGTGATCCGGTCGGTGACCGCCTCCGCCCACATGCGACGGCGCACGAGCGGGCCGATCGGCGGGTAGGGCGGCTGCCAGCCGAAGGCGACCGCGCCCGCCTCGCCATCCGGCCCCGCGATGATCGCCTCAAGTGGAGTGAGCCCGCTCGCGCGGACCGCCAGCAGGTGACCGCCGCCCCGGTACTCCCGCAGGAGGTGGAGCAGGACGGCCGCGCGCGCCCCCGGCGCGTCCTCGGGCACGGGCATCGCGCGCCACGCGGCGAAGAGCGGCATCCCGGCCGGGTCGGCCGACACCACGATCCGCTGGACCAGCTCGACGAGCCGCCCCACGCGCGGGAAGTCCTCCAGGTGCTCGATGCCCCACCGGCAGCACTCGGCCAGCCGCTTGGCGGCCACCTCCATGGGCGGCACGACCCGGCGGGCGGCCTCCCACCCGTCGACCACGGCGTCGGGCGCGATGAACCCGAGCGCGGCGGCGACGGTGTCGGTGCGCACGTCACCCAGCGCGCCACCCCGGCCGGCGACGTAGAAGGCCCAACCGGACAGGCCCATCATGCGGGCCCGCCGCAGCGTGCGCGGATCTTCGCTGAATGCCCCACCAAGCTCCAGGACGCCCGCTTTCGCGGCGGCTGCGGCCTGTTCGGGGGTCACTCGGCAGATTGTGCCTTCCCGATGCCGTCCGGGTCGAGGGCTTCCAATGCCCCCTCTACATCGCCGGAGTGCCGCCGGGCCACGGTCACGGCCCGCTCGGCGGCCTTGCGGGCCAGCTTGCGGCGGCTCAGCTCCTCGTCGGCGGACGCGCGGCGGCGCTCCACTTCGGCCAGTTCGGCCTCGACATCGGCCAGGTCGTCGACACCGCGCTGCTCGGCCTTCACGGCCCGCTCCAGGTCGGCCTCGGCCTTCTTCTGCGCGGCACGAGCGGCGGTCAGCTCTCTCTTAAGTGGACCGCTCCGGTCCTCGCCGCGGGGCGCGGCACGCTCCGGCGCCGGCGCTGGCTCCGCCCCTGCCTCCGCCGTGACCAGCCGCAGCTGGGGCCGGGGCACCTCGCCGAAGCCCGCGTACGCCGCGGCGCGCACCAGCCGGCCGGAGCGCACCTGGGTGGCGACGTCCTCATCGGACAGCGCGGCGGTGAGCGTGTTTTCCACCTCGCCCAGCGGCAGCTTGGCCCGGGACAGCCCGGGGTCGGCCGCGAGCGCGAGCTTGCGGGCCTCGTTCACCAGCCCGGCGACCGCCTGCCGCCGCTGCGCCGACAGCTCGCGCAGCTGCGGCCCCTTCAGATCGCGCTGGGCCGCCCGGAGCGCGCGGGACAGCTCGACGAGCTCGCCCATCAGGTCGGGCCGCTGGATCGCCAGCAGGTTGACCAGCCAGGCCGCCACCGTGGGCTTGCGCAGCTTGGCGAGCTCGCGCGCGGCGTCGATGTCGCCGGCCGCCTTGGCCTCGGCCACCGCCTCATCCCGGGCGGCGATGAAGCCCTCCGGAGGGGCGCTGTACAGCCGCTCGCCGACGTCGCCGCGCATCAGTTGATCGTAGTCCCGGGCTGCAGCCAGGCGTAATCCGTGCCGGAGAGGCGAGCGAGGTGGGTGTTGACGATCTTCAGACCGCGCTCGTTGAGGATGCCGTCATGCAGCGCGTACGCCCGGCGGGGCCGCACCGCGCGGGTGAACTCGATCGCCTCGGCCAGCTTGAGCCAGGGCGCGGAGATCGGCACGAACAGCGTGCCCACCTCGGCACCGAACGGCGGGTCGAACGAGTCACCCGGGTGGTAGATCTCACCCTCGACGAGGTAGCCGAGGTTGGGCACCCGGGGGATGTCGGGGTGGTTGACCGCGTGCAGCCCGCCCCACGCGCTCACACCGAAGCCGGCCGCCTGGAACGAATCGCCCGATTCCACAGTGGTCACGGCGGCGCCCAGCCGATCCAGAGTGGACGCGGTGCCGGCGTGCGCGTACACGCGGAGGGCTGGGTTTTTCTCGCACGCCTCGGCCACGGCGTCGACGTCGATGTGGTCGGGGTGCTCGTGGGTCACCAGCACGGCGTCCGCCCCGTCGAGCGGCTCCCGCCCGCTGAACTCGCCCGGGTCGATGACCAGGACCGCACCGTCGCGTTCGACCCGTACGCAGGAGTGACCGTACTTCGTCAACCGCATCGTGACCTCCTCGACCTCCAACCGTGACTACCCGGAAGGAAGTCTGCCGGAACCGGCGGACCACCGCGGCTCGTCCCAGGAAACACCAGTGGCAGACACGGATCCGTCAGGGGGCACATAGATGTCGCACAAAAAGTGGTGGAAGGTCGCGATCGCGGCCGGGGTCGTGGCGTTCGTCGCGGCCGGTTGTGGCGGCGGCGGAGACGATGCCACGGACTCGGGCGCCGCGTCGGTCGACGAGGCGGCGGCACCCCAGGGGGCCCAAGGAGCCGCCGAGAAGCCGGGCACGGACCGGGACGCGGCCGAGCCCAACGCGGCGGCGCCGGTGAAGTTCCGCCTGGATGACCGCGTGATCATCTACACCGGCTCGATCACGGTACGGGTGAAGGACGTGGGCGCCGCCGCCGCGCAGGCCACCTCGATCGCCGCCGGCTCGGGCGGCTTCGTGGGCGGCGACAAGCGGTCGAGCTCCGACGCGTACGCCGAGGCGACGATCGTCCTGCGCGTGCCGGCGGCGAGGTTCAACGCGGTGGTGGACCAGCTCGCCAGGCTCGGTGAGCAGCAGCAGCGCGACATCAGCACCGAAGACGTCACCGAGGAGGCGCTCGACCTGGACGCCCGGATCGGCAGCCAGCGCGCCCGGGTGGAGAGCGGCCGGCGGCTGCTCGCGCAGGCCAAGACGCTCAGCGAGCTCGTGATGCTGGAGGGGGAGCTGGCCAAGCGGGAGGCCGATCTGGCCTCGCTGGAGGCCAAGAAGCGCCGGATGGACGACCTCACCGCGCTCTCCACGATCACGGTGACGCTGCTCGCCCCGCAGGCCGAGGTGGCCCCCGTGGAGGAAGGCGACGACATCGGCTTCCTGACCGGTCTAAAGGCGGGCTGGACCGGGCTGGTCGGGGCGCTCGTCCTGCTGCTGACCATCGTCGGGCTGCTGCTGCCGTGGCTGCTCGTGCTCGGGCCGCTCGTGCTGGGCACGCTGTGGCTCACCCGGCGCCTCCGCCGCACCCGCACGCCGGTGGTGCCGCCCGCACCGACCGCGGCGGCGCCGCCCGCACCGTAAAGCGTCGAGGGCGCCCCGCGTCGGCGGGGCGCCCTCGTGCGTGACGTAGTGACTACAGCATCGCGCTCGACAGGGCGGCCAGGGCGGTGTGGACCATCACCCGCACGCCGTAGCCGATGCAGCGCTCGTCGACGTCGAAGCCTGACTGGTGGATGTCGAGCGGCGTGTCGGAGCCGGGGATGCCCGTGCCGAGCCGGATCATCGAGCCCGGCACCTGCTCCACATAGAAGGCGAAGTCTTCGCCACCCATGCTGATCTCGGCCTCGACCACGCGGTCCGGGCCGAGGGCGGCGCCGGCGGCACCCGCGATGATCGCGGAGGCCATGCGGTCGTTGATCACCGGCGGGACGCCCCGCGTGTAGATCACGTCGGCGGTCGCGCCGGTGCCGGCGATCACGTCCTGCACCAGCTTCTTGATCAGCTCGGGCGCCTCGCGCCAGGCCTCGCGGTTGAGCACCCGCACGGTGCCCTTGAGGCTGCCCTCGGAGGGGATCGCGTTGTACGCCTCACCGGCGTGCACCCGGCCCCAGACCATGGAGACCCCGGCCCGCGGGTCGACCCGCCGGTCGAGCAGCGACGGCACGTCGACGATCACCCGGCCGAGCGCGTGCACCAGGTCGGCGGTCAGGTGCGGGCGGGCGGTGTGCCCGCCGCGACCGCTCAGCCGGACCTCGACCGTGTCGGCCGCCGCCGTGAACGGCCCGGAACGCACCCCCACGAGCCCGGTGGGCAGCTGGGGCGCGCAATGCAGGGCGTAGATGCCGGCGACGTCCTTGAGGCCGCCAGCGGCGATCACGTCGGGCGCGCCGGACGGGATCTGCTCCTCGGCCGGCTGAAACAGCAGCCGCACCCGGCCGGGCAGCTCGCCGCGCTCGGCGAGCTGGGCCAGCGCGAGGCCGACGCCCAGCAGGATCGTGGTGTGCACATCGTGACCACACGCGTGCGCCACGTTATCCACAGTGGACCGGTATGGGACGTCCTTTGTGTCCATCAGCGGAAGCGCGTCAAGATCTGCGCGGAGCGCGATCGCCCGGTCACCCTCACCGATATCGCAGATCACTCCGTTGCCCTTGGGCAGGAAGCGCGGTGAGAGCCCCGCCACAGCCAGCTCCCGAGCCACCAGCGCGGCGGTCTCGAACTCCTGGTTGGACAGCTCTGGATGGGCGTGAATGTGACGTCGTACGGCTACCAGCTCGGCTCCCCGGGAGGCGAGCCATCGGTCTAGCTGGCCTGGCAGCGGGTCGGCCCCGGGTGGTGTCTCGGGCCACGACGATGCCAGCGGGCTGCCACTCGCGGACAGCGTCAACGCACTCGTCACGTCGAATTCTCGATCACTGTGGATGGGATAGGACTCGGACAGCCTAGACCCAGAACGGTGACGCTGCGCAACATCGTTCTGGTAGCGGTGGGCTCGCGGAGCGTTACGAAAGCCCAGGTAGGAGCGTTCGGCAACCTGAGGGACACGGTTTGCGTCGCCTTCTAACGACCCCAAGTGTCCCACACCTCCTACAACGCGTGACGGTCTCGTCGGTCACGTCAGCCAATTCACAAACCAGTAAATCCACTCAAATTTGGCCGCCTGGACGGGCTCTCCGCCCACGCGGACGAACGCGATCGGCGGATGGCCAACAGTGACACGCCGGCCACTTGCCGCCCGCACATCCCGTCCGTCAATCTCGGATACCCCGTGAGTACGGCTCACATTCGCGGATCGTTCGGCAATCCCGCCGAAAAGATCAAAATCGATCCGACGGGCGGTACGCGCCCCAGACCTCGCGAAGTGCCCCGCTGACCTCTCCCACGGTGGCACGTACGCGCAACGCCTCGCGCATCGGATAGAGCACGTTCTCCGTGCCCTTGGCCGCGGTGCGCAGCTCGTCCAGGGCGCGCTCGACCGCGCCGGCGTCGCGCGATCGGCGCAGCTCAGCCAGCCGGTCCGCCTGCGTCTTCTCGATGGCCGGGTCGACCCGCAGCGGCTCGTACGGCTCCTCCTCGTCGAGCGCGAACCGGTTGAGGCCGACCACGACCCGCTCTCCCGCGTCGATCTGTTGCGCCACCTTGTAAGCCGAGGTCTCGATCTCCCGTTTCTGGAAGCCGGCCTCGATCGCCTCCACCGACGAGCCGTGCGCGAACACGCGGTCCATCAACTCCACCGCCGCCGTCTCGACCTCGGCGGTCATCGCTTCGACCACATAGGACCCCGCGAACGGGTCCACTGTGGAGGTGAGATCGGTCTCGTACGCCAGCACCTGCTGCGTGCGCAGCGCGAGGCGGGCCGCCTTCTCGGTCGGGAGCGCGATCGCCTCGTCGAAGCTGTTGGTGTGCAACGACTGCGTGCCGCCGAACACCGCGGCGAGGCCCTGCACCGCGACCCGGACCAGGTTGACCTCGGGCTGCTGCGCGGTCAGCTGCACGCCCGCGGTCTGGGTGTGGAAGCGGAGCATCCACGACTTGGGATCGCGCGCGCCGAACTCGTCGCGCATGAGCCGCGCCCAGATCCGCCGGGCGGCGCGAAACTTCGCCACCTCCTCCAGCAGCGTGGTGCGGGCCACGAAGAAGAACGACAGGCGCGGCGCGAAGTCGTCGACGCCGAGGCCGGCGGCGAGGGCGGCGCGCACGTACTCGACGCCGTTGGCGAGCGTGAAGGCGATCTCCTGCACGGGCGTGGCGCCCGCCTCGGCCATGTGGTAGCCGGAGATGGAGATCGTGTTCCAGCGCGGCACCTCCGCGCGGCAGTAGGCGAAGGTGTCGGCAACAAGACGCAGCGAGGGCTTCGGCGGGAAGATGTACGTCCCCCGGGCGATGTACTCCTTCAGGATGTCGTTCTGGATCGTGCCGTTGAGCGCCGAGCCGGTCACGCCCTGCTCCTCGGCCACGAGCTGGTACAGCAGCAGCAGGAGGGCGGCCGGCGCGTTGATCGTCATCGACGTGGAGACCTTGTCGAGCGGGATCCCGTCGAAGAGCAGCCGCATGTCGTCGAGCGAGTCGATCGCCACACCGACCTTGCCCACCTCGCCGTGCACGGTCGGGTCGTCCGAGTCGTACCCCATTTGGGTGGGTAGGTCGAACGCGACGGAGAGGCCGGTCGTGCCGGCGGCGAGCAGGTGGTGGTAGCGGGCGTTGGACTCGGCGGCCGTGCCGAAACCGGCGTACTGTCGCATGGTCCACGGCCGGGAGGTGTACATCGTCCGGTAAACACCCCTGGTGTACGGGTACTCACCCGGTGCACCCAGCTGCGACGTGAGCTGATCCGGAAGGTCGCTCTCGTCGTATACGGGTTTGATGGGAAAGCCGGACTCGCTCATTACCGGATAGTAGGGCGCAACGACCCGGTATAGCGTGAGGGATACCACATGACTTGTACGCTAGGCCGTCGACCAACCACAACCAGTGAACCCGGGCCCCGCGACTTTTCTCTGGGCGAACTACCCCGCAAGATAGGGGGGTTGGTTTCCCGGCCCCTCGATCCCCCTCGGTGGCATAACCAGTGACTCAGATTCCGACGTGGAGTGGCGGACAAGTCAGCCCCACCAACGGACGCGCGGCACCAGGCACCACCATCGGCGGGCGATATTCGCTGCGTGCGGCCGTAGGGCACGGCGGCATGGGCACCGTCTGGCGTGCCGCCGACACCCTGCTGCGGCGAGACGTCGCCGTCAAGGAGGTCATCCTTCCCCCGGGGATGGCACCCAGCGACCGCGACGCGATGTACGAGCGGACGCTGCGCGAGGCCCGCGCCGCCGCCGCGCTCCAGCACCCGGCCGTCGTGCAGGTCTACGACGTGGTCCACGAGACCGGACGGCCGTGGATCGTGATGGAGCTGCTCGACGCGCGCAGCCTCGCCGACATGATCATCGAAGACGGCCCGGTCGCACCCCGCGCGGTCGCCAAGATCGGCATCGCACTGCTCGGCGCGCTGGAGGTGGCGCACGCGATCGGCGTGCTGCACCGCGACGTCAAGCCGGCCAACGTGCTGATCTGCACCGACGGCCGCTGCGTGCTCACCGACTTCGGCGTGGCCCGGATGCCCACCGACGTGCAGCTCACCACGCCCGGCATGGTGCTCGGCTCGCCGCACTTCATCTCGCCCGAGCGGGCCATGGGCCAGGACTTCGGGCCGCCCAGCGATCTTTTCTCGCTCGGTGTGACGCTCTACACGGCGGTTGAGGGACGGCCCCCGTTCGACAAGGGTGACCCGATCGAGACCATGCACGCCGTGGTCGAAGACCCACCCGCCCCGCCGGCCCGGGCCGGCGCGCTCACCCAGGTGCTCTTCGGCCTGCTGGAGAAGGACCCGTCCCGGCGCTACGACGTCACGCTCTCCCGCAGCATGCTCCGCGAGCTGCTCGCCGGCCCGCTGGCCAGCAAGGCGGCGGGGCACATGATGACCGATCCGTACGCGGTGGTGCCGGCCCAGCGCTCCGCCTGGCAGCCGCCGACCCCGGCACCCCCGCCGCAGCCGAGCGGGCAGATCGGCGGGCGGGCCATGCTGCAGCCGGGCGAGACGCTCACCGAGCGGCTCCGCGACCCGCAGAAGGCCACGACCGCGCCGCAGTCTCCCGCGCCGGTCGGGATGCAGCGCTTCGACGAGCCCACCGGCGCCGGCCCGACCGCACCGATCCCCCCGCACGCGGTGGTGCAGTCCTCCGCGCGGTACGACGCGCCCACCGGCGCCCAGCCCGCCTGGGAGCAGGCCACCTGGGGCCCGCGCGGCGCCAAGCCGGCCGGGCGGGGGGCGGCGCTCGCCGAGTCCGCCCGCAGCGCCGGCGCCCAGCTCGTCACGACCGTCAAGGGCTGGCCGCGCAATATCCAGATCGCGGCGGCGGCCGGTGTCGCGGCCGTGGTGCTCCTCGGCGGCATCGTGCTGCTCAGCGGCGGTGGCGACGACGACAAGACCCCGGTCGCCAGCGGCGGAGCGACCTCGGCGCCGGCCGCGGCCACGTTCGAGACCCAGCAGCACGCCGAGCGCGGCGTCTCGGTCAAGGTGCCCAAGGGCTGGAAGAAGACCAACGGCACGCTCTTCATCGACTACACCGACCCCGCCGACAAGGGGCGCCGGGTGCGCATCCTGATCGAGTCCTCCAAGTCCGAGCCGGTGAAGTTCCTGCAGAGCGCCGGCAACCGCCTCCGGGACAACGTCGCGAAGAACTGCGCCCGGCCGTACTCGCAGCTCGGGCTCGGCGAGGTGGAGGTAGCCGGCAAGCCGGCCGCCGAGCTGGAGTACACCTGCGGCTCCGACGGTGAGATGCGACACGGGGTCTGGCGCGCGGTCGTCGAGGGCGGCAAGGCGTACTCGTTCTACCTGACCACCCCCGAGGACAAGTTCGCCGAGAGCAAGCAGATCTTCGACGAGATGGTGCGCACGTTCCAGCTCACCGCGTGACGCGTCCGGGCGTCTTCGACCTCCGGTCGCGCGGTCTTAACGGACACGTGCTATCAAAGCGGCATGGAGGACTTGCGCGGGCGCGCACTCGCATGGCTCGACGACGACCCTGACCCGGCGAGCCGCGACGAGTTACGCGCCGTGCTGGACCAGCTGCCGGCCAGCGCCGCCGACCTGGCCGAGCGCTTCGCCGGGACGCTGGAGTTCGGCACGGCGGGGCTGCGAGGCCCGCTGCGCGCCGGCCCCAACGGCATGAACCTCGCCGTCGTCACCAGGGCGGCGGCCGGGCTAGTCCGCTGGCTCGGCGCCCGCGGCGCGCAGGGTCCGCTCGTCATCGGGTACGACGCGCGGTACGGCTCGAAGGCGTTCGCCGAGCAGACCGCGCGGGTGGCCACCGGGGCCGGCCGGGACGCGCTGGTGCTCCCCCGCCCGCTGCCGACGCCCGTACTGGCGTACGCGATCCGCAAGCTCGGCGCGGCCGCCGGCGTGATGGTGACGGCCAGCCACAACCCGCCCCAGGACAACGGCTACAAGGTCTACCTCGACGACGGCGCGCAGATCGTGCCGCCGGTCGACCGGGAGATCGAGGCGGCGATCCAGGCGGTCGGTCGGATCGCGGACGTGCCCCTCGGCGCGCCGGGCGTGGTGCTCGGCGAAGACCTGGTCACGTCCTATGTGGACGGCGCCGTGACGGTGCTCGACCCGGACACCCCGCGCGACCTCGCGGTGGCATACACGCCGCTGCACGGTGTCGGCGCGTCGGTGCTGGCGGCGGCGTTCGCCCGCGCCGGGTTCGCCCGCCCGGCGGTGGTGGCGGAGCAGGCGGAGCCAGACCCGGCCTTCCCCACCGTGGCGTTTCCGAACCCGGAGGAGCCGGGTGCGATCGACCGGGTCGTCGCGCTGGCCACGGCCAACGGCGCGGACATCGCGATCGCCAACGACCCGGACGCGGACCGGTGCGCGGTGGCCATCCCCGACTCCGCGCGCGGCTGGCGGATGCTCCGCGGCGACGAGGTGGGCGTGCTGATCGCCGACCACCTCATGCGGGAGGGCAAACGCGGGCTGTACGCCACGACGATCGTCTCCTCCTCCCTGCTCAAGGCGATGTGCGCGGCGCGGGGAGTGCCGTACGCCGAGACGCTCACGGGGTTCAAGTGGATCGTGCGCGCCGGGGAAGGGCTCGTCTTCGGCTACGAGGAGGCGCTCGGCTACTGCGTCGCGCCCGACCACGTGCGTGACAAGGACGGCATCACGGCCGCCCTCACCGTGGCCGAGCTCGCGGCGGGGCTGAAGGCGGAGCTGCGCACGCTCGCCGACCGCCTCGACGACCTGGCGTCCGAGTTCGGCGTGTACGTGACCGACCAGCTCTCGGTGCGCGTCGACGCGCCACATGAGATCCAGGACATCATGGCCCACCTGCGGCAGAAGACGCCCGACGGGCTCCTGGACGAGCCGGTCACCTCGGTGGAGGACCTGCAGCCCGACGCCGACGTGGTGATCCTGCGCACCGAGAACGCCCGCGTGGTGGTCCGCCCGTCCGGCACCGAGCCAAAGCTCAAGGCCTACCTGGAGGTCGTCGAGCAGGTAGTCGACGACGACGTAGCCGGCGCCCGCGAGCGCGCCACAGCAAGCGTCCGCGCCCTCCGCACAGAAACGGCCGCCGCCCTGGGCATCTGGTGACCCCGCCGGGACCCCTTGCCGTTGATCAAGGACTTGGTGGGCGTGGCGCTACCCGAGGTCCCTGATCAACTGCCGGAGGAGGGGGCGGCCGGGCGGGGCGCGCCCAAGGCTTGGTGGATGGCTCGCGCCAGTGCGGCGATGACCAGCGCGACGCTCGGGCGGATCGTCGACTCCTCGAGGCTCACGGTGCCGGTGAAGCCGGCGCCGCCGCCGATCTTCTCCAGCTGGTTGTGTGCCTCCTGGACCTCCCCGCCGGACAGGCCCAGCGTCGGCTCCATCCGCACGGCCGCGACCAGCGTGGCCAGCGCCGCCGTGCGCTCGGCGGGCACCTCCTCGCCGGTCAGCGCCTTGCCGAGCCGCTCCCGCACCTCGGTCTCCACCGACGCGTCGATCGTCGGGTAGCGGTGCAGGTGGACGAAGCCGTCCATCGCGGTCTCGTCGACGTCGCAGATCACCCCGCGGGCGCACAGGTCGGCCAGCACCCGGGCGCGCAGCCCGTGGCGCAGCCGCTGCACCCAGGAGGCGGGCGTGTGCGGGGTGTCGGCGGCGATCCGGGCCAGGATGTCGTCGGCGATCGGCTCACCCGTGGGGTTGTTGTGGGTGACGATGATCGTGCCGTCGGAGTACGCGATCCGGCCGGCGAGCGCCAAATCCACCAGGACGGCCGCGGCCATGCCCAGGTCGAGACCGATCCGGGAGCCGATGGCCTTGCCGGACTCGTTGTCGTACGCGAGTAGCAGCAGTTCCTCGGCTAGCGCAACGGAACTCACAGCCGTCCTCGCTTCGCTGCGGGCGGCAGTGAGCCACTTAACGCACTGTGCCTCATGATTCGCTCGCTTCGCTCCCTCATGGCCCCGAACGCTATCCCCTCAACGCCAGAGACGCACTCACCCTCCCGGCGCTTTCCATGATCACGGAGATGGCCTTCCATGATCATGGACGTGGCTCAGAAGCGCGGCATCCCGCCGAACTGGCGGTCGCCCGCGTCACCCAGGCCGGGCACGATGAACGCCTTGTCGTTGAGACCCTCGTCGATCGAGGCCGTGACCAGGCGCAACGGCAGGCCGGAGCGCTCCAGCCGCTCGATGCCGGCGGGCGCGGCGAGCACGCACAGCACGATGATGTCGGTGCAGCCGCGGTCGGCCAGCAGGCGGCAGCAGTGCTCCAGCGAGCCGCCCGTGGCGAGCATCGGGTCGAGCACGAACACCGGGCGGCCGGCCAGGTCGACGGGGAGCGACTCCATGTACGCCCGCGGCTCGAACGTGTGCTCGTCGCGGGCCAGCCCCACGAACCCCATCGACGACTCCGGCAACAGCGCGAGCGCCGCGTCGGCCATGCCCAGCCCGGCCCGGAGCACCGGCACCAGCAGCGGCGGGTTGGCCAGCCGGGTGCCCTCGGTCGGGGCCACCGGCGTCTCGATCGAGTAGTGCTCGACGGCCAGGGGACGGGCGGCCTCGTACACGAGCATGGTGGTGAGCTCGTGGAGCGCGGCGCGGAACGCCGCCGAGTCGGTGCGGGCATCGCGCATCGCGGTCAGGCGCGACTGGGCCAGGGGGTGATCAACGACGAGAACGTCCACGGCGGTCAACCTACCGTTCGCGTGTCTAGACTCGCGGTATGACGGCGACAGCGACGTCGGCGGCGCTGGCCGACATAGGGCGATCTGATGCGACATTGCGCGCATTTCTGCACGGATTGCCCGGGGTAGACCAGGTCGGCGCCGAGCAGCGCGCCGCCATGCTCAGCACCCGCTCGATCAAGACGACCGCCAAGGCGTGGGCCATCGACCTCGCCATCCGGATGGTCGACCTGACCACACTGGAGGGCGCGGACACACCCGGCAAGGTGCGGGCGCTCTCCGCCAAGGCCCGCCGCCCCGACCCGGCCGACCCCTCCTGCCCCGCCGTCGCCGCCCTGTGCGTCTACCCGTCGATGGTGCCGGTCGCGGCGGAGGCGCTGCGCGGCTCGGGTGTGCACCTGGCCAGCGTGGCGACCGCGTTCCCGTCCGGGCAGGCGCCGCTCGAGGTCAAGCTCGCCGACACGAAGGCCGCGGTCGCGGCCGGCGCCGACGAGATCGACATGGTGATCAGCAGGGGCGCCTTCCTGTCCGGCCGCTACCAGGAGGTCTACGACGAGATCGTCGCCGTGAAGGCCGCCTGCGGCGACGCGCACCTCAAGGTCATCCTGGAGACCGGCGAGCTCGCCACCTACGACAACGTGCGCCGCGCCTCCTGGCTCGCCATGCTCGCCGGCGGCGACTTCATCAAGACCTCGACGGGCAAGGTGCCGGTCGCCGCGACCCTGCCGGTGACGCTGGTGATGCTCGAGGCCGTCCGCGACTTCCGGGCCGCGACGGGCCGCCAGGTGGGGGTCAAGCCGGCGGGCGGCATCCGCACGACCAAGGACGCCATCAAGTACCTGGTGGTGGTCAACGAGACCGCCGGCGAAGACTGGCTCGACCCGGACTGGTTTCGCTTTGGCGCCTCCACGCTCCTCAACGACCTGCTGATGCAGCGCACCAAGCTGACGACCGGACACTACTCCGGTCCGGACTACTTCACTGTGGACTGACGATGTTCGAATACGCTCCCGCACCCGAGTCGCGCTCCATTGTGGACATCAAGCCGTCGTACGGCCTGTTCGTCAACGGCGAGTGGGTCGACGGCGAGGTGCGCAACAAGACAGTCAATCCGGCCAACGAAGAGGTGCTCGCCGAGGTCGCCTGGGCCGCCGAGTCCGAGGTGGACAGTGCGGTGCGCGCGGCCCGCACGGCGTACGAGACGGTCTGGTCGAAGATGCCCGGCCGCGAGCGGGCCAAGTACCTCTTCCGCATCGCCCGCATCATCCAGGAGCGCGGCCGCGAGCTGGCCGTGCTGGAGTCGCTCGACAACGGCAAGCCGATCCGCGAGTCGCGCGACGTCGACGTGCCGCTGGTCGCCGCGCACTTCTTCTACTACGCGGGCTGGGCCGACAAGCTCGGGTACGCCGGCTACGGCGCCGACCCGAAGCCGATCGGCGTGGCCGGCCAGGTCATCCCGTGGAACTTCCCGCTGCTCATGCTGGCCTGGAAGATCGCGCCCGCGCTGGCCTGCGGCAACACGGTCGTGCTCAAGCCGGCCGAGACCACGCCGCTGACCGCCCTCGTGTTCGCGGAGATCTGCCAGGAGGCGGAGCTGCCCCCCGGCGTGGTCAACATCGTGACCGGCGCCGGCGAGACCGGCCACGCGCTCGTCTCACACGAGGGCGTGGACAAGGTGGCCTTCACCGGCTCGACCGACGTGGGGCGGGCGATCGCGCGCGCGGTGGCCGGCACCCGCAAGAAGGTCACGCTGGAGCTGGGTGGCAAGGCCGCCAACATCGTCTTCGAGGACGCCCCGATCGACCAGGCCGTCGAGGGGATCGTCAACGGCATCTTCTTCAACCAGGGGCACGTCTGCTGCGCCGGTTCGCGGCTGCTGATCCAGGAGTCGGTGTACGACGAGGTGCTCGCGTCGCTCAAGCGGCGGATGGCACAGCTGCGCGTCGGCGACCCGCTGGACAAGAACACCGACATCGGCGCGATCAACTCGGCCGCCCAGCTGGAGCGCATCCGCACGCTCTCGGAGATCGGCGCGGAGGAGGGGGCTTCACGTTGGTCTCCGCCTTGTGAGCTGCCGGAGCGGGGGTTCTGGTTCGCGCCGACGATCTTCACGGGCGTCACCCAGGCACACCGCATCGCCCGCGAGGAGATCTTCGGTCCGGTGCTGTCGGTGCTCACCTTCCGCACGCCCGCCGAGGCGGTCGAGAAGGCCAACAACACGCCGTACGGCCTCTCCGCCGGCGTCTGGACCGACAAGGGCTCGCGCATCCTGTGGATGGCCGACCGGCTGCGCGCCGGGGTGGTGTGGGCCAACACGTTCAACAAGTTCGACCCGACGTCACCGTTCGGCGGGTACAAGGAGTCCGGCTACGGTCGCGAGGGCGGCCGGCACGGTTTGGAGGCCTACCTCGATGTCTAGGCTCGCCGTCAGGAAGACCTACAAACTCTTCGTCGGTGGCAAGTTTCCGCGCAGCGAGTCGGGACGGTCGTATCTCGTGCAGGACGCCAACGTGGCACTGGCCTCGCGCAAGGACGTGCGCGACGCGGTGGTCGCCGCCCGCGCCGCGGTGAAGGGCTGGTCGGGCACGACCGCGTACAACCGGGGGCAGATCCTCTACCGGGCCGCCGAGATGCTGGAGGGGCGGCGCGACCAGTTCCTGGCACTGGGCGAGACCGAGTCCGACGTGGACGCCGCGATCGACCGCTGGGTCTGGTACGCCGGCTGGTCCGACAAGATCGCCCAGGTCTACGGCAACGCCAACCCGGTCGCCGGCCCCTACTTCAACCTCTCCTCGCCCGAGCCCACCGGCGTGGTCGGCGTGGTCGCCCCGCCCGAGTCAGCGCTGCTGGGCCTGGTGAGCGTGGTGGCGCCAGCGATCGTGACCGGCAACACGGTGGTCGTCCTGGCCGCCGAGGGCCGCCCACTCGCCGCGATCACGCTGGCCGAGGTGCTGGCCACCTCCGACCTGCCCGGCGGCGTGGTCAACATCCTGACCGGCAAGGTGGCCGAGACCGGCCCGTGGCTGGCCTCGCACATGGACGTCAACGCGCTCGACCTGGCCGGCGTCCGCGACGGGGAGCTGGCGGCGTCGCTGGAGGAGGCCGCCGCCGAAAACCTCAAGCGCGTGGTGCGCCCGCCGGCGGGCCCGGTCGACTGGACCTCCGACCCGGGCATCGGGCGGATGACCGCGTTTCTGGAAACCAAGACCGTCTGGCACCCCAAGGGCATCTGAGCTACCGCGACGTCCGCGGTGGTCCGGACCGCCGCTCCCGCGGCCTCGCCCTCCGCGGTGCGCGCTCTCACCCGCTAGCCGGTCTTCTCCAGCTCGCTGAGGGCGGCCTGACCGGTGCGCTCGTAGGCGCCCGTAACACCGAGCTTGAAGTACTCGATGGCGGCGTCCTCACGGTTGGTCGGGTGCCGGTCGACGATCCAATACTCCGGGATGCCCGCACCGGCATAGACGCGCGGCTTGACCACGCGGTCCTCCTCGACCGAGTCGGGCGAGACCACCTCGACGACGAGCGCGAAGGCGGCTGGGTCGTGCCGCGACCGCTCGAGATCCGGCTTTACCAGGAAAACCCCAACATCTGGGTAGCGGACCTTTCGCTTGCTGATCCGGATGCCCTGCTCCAGGTAGGCGTGCTTGCCCCGGGCGATGAGCGCATTGCAGACGCGCCTCGCGATGTCGGCATGCCAGGCCTTCACCGGCGACACCAAGATGAGCCTCCCGTTGTCCAATTCGAAACGGATCCCGGTGTGGGCGAGGGAGGCTCCGAGCTCGTCGAGGTCGTCCTCGGTGAGCCCTTCCTGGATCAGGTCGATCGGAAACTCGGCCATGACTACCACTCCACTCACGCGGCTCAGGGTGCCATCGTACGACTGACTTCGCTGTCCCACTTGCACCGATCAAGGGCTTTTGCGCCGATCATGGGCTAGGCCGCGACGAGCGAAGCGCGCGGGCGGATAGGCCGGGTGGGTCGGTAGGATCGGGGGTGTGATGCGGCTGGGTGAGTTGGAGCGCGCGGTAATGGATGTGCTGTGGGATCGCGGCACGCCGTTGACCGTGCGGGAGGTCGCCGAGGCCCTGCAAAACCGCGACCTGGCATACACGACCGTCATGACCGTGCTGGATCGGCTGGCCGGCAAGGAGATGGTCGAGCGCGAGCGGGCCGGGCGGGCGTGGAGCTACCGGCCGGCGGCCAGCCGCGAGGCCTACATCGCGCAGCTCATGCTCGACGCCCTCGACCTCTCCAGCAGCCGCGACGCCGCTCTGGTCCGCTTCGCCCGCTCGGTGAGCGGCACCGAGGCCGAGGTGCTGCGGGCGGCCCTGGCTGAGGAAGCCGCGGACGGGAAAGACTGACCGCCATGGTGTACGCCGTGCATTTCGCCGTCGCCGTGCTGGCGTGCTACCTCACCGCCCAGGTGCTGACCCGCTCGACCTGGACCTATAACTCGCCGCGGGTGGCGATCGTCTGCTGGCAGGCGGTGGGGCTGGCGCTGGGGCTGGCGGCCATCGGGCTGCCGCTGGCCGCCGGGCTCGCGCCCTACAACGATGGCGTCGGCGACGCGCTGATGCGGCTCGCCTCGGGCGAGCTGGCTCCGGGCTTCGGTCTGGCGCACGCGGCGCTGGTCGCGGGCGGGTTCGGGGTCGGCGGAGTGCTGATCGGCACGACCATCATCTGTGGGCTGCGCGCACTCAGCGCCCAGCGCCGCCACCGTGACCTGCTCACGCTCGTCGCCCGCGACGACCCGGCCGCGCCCGGCGCGCTGGTGCTCGACCACCCGAGCGCCGCGGCCTACTGCCTGCCTGGCGTGCGGCCGACCGTCGTGGTCAGCGCCGGCACGCTCAGCCTGCTCGACCGCGCGCAGCTCGCGGCGGTGCTCAGCCACGAGCGGGCGCACGCGGACGAGCGGCACGACCTGGTGCTGCTGCCGTTCACGGCGTTGTGCCGGGCGTTGCCGTGGGCCGTGTGGGTGCGGGCCGCGCGCGACACCGTGGCGCTGCTGGTGGAGATGCGCGCGGACGACCGGGCGCGGCGGCTGCACATGGATGGCGCGCTCGCCGCGGCCCTCCTGCGCTTCGCCTCCGCCCCGTCCCGGGTGACGCCCGCGGGCGCGCTCGGCATCGCGGAGAGCCGCGCGACGCGGCCGTTGCCGATCACACTCAGCATCGCCGACAGCCACCTCGACGCCCGGGTGCGCCGGCTGCTCACCTCGGGCCGGCCGCCGCGCGTCCGGGGCGCGATCGCGCTCGGCGTCACGGCGACCCTCGTCGCCACCACCGTCGCCCTCTTCGTCGGATAGCCCTCGACGATCTATTCAATATTGCTGGGCTACCGCGATGTTCGTCGTGGTCTCGACCGTTGCTCCCGCGGCCTCGCCCGTCCGCTGTTGGTGGCGCTTAGCCCGCCTTTGTTGCCTCCGGCGGGCGCGCTCCGGACCATCAGGGTTGTTGACGGTGCCATCCCGGCGGGTGGAGTTTGTGCGCGCGGCTCGCACGAGGGCTTTGTTGGCTCTGGGTAGTGGGCGCCTTCGGCTGATTTATCGGCTCATCGCACCCTGGCGAGCGCCCAGCCCAAAAAGATCGTGGTACGGAACTGCCCCTCTGGGGGCGGTTCCGTACCACGATCCACTGACGTAGCCGGGGAGACGTCCTGGTCGAGGCGATATCCGCACCGCATCCAGCGACGCTGCGTCACGGTGGATCACGATCTGGGTCGCGCTGGGTTTACCGCGCCATACCGAGGCATCGCTGTACAGTCATCTACTACGGGGCGTCGTAGTATTAGGTAGACGTCCTACATGTAGGCTGACTGAAGAGCCGCCGACCCGGGAGGGCCCATGGACCCGCTGCTCCTCGCGCGCCTTCAGTTCGCGACCACCACCTCGATCCACTTCCTCTTCGTGCTCGTCACGCTCGGCCTGGTCACGCTGCTGGTCTACCTGCAGACCGCGTGGTTTCTCACCCGCAAGCCGGTGTACGAGCGGCTGACCCGCTTCTGGGGCACCTTCTACCTGGTCAACTACGCCCTCGGCATCACCACCGGCATCGTGATGGAGTTCCAGTTCGGGCTGAACTGGAGTGGCCTCTCGCGATACGTCGGCAACGTCTTCGGCGCCCCGCTGGCGATCGAGACGCTGGTCGCGTTCTTCCTGGAGTCCACGCTGCTCGGCATGTGGATCTTCGGGTGGCACCGGCTGCGGCGCGGGGCGCACCTCGCGCTGCTCTACGGCGTCGCGATCACCGCGTACGCCTCCGCCTTCTGGATCCTGGTCGCCAACTCGTGGCTCCAGCACCCTGTGGGGTACGAGGCGAGGGAAGGCATCGCCCACCTCACCGACTTCGGCGCGCTGCTGACCAACCAGGCGTTCGGGATGGCCTTCGGCCACGTCGTGTCGGCCGCGCTGACCACCGGCGGCTTCCTCGTGGCCGGCATCAGCGCCTGGCAGCTCATCCGCCGCGCACCTGACTACGAGGCGTTTCGCAAGTCGCTGCGGATCGGTGTCGTCACGGCGAGCATCGGCACCTCGCTGGTGATGGGCTTCGGCTTCGCGCAGTTCGGCTACCTCGGCACCATCCAGCCGACCAAGTTTGGCAACGACGAGGACAAGGCCGCCGCGGCCGCCGACTTCGCCGCCCGTTTCGGTGGCAGCCCGGCCGACTACCTGCCCCCGACCTGGGTCGGCGCCCCCTTGGGCTTCATGATCCTCATCGCGTTCACGCTGATGTGGGTCTGGGTCTTCATCCCTTTCTTCTACCGCGACTGGATCATCCGGCTGAAGCTGCCGCTCTACCTGCTCCTGATCGCCACGCCGCTGCCGTTCGTGGCGGCGATCCTCGGCTGGCTCTTCCGGGAGGTCGGCCGCCAGCCCTTCGTGGTGTACGGCCTGCTGCGCACCGAGGACGCGGTCACCGACACGAGCGGCGCGGTGATGCTCACCTCGTTCGTCGGCTTCACCGTGCTGCTGCTCGGGCTCGCGGTCGCCGACTGGGTGCTGCTCGCCCGCGTGGCGCACCGCGGCACGGCCGACCCCGCGCTCGGCCGCCGGCCGGACGAGCCGCTCCCCGAACCCGCCGACCGGCCCGAGCCGGCCCTGGCCTGAGGAGGCACACACCGTGGCGACCATCTGGTACGGCCTGCTCGGCCTCTTCTTCGCCGCCTACCTCGTGCTCGGCGGCTACGACTACGGGTCCGGGCTGCTGCTCGCCCGCGCCCGCGACAGCGCGGACCGGCGGGCGGTGCTCACCGCGGTCGGCCCGTTCTTCCTCGGCAACGAGGTGTGGCTGGTGGCAGCGGTCGGCATCCTCTTCGGGGCCTTTCCGATGCTGGAGGGCGAGCTGCTCTCCGGCCTTTATCCAGCCGTGGCGCTGGCGCTGGCCGGTGTGCTCGTGGTCACCGCCGCGGTGCAGCTACGCAGCCGGTCGCTCTCACCGGCGGTGGTCGTCGCGTCGCGGGCCCGCGACGCGACGACCACCGCCGGTAAACGAGTGCACGGCCGCGCCGCCTGGGACCGCGCCATCATCGGGGGCAGCGCGCTCGCCGCGCTGGGTTGGGGCGCGGTCCTCGGCGGGCTCCTGCAGGGCGTACCGCTCCACGCCGACGGCCACGTCGAGGGCGTCGGGCACATCGTCACGCCGTTCGCGGCGGCGTGCGCGGTGACACTGCTCACTCTGGTCGCGGTGCACGGCGCCGCGTTCCTGGCGCTGCGGCTGCCCGGCGTCGGGCACGCCCGCATCGGCCGCCGGCTGGTGCCCTGGGCGCTCGCCGCGATCGCGGCCACCACCGCCGTGGGCCTTCTCTCTTCCCGGGTACGCGACGCGGTGCAGCGCCCGGCCGCGGCCGTACCCCTGCTGTGCCTGCTGGTGGCGGCGCTGGTGGTCGCCGGCGGCGCGCTCGCGCGGGGGCGGCCGGGCGTGGGTTTCGCCGCCACGTCGGTGGCGCTGGCCGTGCCGATCGCGCTGGTCGGCGTCGCGACGTGGCCCTACGCGCTGGTCTCCACCGTCGACCCGGCGGCCAGCCTGACCGTGGCCGACGCGGCCGCGAGCGGTCCCACGCTGCGGCTGCTGAGCTGGCTGGCGGTGCCGCTCGTTCCGGCCTTACTAAGCTTCCAGGTGATGTCCTGGTGGATCTTCCGCGGACGGATCGACGGCCGGGCGCCGGTGTACTGGTGAGTCGCCGCCCCTTCGATCCACGCCTGCTGCGCCGGGTCCCCGCGACCCGGCGGCAGTTCGCCGCGCTCGGGCTCCTGGGCGTGGCCGCCGCGGTGGTCGTGATCGCCCAGGCCACGACGCTGGCGGCGCTGCTCGCCGCAGCCGCCGGCGGGCGGTTGGACCGGGCGGCGCTGGCCGGGTTCGTGGTCGCGGTGGCGGCCCGGGCGGGCGTGGTGTGGGGGCAGGGCGTCGTGGCGGCGCGGGCGGCGGCCACGGTCAAGGCGGCACTTCGCGGCGAGCTGCTCGGCGCGGTGGGGCGGCGCGGCCCGCGGTGGGTGGCCGGGCAGCGGGCCGGCGAGATCGCGACGCTGGCCGGCCGCGGGCTGGACGCGCTGGACGCCTACTTCACCGGCTACCTCCCGCAGCTCGTGCTCGGCGTGACCGTGCCGGTCGCGGTGCTGGGACGGATGGTCTTCGCCGACTGGAGCTCCGCGCTGATCGTGGCGGTGACGCTGCCGCTCATCCCGATCTTCGGGGCGCTGCTGGGCTGGCAGACCGAGGCCGCGACCAAGCGCCAGTGGCGGCGCCTGTCGATGCTCGGCGGCCACTTCCTCGACATGGTTTCCGGGCTGGCCACGCTGCGCGCGTTCGGGCGGGAGCGGGCGCAGGTCGAGGTGGTCCGGCGGATGGCCGACGAGCACCGCACGGCCACGATGCGCACGCTGCGGATCGCGTTCCTCTCCGGCATGGTGCTGGAGCTCGTCGCCACGCTCTCGGTGGCGCTCGTCGCGGTGCCGATCGGCCTGCGCCTGCTGGAGGGTGGCGTGGGGCTGGAGACGGCGCTGCTG
>Ga0214467_1000109_pt1 | contig 23210 bp, 17 predicted proteins | sample RVTome_8_FD_187339 | JGI IMG/M metagenome (GOLD analysis project Ga0214467, IMG submission 187339) | Soil microbial communities from uranium-contaminated site in the Upper Colorado River Basin, Wyoming, United States - RVT160D0 HiSeq ...
CGCCTCCGGTTCGCCACTGCTTCGCCGCCACCGTTCATCGGCGCACGGGTGATGCGGCGGTGATGAACTCGTTGATGCCGATCTCATGAAGCCCTCGGGAAGGCTTGCCTGGTCGTGGGGAGGGGTCGGGGTTGGCGACCTCGGGGGCCGACCCCTCCCCGTGTCCCCTGTAGACAGACCACGGACGTGCACGCGTGGGCTGCCGGACCCGGACCGCCATCCGGCCGGCTACGCGCCGCCTTGGTCGGCCTCCCGCTCGAGGGCCTCGAAGTCGCTCTCGGCCACCACGGCCTGCTCGGGGCTCAGGGTCTCGCCCCGCAAGCCGGCGATCCATCCGCGCAACTGGTTCACCGAAATGCCCTGGTTGCGCTGGAGGTTTTCGAAGACGCGCCCAACGCCGCTCGTCTGGGCGCCGTCTCCCACCTCGGAGAGCCGAGCTTCCAACTCGTCGAGCTGCGCGTGCTCATCGGGCTCGAGCTGCTGCCGCTGGCGATAGCGCACGACCGCGGCCACGCCCGCAGTCGCCAGCGCGGCCACCGCTACTCCGGCCAGTACCCTCGTTGCTTTCGCCATAGCCGCCCCTACGGACGGGGTGTCTGTGGCCGCTCGGCGTCGCTTTCCACGCCGAAGGGGGTGCGCAGCCGGGTCATCGCCGCCGGGCTCACGTCAACATCCGGCCGGTCGCCGGACGACGGGTCGGTCTTCGACGAGTCGTCGAAGGGACTCTGATCGAATGTGGCCAAATCAGTCAAAATCTGCTCCAAAGTCGTGCTCGGGCGTCGCTCATGTGGCATTAGGTACGGTCCGGCGCTCAGCCGTGCCCGTGCGCGGACCGGGGCGGCGACGACCAAGTCTGCTTGTGTCCACGCTCAGTCGGGCGATTCGTGTCTTGAGTCGACTCTGAGAGCCGGCCGAGGCGGCAAGGGCCTGCGGCCGAGCGTGAACGCCTTCACTGTACGCGCTCTCCCGCCACCCGCGCCCCGGTCACCCCCGTTTAGCTGGTCGGTGACGCGGCTCTCACCACCGGTCGGCTGCGCCGGTCGTACGCCCGCTTGGACACGAAGGGGCCAAACAGGCGTACGATGAGCTGGACCGACAGACCCGATCACCGCGGGCCCGACGAGAGTGAGGGCCATGCTTGTGCAGGTCGCCAAGGCTGACATCATCGCTTCCCTGCGGTCCCGTGGGCTGCACGACAGGGCCGAGTGGGTAGACCGCGAGTTTCCCAACACCGTCGACACCCACAAAAACGGCTCGCTGCTGCGGATGCTCGACATCGACCCCGACGCCATGTCGCCCGTCGACGACGCCTCGATGGCGCCGACCAGAGTGGACGGATGACCCGCGGCCTCAGCCCTCACAGACGCGGTCCGGTGGTGCTTGCGGGCGGATGAGGTACTGGTCGGACGCGGTGCGGGCGCACTCGGAGGTGTAGTACGACGTGTGCCCGTCGCCGGTGCGGGTGAGCATGACGCTGCCCTGGATCTGGCTGGCGAGGCCATGCGCCCACCGGTACGGGTCGGACGGGTCGTACACCGCGTGCACGAGCAGGGTGGGCACGCCTCGCACGTCCAGGAACCGGGGTGGGTTCGCGGCCGGGATCGGCCAGCCGATGCAGCGGTTGACCTGCCACGTCTCGCTCGCGCCTCGCAAGTGCGGCGCCAGTTGGTGGGCCAGCTGGATGCGTTGGCGCATCTGGGCGTAGGTGCGGATCTGGGGTGCGTACTCCATGCAGCCGATCGCGCCCCGGCTGAACAGGCTATCGAGGACCACGCCCGCGGGAGCCAGGATGAACGCCGACGCGTCGCCGTCGATGGTGCTGGCGAGGGCTCTGGACAGCCCGGCCCAGGAGACGTCCGGCCCGTAGATGGACGGCTCCTTGAACGTGAGCAGGCGGATGGTGCCCATGCGGATGTCCTCGCCGTTCACCGGCCGCAGCGCGCCCTCGACGGGGATCGGGCGCCGGTCCGCGCCGGCGACCAGGCGGTCGAACACGGCGGCGACGTCCTGCCCGCGCAGCGCGCACGCCGCGGCGGTGTCGCACCAGCGGGCGAACCTGTTGAAGGAGGTCTCCGCGGCCATGATCTCGTCGGCGACCTGCTGCATCTCCGGCTGGCTGTGCTCCAGTGCCGCGTCCAGCACCATCGCGCGGGTCCGCTGGGGAAACAGCTCGGCGTAGTTGGCCGCGACCTGGGTGCCGTAGGAGATGCCCAGCCAGTTGACCCGGTCGACACCGAGGGCGACGCGCAGCGCCTCGTGGTCACGGGCGACGCTCACGGTGTCGGTGTGCGCCATCAGGGTGCCGGTCTCGCGCAGGCAGCTGAGCCCGACCGCGCGGTTGTGCGCGACCAGCGCTTCAAACTGCCGCTCGGATTCGGGGAAGAGCGTGTCGTCCGGCAGGAGCCCCGGTACGTCGCCGCACGTGACGTTCGCGCTGCCGCCGGTCGCGCGCGGATCCAGGCCGACGATGTCGAACCGGTCGCGCAGTGTGGCCGAGAAGATCAGGTCGGCGGCGACGATGTACTTGGCCGCTCCATCACCGGGTCCACCGGGGTTGTAGAACAGCGTGCCGACGCGGCGGGAGGGCGTGTCGGCCGGGCGCCGCGCGGCGGCGAGGGTGATCTGGACGCCGCGTGGCTTGGACCAGTCCACCGGCACCTGCATCTTTCCACATTGGATGGTCGGCGCTTCCGGGCAGGCGACCCAGTCGACGCTGAACCGCGGCGGCGGCGCGGCGGCGGCCTCGCTCGTGCCGGCGGGGATGTACCCCGCGGCGATCACGGCGGCGAGAAGCCCGCCGGCGAAGCGGTGCGTTCGCAGGGGAAGTCGGCGCATGGTGATACTCCTGACGAGAGATCGTGGTGCGGTGGGCCTACCCGTGGCGGCGTGCCTAGCCGCAGTACGCCGTCCTGAGGACGCGGCGCATCGCCTGGCTCACCACACCGTCAAGCGCCCGCTGCACCCGCGCCGAAAGGCTGGCGGAGCCCGCGGCGGCCGGCGTGGCCGCGGACACGACGACTAGAAGGCTTGCGAGGCAAGGGATCAGCGCGCGGCGGGCCCGGGCCCTTCGACGCCGCCGCTGGTGGGGCATTTCCATGGGATCCGCTCTGGGGCGACGTAGGTGTGGGCGAACCTGCCGACCTCGGTCGACAAGGGACTGTCCATCACCGAGGTCCAGAGCGACACGTCGATGCTACGCCCATCCGCCGCACTTGGCGCCGAAGAAATGGTCCCGGGTTCGGCTAGGCCAGGAGGGACTCCAGATCCTCGACCAACACCTGACCCTGAGCACGGGACGGGAGCACGAGTTTGTAACCGACCTGCCGGACCGTGCCGATCATCGACTCGTACTCGCTGCCCAGCTTCGCGCGCAGCCGCCGCACGTGCACGTCGACGGTGCGGTGACCGCCGAAGTAGTCGTAGCCCCACACCTCCCGCAGCAACTGATCGCGGGTGAACACCCGGCCCGGATGCCGCGCGAGGAACTTCAACAGCTCGAACTCCTTGTACGTCAGGTCGAGCGGCTGACCCTTGAGCCGCGCCGCGTACGTCTCGGGGTCGATGGAAAGCTCACCGCAGCTGATCGCCGCACCGCTGGCGCCGCCGGCCAGGCCCGCCAGCCGGCTCACCATCAGCCGCAGCCGCGCCTCCACCTCGGCCGGGCCGGCGGTGGCGAGCACCACGTCATCGAGTCCCCAGTCGGCGGAGACGGCGACCAGGCCGGACTCCTCCACCACGGCGAGCAGCGGCACCCGCAGACCCGTGGTCCGCAGCAGCCGGCAGGTGTCCCGAGCCTCGCCCAGCACGCGCCTGGCGTCGACCAGCACGATGTCGGGATCGTGGCCGGACACGAGGGCGGACGCGTCGTGGTCGGCGACGCGCACGGTGTGCGGCAGCAGGTCGAGTGCGGGCAGCACCCGGCTCGCGGACTGAGCGGTCAGTACCAGAATCTCCACGTGGTGCCACCTCTCGGCCGGCTGGGAGACCTCAGCGTGCGGCGGCAATGTTTCGGTTTCGTTAGCGGCCGCCTCGACGGGACGCACGTCACAGCCTCGGCCGCCTATCGGCCGCCGGTCAGTACGGGTGCCACTGGGCCTGGCCGCGCTGTTGCCGCCGGGTGGGTTTCTCCACCCGGGCGTGGGTGGGGATGGGGTGTTCGGCGTCCGCTACCGCGCGGATCGTCCGCGCCTTCCGGGCCGCCGCGTACATGCGGGCGGCGCCGAGGTCCGGCGAACCCTTCTCGGCCGCGGCGAGGGCCGCGCTGTCCGCCGCCTTCTGCCGTTTCCGGTCGCGATGCGCCAGGTCCACCAGGCTCGTCGGCGAGAAGACCTTGGCCACGGCGGGCACGATGTCCACGACGACGAAGACGACCTCCAGCAGCGTGTACAGCCGGCGGGCGCCAGGATCCCGGTCCAGCACGTGTTCCAGGGCCGTGCGGCGGGCGAACAGGCCGTCGCTCTCGCTCACCGCCGCGGCGGCCTCGGTTCGCCGCTGCTGGATCTGCTCGTCGATCGCGCGCAGCTCGTTCTCAATCTTGGGGGCCCTGGCCTCGTACGCCCGGGTCGCCGAATCGTGCCGTGCCTCGGCGGCGCGCCACTCGCGCAGCTTGTTCTCCGCGATCGGTCCGTGACCCGCCTCCCCCGAGCCGCCCCTGCCCGATCGCTCGTCGTCGTAGACCTGCCGCGCCCTGGCCAGCTCCCGCTGGGTCTGCTCCAGCTGCTTCTCCAGGCGGCCGCGCTCGGCGAGGAGGTCTTCGCGCTGCTGCTCGTACCCGGCGCGGATCAGGTCTCCATCCGCGTTGGCCAGCGTGATCTGATCGGTCTTCAGCTGTTGGTCGATCTCCTTCGAGGCGATGGCGAGCATCACGAACCAAGCGATGGTCAACCCCATGGGTATCGCGATGGCCAGCCGCGGCACCAGCAGCCACAGCCGCCGCCACAGCCCTTCGCGCTCGATGTGGCTGGAGACGAGCCACTGGTCGATGTGGAGGATGCCGAAGCCCCACAGCCCGGCCACCACGGCGACGACCGGCGCCGGCGCGTCGGTGGCGATGCTGACCGCCCAGGCCATCGAAAACGTCGCCATGCCGGTGGTGAAGAGGACCAGGCCGCCGTAGATCGCGTACCGCCGTTCCTCCCCCTGCGCCTGGGCGGTCCTCGTGTCGACGCCGGAGGCGCGAAGCAGCAACCGTCCGATCATGAGTCGTCCGTCGGATCCTCTGGTGTGCCGCCGTCCGCGTCGAGCGCGTCCGGCTCAGGGGTCTCCAGCCCCAACGGATCCTCCTCCGACGGGACCGCCTTCTCCTTCTGGCGGCCGAAGGCTTTGTTGATCATGTCCATGGCGAGTGGCAGGGGCAGGGAGTTCAGGATCTCGGTGGCGCCGCCGCCGATGTACTCCGGAGTGCGCACCTTGGCCAGCTGCGCGAGGAACTTCTCCATCGCGACGGCGTCCCGGCCCAGGAGCCGGACCTGCTCTTCGAGCTCCACCGAGCGCAGTCGCAGCCGGCCACGCTCGATCCGCTGCCGGACGATCTCGATCTGCTCTTCGGTGAGGACGGTGCCGCTGCGGATCTCGAGCACCCGCCCCTCCTGCTCGGCCACGGCGGCGTCCCGCAGCGCCCTGGCCAGCCGGGGGTCGTCGACGGCGAAGGTGCCCAGAGTCGTCTTCCCCGCGTCGACGCCCCACTCGGCGAGATCGTGGCGTACCTGCGTCTCCAGCTCGGCCTGCACCTCGGCGTGGGAGACGTAGAACTTCACTGCCGAGTAGCTCTCCGCGATCGCCTGGAGGTTGCCCTCGACGACGTGGCTGAGGACGCCGTTCACGAAACGCTTGATGGGTGTTGGCTTGCGGCTGCTGGTGTAGCCGTAGGCGTCCGCGTCCGGGTCCCCCAGACGGGCGACCAGGATGGGCGCGGCCTCGGGCGGTACCCGGAGGGTCTGCGACATGTCGAACCGGAACTCCACCCCGTCGACCAGGATCTTGATCTGCCCGAGCTCCGCGTCGTAGCTGTCCTCCGACTTGGGGCCGCTCGTGCCCCAGTGCAGGGTGATCTCCCGCGTGGGCATCATCGAGATCTGGGCGAACCACGGGTTGATCCGGTAGACACCGCCGCTGTTGAGCGTCTCCGCCTGGGTGCCGATCCGGCCGCCCGCGGCCAGGAAGCGGTCGACGTACTGGAAGCTGGCGTGCCCCTCGACCTTCGGGCCGATCGGTTCCTTGCTGATCTGGGGCAGCCCGTCGTGCACCGTGACGACGCCCGTGCGGTCCGGTGGCACGGCGATGTCCTTGAGGTCGTCCGCGGTCAGATCGTGCCGCATGCCGTCGCCGATCGTGTTTACCGTCAGGACCTCGAAAAGAAAGGTGTTGATGCTGTGGTAGCCGCTGGTGAGGATCCTGGGCTGCCGGCCCATCTCACCCCCGCCCAGCAGAAACGCCCGGGCGTCGGAGAAGTTCTCGCTCTCCACATGCAGGGCGAGCTGCCGATCCGGCGGCATGGATCGGCCGAAGTGGGCGACCACCACCCCGATCGTGCCCGGGGGCACCTTCGTCATCTGCCGGACTTTCACGCGGTAGAGCCAGGGCGGGCGGAAATAGCGCACGTTCGCCTTGAGGAGGTCGGCCTGCCAGCCCCTGCCGCCGTGGGTCCGCACCTCGAAGCGGTCCTGCGGATCCTCGCGCCCCCACTTGCGGAAGACGAGGCCGACGTGCCCGGTGGGCACGACGATCATGCTGCTGCGCAGGACGGCGGACGCGGCCACCAGGGCCACCAGGACCGCCGCCAGCAGGATCCACTCGGTCACCACAGCTCCCCCTCGCCGCGCAACCGGAGATGCGTCGCCATCACCGATTGGCTCCACTGCTTGAGCCAGCCCATGCCCTCCTCGATCTGCGCGTTTCGCAGGGTCGGGAAGAAGCCATCGGGATAACCAGCGGGGTACCTCGCCTGGGCGAGGAACTCGCCATACCGGGGTATGACCTCGCGGGAGTCGAGACGCCACTTGAGGGCGTCCGCCAAGGGGAAGAAGTCGCGCACGCCCGTCGGCCTGCGGCCCCGGATGGCGACCTGCCGGCTGAATCCGAACCTCCCCCGGGAGGCCTCCCGCCAGACCCGGTCGATCCGCTTCAACAGGGGCAGGGGAAGGCGGGCGCCGTCCTGGATACGCATCCATCCGGCGCTCAGGCGGCTCACCGGATCGAGCAGCATGGACGTGGTGACCAGGTCGGCGTGCCCGAACCTGCCGTGCGCCAGGTGATCCACCAACTCCTCGACCGCCGTCATCCGGCCGGGGTCCGGATCGTCGGACGCGGGCGGCGGCACCGGCGGTGACGGCTCCGGCGGGCGCGAGAAGTCGGGCGGGGCGGACGGGATGAGCGGAAGGGGTCGCCGGCCCGGTGGGCGCACCGGCGTGGCGCCGCCCGGTCCGCACGCGCTTCGCAGCCGGTGGATCTCCTCATCGCCCGGCAGAGTGGTGCCGCCCATTGCGTCGAAGTACGTGCTGCTGCGCAGCAGAAAGAGCGGCTCGCCGCCGAGCAGGATAGGCAGAAACCGCCGGCCTCGCACCAAGCCTTCGAGGATCTCTTGGCGCACGAATCGCGAGCGCGCGGACGCCGGGGACATCACGACGATGATCCCGCACGCCTCCTGGATTATCCGCTCGATGCCATCCACGAAATCTTCGCCCCACACGAGGTGCCGGTCCGACCAGATGGGAAGGTTGTGGCTGGCCAGGTGCTCGCAAAGCTTCTGTGTGTAGTCCATGTCGATGTGCGCGTAGGAGACGAAGAGCCTGGGCCTCCGTCGGGTGGCAGCCGCTGAGATAACCACAGATATTCCTTTGCACGGACGCGCCGGTGCCCTTTTCGTATCGACCGGATTGGGGGCGGGAAGTGGGGGTGGGCTCCCGAACCGAATAGCACGAGCGTCGCAGAGTGACACGGCCCGGGAAAGGTGTTGCCCACGCCCAAACCGCCGGACAACGGGACACCCTCGCGGGCGCCTAATTGCGGCGGCCGGCCCCCGGGCGGTAACGCATGGATGGCGCCTGGTTGGTGTACAGCGCCGAAGTCAGGGCCGGCATGATGCCCACCACTTCGGGGTGTGTTCGCCAGCGGTTGAGGGCCCGTCTCAGCAGCCGCAGGTCGTGCCGCACGGTCGCCGAGTTGATCGAGATGGCGGTGGCGAGCACGGGCTCCGTCACGCGGCACGCCTCGTCGATCTCGTGCTGGCTGGCGAGTGTGACGGCGAGCCGGGCGCCGTACCGCGCCCGCACCCGGTGCGCGTGCGGGGGGACGTCCGCGAGCTCGCGCACGAGGACCTCGGTCGCGTGCCGCGGGTGCCCGAGCTCCTGCATGCACCACGCGCTCACGAACGCGACGGGGTCTCGCATCGTGGTGCTGCCCAGTGGCGCCTCGCCGTCGTCCGGCTCGGCGGCGGCCGAGCCCATCAGCGCCGCCGCCCGGTCGAGCGCCCGGCGGCAGGCCCACTCGTCGCCGGCGAGGGCGTGCCCCTGCGCCTCACGCTGGCTCGCGAAACCTTGGGTCCGCGTGCGGCTCGGGCTCAGCTGCGCCCGACGCGCGAGCTCCACCGCGCCCGCCGCGTCGTCGTTGTAGAGCGCGATCTCGGCCCGGCGGACCAGGGCGTAGGAGGCCATGTCGTCGTCCGCGCCGGCCGCGGCCATGCCGACCGCCTGGCTGGTCCACCAGAGGGAGGCCGCCTCGTTGCCCTGCTCCTGCGCCATCCAGCCGGCGTACTCGGCGAATCGCGCGGCGAGCCGCGACGCGCGGGCGCCACCGTCGGCGGGCCAGCGCGCGGCGAGGGCACGCAGCGCGTTGGCCGCCGGAATGACCATCTGGATGACCGTGCCGGGGTCGAGGACCTGTCCCATCCGGCGCAGCTCGTCGAGCAGCGCGCGAAATCTCGACAGCGTCAGCTCGGCACCGGGGCTCTGCCCGGGCGCCGGCCCGGCCCAGCTCATCAACGTCGAAACGCCGCCCGCGAGCGCCGTGTCCGGGTTGAAGGCATGAAACTCGCCCCGGCCGTCGGCGGTCACGTTCATGGTCCATATCTCCCCATCGTCCGCGGCGGTGGGGACGATGTCTTTGCCCGCTTCCCTCGGGGCCAGACGGGCGAGCGCTCCCGCGGCGCCGAGGGCGGTGTCGCATCGCCGCGCCAGGTCGGCGCTCGGCTGCTTGACGCCTGACTCGACCTTGCTGAGATGACTCTTGCTGTAATTGGTCGACCCGGCCAGAGCCGCCAGCGACATCCCACTCGCCGCTCGCCGGCGGCGCAGCTCCACGCCAAATGCGCGGCCGATCTCACGATCATCGCCCATTGACGGTCACCGCCCCTCGCGTCCCAGCCCAGGTGCGCTCGACTGGCATCCCTAAACCGTAGTAACCGGCGGCAACCGCCTAACCTCTTCGGGTGACCCCCGCCCGGCCACCGGTGCGGCCGGGCGGCCGCCCCGGCAAGCCCACATGAAGTTGACAGAGTTCGATCGACGTCCTACGGTTTTTCCCACGACGGTCCGGGCGACCGCGTAGCAAGGCACACCCGTTCGTGATTTGACGACCCGGGAGTTCCATGTGTACGCCGCCTGAGATCCGCGATCCTCTCTTCTCTCACCGCCGCCCCGTTTCGGTCCCCGTCCAACGTGGACGGATGGCGGCGTGACGCGGTTTCCGGCTGCCCACGCCTGACCAAGCCTGAACGAGCCGTGAAGGACGTTTGTGATGAGAAGACGGCAACTGCTCGCCCTCGGTGGCCTGGCGTCACTGATGGCCGCTTGCGGCGACGAAAACTCCTCGGCCGACCTCCAACTGCAGTTCATGTACTGGGGATCGACGTTCGAGCAGAAGGCCGTGGAGAAGATGCTCAAGGCCTTCGAGCACGTCAACACGGGGACGAAGGTCAAGCCGCTGTTCACCCCGGACGAGTACGACGTCAAACTCAACACGCTGGTCGCGAGCGGCAGCGTGCCCGACGTCGGGTACGTGCCGATGGCCATGTCCTACCGGCTGGCCGAGCAGGGCAAGCTGGTCGACCTCTTTCCCTATCTCGGCAGGTACCCGCAGCTGAGCGGCTACCTTCCGGACGCGTATCTCTGGTCCGGCCAGGACAAGCTGCACGGGGTCGCGACGGCCAACGAGATCGAGCTGTTGTGGTACAGCAAGTCCGCGATCTCCGAGGCCGGGATCGCCGCCCCACCGGCCCAGGCCTCCGGCGCGTGGACGTGGGACCAGCTGGTGCAGAACGCCTACAAGCTCACCGTCGACCAGAGCGGAAAACACCCCGACGAGTCCGGCTTCAACGCCAAGCAGGTCCGGCGGTTCGGCATTTCGAGCAGCATCACCTACGCCGCGGCCTGGTACGGCTTCCTGCGGAGCAACGGCGCCGACTTCGCCGATCCGACCGGCACCAGGTGCCTGCTCGACACGCCTGAGGCCATCGAGGTGTTTCAGAACCTGCAGGACCTGCCAGGGCCGCACCGTGCCGCTGGACAGCAGCTACCACATCCCCGGCACCTCCCCCTACTGGGACCGCCTCAGTGGCCAGAGCGGCGGATGGAACCACCTCTTCCCCACCCGCCGCTGGATGCTCACCAAGCTGGCGCTGCTGGTCGCGGAGAACGCCGGCTGGCCGCTGAACCGCGATCTCACCCCGTTCCTGGCGCCTTCGATCGTGACCACCAGCCTGCCGAACGCCCCGACCGGCCAGGCGTACCAGCAGACGCTCGCGGCCAGGGGTGGCGTGCCGTTCTACGACTGGCGGGTCACCTCCGGCGCGCTGCCCGCCGGGCTCAGCCTCGACCGGTTCACCGGCACCATCAGCGGCACCCCGAGCGCGGCCGGCACGTACTCCTTCACGGTCGAACTGCGCGACTACGACAGCCAGAGCGCACCGGTGACCCGCGCCTTCCAGCTCACCGCCGGCGGCGGCGGGGGCGGCGGCGGAAACCTCGCCACGCAGGCGACCGCGTCGTGCTCGTTCACCTCGTCGTGGGAGAGCTGCGCGGCGATCAACACCGGTGGCGACCCGGCGAGCTCCAACGCCGGCGCCCCCAACCAGGGCAACCGCTGGGGCACCTGGCCGGAGCAGGGCCAGCAGTGGGCCGAGCTCACCTGGTCATCGCCGCAGACGCTACGCCAGGCGCAGGTGTACTTCTTCGACGACAACCAGGGCATCGACCTGCCCGCCTCGTGGCGGCTGCAGTACTGGGACGGAAGCTCCTATGTGGACGTCCCCGGTGCTGGTGGCTACCCCGTGGCGGCCAACCAGTACAACGCGGCCACCTTCACGCCGGTGAGCACCACTCGCCTGCGCGTGGCCCTGCAGAGCGCGCCCAACCTCTCGGTCGGCCTGCTGGAGGTGAAGGCGTTCAGCTGAGGCGCACCATCGCCGCTATGCGGGTCCGGGCTCGACGGTGGGCGGCCACTCGCCCTCGTCGAGGATCTCGGCTTCGCCTTCGCCCGGCCAGGGCGGCATCGTGACTCCGACGGCCACGAGTGGATCGTCCGACGTGGACCGAAACTGGAACGCGGTGCCGACCGGGATGGTGATCGACGTGCCGGCCCGCACGTCCACCGTGGCGGAGTGACCGTCCTGGCTGCGCCACATCTGGCCGAGGCCGGAGATGAAGTACCAGATCTCGGCGACCGTCCGGTGGCGGACCGGCACCGACGTGGCTCGCGGAGCCAGCGCGAAGTGCGCGAGGCCGCCGGCGGGGAGGCCCAGCAGGATCCGCACGTCCGAGCCGTCCGGGGCCACCGCGTCGACCGGGGCGGGGAGCTGCTTGGTTTCGAAAGGCGACACGGTGGTCAGTCTGGCAGGAGTACGCGGCGGAGGGTGTCGGCGAGCCGGGTTTCGTACCGCTCGACGGACAGATCCGGCCGCGGGCCGCGGCGCTCACGCGCCGGTGTGGATGTGGGCGCTCCAGAGGCTCGGCGTCTCGGGGTACGCGGCACGGCACTCGCGCACCGCGGCGTGCAAGGCCGCGGCGGCGCCGCCCTGGAGTCCACCGTAGACGTGCTCGGCGATCTGGCCGGCGATGCGGTCGTTGACCCGCCACAGGGTCCCGATCACCTGTGGATAGCCGGCCAGCAGAAACGCCGACGTGATGTGCACGGCCTCGTCGGACAGGCGCGCGGCGCCGTGCGCGGTCTCGCATGCCGACAGGTACGCCAGGCGCGCGCCGGTGAGGTCCAGGCGGGCGACGCTCTGCACGGTCAGCGGATCCGCCTCGTGATCGTGCAGCAGCAGCCGTCCCGACGACGGCTCGTCCTGGTCGCTGATGCCGTGGCAGGCGAAGTGGACCCACGCGTGCCGCGTCATCTCCGCCCGCACCCGCTGCGCCGTGGCTTCCGGGCCGGTGAGGCGGACGGCGGCGTCGAGCGCCATGACCTCCCGCCCCGCGCGGGGAAGCGGCCCGGCGCCGGGGGTCTCGGGCATCGCGACGGCGAGGAGCTCCCGCCCGGCCGGTGCCGCCGCACGGGCCCGCGCGTGACGAAGGGCGCGTACGGTCGGTGTGTAGGACGAGACCACCCGGTCCAGCACCGAGCATCCCGGCCGTTCGTGATGTCCGGCGGCGTGCAGCGGCAGAAACGCCAGCAAGCCCGTCGGCGACCACCAGACGCGCTCCACGTCACCCAGCACGTCGAGCACCGGCGACGCGAGCGCGTCCCACAGCCACCCGAGGATCTCCGAAAGCCTTAGCTGAGCCCGTTTCTCGTCCGGCCCGGGCGCCTGCGCCACCGCCAGCGCGCGGTGGAAGCCGTCCGCCATCTCGACGACCTGGTCCGGCGTGACCTCGGGCAGCGGCACCACGTCGATCCCGCCGGCGGTCAGGATGAGCGCGTCGCTGCGGTAGCCGCTGACGTTGACCAGCACGATCGGCCCGGCGGCGGCCTCCTCTCGCAGCGCGTCGAGGGTGGGCACCGCGAGCAGGTCGGCGAACCCGGGCAGCGCCCGGACGCGGGCGACCAGCTGGTCCCATTCCCGGGTCAGACCGTGCCGGCGGTCGGCTTCCCGGCCCGCACTCGCGAGCCAGTCACCGGCGGCGGGGGCGGGCGCGGCCTGCAGGCGCGACCGGAGCTCGTCCACCTCGTCCGCGAGCTCGGGATGCCGGGAGCGCAGCGCGGCCAGATCCGCGCGCGGGTCGAGCTGCTGCGCGATGAGGATGCCGCGACCCTGTTCGAGCAGCCGCAGTGCCTTGGCGGTGTCCCCCGCGTTCAGCGCGCAGGCCGCGGCGTGGGTCGCGAGGCCGCCGAACTGCCCCAGACCGTGCTCCTGGTCCCGGCGGCCCACCCCGGGCGAGGCGATCCGCGGCAGGAGCTCGACGGCGAACTCGAACCCGGCCAGCGCGCGATGCCAGTCGCCGGCGCCGGCCCACGACCGCCCCCACTCCCACGCGTCCACGACCCGGTGCAACGTGGGCGACAGCGCGGAGCGCGCCGCCTCCTCGAACATCGCGGCGGCCTCGACCTCCCGGCCCGGCCGCCGGGTCAGCGCGAAGGCCAGGTTGCTCATCCGCCTCGGCCTGGCCGCGCTGGTCTTCGAGGCGGCATGCGCCGCCTTCCGCAGCAGTCCGATCGCCTCGTCGAGCACCGCCGCGTCTCCGTCACGGTCGAAGCGTTGCCGGAGCGCGATACCGAGGTCGTTCCAGCAGGAGGACTCTTCCTGACCGCCGGGTGGGGCGAGGGCGATCGCTTCACGCAGCAGGCTGACGGCCTCGTCGTCCTCCCCGGACCGGCGCAGCGCGTTGCTGAGGTTGTGGAGCATCGCGACCCGGCGCGGATGCGTGGGCGGCATCGCCGCGACGACCGTGCGAAACGCCGCGACCGCCTCGGCGAGCGCCGGACGGTTGGCCGTACGGTCGAACCGGCTCAGCAGGACCGTACCCAGCGTGTTGAGGTGGTTGACCCGGTCGTCGTGGCCTTCGGGGAGCAGCGTGACCGACCGCCGGGTCGCGTCAGCCGCCTCGTCGAGCGCCACCGTGTCGCCGGTGCGGTCATGGCGGTCGAGCAGGGCGCCGCCGAGTAGATGCAGCGCGTTGGCCTGCGACGCGACGTCTCCGCTCGCCGCCACGGCCGCACGTACCAGCGCGATGGACCGCTCGAGGTGGGCGAGGTCGCCGGTCCGGTCGAACTCTCGACGCACCGCCAGCGACAGCGCGATCGTGCCACCGCCGAGCCGGTACGCCTCCTCGCCGGACTCGAGCGCCTCGCGCAGCAGGCTCTCCTCGCCGGTGAGCTCGTACAGCCGGCGCAGTGCCTCGGAACGGTTGGCCAGAGCCGCGACCCGAACCTCCGGAGTGGACGATCCGCGCACCGCCTCCTCGCTGAGCCTGGCGGCCTCGCGGATCGGCTCCGCGTCGTGCGCCCTGTCCAAAAGGGTCGTGGCGAGGTTGTTCGACAGCGCGGCCCGCAGCGGGTCATCCGGCGCGAGCAGGCCGAGACCCCGGCGGCGCAGGGCCACCGCCTCCGCCGCGGCCGCGTCGTCACCGGTATGCCTGGCCAGCGCCTGCGCGGCTTCCGCGGTGTTGTCGAGGAGGCCGGTGAAGTTTCGGTCATGTTCGGGAAGCCTGTCCAGCCCGTACCGGCCGGCGTTCAGCGCTTCCCGCAGCGCGTCGATGTCCCCGGTCGCCTTGAAGCCGTCCACCAGCGCCGCGCACAGGCTCGCCGTCGCGGCGACCTTGTTGGCGTCGCCGTCCGGCAGCAGCGCGGCGGCGTGCCGGAGAGTCCCGATCGCCTGGTGGAGTCTGGACAGCTCGCCGGTGCTGGCGAAGCAGCGGCGCAGGTCATCGCCGAACATCGCGGCGAACGGCAGGTACTCGTCGAACCGGCCGCCGTTCGCCTCGACGATCTGGTCGCCGAGCGCGACGAGGCCGGCGGCGTCCGCGCCGGTGAGGCGACGCACGACGTACAGGTTCGTGAGGTACATCAGCCGATCCGGAGAGTCCGGCGCGCTCAGGTCGGCCGCGTCCTCCAGCAGCTCGACCGCCTCGTCCGGACGCCCCGCGTCGAGCCGGTCCACCGCCTGGTCGTTCCACTCCCGCGGCGTCGAGCCGGCGAGGCGCAGCTGCTGGAGCACGCGGGACGGGACCTGGTCGGCGAGCGGGACCAGCAGAAACGCGGCCCGCCGCAGGTCGCGGGTGGTGCCCGGCACACTCCGCGCGGTGTGCCGGCACAGATACAGCAGCCCGACGGCGTGGTCGACCACCGGATCGCCCGCGTTGGCGAGCAGGAGGGTCGCTTCCTCCAGCGCGGCCGGCTCGAGCACGGCCCGCTCGTCACCGTCGTCGAGGTATCGGCGCACTCTTCGCCGCACGTGCTCCACCACCGGGCCAGCGTCGCACATCGCTGAAAACGCCCAGGATGGCGAGTCGGATACCCTGATCGCCGAACGCCCGGTTCCGATCCGAAGGGTAGCGGTGGACGCGCTCGCGCAGGAACAGCTCGCCTTGCTGTGTACCCGGCTCGACGAGGCGGCCGGCCCGCTCGCGGCGGAAGGCCCGATGCGCGCGCTCGCCACGACGATCGCCGACTCGATCCGCGCGGGCGAGGACCCGGCCGTCCTCGTCGAGCGGTTCGACGAGCTGGACGATCAGCTGCTGCGCGCCGGTTACGCCGGTGGCCTGGGCGCGTACCGGTCACCCCTCCCCCAGCTGCCCGGCCTCGGCGGGCACCCGGTGCTGGAGGTGCTCGCCTGCCCGGGCGGCCTCTGCGCGCGGGTGGCACCGCCCGGCCGCGACCATACGTGCTCCGTGTTCGGCAGGCCGCTCGCGCGGGTCAGGCTGCGCCCGTGATCGCCCTGCTGGAGACCCTCGGCGGCCGGCTCGCCGAGCGGTGGCTGCAGCTGCTGGTCCTGCCCGGTGCCCTCTACCTCGTGGTGGCCGTCGCCGCCGTCCGGCACGGCACCGACATCGGCGGGCTGACCAGGGACATCGACGCGCTGGCCGCCGACCCGGCCGCGCGAAACGCGGGCGTGATCGTCGCCGTGCTGATCGGGCTGGCCGCCGGTGCGGCGGCGGTCGGCTTCGCGGTGCGGGCGCTCGGATCGGTGGTGGAGCGGATCTGGCTGGCCGGCGGCGACCACCCCCTCACGCGGGCACTCGCCCGGCGCCGGCTGCGGCGCTGGGAGGCCGCCGACGCGCGGTACCAGTCCGCGCTGCTGACCGCCGGCCGGGCGCACGTCGCCGGCTCGGCCGAGGCCGCCGCGCTCGCCCGCGAGGCGGAGCGGCTCGCGCTGGCCCGCGACCGGGTCGCGCTCACCGCGCCGCGCCGCGCGTTCTGGCTCGGCGACCGGATCGGCGCGGCGGACCTGCGCGTGCTCGCGGCGTACCACCTGGATCTTGTCTCGGCGTGGCCGCGGCTGTGGCTGGTGCTGCCCGAGCCGGCGCAAGCCGCGCTGGGGGTGGCGCGGTCGGATTTCGCGTCGGCGACGCGGTTGGTGGCCTGGGGTGTGGCCTACCTCCTGCTCGGCGTCGCCAGCTGGCCGGCACTGCCGATCGGCGCGGTGATAGCGGTGGCCGGCTGGCAGCGGGGGCGGGCCGCCGGCGCGGTGCTCGCCGAGCTGGTGGAGTCGGCGGTGGACGTGCACGGCCGCGACCTCGCCACGGCGATGGGGGTCGACTGCCCGCGGCAGCTCACCCCGGACGCCGGCGAGCAGCTGACCTCGCTGCTCCGCAAGGACAACTGACCCGGGAGGCCATCGACCGTGCGCAGAGAGCAGCTCATCAACGCGATCAGCCAGCGGATCGCCCGCTACACCAACGAAGGCGACCGGCAGTCGATCCTGTCTCCCGCCGCGGTGCGGGAGGCGGAAGAGCTGCTGGCGCTGACGCCGGATGCCGCGGGCGACATCGACGTGTGCTACTTCGTCGGTGGGCTCTACTGGTGCCGCTGGGGCGAGCAGGGAAACGGACAGGACTCGCCCGATTTCCGGCGCACGATCGACCTGATGGTCCACGTACACCGGGAGCGGCCCGAGCTGGTGCCGCGGATGCTCGCCGACCTCTTCGACAAGGGCGGGGCCACGACGGGCGCACTGCGCGCCGGAGCCGCGTCCAACGAGGGCAAGCGCCTGTTCGAGGAGCACCAGCGGACCGGTGACCGGCCGACCCTCGACGAGGCGGTCGCGACACTGCGTAAGGCGGCGCACTCCGCCGACACCGACCCGGAACGGCGCCTGCACAACGCGATGGCGTTCGCACTCGCGCTGCACCGGACCTTCCAGCTCGACGGTGACCCGCGAGTGGCCGGAGAGCTCGTCTCGTGGCTGCGCGGCGTGCTCGCCGGCAAGCCCTCCGACCCGACGGGCTTCCAGGGATTGCTGGTCTCCACGCTGACCTACCGGTTCGCCGCGACGAGCGATCCCAAGGATCTCGACGACGCGGTCGCCGAAGGCGAGCGGCTGTTCGCCGCGACGGACGAAGCGCATCTGCGGAGCACGGTCTGCATGGCGACCGGGCTCTGGTTGCAGCACAACGGAAACTCGGAGCGGGTCGCCGAGGTCGCCGAGCTCGCTCTGGCGTGCCTGGCCCCATCGCCCGTGGGGAGCGAAGACCGGATCGTCCAGGCCAGCACCGTCGTGACCGGACTCATGGCCGCGATCGACCGGGAGCCGGCGCTCGTGACCCCCGCGATCGACCTCTACCGGGAGCTCAGCACATCCGCCGGCGCCGATTCGGCGAACGCGCGGCGCGGCCTGCTGATCGCCCTGCGCCACCGGTACCAGGCACGAGCCCTCCCCGCCGACCTCGACGAGTGCGTCGACCTGGGACGGTGGGCGGTGGCGGCCGTGCCCGCCACCGATCCGGCACACTGGTCCGAGGCCGACGCGCTCTCGACGGATCTGGGCACGCGCTTCCGGGCGACGGACCGCCGCGAAGACCTCGACGAGGCGATCGCGCTGGGCCGGCAGGTGGTCGCCGCCGCGCCCGAGGGGTCGTACATCAACAACCTGGCGGCGTGGCTCGCCGACCGCTACCAGGTCACCGACGACCCGGCCGACCTGGAGGAGGCCGTCGAGCTGCTGCGCCGGGCGGTAGCGGCCGCCCCCGCGTCAGCGGGGCCGCTGCGAAACCTCGCCACGGCACTGGAGCTGAGGCACCGCCGCACGGGCGAGTTCGCCGCTCTCGACGAGGCGCAGGCCCTGTATCGCCGGGCAGCCAGCCTGTAGCGAGCCGGGGGGTCTTGGCCGCGTTTCTTCAAGGCAGATTATTTGCCCGCGTCCGCGTCAGTCGCGGGCCGTATGCTCCCGCGGGCCGGCGGGTCCGCGGTGGTCGTCGCTACCCCTTTGCCTCCGGCGGGAGCGCTCCGGACCGTCGGGATGGCACTGTTTTGCTTTTGGGAGTGTGCGGGGGCGGTGAACGGATCGTGGTACTTGAGGCCCCCTATGGAGTGATCTGCGTACCACGATCTGTTTCGGGCGGGGGTTGACCATGTTGCTCGCGGCGGGTTTGCCCGGAATTTCGCTGCACGCGCGATGGGCAGCGGGCAGCGGGAGCGTCACTGTGGACGGACTCTCTCCCGGGCCATGACTCTGAGAGTCTCTGGTGGGGCTGAGAGTCACCGGTTGGTCGTGACCGGGGGGCATGGGTCGGGTAGCCACTCGGCTGGCGGCACGGCCTGCCTGATCGCGTCGAGCCGCTGAAGGATCGGCACCAGCCGCTCCGGCGCCGGATCCGACAGAAACTCCAGCACGGCGGTGGAGAAGGCGCTCGCCACGGTCTGTGGCATGAAGTCGGACGCGTCGAGACACCGGTTGCCGGCGGTGGTGGCGAGCTGCTCGGCGATCTGACCGCCGACCGCGTCCGATGTGTACGCGGCCGCCCGGTCGAGGTCGGTGCGCGGTGAGAAGAACGAGCCGCCCGCGTGCGCGGTCCACTCGGCCTGGCCGGCTCGCGAGGCGAGGTAGGTCACCAGCCGCTGGGCCGCCGGTTTCCCGCTGAACAGGCCGGCGACGTCCACCGACACCTCGACCCCCGTGCTGTCGCCTCCCGGGCCGGGCGCGAAGCGTGGAAACGGGAAGAACGTCGTGTAGCCGTCGTGGAGGGCGCGGGCGAAGGACGCCTGGTGCTCCATCGCGCACCCGGAGCCGCCCCCGGCGAGGCCGGCGCCGGCCTGGTCCCAGCCGGTCAGCAGCATCCGCTCGACGTTGGCGCCGTCGGTCATGCCGGCGGCGGAAAGCAGCTCCCGCCAGGCCTCCCACGCCGATCGGACCTCGGGCGACGTCCACGCGAGGGTGCCGTTGGCCCAGCGGCGGTAGGCCTCCACGCCGGACTGGTGCAGCAGGATGTCTTCCACCCAGTCGGTGCCCGGCCAGCCCGACTCGGCGCCGGACTTCATCCCCAGGCACCACGGCGGGGTGCGTCCGCCGGTCCGCAGGTCGGCGCCGCGGCGGACCAGGTCGGCCCAGGTGCGGGGCGGGCCCGCGCCGGCCGCCGCGTCGTACCAGACGAGGCTCTTGAGGTCGGTCTTGAGCACCACGCCGTAGGGCTGTCGCCGGTCGCCGTCGTGGCGGAGCAGCTGGTGATCCTGGATCGCCTCGTCGGGCGAGAGCGGCACCAGCCGGCCGGCACGGGCGTAGCGGGCGAGCTCGGCCGGGCTGGACAGCACCGCGACGTCCGGAAGCGCGTCGCCGAGGTCGGCCAGCCGCAGGATCGGGGTGATGGTGCGGACTCCCTGGTAGCGCACCTCGATGCCGGTCTCGCGGGTGAACCGGGCGAGCGTCGCCCGAAACGCGGCGCCTTCCCGCTGCTCCGGATCCCACGACGCCATCACGGTGACCGACTCCGACTCGCCCGAGATGCCGGCGCACGCGGCCGCGCCGCTCGTGGCCAGCGCCACGGTGAGCAGCACCGCCAGCCGATGCCGGAGGGCCCTCATGGCGACTCGAATTCGTACTCGCGCAGCCGCTCCCGGAAGCCGGCCACGATCAGCGCAAGCAGGGCGAGCGCGAGCAGCGGCATCAGGTATTGCAGGGAGTGGGAGTCAGCAGCCGCGTGGGTGAGGTCGACCAGGCGGCGATCCGGTGCGGCGGGCTGGGACGCGTCGCTGGCCGGCGCGTCGACGAGCCGCTCCAGGCCCGCCGTGGCACTCGCGAACCGCCCGCCGGTCAACACCGGCTGACCCGCCACCAGCCCGAGGCCGGCGAGGCCGACGGTGGCGATCGCCAGCGGCACGTTGAGCCGGCGACGAAACCTCCCGGCCAGGTAGAGCTGGGTCAACACCAGCAGGGCGAGGCCGGACGCCAGCGGGAGCAGCCAGAGCAATGTGCTGGCCGGTGCGCGCCAGGTGGAGTCGCGCTGCTCGGCCAGCTCCGCGTCGATCACCTTGCGGTATCCGTCGAGCTCGGTCAGGACGGAGTCGTGCAGCAGGTCGCTGGCGTAGCGCAGGTAGGCCCCGGCGAGCACGCCCTGGCCGCGCCCGAGGCTCAGGTTTGCCTGCTCGACGAGGCCGAGATAGCGGATGAGCAGGCCCTGCGCCACCCGCAGCACCTGGCGGTCGGCGTCGTCACCGACATCGCGCTCCGCGAGCACCGCCAGCCGTTGCACCGCGTCGGCGACGACGCCCCGGTATTCGCCGCTGGCGAGCACGCCGGCGCAGTCGAGGGTGTCACCGCCGCCGGCCGGATCGGTGCGGCAGTCGCTGATCCGCGAGTCAGCGTCACGCAGCTGGCGCCAGACCGCCGAGACCCCGGCGACGCTCGGCACCACGTCATCCGCCACCGAGGCGGCCGCCGCGTAGCCACCGAGGAATGTGGACAGTCCACCCACGAGCATCGCGACGACGGCCACGACCAGCGCGATCCGCAAGCGCCGCAGCATCTTTGGCGTGGGAACCGACCTGGCGATGGACGACACTGAGCCTCCGCGCTCCAGCGGACATCGATCATTCCCGGTCGACCGTACTGGACGCGCGCCACCCGCCTCCGCTCCGCGCTTTGCGGGGGCCCCACCCAGCCCCAGGTGTCCGACGGCCGGACAGCCGCCTCTAAAGCGGCCGTCAGCGGGTTCGACTCCCGCCTGGGGCACGATCCGCCTTCAGCAGAGCAGGCGGGCGTCCGCCCAGTCGGCGTGGTCGTAGTCCATGCCGTCCCCGCCGTCGCCCACGACCAGGCGCAGCGTCGTGCGGCCGGCGATGCCGACGTCCGCCAGCACCGGCGACGTCGAGGTCACCGCGGGGCTCGTGTAGACGGTCGCCCCGTCAGCCACCAGCGAGAACACCACGCTCCCCCGGCCGGCCGTCTCCGCGTCGACGCCGAGCACCGCCGTGAAGCGGCTGCACCCGCTCACCCCGATCGCCACGTCGGCGGCGGCGTGGACACCGATGCCCTTCGGATAGAACGCGCCGTTGACCGCCTGCACGCTCCCGTCGGAGGTGAGCTGCTCACCGTTGGACTGGTCGCGTTCGGCGGCTCCCCAGCCGTTCGTGGACGACGACCAGGCGCGGTCGGAGGCGAACGAGCCGGTGCCGCCACCGCCGCAGACGAGCGTCGGGCCGCCCCAGTCGGCGTGGTCGTAGTCGATGCCGTCACGCGCGTCGGTCACCCGCAGCTCCAGGGTCAGGTAGCCGCCGGTCGACACCGCGAGTGCGGTCGGGGCCTGTCCCCCGCCCTTCACGACGGTGTATCCGAGCAGCCGCCCGTCGCCGTACACCGCGAAGCGCGCCGAGCCGTCGCCGCCGCTCTCGGCGTCGATCCCGACCTGGGCGCTGAAGGTGCGGCACGCGCGGCCCAGATAGACGTGGACGGCGGAGTCGGCGTGGACCCCGATCCCCTTCGTGAACGCCGCGCCGCCGACGCTGATCGGGCCGCCGTCGCCGGCGCCCTGCTCGCCGTTGGCGCGGTCACGTTCGGCCGGGCCCCACCCGTTTGACGACGCGAGCCAGCTCAGGTCGCTGACCTGGTGTGTGCCCGAGGCCGGCGCCGCGGCGAGCGAGCCCGCACGGGTCACCCGATACATCACCACGCCGTGGGCGGGCACCGTCGCCGAGATGGCGCCGGCCGAGGTCGAGGTGGCCTTGGACCAGAGATCCCGCACGGTGTACTGGCTGGAACCACCGATCCCGAGCGCCGCCGCCGTGGTCGCGACGGTGGTCGGCGCGCCGGTCCGGTTGAACAGCACCACGGCCGCCGAGCCGTCACTCATCGGCTTGGCCCACACCTCGGTCTCGCCGAGGTCCGCCACGCGGCGCCCTTGCGAGCCGCCCCAGTCGCGGTTGACCGCGATCACGTCGGGGTTGGCCACGATGGACAGTGTGCTCGCGGAGACGGAGCGCAGGTCGTTGCCGAGCAGCAGGGGCGAGGAGAGCAGCGCCCACAGCGAGAAGTGCGCGGTGTACTCCGCCTGCGTCATGCCGCCGTTGCCCACCTCCAGCATATCCGGGTCGTTGTAGAAACCCTTGCGGGCGAACGGTTCGAGCCCGGCCTGCTGGTCGAGGATCGAGGTGACGCTCCCCCACGAGTCGCTGATGTCGCCGGTGGTGCGCCACGCGACCCCGCCGACCGTCGGGGCGAAGTGCCACGGCTCGGCGAGACCCCAGTTGCAGATGCTGTACACGATGGGGCGTCCGGTGGCCCGCAGCGCCTCGCCCATCGCCCGGTAGCGCTCGGCGTCGGGCCGGTTCTGGTGGTTGCAGTTGTCGTACTTGAGGTAGTCGACCTCCCAGGAGGCGAAGGTCTGCGCGTCGATGGTCTCGTGGTCGAGGCTTCCCGGCAGTCCCTGGCAGGTGGCGGTGCCGGCCGACTCGTAGATGCCGAGCTTGAGACCGCGCGCGTGCACGTAGTCGGCGAGCGCCTTGATGCCGCCCGGAAAGCGGGTCGGGTCCGGCCGCAGGCGCCCCTGGGCGTCGCGGGTGCTGGCCATCCAGCAGTCGTCGATGTTGACGTACGTGTAGCCGGCCTCGCGCAGCCCCGTGCTGACCAGCGCGTCAGCCGTGCTCTTGATCAGGCTTTCGTCGATGTCGCAGCCGAAGCGGTTCCAGCTGTTCCAGCCCATGGGGGGCGCGCTGATCGGGCCCGGTGGCGGGGTCGCCGCGGTGGCCGCGGTGGCGGTCGGGCCGGCGACGGCGGTCAGGCTCGCGGCCGCGACGAGGACGGCGACCGTGGCGGCGCGGAGGGTACCGGCGAGGGAAAGCATTCCGACTCCTTAGCCCGGGAGAGCGCTCTCAAGCAGAGAGAACACTAAATAGAGTTAACTGTCAATGCC
>Ga0214467_1000110_pt1 | contig 23193 bp, 18 predicted proteins | sample RVTome_8_FD_187339 | JGI IMG/M metagenome (GOLD analysis project Ga0214467, IMG submission 187339) | Soil microbial communities from uranium-contaminated site in the Upper Colorado River Basin, Wyoming, United States - RVT160D0 HiSeq ...
ATCACCGATATGCCTGGCCGTCGCGGTTGGCTGTTTAGTTGGCCTGGCCCTGCCAGTAGGCGAGGTTGTGGTGGGTGGACAAAGTGTCGGGGTCGTCCGGGCGGAGCCGGTCGGCGGCCGTTGGTATGCAGGTGCTGGAAGTACTCCATAGCGGCGCGCACGAATCCGGTCCTGCCGAGGCTGTGCCCAGCTTGGAACAGCGCGGCGCGGCCGCCGACGTCGGTCCATGGGTGGACGTCGGCGTTGCTGTGCAAGGCGGTGGTGTTGGCGCGCAGCATCTGGTGACCGGCACCGCGTTCCACTTCGGGCCACACCTCGCGCAGGGCGCCCGCAACGGTGGTGGCCAGCGCGGGCTGGTGGTCGGGGTGGGTGGCTTCCCGCACGGCGCATTGGACCAGCCCGTGGATGCATACCGTGGCGGTGGCCTCGTCAACAGCGAACAGGTTGAACCGGTGCAGCAGAGTCACCGCGTCGTCGACATCGACCTCGCGGCCGAGTCGGGCGGTGATATTACCGGTGACTGCCGCAGCGGTGAACACCGTAGTGGGCGACAGCGTTGGGGTCCAGCAGCGGGATAATACGAATTACCCAGATCTCGGGGTAATTCGTAGTCGCGGGTGATCCGGCGGCAGGCGGTCAGCCATGCGAGGGTGCGCTCGACCGCCGTACATGCCGCGAGGCTGTCGTGCGGCTTCCGTTGTTGGTGCGGTCAGCTCGCGGTGGCCGGCGGGGACGTTATGCCGTGGTCGAGCTGGATTACCTGGTCGGCGCGAGCGATGGTGGCGGGGCGGTTGGAGACCACGAGCAGTGTCCGGTCGGCGTCGGCGAGGAGCTGGTTCCACAACTGGCGTTCGGTCTCGACGTCGAGCGCGCTGGACACGTCGTCTAGTACGAGCAGATCCGTTCCGCGTACCAAGGCTCGTGCGATCGCCGCACGCTGCACCTGGCCGCCGGACAGGCGCACGCCGCGGGCACCTACCTGCGTGTCAAGGTTCGCCGGCATCATCGCGACGTCTCGGTCGAGGACGGCCGTCTTCACTGCGGACTGTAGGCCGGATACGTCATGGTGGCCGAGTAGCACGTTGTCTCGCAGCGACTCGCTGAACAGGCGCGGTACCTGTGGCACGTACGCCGACCGCGGCGGCACCAGAAACCTCGCGCGATCCGAGACGGTCTCGTCGTTCCAGTACACGGTGCCGGCCTGCGCCGGCATAAGGCCCAGGATGGCGCGTAGCATGGTGGTCTTGCCCGCGCCCGCCGGTCCGGTCACGACAGTGAACGAACCGCGTTTCAGGGTGAGGCTCACGTCGTGGACACCGCGACGGGACGTCGCGTGCACGGCGGTGAGGCCGCAGACCGTAAGCCGGTCCAACGCGGAATTCACGGGATGTGGAGCCGGATGTGACTGTTCCGGTGCTCGTAGGGACCGGTGGGCGACGAGCGAGTGGGGGTTCGCGGGTGGGAGGAGCGCGGTTGTCCGGTCGACGGCAACCTCTGCCTGACGGTGTCGGGCCAGCAGTTGGCCGGCGTAGTAGGGAACCCAGACAAGACTGCTGATGTAGGCGACGAAAAGGGCGAGCTCGCCGACCGTGAAATCACCTCGGCGCATCGCCGGCACGGCCAGGATCAGCACGATGCCTGTACTCAGATCGACTGTCGCTCGGTTGAACCTGCCCAGCAACTGGCTGATGAGCTGGTCGCGCAGCCCGGCCCGACGGCGGCGCTCGTTCAGCGCCTCGAGCCGGTCGAGGATGCCGTTGCCGGCATGGGCGGACTTCACCGCCAGCACGGCACCGAACATTTCGCCGAGCAGGCTCGTTACCGCGGCGGAGGCGTGCCGGTACGCCTCCCTGTTGCGGCGGATCCGGCTCCGCGCCATTCTCGTCACGATCACGACGGTGACCAGTGGCAGGACGACCGCGAGCGTGAGGAACGGCTCGATGGAGACCATGATGACCATCGCGATGACGGTGAGCATCACCTTGCTGGCCGCGTTGATCGCGGTCTCGACGAACGTGAGGAAGTCCTCTACATCATCGCGGAACCGGCTGACCGCCTCACCTGGCGCGGTCGTCGACGTGCCGGCATCGGGTCCGCCGCTGTGCATCTGGGCACGCAGCATGTTGAGGCGTAGCAGGCCGCTTGTGTAGGACCACCATCGGACACGCACGATTCCGGCCCACATCAGGGCGAGCCGAGCGGCTTCCGCTCCAGCCAGGACCGCGACGATCTCGTATACGCCGAACCCTGCGGGTCTGGCCCCGCTGAGCGCGTCGAAGACCTGCTGCAGCAGCCAGCCGATGAGCAACGCCGAGCTGGTCCACGCGGTCAGCTGCACGATGCTGAGGGAGAAAAGACCGATCCGGTAACCGGAGATCAGACCAGCGGCTCGCCACGCCGACAACCGTCGCCGACTCATCGCGGTACACCCTCCCCGGCCGTTGCGAGCAAGCTGGCGAAACGGGAGCCGGGCGTGTCGAGCAGAGCCTGCCGGGCGTCACGCTCCACGGTCCGGCCATGGTCGAGCACGAGGATCTCGTCGGCGCGATCGAGTGTGTGGAGGCGGTGCGCGATCAGAACCGCTGTCCGGCCGTCGAGAAGCTTGTCGACCGCCCGCTCGATCCGTTCCTCGCTGACCGGGTCCAGTCGGGACGTCGCCTCGTCAAGCAGCACCAGTCCGGGATCACGCAGGAACACGCGTGCGAACGCGAGCAGCTGCGCTTCCCCGGCAGACACGCCTATACCACCCAGACCGAGCATGGAGTCCAATCCATCTGGCAGGTCTCGGTACCAGGGCCCAAGCCCAAGATCGTTAACTACGGTGACTAGGTCGCGGTCGTCGGACCGGTACGTTCCGAACAGGGTGAGATTGTCGCGTACCGTGGCCTCGAACAACTGCACGTCCTGTGTCACCAGTGCGACCCGTCGACGGAGGTCGGCCAAGGGCACGTCACGCACGTCCATGTCGCCGATCCGCACTGTTCCTTCGGTCGACTCGAGCAGCCGCAGCAGAAGTCGTGTCAATGTCGTCTTGCCGCTGCCGGTGTGGCCCACCACGCCGATGACCTTTGCCGGCTCCAGGCGAAGATCGATGTCCTGCAGCGCCTTCGCGCCGTTGGGGTAGGTGAAGGCGACACCGTCCAACTCCAGGCTCAATGGCCCGGCCGGTAGCGAGGAACGGACGCCGTCGCGAATCGATGGCTGCTGGTCGAGCAACTGCTGGATGCGAATGAAACCCGCGACGGCTTCCTGAGCCACCTGCTGCTGCTCGGAGACCTGCTCGAGCGGTTCACGCAGCAGGCTGGTGTAGCGGAACAGCAGGTAGACCGTGCCCAGGCTGATAGCACCCGCCTGGTACAGGATCGTCCCCGCCACCAGGCTCAACACCCCGCCCACCGCGAAAACCGCTCCGGTGATCAGCCACATGGTGCGATTCGCTAGCGCCGCCCTCAGCGAGGCGCGGATGTAGAACGCCAACCTGTGCTGGAACCGCCCTACGGCGTACGCGCCACCACCGTTCGCGCGTAGGTCCTCCGCGCCGGTCAACCGTTCTTCGATCTCACCGAACAACGTCGCCGCGGCGGCGCGACGTTCGGTCGCCTGGGGCACCGCGAAATTCCGCAGCCGACCCAGCGTCACCGCGGCCACGACGACGAAGCCGACCATGCCGAGACCGACCCGCCAGTCCTCCACGAGCACCACCACCAACACGCCGACAAGAGTCAGCGTGCTGCCGGCGACGTTGACCACGAACGACGACACGAACGACGACAGGGCTGTGATGTCACCGTCGGTTCGTTCAATCAGTTCACCAGGCGAATGTCCATCGTGGAAGGAAAGATCGAGTCCGAGCGCATGGCGCGCGGCCTCCTCGCGCAAGGCGTTGGTGGTCACCCACGCCAGGTGCGTGCTGGCGTACCCGACGACCACGGTGAGTGCGTGCTGGGCCACCGAGACCACGAGAAACCCCCCAGCCAGGAGAGACAACAGCGACATCGACCCGCCGCCTACCGCATTGTCGATGAACGAGCGCAGCAGCTGCGGGGCGACCAGCGGAAGCGCGGAACTGGCGACAAGGAGAAGCCCGAGACAAGCCAGCTCGCGCTGCCGCCCACGGGCCAGCACGGCGGTCAACCGCTGACGCGGCCGGGCTGCGGCCACGCTCGCGTACGTCTGGGTGCCGTTCATCGCCGGCTCCGCTCCGCTGGCTGCTTCGCATGCGGCTTCGCCGGTGCCGATGTGGTGGCGTCGAAGAGCAGAGCGGCGACGACGAGAGCGGAGCCGAGGATGTCCAGCCAGCCGATGCCTTCGCCGAGCAGCACCGCCGAGCCGAGCACACCGAAGACAGGGATGAGCGTGAGGTACGTCGCCGCGCGCGCCACCGGCATTCGGGTGAGCGCAGACAGGTAGAGCCAGAACGGCAAGGCGTAGTTGACGACACCGGACAATGCCGCCAACAGCAGACCGTCGAAACCTAGCTGGGGCCAGAACGCACCGCCGGACAAGACGAGATGGCTGACCGCCACGAAGCCGAGTGCCCACACCTGCTGGCCGAGTGCCGCCGGGAGCGGACGTAGCGCGGTCACGTGCCTCGATGCGACCACGACGTAGAGGGCCGCTGCCGCGACGCTGGCGACGACGAGCGCGTCACCCACGAGAGATCCACTGTCATTGCCGCCCGAGAACGACACCAGCGCCGAACCGATGGTCGCGCCGGCCACAAGAACGATCAACCTGGGCCTGGGCCGGTCGCGCAGCAGTAGCCACGCGATGAGCGGCACCATCACCGGCTCGAGGCTGCCCAGCACCGTCGCGTTCGTCGCGCTCGTCAGTGCCAGGCCGGCTAGTGCGAGCTGGTAGGCGACACCCGGCTCCAGCAGCCCGACCCAGCCCTGCCTCCACCCACTCCTCGGCCATGCGCCGGAGACCAGGCAGGCGGCCGCGAGTACGCCGACCGACGCACCGAGCTGGACGAGCAGCACCGAACTCGGTTCTGCGCCGCTGCTGTCAAGTGTCACCTTGGTGAGGACGAGACCGGCCGCCCACGCAGCGGCACTCGCCACCATGAGCAAGGGGCCTGTCATCAGCGCCGTCCTCTCCTTGTCGGTTCGTGGCCGCTGCGCCAGCCGATGGGCAGGTGAATCAGTGGGTGTCGGTGCGTCCGATGGGGGTGTCAGGCAGGGGCGGGGCAGCTCGCCAGCAGGAAACCGTTGGCCGGCTCATCGCCACAGAGCGACCAGGCCGCTGAGCCTGTCTATGACAGGTTGGGGAGCCTTGGCGAGAGAGCCGGCGTCGAAGGGCGGCTGCGGGTCGTACTCGATGAGAAGCTGGGCGGACTGGGCCGTTTCCGGCGAGCTCAGCCTCGCGACGACCTCCAGGGCAAGGTCGATCCCGGCCGAGACTCCGGCGCCGGTGACGATCCTGTCCTGGAACACCACACGTTGCTCAACCGGCTCGGCGCCGTACCTGCGCAGCTCGTCGTAGGCCACCCAGTGTGTGGTGGCTCGTAGGCCCCGTAGCAGGCCGGCGGCGCCGAGCAGCAGTGATCCGGTGCAGACTGAGGTGGTGTAGGTGGTGTGCTCGTGCGCCGAGCGGATCCATTCGATGATTGGATCGTCGCCACGGGCCATTTGCCGGGTGATGTTGCCGCCGGGCACGAGCAGGACATCGGGGGTCGGTACATCGTCGAAGGTGTGGTCGATGTCGATCTTCAACCGGCCTCCGGCATCGGCGAGCTGCCCCTTTTTCGCCGCGCATACGACGATCTCGGCGTCGGGCCATGCCGAAAAGACCTGGTAGGGGCCGATGGCGTCGAGGATGGTCACCTTAGGAAACAGGGCGATGGCGATCTGCATGGCTTCTCCTAGGAGAGTGAGATCCGATCCGGTACACTGGAGTCTATAACTAGATCTAAGTCTGAGATTAGATCCGAGTCTAGGAGTTGTCAACGTGTCTTCAGGCGAACGTGGGGACGAGACCCCGCCACCACTTGGCCGCCGCGAGCGCAGGAAGCGTGAGACCAAGGACCGCATCGTCGAGTGCGCCGTCGCCCTGTTCGCGTCCCGCGGCTACGACTCGACGACGATGGAGGACATTGGCGACTGCGCCGACGTCTCCCGGGCTACGGTCTTCAACCACTTCGCCCGCAAGGACGACATCGTCGCGGAGTGGTTCGGACGGCGCCGAGCCGAGCTGACGGAGATCATTTCTGATGCCGAGCACCAGACGACTGACACGCACAGCCGCCTCCGCCATTCCTTCCGCGGTCTGGCCCGGCTCTACGAGGACGACCCCACCACCGGACGCGCCATGGTGCGAGCCTGGCAACGCGCTGGCGGTCCGCTGCTGCCCTACACCTCAGACACGCCAGCGCTGTTCGTCGACATCATCCGCTCCGGCCAGCAGCGGGGCGACATCCTGCCCGACCTCGACGCGACCCGCGCCGGCCTCGTCCTGTTCGACGCCTACCTCGGGGCTCTTTACCGCTGGGTCGGTGACGAAGACGGCCGCTTCCCACTCGAGGACAACCTGACGGCAGCACTCGACCTCGTCCTCGCCGGGATCGCCCGGCATCCCATGCCTGGGAACGCAAGCCCGAACAAATCGCCGGCAACCACCGCTACCGCCTGATCGCGACGTACTGGCCGTAGAGGCGAGTAGCTTCGTTCGAACGCGGCCAGCAGCGATGCCTTCAGGTCCGACACGTGCAGAACCATGACCGCGACGACCGGAAGGGCGCCCATCGCGACTGCGGTGCCGAACTCGCTGGCCGGGTAGGCGCGCCACAGCCTGGCAAAGTCCCGTTCCCAGTCGGTCCGACGATTCGTCGGCTCACCATCCACCAACACCGGCTACCGGTCAGCGTGGCTGTCCACTGCCTCGACCGACTGCACACACGGCCGTACAAGCGCTACCCGAGCCGGCGTTGACCGCACTTGTCCAGAGCTCAAGCAGACTCGGCGCATCCGGACCTGGGTTCTGACCGCTGTAGCGGCGTAGCGGGTTCGGCTACGGGTGTTCTGTGTCGCGCCGTCGGGCCAGCTGTGCTTCGAGGTCAGCGACCCGTGCATCCAACTCGGCCCGGGTGAGACGGCGGGGAGCCCGCGACGCCGTCGTCGTGCTCTGTTGAGGTTCGCCCGATCGGTCGAGTGGCTGCGGTGGATCCGAGCCCGTGCAATACGGTCGGCGCGTAAGCCGGAGCTGCTGGCGACGACACCGATCGCGGACACTATCTCCGGGACGAAGGCCCGCGCGAACTTCACTCTGAAGATCCGCTCGAGAACCGAGCTGAAGAGACTGCGAGCTGCGCCCTGGGGAAAGCCGATTTGACTCCTCGCGACGTTTACGGGTTTGGTGAATCGTGGTGCCGGCCGGGCCTACTGCGGCCATCCAGCTTGCCAGGCGCCGCTTCGAACTGAGCCGTGAGTACCGGGAGAGGTCGTCACGGCTTGGGCGTTCAGTAGCGGCCACCGACGCAGCCCGCCGCGCATGCTCCTGCTCGTTCGTTGCCGCGGAGGCTGGCTGCACTTACGTGTGGCTATGTTGTGCCCCGCGCGTAGCTGAGCACGTGGTCGGCAGTGGGCAGCGCGGCCGCCCGGTCGGCGGCGATCAACCCGATGCGGGTACGCCGGTCGAGCAGGTCGTCGATGTCGAGTGCGCCCTCGTGGCGGACTGCCCAGAGTAGTTCCGCGCCGAGCACGGGGGAGGTGTCGGCGACCGGTTTCAGCAGCCATGGCTGGCTGGCGGCCTCGGCGAGTACCTGGGGCGCTTCGGTGCCATAGCGTGAGACCAGTCGCCGGGGTGCCGGTACCTGGGCTAGGTGTTGCGGTGATCCGGCACCGGGCAGTGGCAGTCTTCGGGTGCGGCACGGTCCGGCCGGCAGCCCGGTCCGCTGTACGACCGCGTCGATCGTATCGGCGGCCATGCGGCGGTATGTGGTGAGCTTCCCGCCGACGATCGTCACGACGCCGTCCGGTCCGGTCAGCAGGGCGTGCCGGCGGGACAGTTCGGCGGTGTCGGTGTCGGTGTCGTTCTTATGCCCGGTGTGCTCAGAGTGGCCGGACAGCAACGGGCGCAGGCCGGCGTAGGCGCCGAGCACGTCGGCCCGACGAAGTGGCCGGTCGAGCACCGTGTTGAGGACGTCGAGTAGGAACGCGATGTCCGCCTCGGGCGGCTCCGGCACATCGGGCACCGGCCCGTCCAGCGGCTTGTCGGTCAGGCCCGCGTACACCAAGCCGTCTGGCTGGGGCAGCGCCATCACGGCGCGGCCGACCGTGCCCGGTATGGGCACCATCAAACCGACCGTCAATCCGCCGAGCGCGTGCTGCGGGAGGATGATGTGCGTACCCAACGAGGGGCGCACCTGAACGCCTGGCGCGAGGGTGCCGGCCCAGACGCCGGTCGCGTTGACGACCGCGCGGGCCCGGATCTCGAAGGTCGAGCCGGTCAGCTCGTCGCGCACCTGGGCCCCGTCGCCGGCGAGCGCCAGCGCCCGGCAGCGCGTGACGATCCGGGCGCCTTCGGCGGCGGCGGCCCGGGCCAGCCCGATGACCAGCCGGGCGTCGTCGCAGAGCTGACCGTCCCAGGACACGATCCCGCCGCGCAGGCCGGAGCGCAGCCCCAGCGCCAGAGCGCGCGTCTCGGCGGCGCCGACCAGGCGCGGCCGGGGCAGCACTCGGTGCGGCGTGCCGGCGGCCATCCGGAGCAGGTCGCCGCCGGCGATGGCGGCTGCGGAGAGCGCCGTAACGGCCCGGGTTCCGCTGCGAGGCCAGAGCATCGGCAGCGCCCGGATGAGGTGCGGGGCGGTGCGGGTCATCAAGATGTGGCGCTCGACCGCGCTCTCGTACGCGATGCCCAGTTCAAGCTTTGCGAGGTAGCGCAGGCCGCCATGGATCAGCTTGGAGCTCCACCTCGACGTCCCGAACGCGAGATCGTGCGCGTCGATGGCGGCCACCCGCAGCCCACGGGACGCCGCGTCGAGCGCGGCCCCGGCGCCGGTGGCGCCAAGCCCGACGACCAGCACGTCGAGCACCTCGCCGCCGGCCAGTGCCGTGAGGTCCCGCTCCCGCGAGGCGGCGTCGAGGTGGTGCGGCTTCGTGCCGCGCTTGTGATCCTGTGACATTACATGTCACTATGTCACGCATGGGCGAGTCGAGGGAAGAGCGGTGGGCCGGCTGGGGCGATCCGGCCGCCGCGGTCAGCCTGGCGCCGTCGATCGCCGCCCTGCTGGAGGCTTTGGGGGTACGCCCAGCCGCCCCATCGGTTGACGTCGCCGACATCCGGGTGCCCGAGTCCCGGCTGCCCGATGAGGTCCGACAGGCGCTCGTGGCGGTTGTCGGCGCGGCGAACGTGGTGACCGGCCGCGAGGCCCGGGCCCGGCACGGCGCCGGGAAGTCAACCGCCGACCTGGTCCGCCAGCGCGCCGGTGACGCAGCCGGTGCACCGGACGCGGTCATCTACCCGGGCTGCCACGACGAGGCGGTCGCGGTGCTGCGGGCCTGCACCGAGCAGCGGATCGCCGTTGTGCCGTTCGGCGGGGGCACGTCGGTGGTGGGCGGTGTCGGTCCGTCGCTGTCCGGCCAGCCCCGGATCGCGCTTGACCTGCGCCGGCTGGACCGGCTTGTCGAGCTCGACGAGGTGTCCCGCACGGCGACATTCGAGGCCGGCGTGCGGGCGCCCCGCGCCGAGGCGATCCTCGCCGCGCAGGGGTTCACCCTCGGGCACGTGCCGCAGTCGTACGAGTACGCGAGCCTCGGTGGCTTCGCGGCGACCCGGTCGTCCGGGCAGGCGTCCGCCGGGTACGGCCGGTTCGACGACATGGTCGTCGCGCTGACCGTCGCGACACCGGTCGGCACGGTGCACACCGGACAGGCACCGGCGTCGGCGGCCGGCCCGGATCTGCGGCAGCTGTTCCTCGGCTCCGAGGGCGCACTTGGCGTGGTGACGTCTGTGACGGTCCGCATACGCCCGCAGCCGGTCAGCCGGCGCTACGAGGGCTGGCGGTTCGAGTCGTTCGAAGCCGGTGCGCTGGCCGTGCGGCGGCTGGCGCAGGACGGCCCGCGCCCGACCGTGGTCCGGCTGTCCGACGAGTACGAGTCCGCGCTCGGACCGGCTGCCGGCGGCTGCCTGCTGGTGCTCGGGTACGACAACGGCACCGACGCGGACGCCGTGTTGGCAGCGGCCGGCGGGACGGCCCTGGGTCCGGAACCCGGCCAGCGGTGGGCCGCCGACCGGTTCGCGGCGCCGTACCTGCGTGACGCCCTGCTCGATGCCGGCGCATACGCCGAAACCCTGGAGACGGCAGCGTTCTGGTCCCGGCTGCCGGCGCTGTACGCGCAGGTCCGGGCGGCCCTGCTGGACAGCCTCGACCGGGCGCTGGTGCTCTGCCACATCTCGCACGTCTACGAGACCGGCGCCTCGCTGTACTTCAGCGTCGTCGTCGCGCAGGGCGACGACCCGGTCGGTGCGTGGCAGCGGGCCAAGGCCCGGGCCAGCGACGCGATCCTCGCGGCTGGCGGCACCATCAGCCACCACCACGGGGTCGGCACCGAGCACCGGGACTGGTACGCCCGGGAGATCGGGCCGCTTGGTGTCGACGCGTTGCGCGCGGTAAAGGCTGTACTGGACCCGCAGGGAATCATGAACCCCGAAGTCCTGATTCCCGACTGATGGTCGGCCGGACTCATGGCGACAGGTACGCATCCAGCAACGCGGTCAACTCCGCGTCGAGCTCGGTCGCGTCGTACTTGTCGGTCGCCAAAGCCGCCGACAGCGCGAACGGCTGCGCCGCCAGCAGGATGGCCCGGCCCATCCGCTCCGGATCACCCGCCCGGATCGACCCTTCCCGCTGCCCGGTCCGCAGCGCCTGCACCACGAACTCGAGCATCTCATCCTGGCTGGTGCCGCGGCGGTCCAGCATGTACGGCAGCAGGATCTCCGGGTCGACCTGCTGGATCTTCCGCAGCAGCGGATGCTCGCGTAGCCCGCGCACGACCGCGACGATCTCCGCCACGCCCCGGGTACGCCGTCGACCGCGCCGCCTCACGCCAGCCGCCGCAGCGGCGACGAGTACCGCGTGCCACTCCCGGCTCATCAGGTCCGCGACCAGCGACCGAACGTCCGGCCAGCGACGGTAGATCGACATCCGGGACACGCCAGCCCGTTTCGCCACATCGGTGAGCGTGGTACGCCGAACCCCGTACGCCAAAACGCAGTCACGAGTGGCATCCAGCACGGCGTCTTCGATGCCGGTGGACTCACGATCGGCGGGAACTTGTGACGTCACATGTCACTGTGTACCACGAACCGCCCGTCAATCTTGAGGTCGGAGCCTGACGGAAACGCCACGGCAATCTGCGTCACAGGTGATGCCGCGGTGACGTAGACGCCGGCTGGGACCGCCCGGTCAGGCCGGATGAAACCTCGGCGGCGACTCGACCGCCCGCCCATACGGCCATTGGCCCCGCGATGGCCGCGAGTCGACCTGTGCGGAAGCGGCTACGCGCTCAAGTTCAGGGTGGCCGCGGCGGCGGACAGGATGTGCTCGGGATAACGGATGTCGCCGTCAAGGTAGGCAGCCTCGCGTTCTGGTCGCTCGTCATCGAGGAGACATCCGGCGACAGGGCAACACCACAATCCGTAGTCAGCGACGACGACCACCGGCTGGCCACCGCGAAGTTCTGCCGGCTCCTCCGCGAGTTCCTCGGCCTGCCTACGGACGACCGCCCGTGAAGGCGTGCCACATACAGCGCGCGATCAGCTGCAGATCAGCATGTTCGACCTTGGCCCGAGGGCAGCTGACAGGCATCGACGAACCCAGTGAACACCGCGCCGGCGGTCTCGCCGGGCCGGAAGCGCGCGCAGCCGCAGCGCTGGGCGCACGCTGCGGCGGTTGTGGTCTCGCGAGAGCCAGGACTGGTACGTGGAAACGGTGAGGGGCGGCGACCGCGATGACCACACCACTGACGGCGACGACGTCGCTGGAGTCCATACACGCATCCTGCCCGACCCATGCCAGCACAGCGCCATGGCGCGGTGCTACGACGAATGCGCAGTCAAGGAACACAACGAGCGACCTGGCGACCCGCCCGGATCTTGCCCGGCACCGGCATGTACCGGTACCCACAATGGGCCGAGGCGCGATCATGCATTGAAATGCGTCGGGTTCCCGTCACTCTGGCTTCTCGAAAGTCCTTGCACGCGATCCGCCCCGGTGCTGTGCTGGTGGGCGGGCACCGATCCATTGTCACCGTTGCCGTTGCGCGGGGAGGTGCGATGCGGCCGGGTTTCTTGTTGTTTCCGTTCGCCGCGGGTGATCAGGCCCGCATCAACGCCGCGACGCTGGTGGCCGTCGACATCCCGTATGCCGCCGCGCCCGCTGCGGGTCAGCCTTATCCGCAGGCGTTACGGCTCAGGTTCGGCCTGCACGCCGCCACCCCCGTGGTGCGCGTCAGGCCGTTGTTTCCCGGGCTGATGCGCTTCATCGCGGACCCGGCGGCATCCGGCGTGACGCCGACGCCGGACACCGTCGTGTTCGACTCCGCCAACTACGCTACCTGGCGCACCGTTGGCACGCTGCGAGTGAAGGTCGACGTGGCTGCGGCCAAAGAGATGCGCGGCCTGTTCTCCGACTTCCCGGTGCTGCCCAACGTGGTGTGGTACGGGCCGGTCCGCGTCACCGAGGACTTCCTGTTCACTACCCTGCGGCAGCGGCTTCGCAAGACGCGTATCGGTGGGACGCCGTCCATCGCGCCGAACTCGCCCGAGTGGGAGCGGCACGCGGTGGCCAGGTTTCTGGAGGGGCGGTACGAACCCGTGCTGCGGGCCGGTGACACGGCCGCACAGGACGACCGGATCGCGCACCCCATGCCGGCCGTCCACCCGGCCAGCGACGGCAGCGTGACGCTAGTGCTCACCGCGGCCAACCGGAAGGCGCCCTAGGACAGTCCTGGCAACCGGTTGGACGCGCTCAGCACGGGGATCGACTCGGACGAGCCGGCACACGCTGCCAACGGCGCGGTCCCGGCCCGACTGTTGTACCGTGCGCTACGTCCACAGTTGACGGACGGCGGACCCGGCGCTGTCGTACCGGACGCCGTGCTCGCGACCGGCGGCGCGACGCCGACGTACCACCTGGTGCGCTTCACCCGGCCGTGGCGTCCAGTAGCAGACTGCTCTGTTCACTTCCCCGGGCAGCGGGTCGTCGTCGCCCGCGGCGGTTCCACGCTGGCGATCCAACGGCTGGCGGCGCACGGTGCGTTCTTCTGGTCATTCCCGGGCAACGCCCCGGTCCGCGACGTCGAGATCTCGATCACCGGGGGCATGCGGTGGATCAGGATCGACGGTGCGCCCGCCGACGTGTGGCGAAGTCCGGCCGGCACGTCGGCGCTCGCCGTCGACCTGGCCGCGACTCCCGCGCCGCATGTTCAACTGCGCCTGCCGATGAGCGACGCCATGCTGGTCGAGGAGCGCGACACTCCGGGAGGCGCACGTTGTACCTACCTGTCGCTGCGCCGGTCGGTCCGGGCGCTGGTTGACAACCGGATCTGCGGCGGGCGGCTCAACCACGGCCGGGCCGCTACCGGGGCGCCGACCCGCCAGCTGATGACGGATGCGGCCGCCGGGTTGGCGGACATCCTGCGGGACAACCGGCCGCTGCCTAGCCTTTCGCCCGGCACCGGCGCGCCACGGCTTATCCCGGTGCTGAGCGCGTTCTTCCCGGCCGCGGTGCCCGCTCAAAGCATCGGCGGTAGCACCAACCGGACCACGGTCTACGACGGCGGGGAGATGGCCTACCGGCTGTGGCAGTCCATCATCGCCACCTTCCAGGCCGAGGGCACGAAGCGCAACTTCCCCACCGTCTGCGTCGGGCGCGGCGGGCCGGGTGCCCTGGTCGGGACGGGCTTGGCTACGGGGTACCGCCTGGATCCCACCCGCAACGCTGGCGAGGGCGACGACGCTTACTTCGACCGCATCGTCGGCTTGATGGTGACCGGGCTGGAGCCCGGCGCGGTGCTCCAGTTCTGGAACGCGGACGCCGACTTCGAGGGCGTTAAGGCGAGCCAGACCGCGGCCGCCCCACATGCGATGCAGAGCTACGGCCATTCGCCGGTGTTCGTCGAATACGTGCGCACCGGTGCCACGGTCACCGCGATCCGCATCGTCGACCAGTTCGGCGAGAGCGACTGCTTGATCCAGGGCGGGGCCGGCACCCGCCGGATCGAGTGGCACGGTGCCGAGCAGGCGATCTGGGTCGCCGCCAACTGGGGGGAGTAAGCGGATGCCGCTCGATGTGGACGGTCGCGCCCTGCACCCGCTGGCCGACGTGCTGGCCGCTGCTGAGTTCCCGTTGACCGGGCTGCTGCCGGCCGGTGCCTTCGACCGCATCTTCTACCTGAGCTCTGATGCCGCCTTCGACGAGGACGTGCTGGTGCTCGCCCTTGAGCTGGCGTTCGAGGGGGAGCTGGCACTGACCCCGCCGGGCGACTCTGTGTTCTCGTTCGCGCTGGGCTCGGCCACGGCCGGCTGGACCGGGATTCGGGCGATGCTGACCCTGGGCGCGGAGCCGTCGATCCTGCTTGAGGAGGTGACGGTCGCGGTGCGGCTGCGCGCAGACGTGCTGCGCGACGTGACGACGGGCGGTCCCGCGGCCATCATCGTCGCCGCGGACCTGCGCGTGACGCCGGACGGCCTGACCTTGGAGCGCTTCGCCGGGGCGGGCCTGGCGCCTGCGTACGTGGCGGACACGGAGATCGTGGTGCGGGCCGACCGGGTCCGCCCGGTGTTCGGGATGATCGACCCACCGGGCTGGCTGGAGGATCGCGAGGACTTCCGCGGGCTCGCCATCGATGAGCTGTCGGTGACGCTGCCCGGGAAGTACCTGACCACCGAACCCGGTGCGGACCTGCAGCTGAAGCTGGCGCAGGCCGCCATCGACGGCGACGGTTTCAGTGGCGCGGTGAGCGCACTGGCCGATCCTGAGCACCCGGTGCGAGGCACGCTGTTCGGGTTCCCGTTCCGGTTCCGCGCCCTCGAGCTCGACATCCAACGCAACGCGGTACGGGCCGGGCGGCTCGCCGTGGACCTGCGGCTGACCCCGCTAGAGACCGGCGGCCGGGAGAAGTGGATCGCATTGGACGTGGGCTTCGCCGCAGGGCGCCAGGTCAGCGCGGGACTGTCGGCAAGCCAGCCGCCGGGCGCCTCCGACGATCCGCGGTTCCTCGTCTCGTTCGAGGCCGCCGAGGTGGTCCGGCTCGGCATCACGGCGTTGCAGCTGGACGCCGGTGGATTCGTTCTCGTGTTGGTCTTCTCCGGCGCGGCGACGCTGCTGATCGGGGCCGGGAAAGTGAACTGGCCAACGGTTGCTTTCGACGGGCTGGGCGTCGGCTCGGACGGCAGCGTGCGGCTGCCCAGCGGGGGAGTGGTCTTCGCTGGCTCCGCCACCGCCGCGCTCGGCCCGGTGACCCTGCGGGCCAGTGGGTTCGGCGCCGGCGCCGGCGCCGGCGGATCGTTGGTGCTGACCCCGCCGCGCGAGCTGGGCGTCGAGCTGTCCGCACCCCCGGTCTCCGGCGCCGGCATCGTCGGCCACGACCCGGCCATCGGACGGTACGCCGGCGCGCTTGCTGTGCAGCTCCAGCGGGTGGCCGTCCGTGCACTGGGCATATTGGACACTCGGCTGCCGGGCGGTCAGCGCGGGTTTTCGCTGCTGGTCATGCTCTCGGCCAGCTTCTCTCCTGGCATCCAGCTCGGCTTCGGGATCATGTTGACCGGCGTTGGTGGTCTGGTAGGGGTCAACCGGCGGATCGAAGTGGACGCGTTGCGGGAGCGGTTCGCGGCGGGTACGGCGGCGCGGATCCTCAACCCGCCGGACCCCGGTCGGGCCCTGGTCACGCAGCTGACCGAGCTGGCGGCGGTGTTCCCGCCCGCCGAGGGCGTGGTGGTGGTCGGGCCGACCGTGCAGCTGCAGGAGCACTTCGACGAGCGGACCGACGACGACGCCACTCTCAGGGATATCCTGAGGAGCCTTCGCGACGTGGAGGAGGAGCCGCCGCTGTCCCGTCCCGTCGACGTGGACGGTATCGCCGCTGACCTCGCCGCGGCGTTCGACCCGGCGCGGCCCGACGCGCCGGTACGCAAGCGAGTGCTCGACCGCATCACCGGCCTGGATCCGGCCGAGCCCTTCGCGCCGCCGGAGCCCTGCATCGGCCTGGATCTGCCGGTCTGGCGGGAGCTGGCCCGGCTGGCCCCCGACTGGCTGCTGCCCGGCGTCGGCCAGCTTGACCCCGACGTGGTCATTGCGCTGAAGACCAACCCGGTGTTCATCGACGCCTTCCTGACCGGCCTCAACACCCGCACGCTCGAGGAGTTGCGCTGGCGCAACATCCGGGTGGCCGGCGGCTGCACACCATTGCGCACGTTCTGGACGCGCGTCGCGGCCGCCGGCGACGGACGCAGGGTGGACGACATCATCGGCATACAGGGCTGGGAGCGGGCCAGCACGCTGGGCGACCCGCAGCACAGCCCGGACGACGCGGACGGCGCCGATCCCCCTGCTCGGCGAACGCACCTGGTGGCCCACCCGCCCCGCTTCACCGCGCTCTGATCAGCGTCGCCGATAGGGCATGTTGGCCACGGACGGGACGGCGGCGTTCGCACTGGATGATCCCCGCATCGGACGCGCACCTGAACATGGAGTATCAGCGGTGAACTTTTGTTCCGGGTCGTGGCCTGCGGAGCCTTCCGGCCGGTAGGTCGGTTGATGAAGTCTGCGGTGCCTCCTCGCTGCTGAGCAGCAACTGGTGCAGTTCGGCGGAGCACGCGGCGACGTGCTCCAGGTGAGCGTTGTGCCCGAACGAGCGGGGTCGGGGGATATCGACGTCGACGATCCTGCGCAGCCGTCCGGGTCTGGCGCTCAGCACCGCGACGCGGTCGGCCAGGAGGACCGCCTCCTGGATGGAGTGGGTCACGAAGACGACCGTGGTGGCCAGTTCCATGTGGATGCGTTGCAGTTCGAAGGCCAGCTCCTCACGGGTCAGTGCGTCCAGAGCGGAGAATGGCTCGTCCATCAGCATGACTTTGGGTTGCTGGATGAGCGCCCGGCAGAGCGACACTCGCTGTTGCATGCCGCCGGAGAGCTCGTGTGGGAGGCGCTTGGCGAAGCCTTCCAGGCCGGTCATCTCGAGAAGGTGTATCGCGCGGTCGCGGTGCACCGATCGCTTCTGCCGGAAGATCTCGATGGGCAGCAGTACGTTGTCCAGCACCGTCCGCCATGGCAGCAGCGCTGGGCGCTGGAAGACCATGGCGACATCGCGTCGTGGGCCGGTCACCTCTTCGCCACCGACGAGCAGGTTGCCGGTCGTCGGTCGGATCAGGCCGGCGATCAGCCGGAGCAGGGTGGATTTGCCGCAGCCGGATCGTCCGATCACGGCCAGGAACTCGCCGTTGTCGATCTCCAGGTTGATGTTTCGCAGGGCTTCGACGGCGCCGGTCCGGGCTTTGAAGGTCTGCGAGAGTCCAGCGATCTTGATCATCGTTGCTCTCCCAGGGTGCCGGTCACGCGGAAACCGCCCTGGCCCATGGGACGAGGACCCGTTCCACGGCCGCGACGAGGTAGAACAGGGCGGCTCCCATCACGGCGAGCAGGGTCAGCGCGGCGAATGCGAGTGGGGTGTCGGCGGACTGGCCGGAGCTGACGACGACTGAGCCGAGTCCGCGGTCGGGTTGGATGACTTCGCCGATGATCGCGCCGATGATGGCGAGCGAGGTCGCCACCTTCAGGCCAACGAAGACCTGTGGCAGGGCCCAGGGTAGCCGGACCTTCGCGAAGGTCTGCCACCACGAGGCCGAGAGCGAGTGCGCCAGTTCGCCCAGGTCAGCCGGGGTTGAGCTGAGCCCGGCCATGGTGGAGACCATGATCGGGAAGAAACACAGCAGGACCACCATCACGATCTTGGGTTGGGTGCCGAAACCGATCCAGACCAGGAGTAGCGGCGCGAGCGCCACCTTCGGCACCGCGTTTATCCCGGCTATCAGCGGCATGGTCATCCGTTCGATCGTGCGAGACGCGGCCAGCAGGACCGCCATGACCAGCCCGCCCACGGTGGCGATGCCGAACCCGGCGAGCGTCTCCAGGAGAGTTACCAACGTCTCGTTGAGCAGGTAGCCCGGCAGCCGGAGGAACGCGTCGACGACGTCAGGTGGGGCAGGCAGGAAGAATGGCTCGATGTCGAGGGCTTCGGTGGCCAGCCACCAGAGCGCGATGGCCAGCACCGCGCCGAGCGCGGGCAGCACGGCGTCGGACAGCCGTTGCGGTTTTCGGGATCTTGTCCGTTTGTCAGTCACGGCGGGTTCCGTAGGTCCTTCGGCGGCGGAGGGCCGGAGATAGTCTGTCGCATACATCCGGGCCCATGAGAGGGGTGGAGCATGACGGGAGGCGCAGCCCCTCCAGACGACGCCCTCCCGACATGCTCCGGTCGATAACCGGCCTGGCGCCCGCGCAAGCGCGCCAGGACCGGCGGTACCGTGCCGGCGGCCCGACTCAGGACTTGGCGACGAACGTGAAGTCGGCGACGCTGGCGGTGCTCAACCCGGCTGGGATCAGGCCGACGCCCTGCAGGGCGGCTATCGTCCTCGCCACCCGATCTTCGGCCATGGTGCCGACCGGTGCGCCACCCTGTGGCGGCACGTACGGGGCCATCGCTTTGATCTCGCCCACGCCCGCGGCGACCGCGTACGTCGGCTTCACCTTGTTCAGGATGGTAGCGGCCTCGTCGGGGTTGTCGATGCTGTACTGGAGTCCTTTGAGGATGGCGCCGGTGAAGCGGCGGACCAGGTCAGGGTCCTCCTGGATCAGCTTCGGCGTGGAAATGATCGCGTTGCCGAACAGATCGGTCAGGTAGTCACTGTAAGGCAGGACGACGACTTCCTTCTTCGACGCGGCGGCCAACGCGCCCCGGCTGAGCAGGAACGTGCCGAGCGCATCGACCTTCCTACTGGCCATCAGCCCGTTCAGTGCGGTGGGCTGCGCACCCTGGATCTTGACCGTCTTGGGGTCGAGACCGGCCAGGCCGGCGTACGCGGGGAAGAGCAGCTCGGTAACCGAACCCTTGGCGGTGGCAATCGTCTTGCCGGCCAGGTCCCTCGGGGTGGTGATGTTGGTGTCCTTTGTGGTCATGACCGCGACAAGCGTCCGCTGGTGCACTGCCGCGATCGCCCGCCAGTCGGTGAACTCGCCTTTCCCGGCCTGGATCACCGCGCCGGTGAAGTCGAGTGATGCGAACTGGACCTGGCCCGCCTTGAGCGCGGTGAGGTTCGGGACGTTGCCCGCGCCTTCTTTGATCTCGACCTCGAGGCCGGCCTCTTTGAAGTAGCCCTTCTCCTTTGCCACCCAGGCGAAGGCGTCCCGGCCCACGGCGCCGAAGGCCGTGATGTAGGCAACCTTGTCGACCTCTGACCCGGCCGGCGCATCGTCACCGTCCGTGCCGGAGTCACTGCAACCGCTCACAGCCAAGACCGTGGCCAGCAGCATCGCTGCCAGCACACGAGTGCGTCCGAACATCTTGCCTCCAGTCCATCAACATTGAAAGTGGGGCGCCGACCTACCCGCCGCGCGGGCGGGTGACCTTGGCCGAGAAATCCACACGCGTCCCGCCTCGTCCGGTCGAGAATCGTAGATGACTCGACCCGTGCATGTCACCGCAAGATCCGGGACTATCTTCTGCGCCAGACGAGGCCGTCGGCTAGGCATTGCGCACGTCTCAGCAGCTCAGAGGCCTCATGTGTCCCCCAAGTTTGGTCATCATCCGGTGAACATTATTGTTGATAATGTTGTCGCGATGAAGCTCAGAGGTCCGAAACTCGATCCCGGTATCGTGACGGCAGGCAGAGTGGGTCCCGGGACGTGTTGCCCGGGACGTGTGGGAAGGCGGTCGGTTTGTGCATGGTGGACAGGCCGTGAGTACTGGTCGGCAACCTGGGACGGCCGGGTCGCGGCGTCCGGCGGCTGGCTCCGCCGACGCCGTATACGAGGAGTTGCGTCAGGCGCTCTATCGTGGCGAGTTGATGCCTAACGAGCGGCTGGTCGAGGCCACACTGGCCAGTCGCCTGCAGGTCAGCCGGGCGGTGGTGCGCACGGCACTGGTCCGGCTCGGTCACGACGGGTTGGTGGTCCTCACACCCAACCGTGGTGCCCACGTAAGGCTGGTCACCGAGTCGGAAGCGGTCGAGATCCTTCAGGTACGGGCGGTTCTGGAGGCGCTCGCGGCGCGCCAGGCGGCATTGAACGCGACGGCACGGGAGATCGCATCCATCCGCCGCGTGCTCGACCGCATGGCCCGGAAGGCGGACGAGGGCGACCTGCTCGGCTATTCGGAAGGAAACGGCAAGCTACACGCCGCGATCATCGCGGCGTCCCGGCATGAGACCGCGGCGCGGCTGATCAGAGATCTGCAAGGCCATCTTGTCCGGTTCCAGTTCCGCACGATCATGGTGCCCAACCGGGCGGCCGCGTCACTCAGCGAGCACGCGGCGATCGTAAACGCCATCGCCGCCCGCGACCCCGACACCGCCGAAGCCGCGATGCGTCACCACCTCAATCACGTCGAGTCCACATTGGCCAAGACGGCGACGGCGCTTCGGCGTCGGCAGAGCCAGTCGGACGCCAGCGGTGTGGCCTGAGTCGACCCGAAAGCGCCGCAAGCCATTCCAGGGAGCAGCATGTCAGAGCACCCGGTCCCGTCCCAGCGTGCCCGCGCTTTGGTGTCCGGAGCGTACGACACTCACGTGCACGTCGCTCCGGACGTGATGGAACGCCGAATCGACGACCTCGACCTGGCGCGCCGGTGCGCCCAGGTCGGGCTCGCCGGCTTCGTACTCAAGTCGCACTACGTGCCCACGGCTGAGCGGGCGGCGGTGGTCAGCAAGGCGGTCCCACCGGTGGACGTCCTCGGCGCGGTCACCCTGAACGGCTCGGTGGGCGGCATGAACCCTGTGGCGGTCGAGATCGCCGGGCGGCAGGGAGCGCGGATCGTCTGGATGCCCACCGTCGACTCGGGCAACCAGCGTCGCACCAGCGCCAGTGACCTGCCCGGCGCCAAGCCGGCGATGTGGAACGCCGTGCAGTCCGACCTGCGCGCCCAGGGCATCGTCCCGGAGGTCGTCGAGGTCGTCGACGGCGAGGGGCAGGTCCTCGCCGCGGTACGACAAGTCCTACGGGTCGTGGCCCGGCACGACCTGGTACTCGCCACCGGTCACCTCAACGGCGCCGAGATCCTGGCCGTGGTCCGGGCCGCGGTGCGGGAAGGGATCCGCCGGATCGTCGTCACACACCCCGAGTTCACCTCGCAACGCCTGCCGTTGGCCCAGCAGCGGGAGCTGGCCAAGGCCGGCGCGCTGCTGGAACGGTGCTTCACCACGCCGTACACCGGGAAGGTCTCCTGGGACGACATGTTCGCCAACATTCGAGCGGTCGGACCGGAACACTCGATCCTGTCCAGCGACCTGGGACAGCCGTTCAACCCGCCGGTCGAGGACGGCCTGGCCCTGTTCGCCGACCGCCTACTGGAGGCCGGCTTCAGCGAGGACGAGGTACACGTGATGGCGGTGGTCAATTCGCGGCACATCGGTGCGGCGCGGGCGGACGTGCCGGCATGACCCTTGTGCGCGGCGCCTCCAGCTCGAACGTCCAGCCCACGCCGACCGAACACCGGTTGACTTCACCTCCGGATTGTTGACAATCTTGTAGACGCTTTCGCCGGGAGATGCGGAGGGGCAGGCGTGACGGTGATCGCGATACTGGGGCTGGGCGAGGCCGGGCGGACCTACGCCCTCGATCTGTGCGACGCCGGTTTCGACGTGACGGGCTTCGACCCTTACCGGCAACTCGACGACGCGCGAGTGGCGCAGATGCCGACCGCGCAGGAGGCGGTGGCCGGCGCGGACCTCGCGATCAGCCTGGTCGGCGCCGATGCCGCGGAAGCGGTCGCCCGGCAGGCCCTTGCGCACTGTCCCAAGCACGCCGTCTACGCCGACCTCAACACCGGGTTACCGGCGCTGAAGCGGAGGATTGCGAAGCTGGCGGCCGCTGAGGAAGTCGAATTCGCCGACGTCGCGGTGTTGGCGCCGGTGGCCTGGCAGGGCGCGGGTACCCCGCTGATCGCCAGCGGCCGCGGGGCCGAGAAATTCGCCGAGCTGGTACGACCCGCAGCCGTGCCGGTGGAGAGCATCCCCGGAGCGGCCGGTGCCGCGGCAGAGCGAAAGCTGCTGCGCAGCGTCTTCATGAAGGGCCTCGCCGCAGTCCTGCTGGAGGCGGACGCCGCCGCCGTCGCCGCCGGGCAGCAGGCGTGGTTGCGGACCCAGATCGTCAACGAGCTTTCCGGCGACATCGACAGGTTGGTGGACCGGCTGGTCAAAGGCAGCAAGGTCCACGCGGCCCGGCGGGTCCACGAGGCCGAAGACGTGGCCGACTACCTGACCGGGATCGGCCAGCCGTCCTGGGTCACGACGGCGGCCCACACCTGGCTCGCCTCACTGCTGGACTGATCGTCGCCGTCGTCACACCATCGCGAAAGGCAACCCAACATGACGGTACGCAGGATGTTGGTCGTCGGAGCGCACAGCGCCGACTTCGTCTGGCGCGCCGCCGGCGCGATCGCCAAACACACCCTCACCGGGGGTGAGGCACGCGTGGTGACCCTCTCATATGGAGAGAAGGGCGAGTCGGGAGAACTGTGGCGCGAGCCCGGACAAACGATCGAGAACGTCAAGCGGATCCGGCACGACGAAGCGACCGCCGCAGCGGCGGCGGTGGGTGCCAGCTTCGAGTGCTTCGACCTCGGCGATTACCCGTTGCGGGCCGACGACAAGGACGTAGATCGGCTCACCGAGCTGATGCGAGATTTCGCGCCGCACGTCGTGATGACCCATCCTCCGAACGATCCGTTCAACCCCGACCACCCCGTGGTGTACCAGGTGGTCTCCCAATCCCGGCTACTCACGTCCGGTGCGGTCGTCGAGGCGGGATTCCGTACGGCACCACCCTCGGAATTTCTCGTCTTCGAGCCGCACCAGCCAGACCTCTGCGGTTTCGTGCCCTCGGTGTTCGTCGACATCACCGAGGTGTTCGAAGCGAAGGTCGCTGCCATGGCGGCGATGACCGCGCAGGCGTACCTGCGGCAGTACTACACCGAACGCGCGGAG
>Ga0214467_1000112_pt1 | contig 22838 bp, 19 predicted proteins | sample RVTome_8_FD_187339 | JGI IMG/M metagenome (GOLD analysis project Ga0214467, IMG submission 187339) | Soil microbial communities from uranium-contaminated site in the Upper Colorado River Basin, Wyoming, United States - RVT160D0 HiSeq ...
TGCCCAGGCGTCCGTCAGGTTGCCGATACCGGGGCACCGGCGAAGGAGCCGGCACCTGCGACGCCGGTAGTGCGGATCGATCGGGCCGGCGAAACGGGGCCGGACTGCCTACGCTGGAGTCCGGTGGATCATTTTTCGAATCCGGCGTCCGGGAGGGTCAGATGCAGATTAGCGACGTGCTGCGGGTCAAGGACGGCACGGTGGTCACGGTCAGCCCCGACAGCGACGTGCGGCACATGCTGGCCGTGCTCGCCGAGCACCAGATCGGCGCCGTCGTCGTCTCGCGCGACGGGCGGTCGGTGGACGGCATCGCCAGTGAGCGAGACGTCGTGCGGGCGCTCGCCGAGCGGGGCGCCGCGGTGCTCGACGAGCGGGTCACCGCGATCCATACCGCCGAGGTCCACGTCGTGGCCCTGGACGCTCACCTCGAGACGCTAATGCGGCTGATGACCGACCGAAGGATCCGGCACGTGCCGGTGGTTGCCGACGGTGCCCTGCGCGGGATCGTCAGCATCGGAGACGTGGTCAAGAATCGCATCGACGAGCTTGAGAGCGAGCGGGCGGCGCTGACCAACTACATCTCGGGGAGCCGCTAGTCAGGGATGTTGCCGACGCCGATGCGCTTGCGGAAGACCCAGTACGTCCAGCCCTGGTAGAGCAGCACGATCGGGGTGAAGACCACGGCCACCCAGGTCATGATCTTCAAGGTGTACGGGGTCGAGGAGGCGTTGTCGACGGTCAGACTGTCCGCGCTGTCCAGCGTGGAGGGCAGTACGTTCGGGAAGAGCGCGGTGAAGAGGGTGGCGACGGCGAGCGCTATCGCCCCCGCGGTGCCGAGGAACGCCCAGCCCTCGCGCCCGGCCCGGTTGGCCACCAGCCCGCCGAGCAGCGCCGCGCCGGCCAGTGAGGCGAGCACGGCAGCGGCCGCGCCGCCCCGCACGCCGAGCAGTGTCCAGGCTAGGAAGGCCACGGCGAGCGCCGCGGCGGCCAGGCCGGTGCGGGCCGCGAGCGCGTTGGCCCGTACCCGGATGTCGCCGGTGGTCTTCAAGGCCAGGAACACCGCGCCGTGCGTGACGAAGAGGCTGAGCGTGACGAGACCGGCGAGGAGCGCGTACGGGTTGAGCAGATGCCAGAAGCCGCCGGCGTACTCGTGGTCGGCGTCGAGGCGCACACCGCGGACGATGTTGCCGAACGCGACGCCCCACAACACCGCGGGCAGCAGCGACCCGGCGAAAATGGCCTTGTCCCAGCGGGCCTTCCACTGTGGATCGGGGCGCTTGCCGCGGTACTCGAACGCGACACCACGAAGGATGAGCGCGGCGAGGATGAGCAGCAGCGGGAGGTAGAAGCCGGAAAAGAGGGTGGCGTACCACTCGGGGAAGGCGGCGAACATCGCGCCGCCCGCGGTGAGAACCCAGACCTCGTTGCCGTCCCAGACCGGCCCGATGGTGTTGATGAGCACGCGGCGTTCGCGTTCGTCACGACCGAGCACCGGCAGCAGGATGCCGACGCCGAAGTCGAAGCCCTCCAGCACGAAGTAGCCGATGAAGAGCACGGCGATGAGGAGGAACCAGGCGGTGGAAAGGTCCATCGTGGACACTCCTCAGTAGGCGAAGGAGAGCGGGCGGTCTTCGGTGTCGTCCACGTCGGCGTCGGTGGGTGGCGGGGGTTCGGGGAGGCCGGCCTTGGCGAATCGGAGCAGCAGCCCGACCTCCACCACCGCGAGCAGGCCGTACAGGAGCGTGAATCCGGCCAGTGAGGTGACCACCTCGGCCGCGGAGACCGTGCGGGATACCCCGTCCCGGGTGAGCATCTCGCCGAACACGATCCAGGGCTGGCGGCCCATCTCGGTGAAGATCCAGCCGAACGCGTTCGCGGCCAGCGGCAACAGCGGCAGGATCAGCCCGGCGCGCAGCAGCCACCGCGCGGTCGGGGTGCGACCGCGGCGTAGCGTCCACAGTGCCCAGACGGCGACCAGTGCGGCGAGCATGCCGAAGCCGATCATCAGGCGGAAGCTCCAGTAGGTGACCGGAATGACGGGTGTGTACGAGCCAGGGCCGTACTGAGCGACGTACTGGTCCTGCAGGTCGTTGATGCCCTCGACCTCGCCCTCGAAGTCGCCGGTGGCCAGCCAGGAGAGCAGGCCGGGGATCTTCAGCGCGTACACCTCGCGGCTGCCGTCCAAGGTGCCGATCGTGAAGACCGAGAACGCGGCCGGCTGCTCGCTGTCGTAGAGCGCTTCCGCTGCGGCCATCTTCATCGGCTGTACCTCGGTCATGATTTTGCCCTGGATGTCGCCGGTCACGAGCGTGGCCACGGCCGCGACCACCGTGACCCAGGCGCCCAGCTTGGCGGCCGCCCGGAAGGCGGGGGTCTGGTCGGTGCCGGGCCGGCGGATCAGGTGCCACAGCGCGACCGCGAGCACCAGCGCGCCAGCGGTCAGGAAGCAGCCGGCCAGGGTGTGCGGGAAGGTGACCAGCGTGACCTTGTTGGTCAGCACCGCGCCGAAGTCGGTGAGCTCGGCCCGGCCCGTCTCGGGGTTGAAGCGGTAGCCGACCGGGTGCTGCATCCACGAGTTCGCGGCGAGGATGAAATAGGCGGACAGGATCGTGCCGATCGACACCGCCCAGATGCAGGCCAGGTGGATACGACGCGGGAGGCGATCCCACCCGAAGATCCACAGACCGAGGAACGTGGACTCGAGGAAGAACGCGAGCAGCGCCTCGATGGCCAGCGGAGCGCCGAAGATGTCGCCGACGAAACGTGAGTAGTCGCTCCAGTTCATGCCGAACTGGAACTCCTGCACGATGCCGGTGACCACGCCCATCACGAAGTTGATCAGCAGCAGCTTGCCGTAGAACTTCGTCAGCCGCAGCCACCGCTCGTCGCCGGTCCGCACCCACGCCGTCTGCATCAGCGCGACGAGGAACGACAGCCCGATCGTGATCGGAACGAACAGGAAGTGGTAGACGGTGGTGACCCCGAACTGCCACCGCGCCAGGTCGAGTGCGTCCACGCCGCCGTCCCCTTTCAGCCGCTATGCCCAGTATGTTGCCCGGTAGTCGGTCGTGTGGCCGTTCTTGGCGAGGATCCGGTCCGGCGCCGGTCGACGAGAAGGGCCAGAGGACCCCTTTCGGCGGGACCAGTAGGCGGGCCCTTCGGCACTTACCCGGCGCCCGGTGCGGCGAGAGGCTGGCGGTGACCGCAGCGACCGGCCCGAGGGGGAGCAGTGACCGTCACAGCCACCCGGACAGGACTCCGTGACGGCCTGCGGATCGAGGTGCACGGCGTGGTGCAGGGCGTCGGCTTCCGCCCATTCGTCTACCGCACGGCCGTGGCCTGCGGCGTCCAAGGCGACGTACGCAACGCCGGCGGCCACGTCATCATCCGGGTCTACGGCCCGGAAGGCGCTGTCGCCGCCTTCCTGGACCGCCTCGTGCGTGACGCCCCGGGCCATGCCCAGGTCGACCGCGTCGAGACGGCGCCGCTCGACGGCTGGCGGCCGGAGGCCGGCTTCCAGGTGCTGGACAGCGCGCGGGTCGAAGGCGGTGGGCGGGACATGCCGCCCGACCTGGCCACCTGCGCCTCATGCCTGCGCGAGCTCTTCGACCCCGCCGACCGGCGCTACCGGTACCCCTTCATCAACTGCACCGACTGCGGCCCGCGCGCGACGATCGTCGCCGACCTGCCCTACGACCGGGCGCGGACCACGATGGCCCGCTTCCCGATGTGCGCCGGCTGCGCCGCCGAGTACCACGACCCGGCCGACCGCCGCTTCCACGCCGAGCCGATCGCCTGCCCCGCCTGCGGCCCCCAGCTGTCGTGGTGGGCGGGCGGCGCCGAACGCGGCACGAGGGACGCGGCATTGTCCGCAGCGGTCGAGACCGTCGCCGGCGGCGGCCTCGTCGCGGTCAAGGGCATCGGCGGATACCAGCTGGTGTGCGACGCGACCGACGGCGTGGCCGTGGCCCGGATACGCGACGCCAAGCACCGGCCGACCAAGCCGCTCGCCGTCATGATCCCGGACCTCGACGCCGCGGCCCGCCTCGCCGACCTCGACGCGGCGGAACTGACGCTGCTCACCAGCGCCGCCCGCCCGATCGTCCTGGCCCGCTCGCGCGCTGGAGGCGCCCTCGCCGCCGGCGTGACGGCCGGGCTGCCCGAAACGGGGCTCTTCCTGCCGTACAGCCCGCTGCATCACCTCCTGCTCGGCGCGCTGGGCCGCCCGCTCGTGGTCACCAGCGGCAACCGTGCCGGGGAGCCGATCGCGATCGAGTCGGCCACTGCCCGGCGGGTGCTCGGCCCGCTGGTCGACGGCGTGCTGGACCACGACCGGCCGATCCACTCACGCTACGACGACTCGGTCGCACGGGTCGTCGCGGGCGCTCCGCGGCTGGTCCGCCGCGCCCGCGGGTACGCGCCGCGGTCCCTGCCACTGCCCGTGCCCACCCCCGAGCCGCTGCTAGCCGTCGGGGCCCAGCTCAAGCACACGGTGGCGCTGGCGGCGGGGGACCGAGCAGTCCTCGGCCCGCACATCGGGGACCTGGAGAACGCCGAGACCCTCGCCGCGTTCGAGGAGAGCGTCGCGCGGCTGGGGCGCCTGCGGGGCGCGTATCCTCGGGTCGTCGCGTACGACGCGCACCCCGGCTACCTGTCCACCCGGTACGCGGCCGCGCACTTCCCGGCTGGCCAGCGGCTCGCGGTCCAGCACCACCACGCGCACGTCGCCGCCGTCGCCGCCGAGCACGGCCTGCCCGAGCCGTTCATCGGGATCGCGTACGACGGCCTCGGGTTCGGCGACGACGGCACCTTCTGGGGCGGCGAGGTGCTGCTGGCCGGCTACACCGGCTACCGGAGGATCGGCCGCTTCGGCCGGGCGCCGATGCCCGGTGGCGCGGCCGCCATCCGCCGCACGGCCCGGATGGCACTGGGCTACCTGTTCGGGGCCGAGGACCTCGGCGCGGCGCCGCCCGTCTCCTTGGCCGCCGATCTGCTCGCCCGGCTCGACGTCCGCGAGGTGGCGACCGTACGCCGGATGGTCGAACGGCGCATCAACGCGCCGCTTGCCTCCAGCGCCGGCCGGCTCTTCGACGCGGTCGCTGGCCTGCTCGGCGTCGCCGACGACAGCGCCTACGAGGGCGAGGCCGCGATCCGGCTGGAAGCCGCGGCGGCCGGATATCCCACCCCGAGCGCGCTGCGCTGGCGCTTGGTCGAGCGGGCCGGGCTGTGGGTGTACGACCCGGTGCCCACGCTCACCGATGTTCTGGAACGCGCCGGCGAGCCGGCCGGGCTGGTCGCGGCCCGCTTCCACACCACGATCGCCGAGGTGACCGTGGCGCTGGCCGCCCAGGTGGACAGCCCGAACAGGACCGTCTGCCTCGGCGGTGGGGTCTGGCAGAACCGGCGGCTCGCCACCGAGACCGTCGCCGCGCTCGCCGCCGCCGGCTTCCAGGCCCACCTTGGGGAGCGCGTACCCGTGAACGACGGCGGCATCAGCTATGGGCAGGCGGTCGTGGCGGCCGCCCAGCTGGCCAGGAGGTGATCACGATGTGCCTGGGCATTCCCGGCCGGATCGTCGAGGTGACCGCCCCGGCGGACCGGCCCGACCTGCGCACCGGCGTCGTCGACTTCGACGGGATCCGCCGCCCGGTCTGCCTGGTCTACACACCGGAGGCGCGGGTCGGCGACTACGTCATCGTCCACGTCGGCTTTGCCATCAGCCGCGTCGACGAAGATGAGGCCGCCCGCACCCTCGCCGTCATCCGCGCGATCCCGGACGCGCTGGCCACCGAGCTCGGCCCTCTCGGCCCTGAAGGAGCCCGGGCATGAAATACCTCGACGAGTATCGCGACCCGCTGCTGGCCCGCCGCCTCCTGGACGAGCTGCGCGAGGTGGCCACCGCGCCGTGGACCATCATGGAGGTCTGCGGTGGGCAGACCCACACCATCGTGCGGCAGGGCATCGACGAGCTGCTGCCGGCCGGGATCCGGATGATCCACGGACCGGGCTGCCCGGTGTGCGTGACGCCGCTGGCGATGGTCGACAAGGCCGTCGCCATCGCCGCCCGCCCGCAGGTGACCTTCACCAGCTACGGCGACATGCTGCGGGTGCCCGGCTCGACCGGCGACCTCTTGGGCGTCAAGGCCCGTGGCGGCGACGTGCGGGTCGTGTACTCGCCGCTGGATGCCGTCCGTATCGCCGAGGCGCACCCCGACCGGCAGGTGGTCTTCTTCGCGGTCGGGTTCGAGACGACCGCGCCGGCGAACGCCATGGCCGTGCTGCACGCCGCGGCGCTCGAACTTGCCAACTTCAGCGTGCTGGTCAGCCACGTGCTCGTACCACCGGCGATGACCGCGATCCTGGACGCCCCGGACAACGAGGTGCGCGGCTTCCTGGCCGCCGGCCACGTGTGCGCGGTGATGGGCTACACCGAGTACGAGCCGATCGCCGCCCGGTACCGCGTGCCGATCGTGGTGACCGGCTTCGAGCCGCTCGACCTGATCGAGGGCATCCTGATGACCGTACGGCAGCTCGAAAGCGGGCGGGCCGAGGTGGAAAACCAGTACGCCCGCGCGGTCCGCCGCACCGGCAACACCGCCGCGCGGGACGCGATCCAGCAGGTCTTCACGGTCACCGACCGCACCTGGCGGGGGATCGGCGAAATCCCCGCCAGCGGCCTCGCCCTCGCCCCCCGGTACGCCGCCTACGACGCCGAACGGCGCTTTGCCGTCGACCACGTCGGCACGGGTGAGCACCCGGCCTGCATCGCCGGTGACATCCTGCGCGGCACCAAGCTACCCGTCGACTGTGCGGCGTACGGCACCGCATGCACGCCCCGCACGCCGCTGGGCGCGCCGATGGTGTCCGCCGAGGGCACGTGCGCCGCGTTCTTCAGCGCCGGCCGCCGTCCATCCACTGTGGGGAGTCCGTGATGGAGCTCAGCTGCCCCGTGCCTCACCCGGAGACCGAACGCGTGCTACTCGGCCACGGCTCGGGCGGCCAGCTCATGGCCGAGCTGCTTGGCAAGGTCATCACCCCCGGCCTGGTAGCGCCCGGCCCGGCCGAGGACGCCGCGCTCGTACCCTTCGGCGACGGTCAAGCCGTTCTGTCTACCGACACCTTCGTCGTCACGCCGCGCTTCTTCCCCGGCGGGGACATCGGCTCGCTCGCCGTGCATGGCACGGTGAACGACCTCGCCATGCGCGGCGCCACCCCGGTCGCGCTGTGCCTGGCGTACCTGCTGGAGGAAGGTCTGCCGATCGACGACCTGGCCCGGATCACGGCCTCGGTCGCCGCGGCGGCCCGCTTCGCCGGCGTCCCGGTCGTCACCGGCGACACCAAGGTCGTCGGCCGGGGCGCCGCGGACGGCATCTACGTCACCACCACCGGCCTCGGTGCCCTCCTGCCCGGCGCCGAAGTTTCGGCCGCCCGCGGCCGGCCCGGCGACGTCGTGTTGCTCTCCGGGCCTATCGGCCGCCACGGCACCGCCATCCTCTCCGCCCGCGAGGACCTCGGCTTCGAAACCGAGATTTCCTCGGACAGCCAGCCCTTGCACCGCCTCGTTGCCCGCATGATCGCCGTCGCCGGCCGGGACGTACACGCGCTGCGCGATCCCACCCGCGGCGGGCTGGCCAGCGCCCTGAACGAACTCGCCGTAGCCGCCGCCGTCGGCATCGAGATCGAGGAGGCGCGGCTGCCCGTGCCGCCGCCGGTCGCCGCGGCGTGCGAACTGCTCGGCCTCGATCCGCTACACGTGGCCAACGAGGGGTGCCTGGTCGCCCTGGTAGCTCCGCACAGCGCGGACACGGTGCTGGCGGCGATGCGCGACGGCCCGGAAGCCACCGCCGCCCGGGCGATCGGCACCGTCCTCGCCGCACCCGCCGGGCGGGTCATCGCCCAAACCTTGGTCGGCTCCACCCGTGTGGTCGACATGCTGGTCGGCGAGCAGCTCCCGCGCATCTGCTGAACAGACACGGTCGGGTGCGGGCATGACCCAGCAGGCAGAGAGCCTCCAGGTGTCGGTGTCATCGCCCTCGTGCGGATGAGCCGCGCTACCGCGCCCCCTCAGCCCGCCCCTGCCGCCGCGGTCCAGCCGTATGCCGTGATCGGACCGCATTTGACGTCGAGTACCAGTCCGTTCAGCTTGAGCCGCCCGCCACCGCTCAATTTGGCGGCCAGGTCGCGGTAGACGGCGGGGTGCGCACACGTGGAGGCGGAAGGATCGTATCCGCCGTAACCGTTGACGATCAGCAGCGTCATCTGGGCGCGTTCACCGCGCGCCAGGATCGGGCTGGCGACACTGCCGGCGCGGGCGTGGACGGTCGGCAGCGTCCTCGACCGGCCGGTCGAGTCCACATAGACCACGGCGACGCGGTCGCCGAGCAGAGTGCACGGCCGCGAGCCGCTGTTGGTGACGACCGTGCGGTAACCGATGTGTCCGGCGGCGCCATCGCTTTCGATGCCGTTCAACGTGAGATCCGCGGCCCGGCAGGGGGTGGGCGAGGCCGTCGTGGGACTCGGCTGCCGGCTTTCGGCCGGCTCGGTAGCCGTCGGGCTCGGGGGCGGGGGCGTCGCTTGCGGTGAGGCGGCGGTCGACCGGGGAGCGGAAGACGGGTCTGGGTTCTCTGACCCGCACCCGCCCACTCCGGCTGTCAACGTGAGAGCCCCGACCACCGCGGTACAAATCCTCAAGTAGCGATGCATATCGCACCTACCTAGGTGCTAGCGGGGTTATACACGGCCACGGTATGCCGCACACGGGTGCTCGAAACGGGCCGGACGGACGGATCCCTGGGACTGTGGTCCCACTCGAACGGGGACCATCAGGCCGCGAACCACTGTCGCTGGGCCGATACCGGTCCCGCCACGTGCTGCCGACCTGGATCCCTATTCATGGCAGCCGGGCGGGAGGATCAACCAGCGAGGATCTCGATGGTCTGGGTGACAGGTAGGCGGGGCGTGTGTGGCGGGCCGGCCGTGTCCGGGTCGGCGGTGCCGAGGCGCAGCACCAGGTACGGGTATCCCACGTTGCTGATCACGCCGCGCAATGCCTGCCGGGTGGCGGGCAGCTCGATAACGGAGCTGAACGGCAGCACGGTCACACCCAACTCAGTCGCCACCAACCAGCCGGCGGACAGGGCCTCGCCGGCGGCGAGCCAGTCACTGGGCTCGTCGCCCCGGCCGTACAACACCGCGTAGGCGGCCGCCCGGTCGTGTCCGTGGCCAACGCTGAGCGTCCCAGCGCGCACGAAGTCGCGGCCCGGCACGGTCGTCTGCGGGGCCGCGCTCGGGATCGCCGCGTCCGGGATGCCAGTGCCCTCGGGGCGGTCGCCACCGATCCAGTAGGCCAGCTCGGTGCGCTGATCCTCGTCCTCGGTCTCCACCTTGTCGGCGTGCGAGGCGGCCGCCGCCAGCTCGAGGATCTGGTCACGAGTGAGCAGGTGCAGCTCCAGGCCGGCGGCCCGCACCGCATCGTCGATCGCGGCGACCGCCTCCTGGCTGGCCGGCGTATCGCTGACCGGGCGCCGGTCGGTGTGGCGCACCCGCGCCGCCTGGAACAACCGCATGGCCTCCGGGGTGACGCCGGTGTGGCCGGTGAGGGTGATCCGGGCCAGGTGGTCCGGGTCGGCTTGGTCGGGCAGCCGGACCGCCTCGGCCGACCAGCCCTCGGCGGCCAGCGCGACCAGGGCGTGGTGGAGCGCGGTGCCGCAGCTGACGGTCAACAGCCGACCTTCCGAGTCGGCGGCACGCAGCTGCCGGTCCCGGACCGCGTACAGGTCCAACGCGGCGTCTGTGACCCGCCACCGCCATGGCTGGGTGTTGTGCACGGAGGGCGCGTACCCGGCTGCCTCGGCCGCCTCGGCCAGCACAGCCGCCGCCGGGCGCTCGGCGTCGCTCATTCGATCTCCCTCGGGATCAGGCTTCCGCATGCGCGTACGTTTCAGTGTCGGTGCTCGGGGCCCGCCCGGCTATGCCGCTGGAGCCACTGGTGCTCGCGCTGCGGACCGGGGCATCGCGGTGATCGGCCGGCGTGTCGCAGAGCACCATCTTACGCGCCGAGCCGGCGTCCGTGATCGCATTGCTCCGGCATCCTCGCACGAAGGTTGAGTGACGGTTTCCGGGGTGCTCGCGCTACCGGCCGATTTGACCGGCTCCGGGCAGGGTAAAGGTCCACCCGCCGGGTGGAGGATGGCATTCGATGCTGCCGTCCGGTGGGGAGGCGCTGATGATCCGGCATCCGGCCTATCCGGTGGAGCCGTGGCAGGTGCGGGAGACGTACCTCGACCGCGACCTGCTTGCCCAGTCCGAGTCGATCTTCGCGCTCTCGAATGGACACATCGGGTTGCGCGGCAACCTCGACGAAGGCGAGCCGCACGCGCTGCCCGGCACCTATCTCAACTCGTTCTACGAGCTCCGTCCACTGCCCTACGCCGAGGGCGGGTACGGGTATCCGGAGTCGGGTCAAACGATCGTCAACGTCACCAACGGCAAGCTGATCCGCCTGCTGGTCGACGACGCGCCGTTCGACGTGCGCGATGGTCGCCTGCGCCGGCACGAGCGGGTGCTGGATCTTCGTGCCGGACTGCTGCGCCGGCAGGTGGAGTGGGAGTCCGCGGCCGGGAGCGCGGTGCGCGTGCGCTCGACGCGGCTTGTGTCGCTCACCCAGCGGGCGATCGCCGCGATCGAGTACGAGGTGACGCCGATCGACGCGCCGGTGCGGGTGATCCTCCAGTCCGACCTGGTGGCGAACGAGGCGCTGCCCGGCCCGGTCAAGGACCCGCGGGTGGCGGCGGTGCTGAGGTCGCCACTGGTGGCCGAGGCGCGCCGGGCCAAGGAAGGTGGCGCGCTACTGGTGCACGTCACCCGCGAGAGCGGCCTGCGCGTGGCCGCCGCCATGGACCACCTCCTGGATGGGCCTTCCGGTATGCGGGTCAGCAGCGAGGCCGATCCCGACCTGGCGCGCACCACGGTGGTCTGCCGCCTGGCACCGGGGCAGCGACTGCGTATGGTCAAGCTGATCGCGTACGGGTGGTCAGGCCAGCGGTCGCTGCCGGCGATCCGGGACCAGGTCGCGGCCGCTATCGCGGGTGCACGATTCGACGGCTGGGACGGGCTGGTCCGCGCCCAGCGGGCCTATCTGGACGAATTCTGGGAAGGCGCGGACATCGAGTTGGACGGCGACGCCGAGGTGCAACAGGCGGTGCGGTTCGCCATGTTCCACGTGCTCCAGGCGGGCGCCCGGGCCGAGACGCGGCCCATCCCGGCGAAGGGCTTGACCGGTCCCGGCTACGACGGGCACGTGTTCTGGGACACCGAACGCTTCGTGCTTCCGGTGCTGACCTACACCCAACCGAGCGCGGCGGCCGAGGCCCTGCGCTGGCGGCACGCCACACTCGATCTGGCCCGCGAGCGGGCGACGACATTGGGCTGGTCCGGGGCGGCGTTCCCGTGGCGGACCATCGGCGGGCAGGAATGCTCGGGCTACTGGCCGGCCGGCACTGCGGCCGTCCACATTGGAGCCGACATCGCCGACGCGGCCGTCCGGTACCAGAACGCCACCGGCGACGAGGAATTCGAACGGGACGTCGGCCTCGAACTGCTGGTGGAGACGGCGCGCCTGTGGGCCGCGTTCGGCCACCACGACCGGGACGGTGCGTTTCACATCGACGGCGTCACCGGTCCGGATGAATACACCGCCGTCGCGGACGACAACGTCTACACCAATCTCATGGCGCGGCTAAACCTCACGGCCGCCGCGGACGCGGTGGCGCGTCACCCCGACCGGGCCCGCGTGCTCGCCGTCGACGCCGAGGAAATCGCGACCTGGCGAGCCGCGGCCGCGGCCATGGACCTCCCGTACGACGAGCAACTCGGCGTGCATCAGCAGGTCCACCATTTCACCCGCCTGAAGGAATGGGACTTCGAGGCCACCAAGCCCGAGGATTACCCGCTGATGCTGCACTTTCCCTATCTGGACCTGTACCGCACCCAGGTCGTCAAGCAGGCCGACCTGGTGCTCGCCATGCACTGGTGTGGCGACGCGTTCAGTGCCGAGGACAAGGCTCGCAACTTCGCCTACTATGAGCGGCGCACCGTACGTGACTCCTCCCTGTCCGCCTGCACCCAGGCCGTCCTCGCCGCCGAAGTCGGGCACCTCGAACTGGCCCACGACTATCTCGGTGAGGCCGCGCTCACCGACCTCTACGACATGCATCGCAACACGCGGGACGGGGTGCACATCGCTTCTCTCGCCGGGGCGTGGCTGGCGCTCGTCGCCGGCCTGGGCGGCATGCGCGACCACGACGGCGTGCTCTCCTTCGCACCCCGCCTGCCCACCCGGCTCGACCGGCTCGCCTTCAGCCTGCTCTGGCACGGGCGGCGATTGCGAGTGACCGTCTATCCCGGCGAGGCCGTCTACGCGCTCCGCACCGGCGGCGGTGACGCCGAGCTGAGGCTGTGGCACCACGGCGAGCCGTTCATCCTCACCGCCGCCGCCCCGGTCACCCGGCCCATCCCTGCCACGACGCCACTGACCGGCGCTCCGGTCCAACCACCGGGGCGCAGTCCAGTGCGCCGGGAGAACCTCATCCGGTAACTGGCGTGCGCTGCCGCCGACTTCGTGCCGATCACCCCGCGGAAGACGCGGTCGCGAGCGGGGGAGACAGGGACGCCGCGTCGCTGACCGGGAGTGCCTCCGTGCTGTCCGGGTCGAAGAAGTACGCCCGGCTCAGGTCAACGGCCACCTCCACCTCGTCGCCAGCCCGCACCGGGGCGAGAGCGGGCAGCCGAGCCGTCCACAGGCTGGGTGCGCCCTCCTCCTCGGCAGCCAGGGACTGCGCCGTGATCCCGGCGGCCGGCGGCAGGAAGAGCAAATTCTTCTCGCCGCCCAGCGACTCGACGGTCACGGCCGTCACCCGCAGCCGCGGTCCGATCGGATCACCCTCAAATGGCCCGATGGCGGTGGGGCGCAGCCCGAGGACGATCTCACCGCCGGCGTACTTGCGAAGGCTGGGGCGGATCGCGAGCTGGCTCTCCGGCACCGGCCAACGGTGCTCGCCCAGCAGCACGAACAGCCCGCTGTCGTCCTCCTCGACTCGGCAGGTGGCCAGATTCATCGCCGGCGAGCCGATGAAGCCGGCCACGAAGACGTTGCGGGGCGCGGCGTACAGCTCGTCCGGTGGCCCGACCTGCTGGAGCTCGCCGTGGTCCAGCACGGCGATGCGGTTGCCCAGCGTCATCGCCTCGACCTGGTCGTGGGTGACGTAGATCGTGGTGGTGCCGTACCGCTGGTGCAGGCGGCTCAGCTCGCCGCGCATCGCCACGCGCAGCTTCGCGTCCAGGTTGGACAGTGGCTCATCCATCAGGAAGACCTGCGGTTGTCGCACGATGGCCCTACCCATGGCGACCCGCTGCCGCTGCCCACCGGAGAGCGCGGCCGGCTTGCGGTCCAGCAAGCTGGTCAGCCCCAGCACCCGTGCCGTCTCACCCACCTGCTCCTCTATCTGCGGCTTTCGGGTGCCCCGGATGCGCAGGCTGAAGCCGAGGTTCTGGGAAACCGTCATGTGCGGGTACAGCGCGTAGTTCTGGAAGACCATCGCGATGTCGCGTTCCTTGGGCGGCAGGTCGTTGACGACCTGACCGCCGATCTGGATCGTGCCCTCGGTGGTGTCCTCCAGCCCGGCGACCATCCGCAGCAGGGTGGACTTGCCGCAGCCGGACGGCCCGACCAGCACGATGAACTCACCGTCGGCGACGCTCAGGTCCACCTGGTCGACAGCGACGGTGCCCCCGGGAAAGACCTTCGTCACTCCAGTCATGATCACTTCAGCCATTTGGGGTGCCTCTTCTCTTCGTCGCCGCGAGCCGGACGGCGAGGCCCGGCAGCGTCGCGACCGCGGCGCACGCCGCCAGCTCGGCGGCGGACAGGTACTCGGTGCCGAGCAGGTCGCGCAGTGGCGGCAGCAGTACGCCGGCCAGCTGCAGCAGCGCCGACAGGGCGACCGCCGCGGCGAGGGCGTGGTTGCGTCCACCACCGGGCCGGCGCGGCGCGCGTACGGCCAGGGCGATGCCCAGCTGCCCGAGGCCGAGAACGACGAACGCGACGGACTGCCACGGACGGTCCAGCGCGTGGGCGATGACGGCCGCGCCCAGCACGACGGCGGCCAGCAGCGTGCCGGCCAGCAGCACCCCGCGCAGCAGCCCGCCACCCAGCACCGACTCCTGCGGTGAGCGGGGCGGCCGGCGCATGGTGCCCGGCTCGGCCGGCTCGGCTCCGAGCGCGACACCCGGCACGCCGTGGGTGAGCAGGTTGACCCAGAGGATCTGGGCCGGCAGCAGCGGGACGGCAAGCCCGAGAAACGGGCCTACCAGCATCACGAGGATCTCCGCGGTGCCGCCGGCGAGCGCGTATCGCAGGAAGCGGCGGATGTTGTCATAGATGCGGCGACCCTCGGCGACGGCGACGCCGACCGTGGCCAGGTTGTCGTCGACGAGCACCAGGTCAGCTGCCTGCCGGGCCACCTCCGTGCCACCGCCCATGGCGACGCCGATGTCGGCACGGCGCAGTGCCGGCGCGTCGTTGACGCCGTCGCCGGTCATTGCCACCACGTTCCCGCGCTCCTGCAGCGCGGCGATGATGTCCAGCTTCTGCGCGGGCTGGATGCGCGCGAATACCCGCCGGTCGCCGACGCCGTACGCGGTGACGCCGCCCTCGTCGCCGCGGACGACCCCGTCGCCGCCGCGCCAGATGCCCAGCTGGCCGCCGATCGCGGCCGCGGTCGCCGGATGGTCGCCGGTGATCAGGATCAGATGGATGCCGGCCTCGTCGAACGCGGCGGCGATGCCCGGCGCCTCCGCACGGAGTGGGTCGCCGACCGCGACCAGGCCGGCCGGGCGCAGACCACGAACCGTCCGAAGATCCGGCGGCCTCTCATGCGTTGCGGTGGCGACCGCGAGGACGCGCAGCCCGTCGGCGGCCAGGCTGTAGGCGTTGGCGAGCATGCCGGGCGGCATGTGGTCGACGAACGGCGCCGCCAGCACAGACTCCGGTGCACCCTTGCACACCACCAGGTACCCGCCCCCGGGCCGGCGGTGCACCGTGACCATGCGACGGGTCTCCTGCTCGAACGGCAGCTCCGCGACCCGTGGCCAGGCGGCGCGCTCGGCGTCCACGTCCAGCCCACACCGACCGGCGAACGCGACCAGCGCCGCTTCCAGCGGGTCGCCAACTGCGGTCCACTGTGGATGATCGGCATCCGGTGGAGCGAGCGTGGCGTCATTGCACAGCAATACGGCCCGGGCCAGCTCACTCAGGGACGTGGGCGGGACCACTCCGCGGCCAGCCTCGTCAAGCAGCGCCCCGTCCGGGGTGTACCCGCTGCCGCGTATCCGAAAGGCCGCGCCACCGGCCGGTACCGCCCGCTGCACGGCCATCCGCCCCTCGGTCAGCGTGCCGGTCTTGTCGGACGCGACGATGGTGACCGAACCGAGCGTCTCCACCGCGTGCAGCCGCCGTGGGATCGCCCGGGCGCCAGCCATGCGGTGGGCTCCGAGAGCCAGGGCCAGGGTGACCACGGCCGGCAGGGACTCCGGCACCGCCGCCACCACGAGGCTGACCGCGGTGATCGCCATGTCCACGATGGGCCGGCCGCCGGCCAGGCCGATGGCGAATACGAGCGCGGAGAGCGCGACCGCGGTCAGCCCCAGCGCCCGGCCAAGGCCGGCGAGCCGCCGTTGCAGCGGGGTCGGCCCTGGCCGGGTCGTCGCGACCAGCGTCGCGATGCGTCCGAGCGCGCTGTCCGCACCGGTCCGGACCACGGTGCCAGCAGCCCGCCCCGTCACCACGACCGTGCCGGCGAACATCTCCGCGCCGGCCAGCCGCGCCACCGGCACCGACTCGCCGGTGAGCGCGGCCTCGTCCACCTGGAGCCGGTGCGCCTCGGTCAGGCGCAGGTCGGCCGGGACGACGTCGCCGGGTTCCAGGTGCACCAGGTCGCCCCGGACCACCTCGGCCGCCGGTATGACCAGGTGGTGGCCGTCGCGCACCACGCGTGCGGTGGGTGCGGTCATCCGGTCCAGGGCCGCGATCGCCGCGTCCGCCCGGACCTCCTGCGATACCCCGATCACCGTGTTGACGACGACGACCAGCAGGATGACCGCGGTGTCCGGATAGTCGCCCAAGGCCGTGGTCACCACGGCGGCCGCGATCAGCAGCGCCACGAGCGGGTCGGTGAGCTGGTGCAGGACCCGGGCGGCCACATGCCTGCGCGGCGGCGCGGCGACGCTGTTGGGCCCGTCGGCACGCAATCGGTCCGCCGCGGCTTCCACGGTGAGCCCGGGAACGGCCGCCGATGCTGTGGTCGCCACCATGCTCTCAGCGTGCTGGCGCGGCTTGCGGATGGGCAGGGCCGGCGTGCCGGTCACTCCGGGACCTTGGGCCCGTTGAGCGTGACGACGACCTCGTCCAGCGGACGCCGGGCGGAGGCCGCGCTGGGCGGCCCGTAGCCGAACCGCAGGACGGCTTGGGCGGCGTAGCCATCGGACCCGTCCTCCAGCAACGTCCGCAGGTGGGGCAGCTCAACCGGCTGCGTCATGATCGTCGCGGCGAGTCCGCGCACGGTCGCGGTCAGCAGGACACGTTCCAGCGCCTGCCCGCCGCGCAGCCACTCGTGCGGTGTGTCCTCCCGCGTGTACAGCACGGCGATCGTGGGAGCCCGCTCGAACGGGGCCGGCTTGCGCCGGCGGGCGGGGCGAACGACGCTGAAGTCGCGGATCGGCACCGTCTCCAGCGCGTCCCAGGGGCCGAACGCCTCCGGCGGCACGCCGTCGCGGCGCTCAGCGCCCGGTCGGGTCCACTCGCTCAGCTCGCGCCAGTACGCCGGGTCGTGCCGGCGCCGCTGCTCGGCGATGCGCACGACGTCGAGGACCGCGTCCCGCGCGGTGGGATCGGTGACGACCAGGCGGGCCTGCTCAGCGTCCGCCGCGGTGCTCAGGTCGGCGAGTGCCTCCGCAGGCACGGGGATCTCCGTGAACGGCTGGCGGTTCGTGTGCCGGCGCGGGATCGCATCAGCCAGCATGACCGCGGTGGCCGGTGGCCGCGTCGTCGGGCCGACGGTGATCCGGGCAGCCAGCTCGGGCTCGGCGGTGTTCGGCAGCAGGCGCAGCACCGGGATCCGGCCGCGGGCCAGCATCGCGGCCCGCAGGTTGAACACCGCTGCCCCCAGGCTGATGAACAGCTCCCTCCCCTGCGGGTCGAGAACGTCGAGGCGCCTCGCGCGGTCGGCCAGGACGTCGATGGTGCAGCCGGACAACCGGAACCGCCACGGCTGGGTGTTGTGCACCGACGGAGCCGCTGTCGCCGCCTCCAGGCAGGCGCGCAGCGCGCCTCGCGGCACACCGTCCGGGCCGGCAGTCCAACCCTCGGTGATCATCGCGGCACTCCGTCGCCGTCAGCCGGCCGCTGCCCACGAGCCCCGGTTTCCACGCGGGCGTCGGCGCCGGGGAACACCAGCGACTCACGCTCACTGTCCAGCCATCTCACGACGTAGGGCGGTCCTCCGGCGGCGTTGCGGACCGCGGTCACCACGCCCACGCGGCGCGGGTCGCCGACGTGCGTGCCCTCCAGTATGAGACGGTCACCGACGTTGGCTCTCATGGTGCCTCCCATCTGCGCGGTCCCACCTCGTGGGAACCCTTGTCCTGACCCTGCCGGCGGGGGCGGCACAGCTCCAGGGGCTTCCTGCCGTGGAATCCGGGACCTTCGGCGGCCTGGGCCGGTTGGCATGTCCGGTTCGGGACCTTCGGCCCTGTCCGGTACCTCAGACCTATTCGACGATCGAGAGCGTGTCCCCACGTGTCCTGGAGCAGTTGGATGTCGCGGATTGCCTGGAGCTGCTCGGGAGCGTGTCGCTCGGCCGGGTCGTGTACACGGAGAAGGCGCTGCCGGCGATCCGCCCGGTCAACCATGTCCTTGACGGGGACGTGGTGGTCATCCGCAGCCATCTGGGCGGTGGTCTGGCCACCGCGGTCGGCTCGGCCCGCGGGGTGGTGGTCGCCTACGAGGCGGACGCCATCGATCCCATCGAACACGTCGGCTGGAGCGTCGTCATCACCGGCGTCGCGCACCTTGTCGCGGACTCCCGCGAAGCGGCCCGGTACGAGGGCATGCTGCGGCCGTGGGTGGACACCGTCATGGACTGCGTGATCCGTATCGAGACACACCTGGTGACCGGCTACCGTCTCGTCGAGGCGGCGGAAGTCAGTAAACAATAAGGCCGCGGTCGCGGAACTGCTTCCGTACCCGTTCCACGACCCCGCTGGTCGGCGGTGCCGTGTCCGCGAGCGGAAACCGCAGCCCGAGCGAGGCGTATTTGGCCGCGCCGAGCCGGTGGAACGGCAGCACCTCCACCCGTTCCACCGTGGACAGTTCGGCGGCGTGCCGGGCGACGGCATCCACGTTGGCCGGCGCGTCCGTCAGGCCCGGCACCAGGACGAAGCGGATCCACATCGGGACGCCGCGGTCGGCGAGGCGGCGGGCGAAGCGTAGGGTGGGTGCGAGTTCGGCGCCGGTCACCTTTCGGTAGGTGTCGGGGTCGCCGGACTTGATGTCCAACAGTACGAGGCTGGTCGCGTCGAGCAGCGCGTCGCTGGCGCGGTCGCCGAGCACCCCGGATGTGTCCAGCGCGGTGTGCAGCCCGGCGTCCCGGGCGCGGGACAGCAGCGCCTCGGTGAACGCCGGTTGCAGCAGCGGCTCGCCGCCGCTGACGGTCAAGCCGCCGCCGGCGACGCGGATGAACCGCGTGTAGCCGGAGACGGTCTTCCACAGCGCGTCGAGGTCGGTGCGCTGTCCGGGCCGCATCCGCCAGGTGTCCGGGTTCTGGCAGTAGAGGCACCGTAGCGGGCAGCCGCCCAGGAACACGACGAACCTCGTGCCGGGGCCGTCCACTCCCGTGGAGACGTCCCAGGAGTGGACCGCCCCGGCGATCGCGGTGAGGAGGGGGGTTCTCACAGCGATCCGTGGAAGGTCCGGGAGACGACGTCCCGCTGCTGCTCCGGGGTCAGGCGGACGAAGTTGACCGCGTAGCCGGAGACCCGGATGGTCAGCTGCGGGTAGCGCTCGGGGTGGGCCATCGCGTCGAGGAGGACGTCTCGGTCGAGCACGTTGACGTTCATGTGGTAGCCGCCGGCGTCGGTGTAGCCGTCCAGGACACCGACCAGGTTGGTCACCTGCTCGTCCCGGCCGCGGCCGAGCCCGTCGGGGGTGATGGTGCTGGTGAGCGAGATGCCGTCGCGGGCGCTGTCGTACGGCAACGTCGCCACCGACAGCGCGGAGGCGACCAGGCCGTGCCGGTCGCGGCCGTTGCCTGGGTTGGCACCGGGAGCGAATGGCTCACCGGCGCGGCGCCCGTCCGGCGTGTTGCCGGTGTTCTTGCCATAGACCACATTGGACGTGATGGTGAGCACCGACAGTGTCGGTTCGGCGGCGCGGTAGGTCGGCTGGTGACGCAACCGGTCCATGAAAGCCTGGACCAACCAGACGGCGATCGTGTCGGCGCGGTCGTCGTGGTTGCCGTAGCACGGGAAGTCACCCTCAACGGCGTAGTCGACGGCCAGCCCGGTCTCGTCCCGCAGCACCTTCACCTTGGCGTACTTGATGGCCGACAGGCTGTCGACCGCGACCGACAAGCCGGCGATGCCGGTGGCCAGGAAGCGGTGCACCGGGTAGTCGTGCAGCGCCATCTCCAGCCGCTCGTACGCGTACTTGTCGTGCATGTAGTGGATGACGTTCAGCGCGTCCACATAGGTCGCGACCAGCCAGTCCAGCGTCCGTTCGAATGCCGCGACCACCTCCTCGCAGTCGAGGATCTCGCCGCCGACCGGTGCCGTGACGGGGGCGACCTGATGTCCGGTGATCTCGTCCCGGCCGCCGTTGATCGCGTACAGCAGCGCCTTGGCGACGTTGGCGCGGGCGCCGAAGAACTGCATGTCTTTGCCCACCCGCATGGCGGACACGCAGCAGGCGATCGCGGTGTCCGAGCCGTACGCGGGGCGAAGCAGCTCGTCGTTCTCGTACTGCACGGCGCTGGTGTCCAGCGACACCTGGGCGCAGAAGCGCTTGAAACCCTCGGGAAGTGCTTGGGACCACAGCACGGTCAGGTTCGGTTCCGGCGCGGGGCCGAGGTTGTACAGCGTCTGCAGGAACCGGAACGTCGTTCGGGTGACCATCGTGCGGCCGTCGCGTCCCATCCCGCCGAGCGCCTCGGTGACCCAGGTCGGGTCGCCGGAGAAGAGCTGGTCGTACTCGGGCGTGCGCAGGAAGCGGATGATCCGCAGCTTGATGACCAGGTCGTCGACGAGCTCCTGAGCCGCCCGTTCGGTCAGCCGCCCTTCGTGGATGTCTCGCTGCAGGTAGACGTCGAGGAAGGTGGCGGTGCGCCCGAGCGACATCGCCGCACCGTTCTGCTCCTTGGTCGCGGCCAGGTAGGCGAAGTACAGCCACTGGACCGCCTCGCGGCCGGTGCGTGCCGGGCCCGAGATGTCGTAGCCGTAGCTGGCCGCCATCTGCTTGAGCTCGCCCAGTGCCCGGATCTGTTCGGCCAGCTCCTCCCGGTCGCGGATGATCGCGGGGGAGGACGGGTACGCGTCGAGGCGAGCTTGGTCGGCCAGCCGGCCGGCGATGAGCTGGTCCACGCCGTACAGGGCCACCCGCCGGTAGTCGCCGATGATCCGGCCGCGGCCGTACGCGTCCGGCAGCCCGGTGATGATGTGCGAGCGGCGGGCCTTGCGCACGGCTTCCGGGTACGCGTCGAACACGCCATCGTTGTGCGTCTTGCGGTGCCGGGTGAACGTCTCCTTGACCTGCGGGTCGAGGGTGTAGCCGTACGCGGCCAGACCGCTCTCGACCATCCTGATCCCGCCGTTGGGCATGATCGCGCGGCGCAGCGGTGCGTCGGTCTGCAGCCCGACGATCAACTCATGTTCCCGGTCGATGTACCCGGGCGCGTGGGAGGTGATGGTCGATGGCGTCCGGGCGTCCACGTCGTAGACGCCGCGGCGGCGCTCCTCGGCGATCAGCGGTCCGAGTCCCTCCCACAGCGCGGTGGTGCGCTCGGTCGGCCCGGTCAGAAACGCGGCGTCCCCGTCGTAGGGCGTGTAGTTGTGGCGGATGAACGCGGCGACGTCGATCTGGTGCTGCCATCCGTCGCCCACGAAGCCGCGCCAGGCGTCGAGCGTTTTCATTGTTCCTCCATCAAGGCGCGCGCCGTCAGGCCGCGGGGGTGAGAACGGGAGCGGGCACCGATGCCCCGGCGGTCGCGACGACGAGGACCGCCGGGTGCCCGCGGTGCGCCAACTGGCGAGCGAGCGCGGCGGCGAGGCTGTCCCGGCGTAGGCCGGTGGTGGTGTCGCTGCCGATCACCACGACGTCCGCGGTGGCGGCCGCGTGGCACAGCGCGGTGACCGGGGAGGCGAGCACCATCTCGCGTGCGATCGGTGGGCGTTTGGCGAGGCCGGCGGTCGCCTCGGCGATGCGGGCCCGCTGCATGCGGTGCAGGTCCAGCCGCGCCTCGAACAGTGCGTCCCGATCCTTCGCCGCGTCCCGGTCGCGGGCCGGCCAGGCCGTCACGATGAGGACGCTGGCGCCGGTGCGCGCCGCCTCCCTTACCGCCCACCACAAGGCGTCGCGAGCTGCCGCCGACGCGTCGAGACCCACAACGATCCGCTGCCGTGCCATCTCGGTCCTCCCTGTTCCGGCTACCTTCAGCCTTCGCCTTCCAGGCTGGGCGGGGCAGGGCCACAGGTCCCGTCATGATCGGGACTCTGTCCATTGCGGAGCTGTCAGCCGTAGTCCGCGGGCTCGCGGACCACGGCGACCGGGCAGTGGCCGTAGCGGAGCAGGTGCTGGCTGACCGAGCCGAGTGGCGACTGGCTGTACCCGCCCAGCCCTCGCGGGCCGACGACCGCCAGGTGCGCGTAGCGGCTGGCCCCGACCAGCACCTCGCCGGCTGGGCCGCGGGCTACCTCCCACGTGACCGGCACGCGCGGAAACTTCTCCTGCCAGGTCGCGATCGTCGCCTGCAGATGCCCGTGCTCCTGTTCGGGCACGGCGTCCGACTCGTGGTGGAGCGGGGGCGCCCAGACCTCGATCGCGTGTAGCGGCAGGTCGCGACGCTCGGCGTGTTCGAACCCGAACGCGAGGGCGCGCAGCGAAATGGCCGAGCCGTCGACGCCGACCAGGACATGGCCCAGACCGACGCTCGGCCGCTCCGGCTCGCGGACGACCACGACGGGACAGTGGGCGTGCGCGGCGAGGGCCACGCCGACCGACCCGAGCACCGGTCCGGTGAACCGGTCGGGTCCTCGGCTGCCGACCACGAGAAGGGACGCGTGGCGGGACTGCATGGTGAGGATGACGTGCGGCGGCCCGGCCAGCACTGTGCCGGTGACAGCGACCGCCGGCCTCGCCGCGCGGGCCGCGCGTATCCCGGCCTCCACCGCCGCCTCGGCCCGCGCCCGCGCGAGTGCGGCCGGCCAGGCCGCATCGTGGCTCGCCGCCGAGGGTTGACACGCGCAGATCAGACGCACGGGCGCGCCGCGCCGGGCGGCCTCGTCCACCGCCCACACCGCGGCTGCCGTCGCATCGATGCTGCCATCGAAGCCGACAATGACGGGCTGGGTCACCATGACGTTCCTCCTCATCCCGGCCGGCGCAGGCGGCGCAGCAGCGCGTCCGGCTCCACCCCTCGGGGCGCGAGCCGGAGCTTCGCGTCGACCGCAACGGCGCTATCGGGGCCGACCAGGACCGGGTTGAGGTCCAGCTCGGCGATCTCGGGGACGTCCTC
>Ga0214467_1000114_pt1 | contig 22761 bp, 18 predicted proteins | sample RVTome_8_FD_187339 | JGI IMG/M metagenome (GOLD analysis project Ga0214467, IMG submission 187339) | Soil microbial communities from uranium-contaminated site in the Upper Colorado River Basin, Wyoming, United States - RVT160D0 HiSeq ...
CGTCGAGTAACCGATGAACTCCGAACAACACTCCGCCGCGAACACGTTGTAATACAAGCCATTACGCTTGAAAACCCACGGACCTTCCTCATACAACGTCGGCCGGCTAGCGTTTCCCGACCGCGTACCGAACCCCGCCGTGGTCAACGGGATCTGAGTCACCCCACCGGAGTACGAGATCATGTCGGCGTTCAGCCGCACATACCAGAGATTCGGGTTCCCCCAGTAGAGGTACGCCTGGCCGTCGTCGTCGATGAACACGTTGGGGTCGATCTCGCTGTTGCCCACCAGTGGCCGGCCGAGCGCGTCGCGAAACGGGCCCGTGGGGCTGTCGCCGACGGCGACGCCGATCACCATCCCCCCACCGCGCTGGCGCACCGGAACGTACCAGTAGAACTTGCCGTTGCGCGGGACGACGTGCCCAGCCCAGGCGTTCGCGTCCGCCCAGCTGAAGGTCGCCAGGCTCATCGGCGATCCATGGTCGGTCCAGTTCACCATGTCCGTCGACGAGAACACCCGCCAGTCGCGCATGGTGAAGGTCGTCGAACCGTCCTCGTCATGCCCCGTGTAGAGGTACACGCGGCCGTTGTAGACGAGTGGGGCGGGATCGGCGGTGTAGATGGTCTGCACGATCGGGTTGTCCGCCCGGGCCGCGGTGGCTCGCAGCCCCGCGAGGGCTGACGCCAGCAGCAGCCCGGCCGCGGCGGCGGCGAGCCACCGCCGCCGCGAGCTCAGGATGTTCACGTACTCTCCTCCCGCGCCTCAGCTGATGCGGACGAGGCGCCAGCGGTTGTCGGCGCTGCCGTTGTCGGAGTCCTGGACCGCCTGCGCGCCCCAGGCGGTGTCGCCGTTGAGGACGCCGAGGAGCTTGCTGCTGTTGGCATTTCGGATCTTGTACGTGCCGTCGCCGTTGTCGACGAGGATCCAGCGGTGGTCGGCGGTGCCGTTGTCCGCCCACTGCAGCACGCGCGCGTTGTCTGCTGTGGACATGTTCTCCACACCGAGGACCTTGCCGCTGTTGGCGTTGCGGAAGCGGACCGCGTTGCCGTCGGTGATCATCACCCAGTTGTGGTCGGCGGTGCCGCTGTCTCCCCACATCACGGCCAGGCCACCGTCCGCTGTGGACATGTCGCGCACGCCCAGGACCAGGCCGGTGGCGGCGTTGGTGAGCTTGTAGGTGCCCGCACCGGTGCCGCCGCCCGATCCGGTGTTCCAGTAGACGGTGTAGTTGAAGCCGTGCGCGTCGTGGAACGGGCCGACGTTGACGGTCGCACCGTTCGCCGTCGCGGTGAACGCCAGCGCGGTGGTGCTGGTACGGGTGATCGAGGACGTGGTCAGCGCCGGCAGCGAGCCGAGCGAGGTGTTGCCGTAGTTGCCGCAGAGCACCGACGGTCCATAGGTGATCGCCTGGACGTTGGGGTTGTCGTTGGCGGCCTGCATGACGATCCGCATCGGCAGGCGCACGGTAATGGTGTCACCCGCTGCCCAGGTCCGGGTGACAGTGGCATAGGCGCCTGGCGTCGTCGACACGCTCTGCGCCTGGCCGTTGACCGCGATCGTGGCGCCGCTGGTCCAGGCGGGAATGCGGATCCGGATGCTCCACGAGCCGCTCACCGAGCCGGAGAGCGTCAGCGTGGTGGTGTCGCCGACCGGGTACGTGGTGCTCTGCGTCACCGTGATGCCGCGCTGTGTCCAGTCCAGCACCGACGGCACGAAGAGGTTCACGGTGAGGGTGGTGTCGTTGTAGAAGTAGATGGAGTCCATCAGCTTCGTGTTCGTCTCGATGCCGGTGCCCTGGCAGCACCAGAACGACGAGTAGTCGGTGCTCCACGTGCCACCGCCCCACGCCGGGCCTACGCCGCGGCGGCCACCGGGGTTGAGCGGCGTGAAGTAGGTGATGTGGCCGCGGCTGTCGCTCGGGTTCTGCCCGCCGATCAGATGGTTGAGCAGCGCCCGCTCGTAGTAGTCGAAGTACGCCACGCGGCTGGGGTCGATCAGCCACAGCTCCCGGGTCAGCTTCAGCATGTTGAAGGTGTTGCACTGCTCGCAGGTGTCCGTGTTGAGGTAGCCGGCGATCGCGTTCGGCGCGCGGAAGTGCTCGGCCTGGCTGTTGCCGCCGATCACGTACGTGTGCGCGTTGACGGTGATGTTCCAGGCGTTGCTGGCGATGTCGCGGTAGCGGGTCGTGCCGGTGGCCTTGTACTCGCGGGCGGCCCCGATCCACTTGGGCACCTGCGTGTTGGCGTGCAGCCCATTGAGCTGGTCCTGGCCCGCCGCGAGCGGGTTGAACACCGCGGCGTGGTCGAACCGCTGCGCGACGGTCAGCCAGCGACCGTCTCCGGTCTGCTGGTAGATGTCGGCCAGCACCTCGTTCATGCCGCCGAACTCGGTGCCCAGCATGCTTTGCATCTGGCTCGACGACAGGCGCGCGGTACGCGTGTCGACCCAGCCCGCGAGCGCCAGCAGCACGGTGCGCGCCTGCGTGTTGCCGATGTACCGCCAGGCGTCGAGCAGGCCGGCGAGGGTCTTGTGGATGCAGTAGTAGGGGACGTTGCCGTTGCTCAGGGTGCGTGCCTCGAGCGCGGTGAAGTCCGACTCCGGAAACCCGGACAGGTATCCGGTGCCAAACCCGGCGGCGCCGTTGTTGGCCTGGCACTTGGCCAGCTCGGCCACCATGTAGTTCGCCTTGTCGCGGCAGGTCGTGTCGCCCAGCACCGCCCACGCCTGAGCCCAGGCGGTCAGGAAGTGCCCCTGCATGTGGGTGCGGAACGGGAAGTTGGGGGCGTCCCAGCCGCCGTTGGTCGCGGCGCCGTTGGTGGAAAGCCGGTGGTTGGCCCGGAAGTTGTACAGCATCCGGTCGACGTCGACGAACCGCAGATAGTTGAGCGTGCGGGTCTGGTTGTCCATGAAGCGGCCGGCGGTGAGCCGCACCTGACCGAACGGGAACGGGTAGGCCGAGACACCGATGTCCGCGCGCGCCGGCGGGAGCACGGCGGCCGAGGCCGGTCCGGCGCCGAGGATCTCGGCGCCGGCCACGGACACGAGCGCTCCACCAGCGGCGGCCTGCATCAGACGGCGTCGGCTGAGGGGTTGCGATGGCATGAACTCTCCAAAGACGTGTTCAGGGGAAGGTGCGCTATCCGATGTCGAAGCGCGCCACTGTGACGGCGCCACCGAGGGCGGAGGTGGCGTAGTTGAAGATGCCGAACCGGTAGCCCATGAAGAACTGCCACGCGTTGTTGAGCGTGAACGCCGGGCCGAGCGTCGTGAAGGTGCTGCCGTTCGTGCTGTAGGAGAACGTCGCCTGGCGCCCCGAGCCGGGCCTGATGTCGGCGGTGACCCGGAGCCAGATCCGCCCGCCCGAGATGCTCGCCGACGCCTGTTCACTACCGGTCCCGGTCGTCGCCCAGCTGCTGTTCATCGTCAGCCCGTTGGTCATCGACACCCGGAACGCACCGTTGTCCCGCCGCACCCCGATCCACGCCGACGAGTCGCGCAGCATCGCCAGGCCGGCCCGGTCACCGTTGGCCATCGTCGAGTAGTCCAACTCGATCGTCGCCGTCGACGAGGGTCCCTGGATCCGATGCGTCGCGGTGTTCCGCGCCGAGTACAGGTCGTTCGTCACGGTCGCGGTCTGCAGGCGAAGCCCGTTGTTGACGGAGAAGCGGGACGTGTCCGGGTTGTGGTTCCACTCCCACCGGTGCCCGAGGGTGGGGCCGGTGAAGGTGTCCGGGCCGATCATCGGGGCCACGGTCCGCGACGTGGTGATGTTCGGCTTCGGGTAGTTGACCCCCCAGCGGCCGTTGACCGTCTGCACGCTCGGCCAGTCCGACGACCAGGACAGTGGCGCGAGGGTGGGCACCCGGCCGCCCGGGTACGCGTCGGTGAACGCCATGTAGTACCAGTCGCCGTTCTGGGTCTGGACGATGCCGCCCTGGTGTGGCACCCCGCCGCCGGAGATCGGACCGGGCAGGTCGAGCAGGACCTGCCGCTGCTCGTAGGGACCCCAGGGGCTGGTCGAGCGCAGCACGTACTGGCCGTTCGCCGGCCTGGTGAGCCAGATGTAGTAGTAGTTGCCCCGCTTGTACATCCGGGCGCCCTCGAGGGTGCCGATGCTGGACGGGGTCTGATACACCGTCTGCGCCCGCACCTGGCTGGTCAGGTCCGGCGAGAGCTGCGCGACGCTGATCGTGCCGTTGCCGTAGGCGACGTAGGGGGTGTCGTTGGTGTCGAACATCAGGCCGGCGTCGTAGTAGCAGGGCAGCCGCGCCTTCTTGGTCCAGGCGCCGTCCACCGCGGCAGCGGTGTACACATAGGAGCGGTTGAACTCGATGCAGCCCAGCCAGTAGTAAGTGCTGTTGCTGGCCCGGTAGTTGAGTGTGGACGCCCAGATGCCCTTGACGTACGCCCGGCCGCCGCTCATGTCGTACGCCCCGGATTCGAAGTCCAGCCGGGGCACTGAGTGGCCGGCGTACTCCCAGTTCACCAGGTCGTACGAGCGCAGGATCGGGGCGCCTGGCGAGTAGTGCATCGTCGAGGCCGAGTAGTAGTAGGCGTCACCGACGCGGATGATGTCGCCGTCGGCGAAGTCCTGCCACACCACCGGGTTGGTGAACTGGCCCGTGTTCGGCGGCGGAGTCGTGGGTGGCGGAGTGGTGGGCGTGCTGCCCCCGACCTGCACGAGCTGCCATTGCTGGTTGTTGCCGCCCCAGTCGGTGTACTGCACGATGTTCGCGCCGTCGGCCGTCGACGCGTTCTGCACCTCGACGGCCTTCCCACTTTGCCGGCCGATCAGCCGTACGTAGCCGCCGGTGGAGTCAGCCAGCCGAAACTGCTGGTTCTGGCCGTTGCCGTCCGCCCACTGCACGATAGCCGCGCCATCCGCGGTGGAGAGGTTGTAGACGTCGAGCACCTTGCCCGAGTGCCGCGACTTGATGCGGTAGTAGCCACCCCCGGAGTCGACGAACTGCCACTGCTGGTTGTTGCCGTCGCCGCGCGTCCACTGGGTGATCCGCGCGCCGTCGTTCGTGGCCAAGTTGTACACGTCCAGCGCCTTGCCGCTGTTGCGGTTCACCAGCACGTACCACGCGTTGGTGTCCACCGTCGCCGCCGACGCCGACGTCGCGGCGACCGTCACGAGCGTGCCACCGACGACCACCGCGGCCGCCATGGCGGCCAACCCCGCTCGCCAACCACGACGCCGTTGCCCGGAAAGCCCTACCGGCATCTGCGCCACTCCTTTCAAACCTTCTCGTCTCGGGCAGGTCACATCGCCACGGAGCCGGGGTGGGCCCGCGCTTCCGAACGGCGACCTCGCATCGACCGGCCCAACTGTTAGCGTTAACAGTCGCTCAGGTTCGCGACGCGAGCAGCAAATATGCAGGTCTTCTTGGCCATGAACGCTGGCCCATACGTGGCACGACATCCCCCGCACATGGACTGTGAACGATAACAGTGACGCTCGTCAAGGTGTGTCGTAGATGTTTCAAGGTTAACCGCGCGGACCCGCAGGTCGCGCGCTAAACCGATGTAGGTATAGCTCCACGCCCGGCCGGCGTGGAGCCGTCTTTCCAGCCCGGCGCCATGTGGCACCGCTCCCGGGTACACGGGCCGACGCCGACGCCACCACACACACGCAGTGAGCAGCCGAGATCCTGAGTTTCCGGCTCAACGGAGGCAAATGGCGACGATAGCCATGGAGCGACGGGAGATAAATTGCTTTAGCTCCATGCTGCACAACGGAAGTGGCTCCACGGCGACAATCATTGCCACCTCTTGTCAACCCTAACCGATTCGATCGATACTGCTAACTGTTGTGGAGTCGGGCGCGGTCAGGGGAAGGGCACTCATGACCGCCACAGCGGAGCCGGCCTGCGCCACCACACAGGCCGCCACGAGGAGGGCGCTACGCAGTCCCGCTGGACCCGATCGCCGTGCCATCGCAGCAGCCCGCCCGCTTCCGCACCGCGACAAGCAGGCGTGGCGGCCAGCTTGGCGCCGACGGTCGGAGCGTCGCTCCGGGTGCGCCCCTCCTCGTTTTCCCGCACCGCGATAAATACCATCGAAAAGCGTTATCGAGGGCAACCATGCTGAGCTGAGCCAAGCACCGAATGCCAACGACTCCCTCGCCGGGCACTTGGGAGCGCTTCCACCGTCGCCCGGCTCGGGCCCGCCAGGTGCGAATCGGGCATTCGTCTCAACGAATGCATTGGCAGCCATCCCATTTCAGGAGAAGTTTTATGAGGAAACCCAGAGTGACCAAGGCGGCGTGGGTGTCCGCCGGCGCCGTCGTGCTGGCATCGGCCGCGGTCGCCGTGGCGCTGCCGGCCGGGGCGGCGGCCGCTGGCTGTTCGGTGAACTATGCCGTGTCGTCGCAGTGGCAGGGCGGCTTCGGCGCCAACATCACCATCACCAACCTCGGCGACCCGATCACGAGCTGGGCGCTCACCTGGTCCTACAGTGCCGGCCAGACCGTCACACAGGCATGGAATGCCACGGTGACCCAGAGCGGCGCCGCGGTCACCGCCAGAAACGTCAGCTACAACGGGGCCATCGCGACCAACGGCACGGCCGCCTTCGGCTTCAACGGCTCGTGGACCGGCAGCAACCCCGCTCCGACCAGCTTCGCGCTGAACGGAGTGGCCTGCACCGGCGACGTCGCACCGACCACCGCCCCGCCCACCACGCCGCCCACCACGCCGCCGACCACGCCACCCACGACGGGTCCGACCACCCCGCCGCCCAGCGGGCCCGCGGACATCACGGTCAACAGCGCCACCAGGTACCAGACGATCGACGGTTTCGGGGCCGCCACCTCGATCTGGGGTAGCGGCGCCTGGTCGACGGCCGAGACGCAGACGCTGGTCGGGCTCGGCGCCAACCAGCTCGGGCTGTCGATCGTGCGTACCGGCATCTCGCCGGCCTCCGGTGAGTGGGCGACTCACGTGAACGCCTTGAAAACGGCGAAGTCATCCGGGTCGGGCGTGAAGATCCTCGCATCGCCGTGGACGGCGCCGGCGGCGTGGAAGACGAACAACAGCCAGATCAACGGCGGCAAGCTGAGGACCGAATACTACGACGACTACGCGAACCATCTGAACAGCTACGTCCAGTACATGCGTGGCCAGGGCGTGACGGTCGATGTCACCTCGGTGCAGAACGAGCCCGACTGGCACCCGGCCTACGACTCGATGGACTGGAGCGGCACTGAGCTTCGAAACTTCGTACGCGACCAGGGTGCGAGGGTGCAGAACACCAGGCTGATGGTCGCCGAGGCGGTAAACCTGAACTACGGCTTCACCGATCCGACGCTCAACGACGCGACCGCTCGCAACAACATCGGCTACATCGGCGGCCACCTGTACGGCACCGAGTCCGCGGGCCGGCTTGGCCCGTACTCACTGGCCGCCCAGCACAACAAGCCGGTGTGGATGACCGAGTGGAACCTGCACGAGGCCGACGGCAGCGGCTCCAACATCTGGGGCAACCCCAGTAACCAGACGGTCTGGAACGAGACGCTCGACGACATCATGCGCACGGTGCACAGGTCGATGGAAGCCAACTGGGCCGCCTACATCTGGTGGTACGGCAAGCGTTACTACTCGTTCATCGGTGACGGCGAGTCGGCCTACGGCACCACGGCGGGGGCTCCGCTGAAGCGCGGGTACGCGTTCTCGCAGTACGCGAAGTACGTCCGCCCCGGCTACCAGCGGGTCGCCCTGAGCAAGAGCTCCAAGGCCTCGCCACTGGAAGTTACCGCCTACCAAGGCGACGGGAAGATCACGCTGGTGATCCTCAACCGGTCGGCCAACGCGGTCAACAACGCCGTCATCCAGGCACCGCAGAACGTCACCCGAGCGGAGCACTACCTCACTTCGCAGAACGCCAACGCGGCCAGCCAGCCGACCACCGTGAACGGAGGACAGGTCACCGTCAACGTCGGCGCACGCAGCATCTCCACAGTCGTGTTCACCCTCTGAAACCCCACACTGGAGGATCTGATGAAGTTCCCTCGCACCCGGTCGCGGGTGGTGGTCGCCTGTACGGCGGGCCTCACCCTGGCCGGGGCCACCGCGGTGCTGACCGCGAACACCGCCCAGGCGGCCGCCGGCTGCCGCGTCGACTACGCCATCTCCAGCTCCTGGCAGGGCGGCTTCGGCGCCAACGTCACCATCACCAACCTCGGCGATGCCGTCAACGGCTGGCGGCTCACCTGGTCGTTCAGCGCCGGGCAGACCATCACCCAGCTCTGGAACGGCTCGGTCAGCCAGTCCGGCGCCCAGGTCACGGTCACCAACGCCAGCTACAACGGCAGCATCCCCACCAACGGCAACACCGCCTTCGGGTTCAACGGCTCCTGGAACGGCTCAAACCCTGTGCCCACCCAATTCGCGCTCAACGGCACCGCGTGTACCGGTAGCACGGAGCCCACGACGGCGCCGCCGACCACCGGGCCCCCCACCACCGCGCCCCCCACCACGGCGCCGCCGACCACCGCGCCGCCCACGACGCCGCCGCCCAGCACGTGCACTCTTCCGTCGAGCTACCGGTGGACGTCAACGGGTTCGCTGGCGAACCCGCGGTCGGGATGGGTGTCCCTCAAGGACTTCACCTACGCCCCCTACAACGGCAGGCACCTGGTCTACGCCACCACACATGACACCGGTACGTCGTGGGGCTCGATGAACTTCGGCCTGTTCTCCAACTGGTCCGAAATGGGCTCGGCCAGTCAGAACAGGATGCCAATCTCCACCGTCGCGCCGTCACTGTTCTACTTCGCCCCGAAGAACATCTGGGTGCTGGCCTACCAGTGGGGTGGCACCGCCTTCTCCTACCGGACCTCCACCGACCCCACCAACGTCAACTCCTGGTCCGCGCAACAGGTGCTCTCCACCGCCAGCATCACCGGATCCGGCACCGGACCAATCGACCAAGCCCTCATCGGCGACAGCACCAACATGTACCTCTTCTTCGCCGGCGACAACGGCAAGATCTACCGAGCCAGCATGCCCATCGGCAACTTCCCCGGCAGCTTCGGCACCCAAGCCACCCAAATCATGAGCGACACCACCAACAACCTCTTCGAAGCAGTCCAGGTCTACAAAGTCCAAGGCCAAAACCAATACCTCATGATCGTCGAAGCCATCGGCTCCCAAGGCCGCTACTTCCGCTCCTTCACCACCACCAACCTCGGCGGAACCTGGACCCCACAAGCCGCCACCGAAAACAACCCCTTCGCCGGCAAAGCCAACAGCGGCGCCACCTGGACCAACGACATCAGCCACGGCGAACTCATCCGCAGCAACGCCGACCAAACCATGACCATCGACCCATGCAACCTCCAACTGCTCTACCAAGGACGCGCCCCCAACTCCGGCGGCGACTACGGCCTACTCCCCTACCGCCCCGGCCTGCTCACCCGCCAACGCTAACCAACACCACCACCACCCAGACCCAGCCGTAACGACCTGCGACAGCGGGCTCGGCACAACGCCGAGCCCGCCCAGGCCGTAGGTCGGCCGGCGTCGCCCACCATGTGTCCGCGACGTCGTGGGGTGCGCCCGCGCCGGGGGCTGACCGCGCGGAAAAATCATGGAGAAATTTCTGTCGGACGTGTCGTTTCTGGTCGCCGCCGTTCGACGTCCCTATGAGAGACCGGCACAGGGCCGGTCGCCGCCGCCACGGAGGCAGCAATGTCCGCGACCAACACCACCGTCCCCGCCATCACTTCGACGACCGGCTCGCTCGTCGGGACCGGCGTAGTCGCCGCTGTCCTGGCCAGCGCCGCCACCACGACCGTCGCAGCCGCCGGCAGTGCGGCCGGGATCAGCCTCGACCTCGCGGGCGCCCCGCTCCCCGTCTCCGGGTTCGCCGTGCTGACCCTCGTCTTCTCCCTGGTCGGAGTGGTCCTGGCGGTAGTCATGTCCCGCAAGGCCCGCCGCGCGCGCAGCACCTTCATCCGCACCACCGCGGCGCTCACCGCGCTGTCCCTCGTGCCGGACGTGATCGTCGACGCCGCTCCCGCGACGAAGGCGCTCCTGATGCTGACGCACGTCGTCGCCGCCGCGATAGTCATCCCCGCCATCGCCCGCCGGCTGAGCTACTGACCGGCCGGGTAAACACCATGACCAAGGTCCTGAGCGCCATGGCGGTCTCCGTCGACGGCTTCATCACCGGCCGAAACCCCGGCCCACTGCCCCACTCTTCGTCGTCAGCCATCGGCCGGCACCGGCCGAGGCGACAGCGGCGCAGACGTTCACCACCTCGATCGAACAGGCGATCGCCGCCGCCCGCACGGCCGCCGGGGAGCTGGACGTCAACCTGATGGGTGGCGGTGTGCTCACCGCCGCCCTGGCCGCGGGACTGGTGGACGAGATCATTGTCCACCAGGTGCCGGTACTGCTCGGTGCCGGTCGACCGCTCTTCCAGGAACTACCCGCCCACCTGCGACTCAGCCTCGTCGAGGCCGTACCGGCACCAGGGGTGACGCACCTGCACTACCGGCTGCGGCGATGACGCCGACCACCTTCGCCACGATTCGCGGGTGCCGGACTTGTCCACATAGACCACCATGGTGCTGCCGATGCCGGTTGAGGACCCATCCACCGGCGGTTTGACCGAAGACGGCAGGAGGAACGCAGGTGGCCGAGCCGGAGTACGACGCGTTCCTGTCCTACAGCCACACCGACCATCGGATCGCGCCGGCTGTGCAACGCGGCCTGCACCAGTTGGCCCGGCGCTGGTACCGGCCGAGGGCACTGCGCGTGTTCCTCGACCGGGAGAGCCTCGCCGCCACCCCCAGCCTGTGGATGGCGATCAACAACGCCCTCGGCCGGTCGCGTTACTTCATCCTGATGGCCTCACCGGATGCCGCGACGTCGCAGTGGGTCGGCCAGGAAGTGGACTACTGGCGCGAGAATCGCGGGTCCGACACGTTTCTGATCGTGCTCACCAAAGGCACGATCGCCTGGCGCGGTGACGACTTCGACTGGGACCGCACCGACGCCCTGCCGCCAGGATTGGCCGCCTGGTTCACCTCCGAGCCGATGTGGGTGGACCTGAGCTGGGTGCACGAGGACGAAGAGCTGTCCTTGCGGCACAGCAGGTTTCGGTCCGCGTTGGCCTCCGTGGCCGCGCCACTGCACGGCATGGCCAAGGACGAAGTGGACAGTGAGGACGTCCGCCAGCACCGTGGGGCGGCGCGAGCGCGCCGCACGGCCGTGAGTCTCTTGGCGGTACTCACGGCGGTGGTACTGGTGCTGGGCGGCGTCGCGGTGTGGCAGCGGGGCGAGGCGGCCAAGCAGCGCGACCGGGCCCTGTCCAGAGACCTGGCTGGACGCAGCGAGCTCGTGGGCGACAGCGATCCGGTATTGGCCAAGCTCCTCAGCGTCGCCGCGTGGCGGGTGAGCCCGACGCCGGAAGCTCACGCGGGAATGCTCCTGGCCGCTGCGAGACCGAGCATCGGCGTGCTGGATACCCCGTCGGACGCGGTCGCCTTCAGCCCGGACGGCAAGACGCTCGCGACCGGCGGAAGCCTCGACAGTGTCCGGCTGTGGGACGTGGCGACGCACCGGGAGGTCGCGACGCTGAGCGGCCACACCGAAGCCGTCCAGTCGCTGGTGTTCAGCCCGGACGGCAAGACCTTGGCCAGCGCGGCCGACGATGCCACGGCCCGGCTGTGGGACGTGGCCACCGGCCGCCAGATCGGTTCGCCTGTCGTGACTCCGCGAGACAGCTTCTTGGGCAAGTTCGGGTTCGACCCGTCCATTTCGTTTCGTCCCGACGGGAAGGTACTCGCGACCGGCGGTGAGGACGGGGTGATCAGGCTGTGGGATGTGGCGTCCCGCCGGCAGGTCGGGGCGCTGGCCGGCCACAAGGCCGCGCCGATCGGGTTGCTCGGCCCTTCGGTGGCGTTCAGCCCGAACGGGGCGGTGCTGGCGAGCGCGTCGATCGACGGCACGCTGCGGTACTGGGACGCGGCCGCCCAGCGCCAATCCACCGTCCTCGAAGGACTGCCCACCCAGCCTATTGGGTTCGAGGGTCCCGCGGTGGTGTTCAGCCCGGACGGGACGGTCGTGGCCACCGCGGCGACGGACGGTACGGTCCGGGTGTGGGACGCGGTCGACCGGCGATGGTCCGGCTCACTGGTGGCGGGCCGCACCCAGCCCAACGACGACCAGGCCACACCTACGGCGGCGTTCGCACCGGTGGGCACGGTCCTGGCCACCGGCGCCCATGACGGCACGATCCGGCTGTGGGATGTCGACCGGCGCCAGCAGATCGGCGGCCCACTCACCGGGCACACCCGAGCCGTCGTGGGCGTGGCGTTCAGCCCCGACAAGCGGACGTTGGCCAGCGCGAGTCTGGACGGCACCGTGCGACTGTGGGACATCGGCGCGTACCTGGAGACCGTCGCCCCGCTCACCGGCGATACCGGTCCGCTGCGGTCGGTGGCCTTCAGCCCGGACGGGCGGACCGTCGCCACGGGCGGCTACGGCGACTGGGCCGCGGACGAACCCGACGGCATGGGGCAGTGCCTGGGCGGTGGGTGGAACACCTGCACCTCCGGCAATGTCAACGCCGCCAACACCAAGCCCACCGTGTCGTGGTGGGATGCGGCGAAGGGCATGCTGGTGGACGGCCGCCAGGCGAGCCGGCCGGGCGTCATCAGCTCGGTGGCGTTCAGCCCGGACGGGACGATGACGGCGGCGGGCGGCCACGACACCGCGACCGATGCCCAGAAGAACGGTCGCGTGTCGCTGTTTCAGGGCGGGCGGCTGGTTGGCGACCTGGTGACGAACACGGCTTCGGTCGCGGCGGTGGCGTTCAGCCCGGACGGACGGACGTTGGCGGTGGCGGGTTCGCACGTGCAGTTGTGGGACGTGGACCGTCGGGAGCGGATCGCCGAGCTCGGCTCGGAGGGCACGTTCGCGGTGGCCTTCAGCCCGGACGGCACCAAGCTCGCGGTGGGCGAAGACAAGGAAACCACCGTCCTGTGGGACGTGACGTCGCGGAAGCGGCTCGGTGAGCTCACCGAGCGGAGCGGCGGCGTGATCGGCACGGTCGCGTTCAGCCCGGACGGGAAGATCCTTGCCACCGCCGGCGAAGAGGGCGCGATCCGGCTGTGGGACGTCGACTCGCGCGAGCAGACCGGGCAGCCACTGGTCGGCCACACCGGCCCGATCTACTCGTTGGCGTTCAGCCCCGACGGGCAGATCATCGCCACGGGCAGCGGCGATACCTCGGTGCGGCTGTGGGATGTGGCGGCTCGCCGGCAGGTCAGCCTGCCGCCGATGGGTCACCACCTGCCGGTGCGGGCCGTCGCCTTCAGCCCGGACGGGCGCACGGTCGCCAGCGCGGGCCTGGACGATGCGCTGCGGCTGTGGGACGTGAGTTACACCCTCAATGTGGCGTCCACCTTGTGCGAGACCGCGAAACGCTCGCTGACCCCGGACGAGTGGAGACGTTACGTGCCGGACGTGCCGTACCGGCGGATCTGCCCCGCGTAGCGGGAGGGTCAGCGACCACGCCGCTGTGCTCAAGTGCCGTCGGTCGGCGGCGAGGTTGGCGGCGGGTCGGCTGAGGGTGCGGAGGGCCGTCCCGCGTCCGGTGGCGGACTCGACACGTACGTCGTGCGCCCGTACCGCACGGCGACCCGGCGCCGGCGGTCCTGCCAGTACCAGAGGGTGACGAGCAGGACCGCGCCGCCGGCGAGCATGACGATGACGCCGGTGGCCTGCAGGTCGATCCACCATGGAGCGACCTCGACCGCGAACGTCAGCACGGCGCCGAGCGCGATCAGGAAGATGCCACCGCTGATGCCCACGAAATGTGCCGGCGTCAGCCGCCAGCGGTGGTGGACGGGATGGGCGCGGGCGATCCGCCGCCGACGGTGCCGGGGCGGGCTGCCTCGGGCGGGGCCGGCCGAAGCGTGGGCGGCACGGGCAGTGCGCTGCCCTTGACGAACTCGTCCCAGCTGACGTTCCAGGCTGTCCAGCCGTTACCGGGGGCCAGTTTCACCCCGGTGCCCTTGACCGTGACCAGATCGCCGACCTGGGTGACGCCCATCAGCCAGTCGGCGGCGGCTGAGGAGATGTTGGTGCAGCCGTGCGAGACGTTGACGTGGCCCTGGTCCCCTTCGGACCATGGCGCCGCATGGATGAACTCGCCGCCCCAGGTGAGCCGCTGGGCGTCCGCGACGTCGACCACGTAGCCGCCGTCCGGCTCGCCGCGGGTGTCGAACGTCGTGTAGTCGTGCTTCTCCATGATCACCATCTTGCCGCTGGAGGTCGGTGTTCTCGGCCTGCCGAGGCTGACCGGGATCTTGCGGATCAGCTTGCCGTCACGCAGGACCGACATCTGCTTGGTGGCGTTGTCGATTTCCAGGGCCACCTGGCGGCCGACCTTCGAGGTGGCGGTGCGGTCGACGTCCCCGACGTGGCCCTTCCCGATCGGCAGGCCCTGGAGGGCGGATCGGACGCTGATCGTCGTGCCGGGACGCCAGAAATCGGGTGCCCGGTAGAAGGCCTCGCTGCCGTCGGCCAGCCAGGACCAGGTCCCGGGCTGGGCGGGGCTCGTCTTCACGAACAACCTGCGCTGCACATCCGCCCTGGCATCCTTGGCGATGGGTGGGTCGAATTGGACGGTTACCGGCATGGCGGTGCCGTACGTCCGGTCGCTAGCGAAATACAAGGTGCTGGTGATGGCCGGCTTCGTCGATTTCGGCGACGTGGTGAAAGTCGTTTTCTGGGTGATGCTTTTCCCGGAGTCGCCGGTGGCGGTCACCTCGGCGGTGTAGGTCCGGCGGGGTCGTAACGCGGTGGTCGGCACCCAGGCCGACGCGTCCTCACGAGGTTCCGCCTCGACCTGGGCGCCCTTGTCGTCGGTGATCCGCACGGCGGTGATCCGCCCGCCCTTGACGGTGGTGCCCACCTCGGCGCTGATCGGCACGTCGCGTGCCTGGTCGGCGGGGGTCACGACCAGCTCCGGCGGCACCGCCGACTCCCCGGTCGGCCGGCTGTCCGGCCGGCTGTGGCCGGTACACCCCACGAGGACCAATGGTGTGGCCGCGATGGCCAAGGACAACAGGTTTGATCGCCGCCTCAACTCCATGCTGTTTCCCCCCGTTATGGCTTCCCTCCACCACATTTTCCTCACCGCCATGAGACATCCGCGCAGTTTCCAATAATGATCTGGACCGCGATTATGGGTGGTATTTCCGGCGCCGCGTGCGGCGGCGGGAATGGGCCCATGCTGAGCCGCGTGTGCCCGGCGCGGTCTGTCCGCACCTATCCGTTCACGGCCGCGCCCACCATCCCATTCGGCGCGGGGATGGCGAAATCGGGTGGTGTGCGGTGTGTTCGGGCTGCTATCAAGGCCCGGTGAGTGCCGTTGAGCCGTAGCCTGCGTACCGATCCGTATCCGATACGCGCCACCCGCCGGGCCGGCGGACCCGTGCCTGTCCGGGTCCGCTCGCCGCGGCCTGGGTTCGTGCATCCGGCGGGCCCCGCCGATGTCATCCGGGTCCTCACCTTCTTCGGGTCGGTGGCGACGTACGGCCTGCGCGGTATCGAGCTGCGGCAGCACCCGGCGTCCGGCGCCGCGCCGGCCGTCGCGGCGTTGCGGGTGCCCGGGATCGTGCTGCTGTTCGAGCAGCCCGCGCCGCCGTGGGTGCTGTCCGGGCGGCTCACCGACGTCACCGCGGCCCGCCTGGAGCGCGCGGGCGCCCGGGTCGCGGTCGGCCCGGCCGGCACCCTGGTCGACTGGCCCGGCGACACGCTGCGCGACTTCATGCTCTTCGACGGCCTCATGCACGAAATCGGCCACCACACGATCCAGCACGCCGCACGCAAGCCCCGCACCCGCGCGATGCGCACCGCCGATCACGAGCGCCGCGCGGACGCGTACGCGATGCGGGCTCGGCATGCCTGGACGGCACGGTGGTGAGCCCGCGTGCCCGCCTGATCGGTGACGGTGTCGAGAACCCCGCCAACGCGCGGGCGCTCGCCGAGGCCGCACGGATGTTCGCGGTGCCGTGCGGCTTCCGCGACAGCCGCGGTCTGGCCGGGCACCTTCCAGGCTTGTCCACCGTGGACACCGCCGCGCTGCTCGACGGTGCGGGCCCACTCATCGCCGTCGACAACGCGCCAGGGGCGGAGTCCGTGTACCGCGCCGGGCGCCTCCATAGTGGAGCGTCCATCGTGGTCGGCAACGAGCGTCGCGGCATCCGGCCGGACATCCTGCGCGCCGCGACCAAGACGGTGCAGATCCCGATGCCGGGCCGCGGCGTGAACACCCTCAACGTCGCCACCGCCGCGGCCGTGGCCATGTACTACCTGCTCGACGCGCACGGCCGTCGCCAGGCACGCGCCCCGCGACCGGAGTCGCACCGCCCGACCGTGTTGCTCGCCGCGCCGCGCGACCACGTCGAGGCCGGCAGCTCGCTGCGATCGGCGGCGGCGTTCGGCTGGCAGGCCGTCACGGTCGACGACCGCGAGAAGGTGTGGTTCGGCACGCCGCGCCCGGTCCGCAACGAGGCCCGCGCCGCCGCGCGCAGCCACCGCAACCCGTTGCGCGTAGTGCCGGCCGGCGACGCCTGGGCCTCCCCGTCCGGCTGCCGGGTCGTCGTCTGCGGACCGGACGCCGACGGTCCGCCCCTGCACCGCACGGAGCTGACCGGCCCGGGCACCCTGCTCGTCATCCCGGACGGCGACGGCTGGGACGCCCAGCCCGGCGCCGAGTTCGCACGCATCGAGGTGCCCGGCGCCGCCGGCCGCTACCGCCTGCTCACCGGCATCGTGCTCGCCGAGACGGCCCGCCAGCTCGGCACCCGGACCGTCCAAGGGCCCCGCCTACCTCGACGCGGCCTGTCGTACGGCAGTGGCCTGGAGCTGACCGCCCCGCCGGAAACTGACCTCGTCCAACCGTGGGAGCTCACCAACTACTGAGCCACGGTCCTGCCCGTTACCCGAGCGCCAGGTACGGATCGTTGCAGACGGACCGAAAGTTCCTCAGCGTGACGAGCCGTCCGGCGCCGGTTAAGCCGGCGGCCGGCGGGTACGCGATGGTCATGAGGATTGGAATCATCGGTGCCGGACGTGTCGGCGGCACGCTGGCCCAGCAGCTCACCAGGGCCGGCAATGAGGTGGCGATCGCCAACTCCCGAGGGCCGGACACGCTGCGGCAGGTGGAGAGCCGGCTCGGCGAGCACGGCCGTGCGGTCACCGCCGCGCAGGCGGCCGCCTTCGGCGACGTCGTCGTGGTGTCGATCCCGTTCGGCCGCTACACCGAACTGCCCGTGGCCGGCGCCGCCGGCAAGACAGTCGTCGATGCCAGCAACTACGACCCGGAGCGCGATGGGCACATCGCCGAGCTCGACGACGACAGCACCACCTCCAGCGAGCTGCTGCAGCAACACCTGGCCCAGGCCCACGTGGTCAAGGCGTTCAACGCGATGCGCTGGGATCACCTGCGCGACTACGGCCACACCGGCGGTGCGCTCACCCGATACGGCATCCCGATCTCGGGGGACGACCCGAAGGCCAAACGCGACGTGGAGGACCTGGTCGAGCAGCTCGGTTTCGAACCTGTCGACGCTGGCGACCTGGCGCACGGAGGCCGCAAACACCAGCCCGGGACGCCGCTCTTCACCGCCGACCTGGACGCCAGCGACCTCCACGCCCGCCTCGACGCCGAACCGCCCATACCGGCCCGGGGCTGATAGCGGACCACTGGAGTCATCCATCGGAGGTGAGAGCACACCATGCAGCACGACGAGTTCATCGGACAGGTACAGGCCCGAGCACGCTTGTCCAGCCGCGGCGACGCCGAACGCGCCGCCCGGTCGGTGCTGGAAACCTTGGGCGAACGCGTTCCGGAAGGGCTCGCGGACAACCTCGCGGCCCAGCTGCCCCATGAGATAGGCGAGCATCTGCGCCGTACCGAGGTCTACGGCGGCTACGGCACCGGCGAACGGTTCGACCGCGGGGAGTTCGTCGCCCGCGTCTCGTCGCGGTCCGGGTTCGACGAGCCCATGGCCGTCTTCGCGGCCCGGGCGGTGTGCGAGGTCCTGGAGGAGGCCACCCAGGGCGGCATCATGGGGAAGGTAAGTGACGCGCTGCCCGCCGACGTGCAGGCCATAGTCACGGCCGGCAGCACCGGCCAGCTGCGCGACTGATGCCGCGGCCCTGGCCCGGGTAGGCCGAGCCCTCCTCAGCTGGCACGGGTGCCGCCGATGGTCGTGGTCACCAGTTGCCGGAGCTCGGTCAGGCGCAGAAGCCGTCCGGCGACGAGGTAGCCGGTCGCACCGGCCACGCCAGCCGCCGCGACGGTCGTCATCGACCCGATCCAGCCCGACGTGACGACCGGTGTCAGCGTCCGGACGGCGAGCGTCGCGCCGGCCGCGCCGACGGTCGCCGCGACGAGAATTCGCAGGTACGTACGGACCAGCCGGTGACCGTCGATTCGGCCGAGGCGCCGGCGGAGCACCAGTGCTGTGGCGACCAGACCGGCGGTGTAGGCGGCGGCATAGGCGACGGGAACACCGATCACGATGTCGGCGGGCGGGAGCAGCCATGCGGCACCCACACAGCCCACTACTCCGGACGCGCTGACTCCAGCGGTGATCAACGCCGGAGTCTTCGTGTCCTGCAGCGCGTAGAACCCTCGTTGCAGGATCGTATATCCGGCGAACGGCACCAGCGCGAACCCGAACGTCGCCACGACTACGCCCAAGAGGCGCACCGTCGACGCCGCGCTGTGCCCATGATCGAATAGCAGCGTGGCTATCTGCGGGCCACAGACCACCATGCCCACCGCGATCGGTGCGATGGCCACGGCGGCGACCCGTACGGCCAGCGACAGGTCGCGGATGACCCGCTCGTGGTCGAGACGGGCGGCGCTGCGGCTCAACCGCGGCAGCATCGCGGTCATCACCGACAAGGCGATGACCGCGAACGGCACCTGAAACACCGCATACGCGTTCTGATACGCGGTGATACCGCCCGGGCCGCTCAACGACGCGGACCGGGTGGCCGCCACGAGCAGCACCTGGGCGGCGACGACGGACAGCAGCACCCACCCGCCGAGACGACCGATCCGGCGAATGGCGATACCACGCGGATCCAGGCGAAGCCGCACCCGGAACCCGCTCCGAGCCAGGGCCCACACCACGAGCGCCATCTGGGCGAAGACGCCCGCGCTGGTGCCGATGGCAAGCAGCATCATCTGCCCTCGTGTCAGGGCCGCCATGCCGGTGGCACCGCCGACGACGAGGTAGATCACCCCGACCACGATCACCACCAGGCTGTTGCACAGCGGTGCCCACATCGGCGCGGCGAAGCGCCCCCGAATGTTGAGCACCGCGCCGGCCGTGGCGCTGACCCCGTAGAACAGAATCTGCGGCAGGAAGTAGCGGCTGAACACGACCGCCAGCTCCCTCTGCTCGGCCGTGAAGCCAGGCGTGTACAGCTCGATCAGCCAAGGTGCCACGATCAGCGCGACGAGGGTGACGGCGCTCAGCCCGTAGACCATCAGCGACAGCAGCCGCTGCGCGTACAACACCCCGTCATCGGGCTCGGTCAGCGCGGCCCGCGCCAGCAGGGGTACCACCACGCTGGCCATAGCCCCGCCGACCACGAGCTCGTAGACGGCGTTGGGCAGCGTGTTGGCCACGTTGTAGCTGTCGAGCAACCGGGTCCCCAAGCCGAGCGCGGCGGTCAACACCACGATCCGGAGGAACCCTGCCGCTCGTGACGCCAGCGTCGCGATGGCCATACCTCTACCGGCGCGCCCCAACGAAGGTGCGTCTGCCACGCCGACCTTCATACCGCACCGACGCTCGCCGCACCGGCGAGCGTCAGCCGTCAGCAGGACCTGAGGTTGACGTTGGGCGCCCCGATCAGGTCCGTGGACAGCGCGAATCCGACCCGCTGACCGCTCTGCTTGAAGACGCCGATCCAGGTGTTGCCGAAAGCGTCCGACCGCAGGCAGTACTGGCGCAGGGTGTCCCCGGACGAAAGGCGGCCGATCACGATGCAGCTCGAGATGGCGCAGTCGATGCGTTCATCGCTGGCTTCTACGACCAGCGAGGGCTGAAGGCAGCAGGAGATGGCAACCCGGTTGCCAGCTTCGGGCCATCTTGGCAAAGGATTCTGTTCACCCCTCGTTCATTTGCGCCGGCCTGGTCAGCCACCTCGGTGCTCCATCGTGGTTTGCCATGACCGAGTCACCCTCTCCCCAGGGACACCGGACGGCCTGGATCGCGATGGTGCTCTGTGCCGCGATCGCCGCTCTGGCAACGGTTTGCGGCGCCACAGTGACGGCCGTCGCCTCGATCCTGACAGCGATCTTGACATGACCTCTTCGAACAGGTGTACGATCTGCCGTCATGAAGATGCCCAGGATGGTCGAGGGTGCGACCCTGCACAGACCGGGGGCCGACCCCGATGACTACGCCAACCCTGGGATTGTCGTCTCTGTCCGGCTGGACTACTGGGAGGGCCGCCCCGAGCCGTACGAGCTGTCGGTCACGGAGACCGCGGGCGAGCGCCGGAGGATGTCCCAGCGCTACAGGACGCCCGAGGAGGCCAGTGGCGCGCTAGGTGCCGTTTACGCGGCCGAGAAGAGCAACGGGACGTGGCGGGTGATACGGCCCGCACGGACACCGCCGCCAGGCTGGGAGTCACCCCGGGAGACCTACCACCCCAAGACCGGACAGTAGACAGGAAAAGGCCGCTCGGGGCGTCAGCAGATACGCAGGAACCGGTCGAGAACCCGCACGCCGAATTCGAGGCCATCCACGGTTACCCGCTCGTCGACGCCGTGGAACAGGGCGGTGAAGTCGAGGTCGGCGGGCAGCCGCATGGGCATAAACCCGAAGTGCCGGACACCCAGCCGGCTGAAGGACTTGGCGTCCGTGCCCGCGGACAGCATGTAGGGCAACACTCGCGCGCCTGGATCCTCCGCGGCGATCGCCGTCGCCATCGCGTCGACCAACCGGCCGTCGAACGTCGTCGCGACCGGCGGCAGGCTGTCCCACTCGCGCTCGACCGCGGGGCCGAGGATCGAGGCGAGCTCCGCCTCGAAGGCCGCCTCCCGCCCCGGCAGCATCCGTCCGTCCACAGTGGCCCGAGCGGTCAAGGGGACGACGTTGGCCTTGTAGCCGGCCTCGAACATCGTCACGTTGGCGGTATCGCGAAGAGCGGCGCCGATCAGGCGGGACAGGCTGCCGAGCCGGGCCACCGCCGCCTCCGGGTCGTCCGGGTCGAAAGGTATCCCCGTGAGCTCCGCGACCCCGGCCAGGAAATCACGCACCGGATCGGTGAGCACCAGCGGAAACCGGTGCTCCTGCAGCCGGGCCACCGCCGCGGCGAGCGTGGCGATGGCGTTGTCGTCGTGCGCCAGCGAGCCGTGGCCGGCGGTGCCCGTCACCTTCAGCCGCAGCCACATCGCGCCCTTCTCCGCGGTCTGCACCAGATACGCCCGGGCCCGGTCGGCGAGCGTGACCGAGAACCCGCCCACCTCACCGATCGCCTCAGTAGCTCCCTCGAACAGCTCCGGCCGGTTGTCGACCAACCACCGGGCGCCGGCGAAGCCGCCGGCCTCCTCGTCCGCCACGAACGCGAAAATCAGATCGCGCGGCGGCACCACACCCTCTCGCTTGAAGCGCCGCGCGGTCGCCAAGGCCATCGCGACCGCGCCCTTCATGTCCAGGGCGCCGCGTCCCCAGACAAACCCGTCACGCACCTCACCGGAGAACGGATGGACCGTCCACTCCGCGGCATCCGCCGGCACCACATCGAGATGACCGTGGACGAGCAGCCCGCCCCGGCTCGAGTCGGCACCCTCCAGCCGCACCACTACGTTTCCCTTGCCGCGCGCCCCGGACTCCACATAGGTCGGCGTGTATCCAACCTCGGCGAGCTTGGCCGCCACGTACTCCGCCGCCATCCACTCCCGGCCGACGGCGACGGTGTCGGCCGTGTTCGTCGTATCGAGCGCGATCAGCTCGCTGGCCAGCTCGACGACCTCCCCCACCCCGTCAGCAGCCACGGCCCAAACCATACCCACCAGCTCAGGACGTGGGGGCCGAAGGCTGTGCCCAGGTGGGCAACCACACCTCCTCGCCGGGTGTCTCCACGCGCCTGGAGCTGAGGTGCTCGCGAAGTGCGCGGAGCCCGGGATGCGGGTTGTCGTCGCGCCAGATCAGTGAAATCGGATAGATCGGTGCCGGGTCGCGCACCGGTACACGCCGCAGGTCGTAGCTGTCCGGCCACATGTATCGCGAGCGTTCGCCGACAAACGTCGCCAGCTTCGCGGAGTCGGCGATCTCGGCCAGCAGCGCCTCGTAGCCGAAGACCGGCCCGACCACGTCGATGGTGAGGCCGAACGCGGCGGAGAGCTCGTCGTAGTAGCTGGCCCATTCGGTGCCGGTGGCCATGCCGGGCATCCAGATGCGGTGCTCGGCGAGTTGTGCGGGCGTGACGGCGCGGGCGTTGGCGAGCGCGTGGCGTGGCCCGACGAGGACCTCGTGGTGTTCGTCGATCACGCGGGCGGTCCTGATCGCGCCCGGCAGTTGGCGCGCGGGGACGGTGACCGCGTGGAAGGTGGCGTCGATCGTCCCCGCCTCGACGGCGCCGGTCGCGGCATGCACGTCGGCATCGAGGAGGGTCACGACATCCAGCTCGATCCGCGGATGCGCGCGGTGGAAGTCCTGCAGCAGCACCGCCGGCGCGATCCGTCGACTGTGGACGTCGACGCGCA
>Ga0214467_1000115_pt1 | contig 22729 bp, 20 predicted proteins | sample RVTome_8_FD_187339 | JGI IMG/M metagenome (GOLD analysis project Ga0214467, IMG submission 187339) | Soil microbial communities from uranium-contaminated site in the Upper Colorado River Basin, Wyoming, United States - RVT160D0 HiSeq ...
GCCAGTTGAGAGTCACACACCATGAGCCGTGGACAGCCGCAAATGAGAGCAACCCACCGGCCACCTCGACCCAGCCTGGCCGGGCTCAGGTCGTAGATCAAATTAAACAAGTAGCCCTCATAGGGGCGGGTGCGTACCACGATCTACTGGCGTGGCCGGCACCATCTTGGTCGGCCGCGATGCCGGGTTGACACAGAGCGACTCCCGCAGGCTCACCCTCCGCGATCGGGAGCGCCCGCAGTGTCCCGTCCTGGTGTGGGTGAGGGCTGGCCGCAGCTGCTTCGGCGGGCCAGCGCGAAGCAGTTTGTCGGTGGGTGGGCCGGCCCTCGGTGTTGGTGCTGCCCTAGGTGCTGGTGGGCCGCGGCAGGTGGTTAGTGGCTGGCCATTGGTGATTGGTGGGATGCCGTAGCACATTGGGCGTTGATCAGGCGGTTTTCCACAGGCGGCTCGATCGTCCACAGGCGAGGATGATGGCGCTGCGGCGCCCCTGACGTCGGGCCTAGCGTCGCGGCCGTGCCTAGGGGATCGAGCGAAGACCAAGCCGTCGTGCGGCAGCGGCTCATGCGCGTGACGGACGGCCCTCCGGCGGCCGCGACGGTCCCGGCGAGCGGCCGAGCGCGGGTGTCCTCCACAGCCTTGCCCAGGCGAGGGGGCCGTCCGGACGGTGCCGACTCGACGCCGGGTGGCGCCGCGGACGGATCCGTAGGCGTTCATCGAGGCCTGGCGACGGCACGCCCGCGCCCACCCGACGTGCCCGGCCGGCCCGCTGCCGCCGGCGACCATCCGGCGAGCGCCGGACACAGTGGACACGCAGCGCCCGACGGCTTGGGTGACGGTGCTGGGTGGCCGAGTCGCGTGGGTGGCGGGCTGGATGACGCCGATCCGCGGCCCAACCGGGCGGGTGGCGGGTCGGGTGACGGCATCGAGCGACCTAGCCGCGTGGGTGGCGGCGTTGGGCGGCCAAGCCGGGCTGGCGGCCGGTTGGGTGACGGCTCTGCGCGGCCTAGCCGGGCTGGCGGCCGGTTGGATGACGGTGGGCGACCAAGCCGGGCTGGCGGTGGGTCGGGTGACGGCGATGGGCGGCCCAGCCGCGCGGGTGGCGGGTCGGCGTTCGACCCGGGTCGGCGTGGGGTCCGGGCGCTCGCGGCTGTGGCGGCGGTCGTCGTGCTCCTCGCGGCTGCGATCGCCTGGTATTCGCGACCGCGCGCCGAGCCCGTCGCGGCCGAGCCGGTGCCGGTCGCCACCGGCGCCGTCCCGCCAGAGCAGGCGACGCAGTCCGCCGGCGGCGGCGAGGTCGTGGTGGCCGTGGCAGGCAAGGTCCGCAAGCCCGGCCTCGTGCGGCTCCCCGAGGGCGCCCGCGTGGCCGACGCCCTCACCGCGGCCGGCGGCGTGCTGCCCGGCGCCGACATCGCCCTGCTCAACCTCGCCCGCAAGGTGACCGACGGCGAGCTGATCCTCGTCGGCGTGACCGCCCCACCCGGCTCCGCTGGTGATGCGCCGTCCGGCGGCTCAGATGGTGGTGCGGCGGCGGGCGGAAAGGTCAACCTCAACACCGCCACGCTCGCCCAGCTCGACTCGCTGCCCGGCGTCGGTCCCGTGCTGGCACAGCGCATCCTCGACCACCGCGAGAAGAACGGCCCGTTTCGCACGGTGAGTGACCTGCGGCAGGTGGACGGCATCGGCGACACGCGTTACGAGCAGCTCAAAGACCTGGTGACGGTATGAGCGCGCCGGAGCCCTCCAGCTCGGACTCTGCTCGGCTGCCGGACCTGAGGCTGGCCGGCCTGGCGGTGGCGACGTGGCTGTCCGAGCTCTCCGCCCTCTACACCCCGGTGCGTGGCGCCGTCGTGGTCGCCGCTGTGGCCGCCATCCTCGCGGTGGCCGTGGCGGTGGTCATGCGGCGGCGGGTCTTGCCGCACGGCTGGGTGGCCGTCGGCGTGCTGCTCGGCGCGGTGTGCGGCAGCGTGGCGACCGCCGCCCGGGTGGCCACCCGCGACGCGGAGCCGGTCGCCGCCCTAGTCCGCGAGCACGCTCGCGTCGACGCCGAGCTGATCGTGCGCGACGATCCACGGCCGGTCCGCTCGCTCGCCGGCCGCCCGCAGACCTACCTGGTCGCCGCCCACCTCCGCGGCTTGCGGCCTGCGGACGGAGTGTCCGCGGCTGGTCTTCGCGGGCCGGTGACGGCCGATCTCCGCGATGTGCGCCCCGTCGACGGGGTGATCGCGGTGCGGGCGCGGGTCGTCGTCCTGGCTAGCGATCCACAGTGGCGCGACCTCCTGCCGGGCCAGCGGCTGACGGCGACCGGGCGGCTGCTCCCGGCGGGTCGGGGCGACCTCAGCGCGGCGATGTTCTCGGCTACCGGCCCGCCGATACGGCTGGGCGAGCCGTCCTGGGCACAGCGGGCGGCCGGGGTGCTCCGTGCCGGTCTCCAGCGCGCCTGCGAGCCGCTGCCCGACGATCCGGGCGGCCTGCTCCCCGGCCTCGTGGTCGGCGACACCAGCCGGCTGGAGCCGGCCGTAGACGACGACTTCCGGGCCACCGGCATGACTCATTTGGTGGCGGTTAGCGGCGCCAACGTGGCGATCGTCATCGGCGCCGTGCTGATGCTGGCGCGATGGGCACGCGCTAGTCCGTGGGTCTCGGCGGCGCTGTGTGCGGTCGCGCTCGCCGGCTTCGTGATCCTGGCCCGCCCGTCGCCCAGCGTCGTGCGCGCGGGCGCGATGGGCGCCATCGGGCTGATCGCCCTCGCCAGCGGCCGTCCGCGCGCGGCGGTGCCGGCTCTGGCGGCGGCGGTGACGGTGCTCGTGGTGTGGGATCCCGAGCTGGCCGGCGACGCCGGTTTCGCGCTCTCCGTCCTCGCCACCAGCGGCCTTCTGCTGCTCGCGCCACGCTGGCGGGACGGGCTGCGGCGGGCAGGCGTGCCGGCCGGGGCGGCGGAGGCGCTCGCCGTGCCGGCCGCCGCTCAGTTCGCCTGCGGGCCGGTCGTGGCCGGGCTCTCCGGCACGGTGAGCCTGGTGGCGGTGCCAGCAAACCTGCTGGTCGTCCCCGCGATCGCGCCAGCGACGCTCCTCGGCGTAGGCGCGGCGGTGATCTCGCCGGTCTGGCCGGCGGGTGCGGAGTTCGTCGCGTGGCTCGGCGGGTGGCCGGCGTGGTGGCTGGTGATCGTCGCGCGCTACGGAGCGCGAGTGCCCGCCGGCAACCTCCCATGGCCCGACGGCTTGTCCGGCGCGCTTCTGCTCGGCGGCCTATCGGTGGCTTTCCTGATCGCGGCACGGCGCCGCCTCGTGCGCCGGCTCGCGGCGGTGGTGGTCGTGGCGGTCGTTGTCGGCGCGCTGCCCGTGCGGCTCGTGGCGTCCGGCTGGCCACCCAGCGGCTGGTTGGTGGCGGTCTGTTCGGTGGGACAGGGCGATGCGGTCCTGGTGCCGGTCGGCCCGGGCCAGGCGGTGGTGATCGACGCGGGCCCGGAGCCGGCGTCGGCCGACCGATGCCTCCGGCGCCACGGCGTGCGGGCGGTGCCCCTGCTGGCCGTGACCCATTTCCACGCCGATCACGTCGGCGGGCTCGACGGTGTCCTGCGTGGACGGTCGGTCGGCGCGGTGGTGACCACGGCCTGGCCCGAGCCGGCATACGGGCGCGACCTCGTAGCGCGGGCCGCCGCGGACCGGCGGGTGCCGGTTGAGGCGGTGACCGTGGGCTGGTCGCGCGTGGTGGGGCCGGCGCGGATCGAAGTGGTCGGGCCACCCCACGAGATGCGCGGCACGCGCTCCGATCCCAATAACAACTCCCTGGTCGTGCGCGTCTCGGCCGGCGGGCTGAGCATCCTGCTGGCCGGTGACGCGGAGAGCGAGGAGCAGCGCGCGCTCCTCGACCAGGTGGGCGCGGCCGGCGTACGCGCGGACGTCCTGAAGGTTGCCCATCACGGCTCCGCCTATCAAGATCCCGAGTTCCTCGACGCGGTGGATCCCGCTCTCGCGCTGATCTCGGTGGGGGTGGACAACGGATACGGCCACCCAAGCTCAGCGGTGCTCGGCCGCCTCGCGCGCGGTGGAGCGCGGGTGCTGCGCACCGATGTGGACGGTGACCTCGCGGCGGTGCGCACCGCGACCGGGCAACTCGCCGTCGCCGCCAGGGGACGCGATCCACCGTTGTGATTTGTCCGCTTTGGCGTTTAGCGATGCGTCGACAACCCGATCGAGTGAGCGAACGTGATACGCCAACGATCAGCCGTGCAAGTATGGGCTGCGTGACTGCAGGAGCCACCGACTCGATCGTGCTCGTCTCTGGAGACGAGGAGCTACTGGTCACTAGAGCCGTGACCCACGCCATCGAGACCGCACGGGCCGCCGATCCCGGGGCAGACGTGCGGGAGTACGAGGGTGGCGCGCTCAGTCCCGGCGAGATCGCGGAGATGATCAGTCCCTCGCTCTTCGGCGGTCGCCGGGTGCTCGTGATCCGCAACGGCCAGGACGCCAAGAAGGACCTGACGGCGGCCCTGCTGGCGTACGCGAAGCAGCCCGACCCCGACGTCACGCTGGTGGTCACGCACCCCGGCGCGGCGAAGGGCAAGGCGCTCGCCGACGGCTTGAAGTCGGCCGGTGCCACGGTGGTCCCGGCGATGAAGCTCAAGGGCAACCGCGAGCGGGTGGCGTTCGTGCGCGACGAGTTTCGGCGGCTCGGCGGCAGGTGCGCTGACGACGCGGCCGAGGCGCTGCTCGCCGCGGTCGGCAACGACATGCGCGAGCTGGCCGCCGCCTGTTCGCAGCTCGTCGCCGACACCGACGGGCGGATCGGTGCCGACACCGTGGCCCGCTACTACCGGGGGCGGGCCGAGGTCAGTGGCTTCACCGTCGCCGACGCGGCGATGATCGGCGACGTGCCGGGCGCGTTGGAGGCGCTGCGGTGGGCGCTGCACGTGGGTGTCGACCCGGTGCCGATCGCCGACGCCATCGCCGACGGTGTGCGTACGGTGGCGCGGGTCGCTTCGGCCGGGCGGGGCAACGCGTACCAGCTCGCGAGCACCCTCGGCATGCCGGCGTGGAAGATCGAACGAGCGCAGCGCCAGGGTCGCGGCTGGAGCCCGGAGGGCCTCGTCGACGCGATGCGGGCGGCCGCCGAGTGCAACGCCGAGGTCAAGGGCGGCTCAGACGATCGCGGGTACGCCCTCGAGCGCGCCATCTTCGCCGTGGTGGCCGCGCGGCAGGGTACGTCCGGCGGCGGGGCGATGAAACCAGGCGCGGCGGCCGGTGCCGCAGCGGGTGCGCGGCGAGGGGGTGGTGGCCGATGACCAACAGGACGGTTGAGCTCAAGACGGAGCCGGGCGCGGTGGAGGTGCGATACCGCCCGCTGTACGCCCGCGTGCTGGGCCTGCGCTACCTCCGGCCGGGCGGCATGCTGTGTTTCGTCTACCTGGAGGGCACGTTCGCGCTCAGCCTGCTCCTGGCGCTGGCCGAGCTCGTCAGCTGGTGGGTGGTGCTGATCCTGCCGGTGTCGGTCGCCTTGATGGTGAAGGTCAATGATCTCGTGGCCGGCGCGGTGGCGCGTTCGGCGGCACGCACTCCGGAGCGCGAGCGGGAACGGGTGCGCCGCGAGGTCAGCGCGTTCATGCCGATGGTCGGCCGCGCCGCGGTGGTCACGCCGGCCCATACCGCGGACCCCCAAGCAAGCGCGACGTCGAGCACCGCCGGACAGGCCGCCGCAGGGCGCGCCAGTAACGAGCTTGCCGCAGGCCACAGACACGCCAGTGGCGAACAAGCCGCCACAGGCGCCGGCCACGAACACCCCGCTGGCCAGGGGCAGGCCGGCAATGAGAACGCCGCGAGCCAGGGGTACGCCAGCAACGAACGGGCCGCAGGCCAAGGGCACGCGAGCAACGAAAGGTCCCAGGGGCACACCAGCGGCGAACAGAACGCCGGCCAAGGGCACGGGGCCGCGGTGGGGCGGCAGGATTCCGGCGGGCGGTACGCGGCCGCTGGGCAGTACCTGGACGCGGCGTGGCGGCAGCACGCCTACGCGATGGCGCACCAGGCCGATCACGCCGACCAGACCAGCCAGCGCGAGCGCCAGTCAGCCAGCCGCCGCTACGAGTAAGCGCGCTGCGGGGAGGCTGGCCCGGCGACAAGCGGCACAGGTCGGGGCAAAACGGATAAAGCAACGGGCACCGCTCAGGGAGCGCCTCGGCTCCGGCGGTGCCCGAAGGGTGGTGCGGGGCGTCAGGAGGCCAGCGTCTGGAGACGCTTGGCGATCGCCGACTTGCGGTTGGCGGCCTGGTTTTTGTGGATGACGCCCTTGCTGACGGCCTGGTCAAGCTTGCGCGAGGCGTCACGCATCAGCGTCGCCGCGGTCTCGGTCTCGCCGGCCGCGGTCGCCTCGTGAAACTTGCGAATGGCGGTCTTCAGCGACGACTTGACCGACTTGTTACGCATCCGGCGCTTCTCGTTCTGCCGGTTGCGCTTGATCTGGGACTTGATGTTCGCCACGCGACAGCCTCGTCCTTGTCCTTCTGGGTTTCGGGTTTCTGGGCGCACGCGACCTCTACACGTCACCATGCGCGACGCACCAGACTACCAGTTACCCCGACTACGAGCCAAAACGGGAAGCCAAAGGCGCTCAAGCCCATCCACGGCGCGATGCCAGCCAGGCCAGCGCCGCCTCACCGGTCCACCGCTGATGGGCCACGATGTGCGGCGACGCGCCGGTCGGGCCGGCCTCGGCGCGGGTCAGCAGGTATCCGCCCAGTGCGGCCAGTGCCGCGTCCAGGCCGTCCGCGGGCGCGTCCCGGGCGGTGGGGTGCGCGGCGAAGAGCGCGTCGGCGTCCAGGCCGCTCGCGTACGCGCTGATGAGCAGCGATGCCGTATCCCACCAGGCCGGGCCGAAGCAGATCCACGTCCAGTCGCACAGGTGGGCGGCGCCGGTCGGGTCGATTAGTACGTTGTCGAGGCGCAGGTCGCAGTGGGTGGCGGCGGTGCCGCTGACGTACCCGGGGAGGGCCGCCTCCAGCGCGACAAGGTCGTCCAGCTGCTTCTCCACCCACGGTGGCACCGGCGGCTTGGCCTCGCGCCCGGCGGCGATCTCCCGCCACCACGACAGGTCGCTGCGGATGAGGTCGGCGAGCGCTGGGAGCCCCACCGCCACCAGCTCGGGTGGTGGCTCGCGCAGCGCCTCGGCCGCCACCGCCCACGCGGCCAGCGCGGCGTCGAGCTCGGCCGGCTGCCACGGCAGGCCGGGCATGCGGCCCTCGATCGCCTCCAGGCAGATGACGTAGTGGCCGGCGGCGGTCAGCGTCCACCTCGGGCGGGCGGCCGGGACCACGGCGGGCAGCGCGGCGGTGACCGCGACCTCCCGCGCGTACCAGTCGGTGAGGTGGCGCTGGGTCGCCAGCGAGGCCGCCTTGACGAAGACCCGCTGCCCGTCGGCGGTGTCCAGCACCGCCGCGAAGCCGCGCGTGAAGCCACCGCCGGCGGTGGTGGCCCAGGTCACCTGCGAGCCCAGCCGCGCGCTGATCGCCGCGCGCAGGTCGGCGGGCAGGTCGGCCCAGGAGGGGCGCACGGCGGTGGACGCGTACGGCACCGCCGGCATCGGCATCCTCGGCATGCACCCATATTGCCTTGGTGTCACACCTGTCTGGCACAGTCGGACCCCATGAACACGAACGAGTTCTGGGCGCTGATCGGCGACGCGGCGAGCGTCGGCGGCACCCCGGACACGGTGGCGGACCGGGTCGCCACGACGCTGGCCGCGCGCGACGCGGACGAGATCATCGGCTTCGAGCGGCACTTGCGACGGGTGCTCGACGCGTCGTTCAAAGTGGATCTCTTCGGGGCCGCCTACCTGATCAACGGTGGCTGTTCCGATGAGGGCTTCGACGCGTTCCGGGGATGGCTGATGATGCAGGGGCGGGAGGCCTTCGCGCGGGCGGTGGGCGAGACCGACTCGCTCGCGGAGCTGCCGGCGGTGCGGCGGGCCGCGCTCACCGGCGAGGAGCTGGTCTCCGAGCGGATGCTGGCCGCCGCCCCGGAGGCGCACCGCCGCGCCACCGGCGAGGAGCTGCCCGAGGAGTCCGCGACAAAACGCCCTAACACGGACGACTTCTGGGACTTCGACGACGAAGACGAGGTTCGCCGCCGGTTCCCGCGGCTGGCGGCGCTCTTCAACGAGGCGCCGGCGGAGTAACGACAGCAGACGTGGGACCATAGAGAACGGCCGGCGACTCGCCGGCCGTTCCCGCAGGTTGAACGAGAACGGACGACTGTGCCACCGATGAGCGCGAACAGCCCGGGCGCGACCGACCCCGGCCGCATCCGTAACTTCTGCATCATCGCCCACATCGACCACGGCAAGTCGACGCTGGCCGACCGGATGCTGCAGCTCACCGGCGTGGTCAACGACCGGCAGATGCGCGCCCAGTACCTCGACCGCATGGACATCGAGCGGGAGCGCGGCATCACGATCAAGAGCCAGGCCGTGCGCATGCCGTGGACCGTGCGGGAGGGTGACCTCAAGGGCGAGGCCGCCGTGCTCAACATGATCGACACGCCGGGGCACGTCGACTTCACGTACGAGGTGTCGCGCAGCCTCGCCGCCTGCGAGGGTGCCGTGCTGCTGGTCGACGCCGCGCAGGGCATCGAGGCGCAGACGCTGGCCAACCTCTATCTGGCGCTCGAAAACGACCTGCACGTCATCCCCGTGCTCAACAAGATCGACCTGCCGGCCGCCCAGCCGGACAAGTACGCGGAGGAGCTGGCTCACCTCATCGGCGGCAGGCCGGAAGACTGCCTGCGCGTCTCCGGCAAGACCGGGGAGGGCGTGCCGCACCTGCTCGACGAGATCGTCCGGCAGTTCATCCCGCCGACGGGTGAGGCCGACGCGCCGGCCCGCGCCATGATCTTCGACTCGGTCTACGACGTCTACCGGGGCGTCGTCACCTACGTCCGGGTGATCGACGGGCGCATCGAGGCCCGCGAGCGGATCAAGATGATGTCCACCGGCGCGGTGCACGAGCTGCTCGAGCTCGGCGTCATCTCGCCGGAGATGGAAAAGGCGCAGGCCATCGGTGTGGGTGAGGTCGGCTACCTCATCACCGGCGTGAAGGACGTGCGCCAGTCCCGGGTCGGCGACACCGTGACCATCAACTCCCGCCCCGCGAAGCAGGCCCTCGGCGGATACAAGGACCCGAAGCCGATGGTCTACTCCGGCCTGTACCCGATCGACGGCTCGGACTATCCCGACTTCCGCGACGCCCTCGACCGGTTGAAGCTCAATGACGCCGCGCTGCACTACGAGCCGGAGACGAGCGCGGCGCTGGGCTTCGGGTTTCGCTGCGGCTTCCTCGGCCTGCTCCACCTGGAGATCATCCGGGAGCGGCTCGAGCGCGAGTTCGACCTGGACCTGATCTCGACCGCGCCCAACGTGGTCTACCGCGTGATCATGGAAGACGGCAGCGAGCACACCGTCACCAACCCGAGCGAGTACCCCGACGGCAAGATCGCCGAGGTGTACGAGCCGGTCGTTCGGGCGACGGTGCTCACGCCCAACGACTACGTGGGTGCCGTGATGGAGCTGTGCCAAGGGCGGCGCGGCACGCTGAGGGGCATGGACTACCTGTCCGCGGACCGGGTCGAGCTGCGCTACACGCTGCCGCTGGCCGAGATCATTTACGACTTCTTCGACCAGCTCAAGAGCCGCACGAAGGGGTACGCGAGCCTCGACTACGAGCCCAGCGGCGAGCAGCGGGCCGACCTGGTCAAGGTGGACATCCTGCTGCACGGCGAGGCGGTCGACGCGTTCAGCGCGATCGTGCACAAGGACAAGGCGTACAACTACGGCGTCACGATCGCCGCCAAGCTGCGCGGCCTGATCCCGCGCCAGCAGTTCGAGGTGCCGATCCAGGCGGCGATCGGCAACCGCGTGATCGCGCGCGAGACGATCCGGGCGATCCGCAAGGACGTGCTCGCCAAGTGCTACGGCGGTGACATCACGCGTAAGCGCAAGCTGCTGGAGAAGCAGAAGGAAGGCAAGAAGCGGATGAAGATGGTGGGCCGCGTCGAGGTGCCCCAGGAGGCGTTCATCGCGGCACTGTCCACCTCGGACAGCGGGGACAACAAGGCCAAGAAATGACGGTGGAGGCGCGATTCTGCCCCCGCTGCGGTGCCGGGCTCCACGACAAGTCGCCCACCACGTGCAGGGCGTGCGGCTACGCGCTCTACGTCAACGCCCGCCCCACCAGCGGCATCGTCGTCCACGATGGACGCCGCTTCCTCGCCACGAGGCGCGTCCGCGAGCCGCGCGCCGGCCTCTGGGAGCTGCCCGGCGGCTTCTGCGACGGGTGGGAGGACCCCGCGGCCGCCGCGTTGCGCGAGGGCCGCGAGGAGCTCGGCGTCCAGGTCGCTCTCGGCGAATTCATCGGCATGTACGTAGGCACCTACGACTTCCAGGGCGAACCACTGCCCGTGCTCGACTGCTACTTCCTCGCCACGCTCGGCCCCGGCGAGCAGGTGACGCTCGACCCGGACGAGTCATCCGAGCACGCCTGGTTCGACCTCGACCGGCCGCCGCCGCTCGCGTTCGACACGATGGACCGGGCGATAGCCGAGGCGGCGCGGCGTTTAGGCGCGTGAAGCGACGGGCACCTTTGCGGTCAGACGATCCCCCGAAGGAGGACGACCGTGACCGCAAGCGGCATTATCTCCGCGCTCATCATCGGGCTCATCATCGGTGCGCTGGGGCGGCTGGTAGTTCCCGGCCGCCAGAACATCCCCATCTGGCTCACCATGCTGATCGGCGTGGGCGCCGCGCTGCTCGGCACCGTGATCGCGCGCGCCGCCGGCGTGGCCGACACGTCCGGCTTCGACTGGACCGAGATCTTCATCCAGGTCGTGCTGGCCGCGATCGGTGTGGCCCTGGTGGTGGGTGTGACCGGACGCCGTGGCGTCAGCAGGTACTAACCACCTGCGGCGCGACACCGTGGATGGGGCCCCATGTGGGCCCCATCGCCGTGTCACGGCTCGGCGAAGACCTCCGCCACCACCTGCTCGGCCCGGTCGGGCGTCGTGATCTTCGCCCAGGCGCCCTCGTCGGCCGTCCACTCCAGATCCCCGAACCGCACCCGCTTTACCCCGTGGTCGGTGGCGTGCGAGACCAGCCAGTGCGCGTATCGCCAGCCGGCCTTCGGGCTGGCCGCCGGCACGGTCACGCCACTGACCTGCGCGGACGCCTCCAGGCGGCCCCAGTCGAGGCGGAGCCCGGTGCCCAGCGCCTCCGCCGCGGCCGCGCCCCGCATCGCCGGCTCACCGTCCACGGTGCACGCCACCGCGCCGGTCGCGTTGCCCAGCAGTGCCTTCGTGAGCACCGTCGACTCGTCGGCCCACTTCTGGTATGCCTCCGGGTAGGCGGAGCGCTGCACCCGCTGGGCCGCGTCGGTGATCCGCATCTTCTCCCAGCCGCGCACCTTCCTGAGCGCGCCGTAGAACTTGTTTGTCGCGTAGCGAGGGTCGCCGACCTGCTCCGGCGTGCCCCAGCCCTGGCTCGGGCGCTGCTGGAAGAGGCCGATCGAGTCGCGGTCGCCGCCGGAGAGGTTTTCCAGTTTGGACTCTTGCAGCGCGGTCGCCAGCGCGACGATCACCGCCCGCTCGGGCATCTTTCGCTGCATCCCGATCGCGGCGATCGTGGCCGCGTGTGCCATCTGCTCCGGGTTGAGGGTGACCTCGCCGTCGGCCTGCACGGTGCAGGCGCGGCTGTGCGGACGGGGAAGCTTCAGGTCGGGGCTCCAGTCGTGCTTGCCGACGACCAGCCCGAGCACTGCCACGAGCGCTAGGCCGACGGCTGCCACTACCCCTGCCCGAATACGCACCGTCACCCCTCAGTGAGTTGTCCGTCCAGGGTACGACCTCGTCCTGCCGGCGACCGTATCCGTGGCCGGTTTGGCGCGGAAGGGGGAGTCACGCCATGCCCGACCCCTCGGGCACCCACGACGCGTGGCGTTTTTCCCGAAACGCCCGGACACCTTCCCGCCCCTCTTCTGACTGGAAGTAGCCCACCGAAAGGGCGGACAGCTCGGCGAGCTCTTCACGTACGGTAGCGGTCGATCTCCGGTGCAGGACGCCTTTCGTACCGGCGAGTGCCTCCGGGCCGCCCAGCACCAGCGCCCCGCAGTAGGCCGCCACGGTCGCGTCCAGCGTCTCCGCCGTCGTGGCCCGCGTGACCAGCCCGATCCGCTCGGCCCGCCGCCCGTCGAATGTGTCCCCGGTCAGGAAGAGCTCGGCCGCCGCCCGGGGGGGGAGGCGGGGGAGCACGGTCGCGGAGATGACCGCGGGCACCACGCCCAGCCGTACCTCGGAGAAGGCGAACGTGGCCTCCTCGGCGCAGATAGCGATGTCGGCGGCCGCCACCAGGCCGAGGCCGCCGGCCCGCGCCGCGCCGCCCACCCGGGCCACCACCGGCTTGGGGCACTCCCAGATGGCCGCGAGCACGTCGCCGAGCATCGCCACCGGGATGCGGCCGCTCGCTGTGCTGCTTGGCTCGCTCCGCTCGCTTTGGCCCCGGCTGCCGGCCGAATCCGGGCTGATCGCTCCGCGCCCAGCCCCGGATCCGGCCGGCTCCGGGGCCACCGTTTCGGCGGTCTCCTTGAGATCGGCGCCGGAGCAGAAGACCGGGCCGGTGTGGGAGAGCACCACGACCCGTACCGCCTCGTCGCCCTCCGCCGCCTCCAGGGCCGCCATCAGCTGGGTCATCAGCGGCGTGGAGAGGGCGTTGCGGTTGTGCGGGCTGTCCAGTGTGAGCGTCGCCACGCCCTGCCCGGTCTCGACGCGGACCAGCGACTCACTCTCAGAAGTCATGCGGGCAGACTAGAGCCATGCCCGGAGCACTCCCAGAAGGCGAGCCCGTCCCTCGCGACGGCGCCCTGCCGCCAGGCACGAGTCTGGGTGGGCGCGGCTTCGGTGTGTACGTGCACGTGCCCTTCTGCGCCAGCCGGTGCGGCTACTGCGACTTCAACACGTACACCGCGGCTGAGCTGGGCGGCGGGGCGAGCCGCGAGGCGTACGCGGACACGGTGCTCACCGAACTCGCCCTCGCGCGGCGGGTCGTGTCACCCGAACGGGTGGAAACGGTGTTCGTCGGCGGCGGCACGCCCACGCTCCTCGACCCGGATGACCTCGCCCGCATCCTTGACGCGATCGACCGCACCTGGGGGCTGGCTCCCGACGCCGAGATCACCACCGAGGCCAACCCGGAGTCGGTCACGCCGGCGTCGCTCCAGCGCCTGCGCAAGGCCGGCTTCACGCGGGTCTCGCTGGGGATGCAGTCGATCGCGCCGGGTGTACTCCAGCTGCTGGAACGCCGGCACACCGCGGGCCGCGCGCCGGTCGCGGCGGTCGAGGCGCGCGAAGCCGGTTTCGACCATGTCAACCTCGACCTGATCTACGGCACGCCGGGGGAGAGCGCGGACGACTTCGCCGCCTCGCTCGCGGCGGCCGTGGGGGCGGGCGTCGACCACGTCAGCGCGTACGCGCTCATCGTCGAGGACGGCACCCGGCTGGCCGCCCGGATGCGCCGCGGCGACCTGCCGTACCCGGATGACGACGTGGCCGCGGACCGCTACCTGGCCGCGGACGCCGCCCTCACCGCGGCCGGTCTCTCCTGGTACGAGGTCTCCAACTGGGCGGCCGGCCCGGCGGCGCGGTGCCGGCACAACCTTCTCTACTGGACCGGTGGCGACTGGTGGGGGCTCGGGCCGGGCGCGCACAGCCACGTGGGTGGCCTGCGGTGGTGGAACGTCAAGCACCCCTCGGCGTACGCGTCGCGGCTGGCCGCTGGGGAGTCACCCGGGTACGCCCGCGAGGTCCTGTCGGCGGACGACCGGCATGTGGAGGACGTGATGCTGCGCCTGCGCCTGGCGTCCGGCCTGCCCCTGTCGGTGCTCGACGAGCCGGGTCGCGAGGCGGCCGCGCGGGCGGAGGCCGGCGGCCTGCTGGAGACGCGGGGCGGGCACGCGGTGCTGACCCTGCGCGGCCGGCTCCTGGCCGACGCGGTGGTCCGCGACCTGCTGCCCTAGAAAGATCCACAAGCGACATTTTCGAGCTACCGCGATGTCCGCGGTGGTCCGGACCGCTGCTCCCGCGGCCTCACCCTCCGCGACACACAATCAACCCCGCACGGTGCGCGCCGACCCCATTCGCTCTGCTTCTCCCGAGGAGGCGGGGGTGGCGTGGTCGCTTGCCCGGATGTGACGCGGCGTAGGCGTCTGTGGTGGGGCACGGCGAAGGTGCCAGCAGATCTTGGTACGGAGGTGCCCCTCTGGGGGCTCCTCTGGGGGCGGTTGCGTACCACGATCTTTTGGGTCAGGCGCGAGCGAGGGTGTGATGAGCGGATAAATCCGTAGAAAGTCATCCGCAGCGCGGCCAGTGAGCTTGCGGCAAGCGAAAGCCGGGGACCAGCGCGGTCCCCGGCTCGCTCGTTGCCTACTTGATGATCGAGATGCTCATCGGGTAGTTGTACAGCTGGCCGTCGTTGGCCTTCACGCCGCCGATGATGCCGAAGATGATCGCGATGATCGCCGCGATCGGCGCGAGGATCAAGCCGATCAGCGCGCAGACCAGGATCCAGCAGATCACCGTGATGATCGACCACAGCAGCTGGAAGTTGAGCGCCGCGATCGCGTGCGCGCGCACGGTCGGCGACTGGTTGCCCTTGGCCAGGAGCGCGACGAGCGGGCCGACCCAGCCCAGCGTGCCGCCGCCGATGACCGCACCGGCCGCGCCACCGAAGTGGGCCACGAGGGCCCAGGTCTTCTCTTCGTTGTTGGCGTAGCCCGACGGTGCCGGGCCGGCCGCGTAGTAGCCGCCGGGCGGACCCTGCGGCGGGTAGCCAGCCGGCGGTGGATACGAGCTACCGCCGGGCGGCGGGTAGTCGGTGGCCGGTGGGGGATAGCCGGCACCGCTCGTGGGCGGCGGTGGCGGTTCACTCGGTGGGGGTGTGTAACCGGGAGAGGGAGCCTCGCCCGGCATCGAGTAGGACGCTGGGGGTGTCGGCGGAGAGGTCGGCTCCGGCGGCGTGGCGCCGGGCTCGCCCTCTCCGGGAGGGCGAGGTGGTTCAGTCATGGAGGTCACGGTAGGGGCACAGATCAACCGGCGCCACACAACACACTTACCAAGTTGGGGACATTGTGCCCAAAGGGATCATCGCGGCCGTGCGGGGGTGCGACGTAGACTGGCACTCGCTACAGTCGAGTGCCAGTCCTCTCATCTGGTGCGGCAGGGGGTGACAGTGAGTCTCGATGATCGCAAGCTCGACGTGCTCCGCGCGATCGTCGAGGACTACGTCGCCACCCAGGAGCCGGTCGGCAGCAAGGCTCTTGTCGAGCGACACCAGCTGGGCGTCTCGCCGGCGACAGTGCGTAACGACATGGCCGTCCTGGAAGAGGAGGGCTACATCCGGCAGCCACACACCAGCGCCGGCCGGGTCCCCACCGACCGTGGCTACCGGCTCTTCGTCGACCGGCTCTCTCGGGTCAAGCCGCTGAGCCCCGCCGAGCGGCGGGCGATCGAGCGGTTTCTTGCCGGGGCGCTCGACCTCGACGATGTGGTGCACCGCACCGTGCGGCTGCTCGCCCAGCTCACCCGGCAGGTCGCCGTGGTGCAGTACCCAAGCCTGTCCCGCTCCTCGGTGCGCCACCTGGAGCTGGTGCCGATCTCCACGACCCGGGTGATGCTCGTCATGATCGCCGACACCGGCCGGGTCGAGCAGCGGCTGGTCGAGCTGCCCGCGCCCGTGGCCGTCGACGCCGTCACCGACTTGCGCCGCCTGGTCAATGAAAGGCTCGTGGGCAAGCGGCTGTCCGACGCGCCGCCGCTGGTCCAGGCGCTGGTCGAGGAGGCCTCGCCAGACTCTCGCAACACGATGGCGACCATCGCCTCGGTCTTGCTTGAGACGCTGGTCGAGCGGCACGATGAGCGGATCGCACTAGCCGGCCGGGCCAACCTGACCCGTGGCGGCCTACTCGACTTCCAGGGCTCCCTCCGCCCGATCCTCGAGGCCCTCGAGGAGGAGGTCGTCCTGCTCAAGCTCCTGGGTGAGATCGACGCGGACACCCTCCGGATCCGCATCGGCGACGAAAACGAGATCGACAACCTACGGTCCACCTCGGTTGTCAGCACGGGTTACGGTCCAGGAGCCACAATCGTGGGTGGTCTCGGTGTCCTCGGGCCGACGAGGATGGATTACCCCGGCACCATCGCCACGGTGCGCGCCGTGGCACGCTACGTAGGCGACCTGTTGGGAAACAACTAGCAGCCCGGGACAGCGCGAGAGCATGAGGACACGGAATTCAGTGGCCAAGGACTACTACGGGATTCTCGGCGTAAGCCGGGACGCATCCGACGATGAGATCAAGCGCGCCTACCGGAAGCTGGCCCGCCAGTACCACCCGGACGTCAACCCGGATCCGGATGCGCACGAGAAGTTCAAGGACATCAACGCCGCGTACGAGGTGCTTTCCGACGACCAGAAGCGGCAGATCGTCGACCTCGGCGGCGACCCTCTCGCGCCTGGCGGGGGTGGGCCGGCCGGTGGCCCCGGCGCGGGTCCGTTCGTTGGATTCCAGGACATCATGGACGCGTTCTTCGGCACGGCCGCCGGGGCGCGTGGGCCGCGTTCGCGGACGCGGCCGGGTGCCGACGCGATCCTGCGGCTGGAGCTCGAGCTGACCGAGACCGCGTTCGGGGTCGAGGCGCCGATCACGGTCGACACGGCTGTGCTCTGCACCACATGTGCCGGCGCCGGCACCGCGGCCGGCACCCACCTCGCCACCTGCGAGGCGTGCGGTGGGCGCGGCGAGGTGCAGTCGGTGCAGCGCACCTTCCTCGGCCAGGTCGTCTCGTCCCGCCCGTGCACCGTCTGCCAGGGCTACGGCACCGTGATCCCGCACCCCTGCGCGACCTGCGGTGGCGACGGCCGGGTCCGCACCCGCCGCTCACTGACCGTGAAGATCCCGGCCGGTGTCGAAGACGGCATGCGCATCCGCCTGGCCCAGCAGGGCGAGGTCGGCCCCGGCGGCGGCACGGCCGGCGACCTGTACGTCGAGATCCACGAGCGCCCCCACGACGTGTACTCCCGCAAGGGCGACGACCTGCACTGCCGGGTGACCGTCCCGATGACCGCCGCGGCGCTCGGCACCCGCCTGACCATCAAGACGCTCGACAGCGAGGAGCAGCTCGACGTCAAGGCCGGCACCCAGCCCGGCGCGACGCTGCGGCTGCGCGCCCGTGGCGTGCCCCACCTGCGCGGCACCGGCCGGGGCGACCTCTTTGTCCACCTCGACGTGCGCACGCCCACCAAGCTCGACCCGGAGCAGGAGCGCATCCTGCGCGAGTTCGCCAAGACCCGGGGCGAGGAGGTCGCCGAGCTCACCAAGCAGGGCGGCTTCTTCTCCCGGATGCGGGACGCGTTCAACGGCCACGCGTGAGCATCCCGCTCTTCCTGGTCTCCGCGCTGCCGACCGGGTCGGCCCACGTCCTGGACGGCCCGGAGGGACACCACGCGGCCACCGTCCAGCGGCTGCGGGTGGGTGAGGAGCTGCTGCTCGCCGACGGGCGGGGCGGCACGGCCACCGCGGTGGTCACCGCCGCCGGCCGCGGCACCCTCGATCTGCGCATCATCAGCACCGGGTACACCGAAGCGCCCGACCCCCGCCTCGTCGTGATCCAGGGGATCGCCAAGGGCGAGCGGGGCGAGCTGGCCGTGCAGGCGATGACCGAGGTCGGCGTCGACGAGATCGTGCCCTGGGCGGCCGCCCGCTCCGTGGTGCAGTGGCGCGGCGAACGCGGCGACCGCGCCCACGACCGCTGGGTGGCCACCGCCCGCGAGGCCGCCAAGCAGGCCCGCCGCCCGTGGCTGCCGGTGGTCGCGCCCGCGGTCTCCACGCGCGAGGCGGCGACCCGCGCCACGCTGGTGCTCCACGAAGAGGCCAAGGAGCGCCTGACCACGGTCGAGGTCCCACCTACGGGCGAGATCGCCCTGGTCGTGGGCCCCGAGGGCGGCATAGCCCCGGAAGAGCTGGCCGCCTTCGAAGCGGCGGGCGCGAGACCGGTCCGCCTGGGCGACGCGGTCCTCCGCACCTCCACGGCGGGGGTCGCCGCCCTGTCCGTCCTCTCCACCCGCCTAGCTCGCTGGTGAGCCCCGCTCTTTCACGCAGATTTGCCCCCGTCCGCGCCACCTGCGGACCGTATGCTCCCGCGGGCACCGCTCCGGCCGGCGGCTCGCCAGGGCTCGCCGAAACCCCCGACCTCCGCTGCCAGGTCCGCAGGACAAGCCCTCACACCCAGCGTCGCCACCGCCGCACACTCCACTCATCCTGATGGTCCGGAGCGCTCCCGCCGGAGGCAGACGAACTTGAACCGCGGACCCGCCGGCCCGCGGGAGCATACGGTCTCTAGATCGTGAGGGTCGTGGCTAGGGGGCGGTCGGCGACGCTCCGCGCGGCCTCGACCGTGTACTCGCCGGGCTCGGTGTGCCAGCCGGCCGTGGTCCAGACCTGGAACGTGCGGTCGGGCAATGGGACGCGGAGCGTGACCGACTCGCCGGGCTCGGCCTCGGCCGCCGCGAAGCCGGCCAGCCACCGGCGCGGGCGGGAGAGGTCCGGTGTGGATGGTCCGATGTAGATCTGGACGACCTCGCGGCCCGGACGCTCGCCGGTGTTGCGTACCGTCACCACGGCCGTGCGGTCCTCGATGGACAGTGAGTCGTACGCCCATTCGGTGTAGCCCAGCCCGTGGCCGAATGGGAAGAGCGGGTCGGCGGGATCCGCACGATAGCCCAGGAAGACGCCCTCGTCGTAGTGCAGGGAGCCGTCGGTGGGTGTGACCGGCAGCGCGTCGGCGTCGCGGCGGGGCCAGGTCGTGGGGAGGCGGCCGCCCGGCTCGGTCGCGCCGAGCAGCACGTCGGCCAGTGCCGTGCCGGCCTCCTGCCCGGGAAACCAGGTGAGCAGGATCGCGGCGACCTCGTCGGCCCAGGGCATCAGCACCGGGGAGCCGGCGTTGACGACGACGACCGTGCGGGGGTTGGCCGCGGCGACGCGGGAGACCAGCTCGTCCTGCCGGCCGGGGAGCGCGAGCGTGGTGCGGTCGAAGCTCTCCGACTCGACCTCCTCGGTGGTGCCCACGACCACGACGGCGACGTCGGCCTCCGCCGCGGCGCGGGCCGCCTCGTCGAGCAGCGCGTCGGGGCCGGGTGACGGGGGAGCGTGGCCGATCGCGAACGACACGAATCCAGGGTTGCCACCGCGCTGGGTGAGCACCACGTCGACCGCTTCGCCCTCGGCCAGCTCGACCGGAAACCGCCGCTCGTCGGCGCCGCGGAACACGTCTGACTCGTCCTTGGCGCTGTAGATGGCGCCTTCGAAGAGGGTGCGCCCGCCGGCCGTGAGCGTGAAGTCGCCGAAGCCGACGATCGCCAGCTCGTGCGTGCCGCCTTCGGCCGGGGTGAGGCGCGCGGAGAGCGAGAGCTCGGCGATGTCGTCCGGGGCTACGCCCGGCGGCGGGTCGCCCATCCACCGCACATGAGCCGAGCGGAGGGCTGTCTGGTAGAGCTCGCTCCCGTCGGCCGCGCGGAGCACGCCGGTGATGGCGCTCCACTGTGGAGCGGTAGCGACCGGCACCCGGCGGCGCGGGTCGGCGCCCACGGCGTAGGTGACGGTCGCGGCGTTTACCACGCTGGCGTAGGCGGACGCGTCGCCCGGGATGGCGACGGTCTGCTCGCCCGCGAGCGCCGCGGTCAGACCGTCGAGTGGGGAGACGACGCCGGCCGGCTGGACCAGCGCGCTCCCGCCGCCCTGCACCCGCGCGTCGGCGGCGAGCGCTCCGGAGACGGCGACCGTGCGCAGCAGCGCCGGATCGAGGGGGAGCAGGCCGCCCTCGTTGCGGGCGAGCACGAACGAGCGGGTGGCGATCTCCCGCGCCACCGCCGCACCGTCGAGTGTGGACGGCAGGTCGGACTCGGCCACTTCGGGGTCGGCGCCGTCGAGGATGCCTACCCGGGCGGCGAGCCGCAGCACCCGGCGTACCTTGTCGTCGAGCACCTCTTCCGGGACGGCGCCGGAGCGGACCGCGGCGACCAGCGCCTCGCCCCACGGGTCGCCGACCGCCGGCATCACCACGTCGAGCCCACCGTTGGCGGCCGGGGCTGTGGCGCGGGCGGCGGTCCAGTCGGAGACGATGAAGCCGTCGAAGCCCCACTCTCCCTTGAGCACCCCGATCTGCAGGTCGACGTGCTCGGTCATGGTGTTGCCGTTGACCCCGTTGTACGCGGCCATCACGCCCCACGCGCCGGCGCCGACGATCCGCTCGAACGGTGACAGGTAGAGCTCGCGCAGCGCCCGCTGGCCGACCCGTACGTCCACCGTGAACCGGTCGGTCTCGGAGTCGTTGGCCACGAAGTGCTTCACGGTCGTGCCCACGCCCTGGTCCTGCACGCCCGCCACGTACGCCGCGCCGATCTCGCCGGTCAGCAGCGGGTCTTCTGAGTAGCACTCGAAGTGGCGGCCGCCGAGTGGGCTGCGGTGCAGGTTGACCGTGGGGGCGAGCAGCACGTGCACGCCCTTGCGCCGGGCCTCCTGCCCGAGGACGCGCCCGGCGGTGCGGGCCAGCGCCGGATCCCAGGTCGCCGCGAGTGCGGTGGGGCTGGGCAGGGCGATGGACGGGTCGTCGGGGCGCCAGCCGATGCCGCGCAGACCGATCGGGCCGTCGGACATCACCAGCGACCGCAGGCCGATCTCGGGGATGGCGGGGAGAGTCCAGAAATCCTGGCCGGAGAGCAGCTTGACCTTGGCCTCGAGGTCAAGAGCCGCCAACGCTTCCTCGATGACCGACATCGCTTGATCTTAGACGCGCGCGAGGCGCCCCGCATGGGGGCGCCTCGCATCGGGCGGTGGGGGTCAGCCGCCCAGACTCGTCGCCGCCGACTGGATGGCGGAGGCGAACGTGCTCACCTCGGTGTACACACCGGGGAAGTTGGGCCGCGCGCAGCCGTTGCCCCAGCTGGTGATGCCCACCTGGACCCAGGCGTTGCTGGCGTCCCGGCGGAACATCGGGCCGCCCGAGTCGCCCTGGCAGGTGTCCACGCCGCCGGCCGTGTACCCGGCGCAGATCTCCTCGGCCACGATGACGTCGCCGCCGTACATCGAGTCGCAGCTCGAGTCGCTGACGAACGGCACCGTCGCCTTCAGCAGGTAGCGCTGCTGCGCCCCGCCCTCGCGCGCGGCGCCCCAGCCGGCGATGGTGAACGTGCCGCTGTTGTTCGCGGTGGTGGTCGCGATCGGCAGCGTGGCCAGGCCGGTGACCGGCGTGGCGAGCCGGATCAGCGCCCAGTCGCGGCCGTTGCCGTTGTAGCCGGGCGCCCGGTGGACGTAGTTCGAGCGCACCTGGACGCGGCCCGACGATGACTGCAGGTCGACGACGCCGAGCGTCGCCGTGATGCTGGTGTTGGTGCCCGTCCGGCCCACGCAGTGCGCGGCGGTGAGCACCAGGCGCGGGCTGTAGAGCGCCCCGCCGCAGCCCATCGACAGCCGGACCATGAACGGGAACTCGCCCTGCGTGGCCCGGGTGCCACCCACGATGAACGGCGTCACGTCGGCCGCGGCGGGTGCCGCCGGTACGGCGACGGTGAAGCCGCCTACAGCCAGTGCCGCGGCGACCGTCCCCACAACTTTGCGCCAGCGAACCATGGATCCTCCCCACACGGATGGCGCACCTTGTGGGCACGCACATGTCACGGATGCGGGGAGCGTACGGATCGCGATTTACAGATGGCAATGAGTCAATGCCATCCCAGCTACGTCATACCGTCTGGGTCGTGAGGTTTTCCCGGACCGCGTTCAGGTATCCGATGAAGCGCTCGCGGTCGGCCTGGTCCAATGTGCGCAGTGCCTTGTCGGTGAGCGTGGCCACCTCGGCGGCCATGAGGTCCTTGAGCTCGTGGCCCCGATCGGTGAGGCGGAGCCGGACCAGCCGCGCGTCGGTGGGGTGTGGCTCGCGGCGCAGGATGCCGGCCGCCTCCATGCGGGTCGCGGTGCGGGTCACGGTGGGCACGGCCAGGCCGAGCCGCTTGGCCAGCTCGCCCGGGGTGAGGCCGTCTTCGGCCCACAGCTCGTAGAGCAGGAACTGCTGGCCGGCCCGCACGCCATGCCGCTGGTAGGCCTCCTCGGAGGCGGTGCCGATCGCCCTCTTCGCGGCCCAGAACGCGGCCTGGAACTCGCCACCCACCCTTGCCCCACAGTCATTAGCCGGCTAACGTATTGTTATTGTCTAGCTAATGATACCTACGGAGGGAGAGGGTCGTGCGCACCCTCATCACGGGCCCCACCGGACGGGTGGGCAGCCGTTACGTGCGACGCCAGCTCGACCTGCACCGGCCGGTGCAGGTGTTGGTGCGGTCCGAGGCCCAGGTCGCGCCGTGGTGGAACGGCGGGGCCGAGGTCGTCATCGGTGACCTGCGCGAGGCGGAGACATCCCGGCGGGCGGTCGAGGGCGTCGACGCGGTGGTGCACATCGCGGCGGCGTTTCGCGGCGTGCCCGACGACGAGGCCTACGCGGTCAACCGCGACGCCACCATCTCGCTGGCGCGGGCCGCGCTCGACGCCGGCGTGGGCCGGTTCGTCTTCGTCAGCACCAACCTCGTCTACGGCCCCGGTCGCGGCCGGCCGTCGCACGAGCGCGACGTGCCACACCCGGCGGGGGCCTACCCG
>Ga0214467_1000116_pt1 | contig 22365 bp, 20 predicted proteins | sample RVTome_8_FD_187339 | JGI IMG/M metagenome (GOLD analysis project Ga0214467, IMG submission 187339) | Soil microbial communities from uranium-contaminated site in the Upper Colorado River Basin, Wyoming, United States - RVT160D0 HiSeq ...
CTCGACATGCCCCCGATGAAGGTGGACGTGCTGGAGCTGGCCGACCCCCACTCGCCCTACGGGCTGCGCGGCGTGGGCGAGCCCCCGACGATCTCCTCGACGCCCGCGATCGTCGCCGCCGTGCGCGCCGCGACGGGCAAGGCCCTGCGCCGGGTCCCCATCCGCCCGGAACACATCACCACCTGAGGCTACGGGGCGGTCAGGCGAGGACGTAGCTGTCGTCGTCGAACTCGGCGGTGACCGTGAGATGGCCGCCGAGCGCCTCGACATAGGCGCGCAGCACCGAGACCGAGACGATGTCGAGGCGGCCACGCTCCACGTCGGAGACGCGTGGGCCGGAGACGCCCATGGCCTCGGCGACCTCGCGCTGCGTCATCGAGCGGTTGCGCCGCACCTCGGCCAGCAGCCAGGCGTGCATCTCGTCGTCGAGACGGCGCTGGCCGGCCGCCCGCTCGGCCGGTGAGCGCACCGGATGTCCGGCCGCGCGCCGGGTCTGCTCGGCCCGCCGCTTGGCATCTTCCCACTTGACTGTCATCGGTAGTCCCTCGTTTCGAGCTCGGCCAGGTGGGCGTCGTAACGGTCGTCGGCCAGCGGTATCGCGGTGTGGTACCACCGCTGCCAATCGCCCGACTTGTCACCGGCGACGAGCAGGACGGCTCGGCGCACGGGGTCGAAGACGAACAGGATCCGGACCTCGCTGGCGCCCGCGGATCCCGGCCGCAGCTCCTTCATGTTGTGGTGCCGGGAGCCCGTGATCCGGTCGACGAGCGGGCGGCCGAGAGCTGGCCCGACGGCCGCGAGCCGGTCGACCGCATCTTCGACCAGGTCGGCAGATTTCGGGTCGTTTTTGGTCAGGTCATCGAACCACTCGGCTACGTCGTCGACCAGGAGAATCTCCCACTCGTACACTGGGGCAGCTTAACGCAGGGGTTAAGTCGGTGCCAACGCTTACCGCATGGGGAATGGGGGCTGCCACCACCATGGGGTGTCCTGGAGCTCGATGCGGTCGACCCACTTGACCCACCAGAAGCCGCGCCGGCCGGGAGCTACCAGGCGCAGCGGGTAGCCGTGGCCGCGGGACAGTGGTGTGCCGCCCACCTCCGTCGCCAGCAGCAGGGTGTCGAGGTCGGCCACCGGTAGGCGGATCCAGTAGCCGGTCACCGAGTGGACCAGCAGGCTGCGCGCCGCGCCGACCCGGCGGATCAGCGTGGACACCGGCACGCCGGTCCAGTCCTGTTCGGAGTACCAGCCGGACGTGCAGTCCAGTAGCTCGCGCCGCGTCACCGTTTGTCGTGACAAGTCGGGCAATGACCATGTCCGGGTGCCGTCGGCGTCTGCCACCGTCAGGCGCCATGTCGCCGGGTTTACCGGCGGGGACGTGTCGTTCAGCCAGATGGTGTTGGGCATCGTCCGCGGTTGAAACGAGCCCACCTCGTACGAGCCGGTGAAGCGGCGTCGCCGGCCCGGTGTGGGGGTGAGCTCGACCACCGCGGTCGTGACCGCGTACAGAGCGGCGGCCGCGGCGGCGACCGTGCCTGTGCGCATCAGCGTGCGGCGCGACAAATCGGTGCGTCTCGGGAGGACTCGCCGCGCGACGAGGTGCCACAGCAGCAGTGGCACCAGCGTCAGGGCGGCCGCGACGTGCAGCCACATGCCGCGGATGCCGCCGACCTCGCGGACCAGTCCCGTCGTGTACCCGAGTCCGAACAGGAGGGTGACCACCGCGAGCGCGGCCAGGGTGAGCGATGCCCAGCGACCGATCTTGTGCCGGCGCACGCCGGCCCGGACGATTCTGGTCTTCCACGGTATGAGCAGGATCACCAGCATCGCGGCGACGCCGTGGGCGATCACCACCCAGCGGCCGCGGGGCGTGCCGGCGGCCACCGCGCCGGCTCCGGTGGCGAACGCGAGCACCAGCGCGAGCAGTAGGGCGAGGTTGGATATCCTGCCCCCTGGATGTCTCATGACCTGCGTTCTAGCTGTAGTCGGACGGTCACGGCAAGGAGGCGTAAGCGGTCCGTAAGAGCCTCGGTTGTATAGCCGGGGTTTCGGACCGCAGCGTCCGGTTAGCGCCCCCTTATGGGTCTCTTAAGACACGCAGATCTTCCAAAGTCGGTTCAACCAAGTTCGACCCCCGGTACGTACACGTGGGACGGAGACGTCTGCGTGAAGCGAGGTGAGCACCCGATGCAGTGAGCGCGATCGGACCGGGTGAAGGGCAAGTCACTAGGTTGCGGAAGGTCGGTAAGTCTTGCTGAAGCGGAAGTACGAAGAGCGCTCCGTGGAACGCGACGAAGACACAGGGACGGTGGAGACGACGAGTAGTACTACCGGCGCGAAGCGGAAGCTCCCGCGGCTTCCGTTGCTCGGTGGTGTCCTCTTCCTGGCCCTGGCCATGTGGGCAGCCAGCAGCACCTTCGGTGGTGCGCTGGCCGCGGTCTACGTGTTCGCGTTCCTCAACTTCTTCGCCGGCGTGGTCACGCTGGTGGCGCTCTCGCTGACGGTCATGTGTGGCCTGGTCGCCACGGACCGCTTCTTCCTGAAGATCGGCCACAGGGTCTTCTTCCAGGGCCTGCACCGGGCGACGGCGATCATCTCGATCGTCTTCCTCGGGCTGCACATCGCCATGAAGGTGTTGTCCGGGACGGCGACGGTCATCGACCCGTTCGTCCCGTTCGCGAACTCGCTCGAACCGATCTATATCGGGCTCGGCACGATCGCGAGCTACCTGATGTTCACGGTCTTCTGGACCGGTCTGATCCGGGCGCGGTTCGCCGGCAGCGGCAAGCCGTGGATGTGGCGCACGCTGCACGCCAGCTCGTACGTCGCGTGGCCGGCGGCGCTCGGCCACGGCCTCAACGCGGGCCGGCCGGCCGCCACCTGGGTGACCCTGAGCTATGGCGCCTGCGTCATCGGGGTGCTCATCGCCCTGCTCGTCCGGGTGTACGTCAGCCTGGGCCGCCGCACCTCCGGCAAGACCGGGCCGTCCGCGGTCGGCGTCAACGTCGAGACCGCGATCATCCCGCGGGTCGACGGCGGGTTCCGCGAGGGCCTGGCGACCTCGACCCGGGAGCAGCGCGCGATCCGCGACGACGACCTCGAGAACACCGCCGCCCGGATGATGACCACCGCCCGGCCGCCGCGCGAGCGGGACGCCGAGCGGCAGGACACCCGCGTCGGGTACGCGATGCCGGTGGCCCCGCCCGAGCCGCGCCGCCCCCGCGAGGAGGAGCGGGTGCCGGACGAGCTTGTCTCGCCGGGCGAGCGGCGCGCGTCCCGGTCGGATCGGTCGGACGCCCGGCGCTCCCGGCTGGAGCAGATGGACGAGCGGGCCGAGGAGCGGCGCGTCCTGGAGCGCCCGCCGGCCCCGCAGGGGCAGCGCGCCGACGTCGGCGAGCGCCTCGACGACATGCGGCGGCAGGAGCGCCGCGCGTCGCGGTCCGGGTCGCGTAACGAGGACAAGCGCAGTGCCACCCAGTGGCGCCGCGGCAAGTCGAAGGCGGAGGCGAAGGACGCCGACGTCACCGACCGCGAGTGGTACGAGAGCCTGCGCGGCGACGAGCCCGTCTCCGGGTACGGGCCGGTCTCGGGTGGCTACGCGCCCTCGTCGCCGGCACCCGCCCCGCAGCCGGAGCGCGAGCGGTACGCCCGCCGCGAGCAGGATGGTGGCGGCCGGCGCCGGGCGGATCCCCGCGACGACCGGTGGACCTCGCCGGCCGACGAGCGGTACGCGGGCATCGACCCGGTCTCCGCTCCGGTCAGCCGCTACGACCAGGCCCGCGAGCCGGTGTCGGGTCCGGCACCGCGCTATGACCAGAGCCGCGAGCCGATCTCCGGTCCGGCACCGCGCTACGACCAGAGCCGCGAGCCGATCTCCGGTCCGGCACCGCGCTACGACCAGGCCCGCGAGCCCGTCTCCGGTCCGGCGCCGCGCTACGACCAGAGCCGCGTCGACCCGGTCTCCGCGCCGGCCAGCCGGTACGACCAGGGCCGTTACGACGAGCCGCGGTACGAGGAGCAGCCTCCCCGCCGGGCCGCGCTGCGCCTGGTCACGGATGAGGACGCGCCCCGCCGGTCCCGCCGCTCGCGTTCGTCGCGCGGTCAGGATGAGCCCCGGCCGAGCCGCCGCGAGGACGGCCGGCACAGCCTCGGCGAGGAGGACGACGGCCCGATCCAGTACGCGTCCGAGCCCGGCTACGAGCGTCCCGGCCCGTACCCGCCCGCGGTGGACCCGATGCCCTCCCGCCGGTCGCGGCGTGGCCGTCGGGCCGCCGGCGGTGAGGACATGGACAACGGTGCCTACTGGACTCGACCCCGGGAAGGGCATGGGAGGTGAGCGGAGGGATGGTTCCGGCCGTCGGTCGCGCCGGCCCGGCCCGGTTGACCGCGGGCTTTGAGCAGTTCGGGCGCCTGGATCTCTGGGATCACCAGCAGGTCCACGGTGATCTGCGCCCGATGTCGAGCGCGGAGCTCATCTCCCTCGCCGAACAGATCAAGCTCACCGGGCGGGGCGGGGCGGCGTTCCCGTTCGCCCGCAAGGTCCGCGCGGTCATCGACTCGGCGATGCGGCAGGAGAAGCCGATCGTCGTGGTGGTCAACGCTACCGAGGGCGAGCCGGCGGCCTGGAAGGACAAGGTGCTGCTCGCCCGCGCGCCGCACCTGATCCTCGACGGCGCCTCGCTCGCGGCGTGGGCGCTCGAGGCAGAAGAGATCGTGATCGGCGTGGAGAAGGACCACGTCGGCCACGAGTCGCTGCGGCGGGCGCTCGCCGAGCGGCGGATGCCCGCGCCCACCCGGATCGTCGGGGTGCCCCACCGGTTCATCTCCGGCGAGGGCGGCGCCCTGGTCCGCGGCATCAACGGCGAGGCGCACATCCCGCCCGGCCGCAAGATCCGCTCCAGTGACTCGGGCGTCGACGGGCTGCCCACGCTGCTCTCCAACGCGGAGACGTTCGCCCAGCTCGCGTTCGCGGCGAGCATCGGCCCGTACGAGTACGCGGCGGTCGGCACCGGCAAGGAGCCGGGCACCGTACTGCTGACCATCACCGCGAACGGCAAGCCGAGCGTGGTGGAGGCGCCGACCGGCGTACCGCTGAAGGAGGTCCTGCGCATGTGCGGGGCCGGGCCCGGGCAAGGGCTGCTCCTCGGCGGGTACCACGGAAAGTGGATCACCGCGGAGGCCGCCTCGCGGGCGGAGATCTCCCGGGAGAGCCTCACCGAGGTCGGCGGCACGCTCGGCGCGGGCATCATGATCCCGCTGCCCGAGGACACCTGCCCGCTGGGCGAGGTGGAGCGGGTCATGCACTACATGGCGGCCGAGTCCGCCGGCCAGTGCGGCCCCTGCCGCCTCGGCCTGCCCGACCTCGCGCGCACCGTCTCGAAGCTGGTCCAGGGTGGCGGCGGCCAGGCCGCCGTGCGCGCCGCGGCCGGTGTGGTGAAGGGGCGCGGCGCGTGCAGCCACCCCGACGGCACGTCGCGCTTCGCGCTCTCCGCGCTGGAGGTCTTCGCCGAGGACATCGCCGTCCACGCGTACAGCGAGGGCTGCGGCCGCCCGGTCAGGGGCGTCCTCCCGCTCTCCAGCTCGCCGGAGACCGAGGGCACGACCGGCGGCGTGGGCAAGCTGGTCGTCGACTGGACCCGCTGCGACGGGCACGGGCTCTGCGCCCACCTGGTGCCGGAGCTGATCCGGCTGGACGGCAACGGGTACCCGGCGATCGCCGACACCCCCGTGCCGGCGTGGCTGGAGGCGGACGCCCGGCGGGCCGTCGACATGTGCCCGGGCCTCGCGCTCCGGCTCACCGGGGTCACCGAGAAGCCCGGCCGGCGCGGCAAGACCAAGGAGCCGAAGCGGCGCCCCCAGAAGCCGCTGCGTTAGCAGGCGCGTCGGGCCGCTGGCTCGGTTACGGTGCATAAGTGACCGAGATACTCAGTGACCAGGCCCGGGACTTCGTCGCCGACCTGCATCGGCGGTTCGCCTCCCGCCGTGACGAGCTGATCGCCCGCCGCGCCGAGCGGCGCGCGGAGGTCGCCCGCACCGGCCGGCTCGACTTCCTCCCGGAGACCGCCGAGATCCGCCTCACCGAGTGGCAGGTCCCGCCCGCGCCGGCCGACCTCACCGACCGGCGCGTCGAGATCACCGGCCCGACCGAGCGCAAGATGGCCATCAACGCGCTCAACTCCGGGGCCAAGGTGTGGCTGGCCGACCTGGAAGACGCCAACACCCCCCACTGGTCGAACGTGGTCGGCGGCCAGCAGAACCTCTACGACGCGGTGCGCCGGACCATCTCGCTCGACACCGCCGGCAAGCGCTATGAGCTCGGCGGCGGGCCCTACCCGACCATCGTCATGCGCCCGCGCGGATGGCACCTGAGCGAGCGGCACCTGCCCATCGACGGGCGGCCGGCCGTCGGCGCGCTGGTCGACTTCGGGCTGTACTTCTTCCACAACGCGCGGGAGCTGCTCGAGCGGGGCAGCGGGCCGTACCTCTATCTGCCCAAGATGGAGAGTCATCTCGAGGCTCGACTGTGGAACGACGTCTTCACGCACGCGCAGGAGGCGCTCGGCATCCCGCAGGGCACGATCCGGGCGACGGTGCTCATCGAGACGATCCCGGCCGCGTTCGAGATGGACGAGATCCTGTGGGAGCTGCGCCAGCACGCGTCCGGCCTCAACGCCGGCCGGTGGGACTACCTCTTCAGCATCATCAAGTACTTCCGCGACGCGGGCCCCGACTTCGTGCTGCCCGACCGGGCCTCGGTCACGATGACCGCGCCGTTCATGCGGGCGTACACGGAGCTGCTCGTCGCCACCTGCCATAGGCGCGGCGCCTTCGCGATGGGCGGCATGGCGGCCTTCATCCCCAGCCGGCGTGACCCCGCGGTCAACGAGGTGGCGCTCGCGAAGGTGCGTGAGGACAAGGAACGCGAGGCGGGCGACGGCTTCGACGGCTCCTGGGTGGCCCACCCCGACCTGGTGCCGGTCTGCCGCGAGGTCTTCGACGGCGTGCTCGGCGACCGCCCCAACCAGCTCGACCGGCAGCGCCCGGAGGTGACGGTCACCGCCGACCGGCTGCTCGACATCGCCGCCACGCCGGGTGCCGTGACCGAGGCGGGGCTGCGCAACAACGTGTCGGTCGCCCTCCAGTACATCGAGGCCTGGCTGCACGGCAACGGCGCGGTCGCCATCAACAACCTGATGGAGGACGCGGCCACCGCGGAGATATCCCGGTCCCAGATCTGGCAGTGGGTCCACCAAGGGGTGCGGCTGGAGGACGGCACCCCCATCACCGCCGAGCTGGTCCGCCGGATCGGCGAGGAGGAGCTGGCGCGGACCGGCGACCCGGAGCGCTACAAGGCCGCGCGCGACCTCTTCGAACGGGTCGCGCTCGCCGACGACTTCGCCGACTTCCTGACGGTGCCGGCCTATGAGCTGATCGACTAGATGTTTCCCGAGTCCTTTTTGGATCCGCTCTTCATCGAGCTCGACGGGCTGCTGGGTGGGCTCGACGCCGAGCTGGCGGTGCGCTATCCGGGTGACCCGGGCGGGCGGCAGCCGGTGCACACCGTCTACGTGCCGGCCGACCGGATGCACGCCGGTCTCGTGACGGAGTGGGGCACGGCCGCGCGTGAGGCGCTGAAGGCGCACCCGCCGCTGCCGTTCGGGGAGGAGCTGCGCGACCGGGTGCTGTCCAAGCTGGACCGGGAGCCGATCGAAGACCTGCGGATCGACTTCGAAGACGGGTACGGCATCCGCGACGACGCCACGGAGGACGCCGACGCGGTAGCCGCGGCCGCCGCGCTGCGGGACGGGCCACCGCCGCCGTTCGTCGGGCTGCGGGTCAAGAGCCTGGAGGCGCCGACGCGGCGCCGCGCGGTGCGCACCCTCGCCGTCTTCCTTTTCTGGTACGGCGGCCTGCCACCCGGCTTCGTCGTCACGCTGCCCAAGGTGAGCGCACCGGCACAGGTCGAGGCGATGGCACTCCTGTGTGGACGGTTGGAGGCCGAGGCCGGGCTGCCGGACGGCGCGCTCCGCTTCGAGGCGCAGGTGGAGACGCCACCGGCGGTGCTGGGCCCGGATGGGCGGGCAACGGTCGCGTCGTGGGTCGCGGCGGCTGGTGGCCGGCTCACCGGCCTGCACTACGGCACGTACGACTACAGCGCCAGCCTCGGCATCGCCGCCGCGTACCAGAGCCTGGAGCACCCGGCGGCCGACCACGCCAAGGCGGTCATGCAGGTGGCCGTGGCGGGCACCGGCGTCCGCCTCTCCGACGGCTCCACCAACGTCCTGCCGGTGGGGGAGACGCCGGCCGTGCAGGAGGCCTGGGCGCTGCACTCCCGGCTGGTGCGCCGCTCGCTGGAGCGCGGCTTCTACCAGGGCTGGGATCTGCATCCGGCGCAGCTGCCCACCCGCTTCGCCGCTACGTACGCGTTCTTCCGCGACGGGGCCGAGGCCGCCCGCGCCCGCCTCGCCGCGTACCGCGAGCGGCGGGCCGGTGGCATCCTCGACGAGCCGGCGACCGTGCGGGCGCTGGAAGGCTTCCTGGCCCGGGGTGTCCACTGTGGCGCGCTCGACGCGGAGGAGGCCGGCGTTGAGCTTTGACCTGGTCGTGCGTTCGCGGCGGGCGGTGTTGCCGGAGGGGGAGCGGCCGGCCGCGGTCTGCGTGTCGGACGGACGCATCGTCTCGATCGAGCCGTACGAGGAAGTCGAGGGCGTCGACCTGGGCGACGTCGCGCTGCTGCCCGGGCTGGTCGACACGCACGTGCACGTCAACGAGCCCGGCCGCACGGAGTGGGAGGGCTTCGCCACCGCCACCCGCGCCGCCGCGGCCGGCGGTGTGACGACCATCGTGGACATGCCGCTCAACTCGCTGCCACCCACCGTCGACGCGGACGCCCTCGCCGTCAAGCGGGCGGCGGCCACCGGCCAGTGCCATGTGGACACCGGCTTCTGGGGCGGTGCCATCCCGGGTAACGCGGCCGACCTGCCCGCCCTGTATGACGCCGGGGTCTTCGGCTTCAAGGCGTTTCTCGTCGACTCGGGCGTGCCGGAGTTTCCGCCGCTCTCGGCGCCGCAGCTGCGGGAGGCGCTGGCCGCCGTGGACGCGCTCTTCGTCATCCACGCCGAAGACCCGACCGCCATCGTGCCGGCCGCAGCCTCGGCGCACTACGCGGACTTCGTCGCCTCCCGGCCGCCACGCGCGGAGACCGGCGCCGTCGCCACGGTCGTGGCGGCGGCTCGCGAGACCGGCCGGCGGCTGCATGTGCTGCATCTGTCCGCCGCCGACGCCTTGCCGTCCACCGTGGACATCCCAAACCTCACGGTGGAGACCTGCCCGCACTACCTGACCTTCAGCGCCGAGGAGGTGCCGGACGGGGCGACCGAGTTCAAGTGCTGCCCACCGATCCGGGACGCGGCCAACCGGGACGCGCTGTGGCAGGGGCTGGCCAGCGGCGCGATCGACTTCGTGGTCTCCGACCACTCGCCCTGTACCCCCGACCTGAAGCGCGCCGACACCGGCGACTTCGCGGCGGCCTGGGGTGGCATCGCCTCGCTCCAGCTGGGCCTCCCGGTCGTCTGGACGCAGGCGGCCACCCGCGGCTTCGGCCTCGCCGACGTGGTGCGCTGGATGGCGACCCGCCCGGCCGAGGTCGTCGGCCTCGCGCGCAAGGGCCGCATCGCGGTCGGATACGACGCCGACCTGGTCGCCTTCGAGCCGGACGCCGCCTTCGTGGTCGACGCCGGACGGTTACGGCACCGGCATCCCATCACGCCGTACCACGGAAGGGCTCTGCTCGGAAAGGTCCGCACCACCTGGCTGCGCGGCTCCGTTGTGGACGGTGTGACCCCACGCGGGCGGCTCCTCTCGCGAGGTGCGGCTTGAGCTGGCGGCTGCTGCCCGACCTGGCGTCCCGATCGCTGGGCGGAGGCGTTCCGTACGTCACGGACGAGCTCTTCGCCGCCGGCGACAACCTGGTGACGGACGCGGCACCGAGGTTCGCGAAGCAGACGTTCGGCCCGAAGGGCCAGGTCTACGACGGTTGGGAGACCCGCCGGCGGCGCGAGCCCGGCGTGGACCACGCGATCGTGCGGCTCGGCGCGCCCGGCATCGTGCGTGGCGTGGTGGTGGACACGGCGTTCTTCACCGGCAACTACCCGCCGTTCGCCTCCGTGGACGGCATCGCGGTCGACGGCTATCCGTGCCCGGCCGAGCTGGCGTCGGCGGCGTGGGCACCGCTCGTCCCGAAGTCGACGCTGTCGGGCGACACCCGCAACGAGTTCGAGGTGAGCGACCCGCACCGCTGCACCCACGTGCGCCTCACCATCCATCCGGACGGTGGCGTAGCGCGGCTGCGCGTACACGGTGAGGTCGTGCCCGATCCGGCCCTGCTCCCCGCGGTGTTCGACCTCGCCGCGATGGAGCACGGCGGCCAGGTGGTGGCGTGTAGCAACATGTTCTACGGCCCGCCGCACCGCCTGATCGCGCCCGGCCTGGCCCGGGTGATGGGGGAGGGCTGGGAGACCGCCCGCCGCCGCGACGACGGCAACGACTGGGTGCTGGTCAAGCTGGTCGCGCCCGGCGTGGTGCACATCGCCGAGCTGGATACCAGCCACTTCAAGGGCAACGCACCGGGCACCGCGAGCCTGCGCGGCGTGGACGCCCGTGTGTCCGATGTGGACGATCCGGCGGCGTGGTTCGACATCCTGCCCCGCACCCGCCTCCAGCCGGACACCCGGCACCGCTTCCCGATCCCACCCGCACCGCGGGCCGCCACCCACGTGCGCCTGGACGTCTTCCCGGACGGCGGGATGGCCCGCCTGCGCCTCTACGGCTCACCCACCGACGACGGCCGCGCCGCCCTGACCGCTCGCTGGCAGGCGACGAGCCGCTCCTGACCTCTCGCACCCGCCCTCGGCCGCCTGGATCCGCCGTCGAGGGCGGGTTTTGCCGTCCCGCGGCGCGCGGCGATCGAATGGCTTGACTATCAGGCGAAGCCTTGGCTACGTTCTTCCGGAACAGTTCCGGAAGAAGAGGTCGGGGTCGTCGCGCGGTCTAGGAGGACGTCGAGTGCGGATCGTGGACGCCCGGGTGATCGTCAGCTCCCCCGGCCGCAACTTCGTCACGCTCAAGCTGGTCACCGACGAGGGCGTCACGGGCATCGGCGACGGCACGCTCAACGGGCGCGAGCTCGCCGTCGCGAGCTATCTGCGCGAGCACGTGGTGCCGCTGCTGATCGGTCGCGATCCGGCCCGCATCGAGGACACCTGGCAGTACCTCTACAAGGGCGCCTACTGGCGGCGCGGGCCGGTCACGATGAGCGCGATCGCCGCGGTCGACACCGCGTTGTGGGACATCAAAGGCAAGGTGGCCGGCCTTCCCGTCTACCAGCTGCTGGGTGGGCGGTCGCGCGAGGGCGTCACCGTGTACGGGCACGCCAGCGCGGACACTGTGGACAGTGTGCTCGAGCGGGTGGCCGACTTCGTGAAGCAGGGCTACAAGGCCGTGCGCGTGCAGGCCGGCGTCCCGGGACTGTCCGATGTGTACGGCGTGCACGCCGGCCCCGGTGTGTACGAGCCGGCCAACGCGGCGGTCCCCAGCGAGGCGGTCTGGTCGACCGAGCGCTACCTCGACCACGCGCCGGCGGTATTCGCCCGCGTGCGGGAGGAGTTCGGGCCGCATCTCAAGCTGCTGCACGACGTGCACCACCGGCTCACGCCCATCGAGGCGGCGCGGCTGGGCAAGAGCCTCGAGCCGTACGCGCTGACCTGGATGGAGGATCCGGTGCCGGCCGAGCTGCAGGAGGGGTTCCGGCTGATCCGGCGGCACACCACGACGCCGATCGCGGTGGGCGAGGTCTTCAACAGCATCTGGGACTGCCAGCAGCTGGTGAGCGAGCAGCTCGTCGACTACGTGCGGGCGACCGTGGTGCACGCCGGCGGCATCACGCACCTGCGGCGGATCTTCGACTTCGCCGCGCTCTACCATGTGCGCAGTGGCTCGCACGGTGCCACCGACCTGTCGCCGGTGTGCCTCGCCGCGGCGCTCCACCTCGACATCAGCATTCCCAACTTCGGTCTCCAGGAGTACATGCCGCACGCGGACGCGACCGACGAGGTCTTCCCGCACACCTACCGGTTCGAGGATGGCTATCTGCATCCGTCCGAGGAGCCGGGGCTGGGCGTGGACATCGACGAGGATCTGGCATCCCGATACCCGTACAAGCCGGCGGCCCTGCCGGTAAACCGCCTCGAGGACGGCACCCTGCACAGCTGGTGACCGGCGCGGGCCCACCGGGCGTGGGCCCGCGCCCCCAGGGGCGTCAGAGACCCGTGAGTAAAAGATACTTGACACGATGTCTGGTTCGCTTTACCTTCGAGGGCATGTCCTTCGAGGAGAAGCGGTCGTGGATCTACGCGGCGATCGCGATCATCGTGCCGGCGGTCTACGCGGTCGTGGTGCTGCGGCGGCTCGCCGACACCGACGCGGCTGACGTGGCATACGTGCGGCCGCTGATCACCGCGGTCATCGCCGCCATGGTGCTCAACATCGTGGCCAACATCGTCGCCGGCATGCTCTCCCGCCGCGAGGATGTCGACCGCAAGGACGAGCGCGACCGGCAGATCCACCGCATCGGCGAGTTCGTGGGCTTCCACGTCATGAGCCTCGCCGCGCTGGCGCCGCTGCTCCTGGCCATGGCCGAGGTCGACTACTTCTGGATCGCCAACGCGCTCTATCTGGCATTCTGCCTGGCCGCCCTCGGCTCGGCGGTGGCGAAGATCGTGGCTTACCGGCGAGGCTTCTGACATGGTCAAGCCCACCCGGGTCACCAACTCGATCCGCGCCCTGCGCTTCGCCGCCGGCGAGATGACCCAGGCCGACCTCGCCGACCGCATCGGCGTGACCCGCCAGACCGTCATCGCGATCGAGCAGGGGCGCTACTCGCCGTCGCTGGAGATGGCCTTCCGCATCGCGCGGGTCTTCAAGGTCCCGCTCGACGACGTCTTCCAGTACCCCGACGAAGACCCCGCCTGATCACGGCGTCCAGTCGGCGTGCCGCGCCATCGACCGCAGCGCCACCTGCCGCGGGGTGATGCGCATCGCGGTGTTGCGCAGGGCGATCGCGACCGGGTTGCGCAGCTGTCCCACTTTGGTTTGTATGACGCGGAGGGTGAGGCCGCGGGAGTTGCTCTGTGTAACCCGGCATCGTGATCGTCCGGGATGTTCCCGGCTACGTCAGTAGATCGTGGTACGCATCCGCCCCTATGAGGGCGGTTCCGTACCACGATCTTTTGGGGCGGGCGCTCGCGAGGGCGCGATGAGAGGATAAGTCAGGAGAAAGTGCCCGCTACTCGGTGCGACCGACCCCTGGGCGGGGCCAACAGCGGAGGGTGAGGCCGCGGGAGCGGCGGTCTGGACCACGGCGGGCGTCGCGGTAGCTCTGAATTGCTTCTAGCGGGCCGCGACGAAGGCGCGACCCACGGCGGTGGGTGTGGTGCCGCTGCGAAAGAGGCCGGACTGGTCCTTGTCGGTCGCGGGTAGGCCGAACCAGGCGTACCGCTGCACGAATGGCAGCCCGCCGAGCATCTTGGCCGCCGCGGTCACGAACGCCGCCTGCTGGGCCTGGCTGGGGAAGCGGGCACCGCCGCCGGAGAAGTCGATGAGCGCGAACTCGGTGAGCCAGATCGGCTTCTTGTAGCGGTCGTACACCGCCTGAATGTAGCGGCGGAGCTGGTCGACAGCGTTGGCGGTGACGAAGTCGCCGCCGTACCAGTGGAGCGTCACGAAGTCGACCCGGTAGCCGCGCGACTTGGCGCCGGACATGAAGCGGTCGAGCCAACCGCCCTGGTCGGCGCCGCCGAACGCGACCGCCGGGCTGCTCAGCTTGCTGCCCGTCGCCTGCAGCCGGGGCCACAGGTCGAGGGACTGCTCCACGCTCATGTTGGCCTGGCCGCCCATGTCCGGCTCGTTGAAGGTGAGCAGGTACGGCCCGGCCGCCTTGGCCGCCGCGAGCGCGGAGTCGTTGACGTCCTTGGTGCCCCAGATCATCGGGACGAACTGCGCGCCGCGCGGGGTGGTGACGCCCTCGTGGCGGGGGCTCCACGTGTAGTACCAGCTGGCTTTGGAGGCGGCGAGTGCCTGGCTGACGCCGTTGAAGTTCCACACCGCGACGCCCTTTTTCGGCGATGTGGCGGCCGGCGGCGCGGCGGGCGCCGCGGTGGTGGTGCGGGCCTTGGGCGTCGGCGTGGGAGTGGGTGGTGGGGTGGTCGCCGGCGCCTGGCTGGGCGTGGCCGCGGCCGTCGTCACCACCGCGGGCAGGGGGTTGGCCGCCGGCTCGGGTGAGGGGGAGCGGTTGAGCTTGACGCCGATGAGGGTGGCGGTCACCAGCGCCACGACGGTGGCCGCGGCGGTGATCGGCACGGCGAGGCCGGTGGAGCCGGCGGCCGCGGCCGCCTTCGCCGCCGTGCCGACCTTCACGGCCGCACCCGCCTTGGCGGCTAACGCGGTGTGGGCGGTGGGGCCGGCCAGCTTGCCGGCGAGCGCGGCCGGGACCGGGAGCATGGAGACGCCGGCGAGTAGGCGGTCGATCGGCACCAGGTCACCCGAAGTGCGCGCGCACACCCCGCACTCGCGCACGTGGCGGGCCAGCCGCTTGCGCCACAGCGAGTCGGGCACGCCGTTCCAGGAGGTGGCCACCGCACGCAGGGCCGCGCAGCCGGGCTGGGCGCGGAGCGCGCGTACGACGGTGCGGGCGGTCTGGATCTGCTCTTTCATGCGGTGGATGCGCACGCCCGCGTGGTTGGGGGAGAGGCCGAGCGCGCCGGCGAGGTCGGCGCGCTCCAGCTCGCCCGCCTCCTCCAGCCACCAGAGCGCGATCAGCTCCTGGTCGTCGGCGTCGAGCCAGCGGGTCGCCTCGGCCACCTCGCGCCGCTGGTCGGTGAGGCCGAGCCGGGCGATGGTCAGGTCGGCGAAGTCGGGGCCGGGGTCGGGCACCTCCTGCATCGCCTCGACGCCCACCGGCCGCGCGGGGGCGGTGCGCCGGTGCAGCTCCCAGTCGCGTACCTGCCGGATCGCGATCGCCACCAGCCAGGGGCGGTAGGCGCCCGGGTCGCGCAGGTCGGGCAGGTGGCGCACCACCCGTACCAACGTCTCCTGGACCACGTCGTCGACGTCCGCGTGGCCGCGGAGCGCGCGCCCGACGATGTTGTAGACCAGCGGGAGCGAGCCGGCGACCAGCGCGTCGAGTGCGTGCGCGCCGCCCTGCTGCGCCGCGCTGACCAGCGCGGCGTCCGGTGTGGCCCGACCGGTACGGGACATCCGCCTGCCTCCCTCTCCACGGCATCGACCATTTCGTAAGTGGAGACCGGCGGGCCAGCCACCGCATTACAGAAAATCAGCCCGGATTCTTGTACGACGGCGCGTGGTGCGCGCCCCGCTGCCGACCGTGGGTCAGCAGCGGCAGCGTGCGGTGGGCGACCACCGTCGAGAGGATCACCACACTTGTGGAACGGCGGATACCTGCCGAGCGGTTGAGTTCGAGCAGGATTTGTTGCAGGTCGTCGTTGGAGCGGGCGGCGAGGCGGCAGAGCACGTCGCCGGTGCCGGTGGTGGCGTACGCCTCCAGCACGCCGGGGAGTGCCGCCAGGTGCGCGCTCACCTCGTCGAGCCGCCCCTGCGCGATCTCCAGCGTCACGAACGCCTGCACCGGGAAGCCGGCCGCGGCCAGGTCGACCTGTGGCCCGTATCCGGTGACGACGCCGGAGGAACGCAGCCGCTCCATCCGCGCGGTGACGGTGGCGCGGGCGACCCCGGCGAGGCGGGAGAGCTCCAGCACGCCGATGCGCGGGTGCTCGGTCAGCAGCCGGAGGAGCGCGACGTCGAGCGTGTCCAGTTCCATCTAGTCAAACCGCCTAGCATCTGGGCGCGATCACTGTGCCAATTGTTCATCCTGGCTAGCTTACGATGCGCCAGTTGCACAGGCGGCCGGCAACCGATCAGATGGTAGGCATGACCGTCGAACACGTTCTGACCGATGACGAGCGGCTCGCCGATCTGAGCCTCGATCAGCTCAAGCAGCTCGTGGGGCTGGTCGAGTACGACGAGCACGCCGACCCGTTCCCGGTGATCGGCTGGGACGCGATCGTGTGGGTGGTGGGCAACGCGACCCAGGCCGCTCGCTTCTACCAGCTGGCCTTCGGCATGGAGCTGGTCGCCTACTCCGGCCCGGAGACGGGCAACCGCGACCACTGCGCGTACGTGCTGCGCAGCGGCGCCGTGCGGTTCGTGCTCACGGGCGCCGTCGACCCGGACAGCCCGCTGGTCGCGCTGCACGACCGGCACGGCGACGGGGTGAGCGACATCGCGCTGGAGGTGCCCGATGTGGACGCCTGCGTGGCGCACGCTTGGGCGCAGGGCGCGCGGATCCTCGAAGAGCCGTACGAGCTGACCGACGAGCACGGCACGGTGCGGCTGGCGGCGATCGCGGCGTACGGCGACACCCGCCACACGCTCGTCGACCGCTCCCGCTACCACGGCCCGTACCTGCCGGGGTATGTGGCGCGTACCTCCACGCTCCCCAAGCGCCGCCGGCTTTTCCAGGCGCTCGACCACGTCGTGGGCAACGTGGAGCTGGGCCACATGGACGAGTGGGTGGCGTTCTACAACCGGGTCATGGGCTTCACCAACATGGCCGAGTTCATCGGCGACGACATCGCCACCGACTATTCGGCACTGATGTCCAAAGTGGTCGCAAACGGCAACCACCGGGTGAAGTTTCCGCTCAACGAGCCGGCCATGGGCAAGCGCAAGAGCCAGATCGACGAGTTTCTGGAGTTCTACCGCGGGCCGGGCGCGCAGCACCTGGCGCTCGCCACCAACGACATCCTGACCACAGTGGACGCGCTGCGGGCGGCCGGTGTCGAGTTTCTCGACACGCCCGACTCCTACTACGAGGACCCCGAGCTGCGCGCCCGCATCGGCAAGGTGCGGGTGCCGGTGGAGGAGCTGCAGAAGCGGAAGATCCTGGTCGACCGGGACGAGGACGGCTACCTGCTGCAGATCTTCACGAAGCCGATCGGGGACCGGCCGACGGTGTTCTTCGAGTTCATCGAGCGGCACGGGTCGCTCGGCTTCGGCAAGGGCAACTTCAAGGCCCTCTTCGAAGCCATCGAACGCGAGCAGCAGCGGCGTGGCAATCTCTAGGCTGTGAGTCTCGTGACCTGGGTGCCTGGCGTCGACGCCGGGCACCCTTACGGTGTGCACAACCTGCCGTATGGCGTGATGACCCCGGCCGGCGGTGGCGCTCCGCGACTCGTCGTGCGGATCGGCGACCTGGGCTTGGACCTGGCGGCGGCATGTGGCCGGTTGGCGCCAGATCTCGCGCCGCTTGTGTCGGAGCCGGCGCTCAACCCGCTGCTAGCAGCGCCGGCATCGACGTGGCGCCGGCTGCGCGGGGCGCTCGTCGAGTGGCTCACGCGGGCCGAGCACCGGCCGGTCGTCGAGCCGCTGCTGCGGCCCATCGGCCAGACTCACCTCCCGTTCGCCGTCGGCGACTACGTCGACTTCTACGCCTCCGAGCACCACGCGTCGGCGATCGGTCGCATCTTCCGCCCCAACTCGCCGGCCCTGCCGGAAGCCTGGAAGCACCTGCCGATCGGCTACCACGGGCGCGCCGGCACCGTGGTCGTCTCGGGCACGCCGATCGTCCGCCCGCAGGGGCAGCGCCGCCTCGACGGCGCCATCGAGGTGGGCCCGAGCCTGCGGCTGGACATCGAGGCCGAGGTGGGCTTCGTGCTCGGCGCCGGCACCCGTCTCGGCGAGCCGGTGGCGCTGGCCGACGCGGCCGAGCACGTCTTCGGCGTGTGCCTGGTCAACGACTGGTCCGCCCGCGATCTGCAGGCCTGGGAGTACGTGCCGCTCGGCCCGTTCCTCGGCAAGTCGTTCGCGACCTCGGTCTCGCCGTGGGTCGTACCCCTGGATGCCTTTGACGACGCACGGACGCCGCCGCCGGCGCGCGACGTGCCGCTGCTGCCCTATCTAGATGACGCGGCGCTGCCGCCATGGGGCCTGGACATCGCGCTGGAGATCGAACTCAACGGCTCCCTGATCTCCCGGCCACCCTTTGCGGCGATGTACTGGACCGCCGCGCAGATGCTCGCCCACCTGACCGTCAACGGCGCCTCGATCCGCCCCGGCGACCTCTTCGCCTCCGGCACGGTCAGCGGCCCGGAGCCGGACCAGGCGGGGTCGCTGATGGAGCTGAGCCAGCTCGGCCGCACGCCGCTGGAGCTGCCGGGCGGGGTGACCCGGTCGTTCCTGGAAGACGGCGACGAGGTGGTGATCCGGGGCCGGGTGCCGGCCGCGCCGGGCCGCCCGGAGCTAGCCCTCGGCGAGGTCACCGGCGTCGTGGTGGCCTCGCTCCAGTAGGTCGAACGCCTCGTTGGCGGCTTTCGTCGCTTTTAGATGGATTTGCGCGGCGGAGTGGCCCTCGATGAGCTGCCGCCAGTTGTCCCGCGCGAGGATCCGCTGGGTGGCGACGATCTGGCCCGCGGCCACTCGCGCCGTGAGGCCGCCCCCAAGTGCCTCGGACAAGGTGGCCTCCTCCGCCTCGGTGTAGCTCGCCACCCGGGCCGCCAGGCTGGGGGTCGAGAAGACCAGGCGGTGAAATGCCAGCACCTGCGGGTGGTCGTTGAGGCCGGTGACCGGGTCGCGCCGGTCGAGGCCGTCGAGGAAGTGCCGGCGCAGCGCGGCGAGCGGGCTCTCCCCGGGGCGCCGCCCGCGCACGACCCGGGCGGCCTCGCCCTGATGGTCGGCGATGCGGTGCAGGACGAGGTCTTCCTTGCTCGCGAAGTACTTGAACAGGGTCGGCTTGGAGACCTCGGCCGCCTCGGCCACGTCGGCGACCGAGACGGCGTCGTAGCCGCGCGCCAGGAAGAGCGAGATGGCCGCCGCCGAGATGGCGTCGTGGGTGCGCTGCTTCTTGCGCTCGCGAAGGCCGGTCACGGGACAGATATTACACTCGGACAAATTCTTTACTGAGTTAAGCTAGCCGCATGACGATGGAAGAGGAGCGGGCGCACCTCGCCGCCTCCCGAGCCGCGCTGGCCCGCATGCTCGACCTCGCCCGGCATCGCGTCGCCACCGGGGCGCAGGTGGCCGGCGACCGGTACACCGCCGAGACGCTCGGCCGCATGCTGAAGAGCTACGCCAAGGAGCTCGCCGAGGAGCCGGACGGGCCGCTGTACTTCGGGCGCCTGCGCTTCAGCCACAGCGCCGGCGAGCACAGTGGACAGTGCTACTACATCGGCCGCCGGCACATCACCGACGAGGCGGGCGAGCCGATGGTCCTCGACTGGCGGGCGCCGGTGTCCCGCACGTTCTACCGGGCCAGCGCCCGCGACCCGCTGGGCGTCGCCGTCCGCCGGCGGTACGGGTGGCGCGCGGGAGAGCTGACCGGCTTCGAGGACGAGCACCTCGGGGCGGGCCTCTCCAGCCCGGTCAGCCAGATCCTCACCGAGGAGATCGAACACCCCCGCGTCGGACCGATGCGCGACATCGTGGCCACCATCCAGCCCGAGCAGGACGACCTGGTGCGGGCCGACCTGGACGAGTCGGTGTGCGTGCAGGGCGCGCCCGGCACCGGCAAGACGGCCGTGGGGCTGCATCGCGCCGCGTACCTGCTCTACACCCACCGCCGCCGCCTCAAGCGCGACGGCGTGCTGGTCATCGGCCCCAACCCTGCGTTCCTGGAATACATCTCGGCCGTGCTCCCGGCCCTCGGCGAGGTCGACGTCGCGCAGCGCACCCTCGACCGGGTGCTCGCCCGCCGGCCGGTGACCGCCACCGACACCGGCGCGGCCGCGGCCGTGAAGCACGACGTGCGGATGGCGGCCGTGCTCACCCGCGCCCTCTACGCCCGCCTCGGCGAACCCACCGGCCCGCTCACCGTCCCCGAGGGCTCGGCCCGGTGGCGGGTCTCGGAGCGCGCGCTGGGGCGCCTCGTCGGCGAGGTCTGGCAGGAGTCGCTGCCGTATGGCATCGCCCGCGAGCGCCTGCGCTCCCGCGTGGTCGGGCTGATCCAGCGCCAGGCCGAGGCGCGCGGGTACGTGCCGGGCGCCGCCTGGATCCAGCGGATGGGCCGCTCCCGCCCGGTCCGCGACTTCCTCGACCAGGTGTGGCCCGCGGCCCGCCCGGAGGAGGTGGTGGCCACCCTGCTCCGCGACCCGTCCACGGCCGCCGGCGGCATCCTCACGGAGCCGGAGCAGGCCGCGATCGCTCGCCGCACGACGAGGTGGTCCACCGCCGACCTGGTGCTGATCGACGAGGTCGCCGGGCTGATCGACCACCCCGAGTCCTACGGCCACATCATCGTCGACGAGGCGCAGGACCTGTCGCCGATGGAGTGCCGCGCGCTGGCCCGGCGCAGCGTGCACGGCTCGCTGACCGTGCTCGGCGACCTCGCCCAGGGCACCACGCCGTGGGCCGCGACCAGCTGGTCCGAGCAGCTGACCCACCTCGGCAAGCCCAAGGCGCCGGTGGTGGCGCTGACCGCCGGCTTCCGCGTGCCCGGCGCGGTGCTCGCGCTGGCCAACCGCCTGCTCGCCACCCTCGACGTGGACGTGCCGCCGACCCGCGCCGTACGCGGCGACGGCTCACTGCGTGTGCGGCACACCGACGATCTGGAGGCGGCGACGGCGGAGGCGGTGCGCGAGGCGCTGCGGCACGAGGGCTCGATCGGCGTCATCGGCCCCGTCACCCTCGCCGAGACCTCCGACCGGGTGAGCGTCCTGCCCGCGACGATGGCGAAGGGCCTCGAGTTTGACCACGTCGTGCTCGTCGAGCCCGCCGACCTCACCCCGCGCCTGCTCTACGTCGCCCTGACCAGGGCGGTCTCCCGCCTGGACATCATCCACCGCCGGCCGCTCCCCGCGGCGATCCGCGAGCGCCACTGACCGCTACGGCAATGGATCGGTTGGCGGTCAACCCGTGGACGTGGTCGGTGGAGTTGGGCTACAACCAGGGCGAGGTCGTCTCCGGGCAGACCCGGACCCTGTACTGCTCCGGGCAGACCGCGATGAGCGGCGACGGCAAGCCCCAGCACGCCGGTGACATGGGAGCGCAGCTGGCGCTGACCCTCGACAACCTGGAGGCCGTCCTCGGCGAGGCCGGCATGACTCTCGCCAACCTCGTCCGGCTCAACGTCTACACCACCGACGTCGATCGGCTCTTCGAGCACTACGGCGTGCTGGCGTCGAGGCTGGGCGCCGCCCGGGTGGCGCCGACCACCACGATGCTCGGGGTGACGCGGCTGGCGATCCCCGACCTGATGGTCGAGCTCGAGGGGACCGCCGTCGCGTGCCGCGACCACGGACGGGGTAGCAGGCAGGTGGGGTGATTTCCGGTGCTCAGAATGGCGACGATCGGCGTCTACGGCTTCGACGACGAGTCCTTCCTGCGACGGCTGCGGCAGGCGGATGTCCGCCTGCTGCTCGACCTACGCCAGCGCCGTGGCGTGCGCGGACCCGAGTACGCCTGGGCGAACTCGGCGCGGCTCCAGCGCGCGCTCGCCGCGGCGGACATCCGCTACCGGCACGTGAAGGAGCTGGCGCCGACGACCGAGCTGCGCCAGCTCCAGTACCGCGAGGACGACCGCCAGGGCGTGGGCAAGCGCGACCGCGTCGCGCTGGCGCCCGAGTACGCCGAGCGCTACACCCGCGAGATCCTCGACCCGTTCGACCTCGGCGCGCTCGTCGCGGAGCTTCGGGGCGACTCGATGGCCGCCCTCTTCTGCGTCGAGCGCGATCCGGAGGCGTGCCACCGCTCGCTTGTCGCCGAGCGCCTGCGCGCCGAGTACGGACTGCCGGTCACGGACCTCCGCCCCGACTGAGTGCCGGGGAGGGGTCAGGCGCGCATCTTGTCGATGCTGCGCATCTTGTTCATGGCGTCCAGGGCGGCGACCTTGTAGGACTCGGCCAGCGTAGGGTAGTTGAAGACCGTGTCGACCAGATAGTCGATCGTGCCCTTGCAGCCCATCACGGCCTGGCCGATGTGGACGATCTCGGTGGCGCCCGTGCCGAAGACGTGCACGCCGAGCAGGGTGCGGTCGTCGGGGGAGACGAGCAGCTTGAGCATGCCGTACGAGTCGCCGATGATCTGCCCGCGGGCCAGCTCGCGGTAGCGGGACAACCCGGTCTCGAACGGCACCCGCTTCTCGGTGAGCTCGTCTTCGGTGCGGCCGACGAAGCTGATCTCCGGGATCGTGTAGATGCCGATCGGCTGGAGCTCGTGCATCGCGCGCACCGGCTCGTCGCACGCGTGGTGGGCGGCCAGCCGGCCCTGCTCCATCGAGGTGGAGGCGAGCGCGGGGAAGCC
>Ga0214467_1000117_pt1 | contig 22185 bp, 20 predicted proteins | sample RVTome_8_FD_187339 | JGI IMG/M metagenome (GOLD analysis project Ga0214467, IMG submission 187339) | Soil microbial communities from uranium-contaminated site in the Upper Colorado River Basin, Wyoming, United States - RVT160D0 HiSeq ...
CTACCGGGGCGCGTTCGTGGCCGAGTTCGACGCGGGCACGGTGCGCGAGGCCTTCGAGTTGTACGGCATGCTCAGCGCCCTCACCAGCAGTCGCGCCGCGGCCGCCGGCGACGCCGGGGTCATCGAGGAGCTCGGCAAGCTGACCGAGGCGCTGCACCGGTGCACGGTGGTCGACGAGTTCGAACAGCTCGCCCGGCAGTTTCGCAAGGTGGTCAACCTGACCGCCGCCGGCCCGCACCTTCGCGCCCTGCTGCGCAGCTTCAGCGGCCTGGTCCCGGCCGCCGCCCGATTCTCCATAGTGGACGCCATGGACGACGAGCGGGCCGCGCTGAGCCGTGAGTACGACACCCTGCGCGCCGCCGACCCGGTCGCGGCTGCGGAGGCGGCACTCGCGCACGTGCGGATGACGGCCGGCAACGCGATCGCCGCGCTGCACCGCCGTGGCGTCTTCGCCGCCCCCGACGGCGGCCCGTCCGCCGACGCCGACGTGGTGCTGGGCATCCTCGACTTGCCTGGAGGTCGCGCGCATGGCTGAGCAACGGACCAGCCGCGGCACGCTCGTCATCGACACCGAGAAGTGCAAGGGCTGCGAGCTGTGCATCGCCGCGTGCCCGCCGAACGTGCTGGAGATGTCGGCGGCGGTCAACGAGATGGGCTACCGCTACCCCGAGCTCAGCCCCGGCTGCACGGGCTGCACCGCCTGCCAGATGGTCTGCCCGGACTTCGTCTTCGCCGTCTACCGCCTGATCCCGGCCGCCAACTCCTGAGTCCAGCGTCGCTATTGCATCTAAATGTTTGAATGTGTAGGTTCACGTTCACGCTTAGAGGCAATCGCTGGAGAGGGTTTACCGTGCCGAACCTGCGCCCCTTCCTCGCCGCGGTCACCGCCGCACTCGCCGGCTCCCTCCTCACGGTCGCGGTCGCCGAGCCCGCCTCGGCCGCCCTCGGCGCGATCCGCGGTGCCTCGTCGGGCCGGTGCGTCGACGTGCCCAGCGCGAGCAAGACCAACGGCACGCAGGTGAAGCTCTACGACTGCAACGGCGGAAGCAACCAGCAGTGGAACTACACCTCCGGTAGGCAACTGCGGGCGTACGCGGGCACCAAGTGCCTGGACGCGTACAACAACGGCACCACGGCCGGCACCCAGGTCGTCATCTGGGACTGCGGCGGCGGCACCAACCAGCAGTGGAACCTCAACGGCGACGGCACCGTCACCAACGTCCTGTCTGGACTCTGCCTCGACGCCAACGGTGGCGGCACCGGCAACGGGACCGCGATCATCCTGTGGACCTGCAACGGCGGCGCCAACCAGCGGTGGAACAGCACGACCGGCGGCGCCGGCTGTCCGGCCTCCGGCGGCATCACCTACACCCTCAACCGGGCTTCGGCGCCGACCGCCGACCAGACCGACTCGTACAACCGGATCACCGAGGCCATGAACCTGGCGCTGACCGTCTACAACTGCTACCTCAACGTCAGCAAGTCGCTGTCGATCCACTACGTGCCCAGCGTGCCGACCGCCGACGGCAACTACAACGGCACGATCCGCTTCGGCGCGAAGTCGACGATGGTGCAAGCCACCGCCATGCACGAGATCGCGCACACACTCGGCGTCGGCACGTACAGCGGCTGGGCCTCCCGCGTCTCCAATGGACGGTGGACCGGCGCCAACGCGCTCAACCAGCTCCGCACGCTGGACGGCAACTCCTCAGCGGTCCTCTACGCGGACGGTGCCCACTTCTGGCCCCACGGCCTCAACCAGGCCAGCGAAGCCACCTCAGCCGACGAGTTCGTCCGGAACGTCAAGATGGTCGCCGCCCTCCGCCAGGACATGGGCCTGTGACCACCCCCGGGGGCCCCGGATCTGGAGAGCTTTCGGGGTGGGGGTCATGCTCGCCGTTCTCTAAGCCCATTTTTGCCCGCGTTCGTGTCAGTGGCGGGCCGTTTGCTCCCGCCGGAGGCAAAGGGGTAGCGACGACCACCGCGAACCCGGCGGCCCGCGGGAGCATACAACCTGTGACTGACGCGGACGCGGGAAAATCTGCCTAAAGAACCGCCAGCAACACCCCGCAGCCGAATCTAGGAGAGTGAGCCCGCCTATGGCGCAACCACTCTCCTAGATCTCGAACCCGGCTACTTGGTGAGGAAGGCGAGCAGGGCTTGGTTGACCTCGTCGGCGTGGGTCCAGAGCAGGCCGTGCGGCGCGCCCTCGATCTCGACGTACTCGGCGCTGGGCAGCAGCTTGTGGAAGGGGCGGGCGGTGGCGTCGATCGGCAGGATGTTGTCCGCGGTGCCGTGCAGGATCAGGGTGGGCACGTCGATTTTCGGGATGTCGCCGCGGAAGTCGGTGACCCAGGTCGGGACGGCCGCGCTGGATGCGAACCAGGAGGCGCCGGCGGCGACGTTCCAGCTGTTGCGTAGAGCCTCCTCGGACAGGCGGGTGCCGAGGTTTTCGTCGGTGTTGTAGAAGTTGCGGTAGAAGTCGGTGAAGTAGGCGTAGCGGTCGCTGGTCACGGCGGCGAGGATGCCGTCGAAGACCTCCTGCGGCACGCCGGTCGGGTTGTCGTCCGTCTTCAGCAGAAACGGCTCCAGCGAGGCGAGGAAGGCGGCTTTGGCGACCCGGCCCGAGCCGTAGGTGCCGAGGTAGCGGCCGACCTCGCCGGTGCCCATCGAGAAGCCGACCAGGACGGCGTCGGTCAGGTCGAGCGTGTCCAGCAGCGTCTTCAGGTCGGCGGCGAACGTGTCGTAGTCGTAGCCGGTGGTGGGCTGGCTCGACCGCCCGAAGCCGCGCCGGTCGTAGGTGATGACGCGGTAGCCGGCCTTGAGCAGCGCCGCGCTCTGCTTCTCCCACGAGTGGCCGTCCAGCGGGTAGCCGTGGATGAGGACGACCGGCTGACCCTCGCCGTGGTCCTCGTAGTAGAGGTCGATGCTGGTGCTGTTCTCGGTGCCGACGGTGACGAATGGCATCTCGCTGCCTCCCGCGATCTTCGGAGAACGGTCGTTCTCGCGCTTGTGTTGTAGTCTAGAGAACGATCGTTCTCGCGGCACCGTGAGAGGTGTCACCGAAGCAGGGGGAATGGTGCGGCTCGACGACGAGGCGGCCCGTGCGCGGGTCCTGGAAGCGGCCGACCGGCTGTACTACCGGCTCGGCATCCAAGCCGTGGGCATGGATGCCCTGCGGGCCGAGTCGGGTGTCCCGCTCAAGCGGCTCTACCGGCTCTTCCCCTCCAAGGAGGCCATCGTCGAGCAGGTGCTGCTCGGCCGCCGCCAGCTGTGGAACAGCCTCGTCGACGACGCGGTCAGCACCGGCGCGCCACGGCAGCGGCTACTGGCGGTCTACGACGCGTTGGCCCGCTGGTTCGACGAGGACGACTTCCGCGGCTGCGTCTTCATCAACTCCTTCGGCGAGCTGGGCACCACCGCGCCCCGCATCGCTGAGATCGTGCGGTCGCACAAGGCTGAGTTTCAGGCACGGCTGGCGAGGCTCGTCGCCGAGGCCGGCGGGCCACCGAGCTTGGCGGCGCAGCTCGCCATCCTGGCCGAGGGTGCGCAGACCACCGCGGCCATCGCCGGCAACAGCGACGCCGCGACGCACGCCCGGCAGGCCGCCGAGATACTCATCGACATCACCATCGGCGCCGACGCGGCCTGACAGTCGCCCGCGTCCACCTGCGGAAATGTCGGTGGCACCTGGCGCACACGCGGTCGAAACCGCTCGGTCCTAGCCTCCGCAACATCATCTGCGGCTAGGAGGCTGCGTTGTTGGCGAAGAGACGTTTCAATCGTGCGATCGCGACCAGTGCCCTGCTGGCGCTGGTGGCTGTCCCAACGGCCGGGTCGGCGCATTCGGCTCAGGCCTACTCGAAGCAGCGCGGCTTCGTGCTGGAAGAGGCGACGGTCGCCACGATCCACCAGGCGTTCAGGTCGGGCGAGCTCACCTGCGCGCAGCTGATCGACGGGTATCTCACCCGCATCATGGCCTACGAGAACCAGGGCCCGGCGATCAACTCCCTCATCTCGGTGGCGGCGGACGCCAAGGCCCAGGCCAAGGCGCTGGACGTCAGGTACAAGCGCCAGCGCGGGCGGGTCGGGCCGTTGCACTGCATCCCGGTGATCCTCAAGGACAACATCGACACCGAGGACCTGCCCACCACCGGCGGCTCGAAGACGCTGATCGCGCCGCTGCCGAGCCGGGACTCCTACATCGCCAAGGCGTTCCGCGATGACGGCGCGATCATCCTCGGCAAGGGAAACCTGGACGAGTGGGCGCACGGCGGGCGTGCCGGATACAGCTCCGCCGGCGGGCAGACCTTCAATCCGTACGACCTGGCGCGCTCGCCCGCCGGCTCCAGCGGCGGGCCGGCCGCCGCGATCGCCGCCAACTTCGCGGTCCTGTCGATCGGCACCGACACCGGCGGATCGATCCGCGGCCCGGTCAACGCCGAGTCGCTGGCCGGGTTGCGACCGACGGTCGGGCTGGTCAGCCGCGGCGGCGTCATCCCGTTCTCGTCCACATTCGACAGTGCCGGCCCGATGACCCGCACCGTCACCGACAGCGCCCTGGTCCTGAACACCATCGCCGGATACGACCCGGCCGACCCGGCCACCGCGCTAAGCCGCGGCAAGGTGCCGAACGACTACACCCGATACCTGAAACGGGACGCGCTGCGGGGCGCCCGGATCGGTGTACTGCGCAACTACGTCAACGCCAGCACCGCCCCGATGATGGACGCGGCCATCGCCGCGATGCGCCAGGCGGGCGCCACCGTCGTCGACGACCTCGCCCTACCCGCGGAGGCCCTCGCCCTGCGCGCGCAGTACTACCCGATCGTCTCCGAAACCGAGTTCAAGACGCTGCTGGGCCAGTACCTGGCGACCTACCGCCCCACCGCGGCCGTCAAGTCGCACGCGGACGTCCTCGCCGCGAGCTCGCAGCCCGGCTTCAACATGGCGCCCGAGGTCCTGGTGCGGCTGCAGACGGAGGCCACCCGCGGCGCGATGACCGACGCCGACTACCGGCAGGCCGCGCACGACGGCCCCGCGAAGATGCGCGCCGCCATCGACAAGATCCTCGACGACAACCGGCTCGACGCCGTCGTCCGGCCCACCGGCGGCGGCAGTGACATGGCCGCCCTCTCCGGATACCCCGACATGCTCGTCCAGGGTGGTGTCGACACCAACGGCGCCTCCGCCGGCATCGCGTTCCTCGCCAAGGCGTTCACCGAGCCGAAGCTGCTCGGATACGCGTACGCCTACGAACAGAAGGTGGACGCCCGAATGGTGCCCGCACTCACCCCGCCCATCCCGACCTCCTGGTGGAAGTAGCACACCCCTCCGCGCCGCCGCCCGCTCCGGCCCACCGGCCGGGGCGGGCTCGTCGTGCCGATCGGTAGGGTGCTCGAATCACCGTCGGACTCGGCCCGGGAGTGGAACAGATGCGCCTGATGATCGTCCTCGACTGCGTCGACGCCGACGCGCTGGCCGACTTCTGGGCCGCCGCACTCGGGTTTCGCCGCGACGCGTTCCACGCACCCTACGTTCGGCTGGTCGATCCCAGGGAGCGCTGGCCCAACCTGCTGTTGCAGCAGGTGCCGGAGCCGAAGGCCGGCAAGAACAGGATGCACCTGGATATCCAGGTCACCGACGTCCACCCCGAGGTGGAGCGCCTGGTCGGCTTGGGCGCGAGCATCGTTGATCCGGCGCATGACGACGCGGGTTTCCTGACCGTGCTCCTGGCCGATCCGCAGGGCAACGAGTTCTGCGTGATCAGGCCGCCGGACGGCGGCTACGACCAGAAGCGGCTCGCCATAGAACAAGCGCACGCCCAGGACTCGTAGACGTCCTGGGTCGAGAAGCCGATCTGAGCGACCGATTATGCCCAAAGCAGATGGCTACGCCGTGGGCGGCTCGATGTGATCGCGCGTGAGATGCTCCAGTTTGATCGCGTTCCAACTCGAACGGGAGGATCGATCTTGCCTGACACATCCGCGCACGACGAGGACCCGTCGTTCGGGCCGCACGCGGCGGCGATCCTGTCCACGGAGCACTGGAGCCTGCTCGGCACCCGCTCGGTGCTCCTCGCCGAGGCGCAACAGCGCACGACCGTCTTCCTGACGGTGCTTTCGGCGGCGATGGTGGCGGCCGCGCTGCTCGCCGACGCCACCGGGTTCTCCGACCGCGCCGCGACGCTCACGGTCGTCCTGCTGGCCGTCGTGCTCTTCCTCGGCCTGACGACCTACCAACGGCTGATCCAGATCAACCGCGACGAGAAGCTCACGGTCGTGGCGATGAACCGGCTGCGCAACGCCTACCTGAGGCTGGAGCCCGGGGTGCGGCCGTTCTTCACCGCGAGCCCGTATGACGACCGGGCGGGCTTCGAGACCAGCTACTCCTTGGCGCCGCCGACCGGTGCGACGTTGAAGAGCTACCACCTCATCACCACACCGACCGTCGTGGGGACCATCGACGCCGCCGTCGCCGCGGCGATCGCCGTCCTCCTCGTGGCGCGGGCCACCACCGCGCCCGTGGTGCTGGCCATCGCCGGCGTCGCGTCCTTCGCGCTCGTCTGGACCTGGCTGTTCGCGATACAGCGGCGGGCGACCGATCCGATAACCCACGCCCGGCCCCAGTTTCCCTCGCCGCCGTAGCTTGGGTATCGGCCGGCTACGGGTGCGCCGCGCTGGGCGCGCTCACCAGCCGGCGGCCGGTTTAGTGGCGATTCAGCCATACCCGTCACCGTGTGTACAGCCTGCGGGTCGCGCTCCCGCCCGCCGCGGCGTCCTGGCCACGGCACTGGAGCCGTATCGACGGCGCAGCGTGTCGAGGTCGTGGGGCGGAGGCGTGGATGCCTGGTTATCGCAGCTTTGTCGATGTGGTGACCGCGCACGCGTCGGCCTTCCCGGACCGCGCCGCGGTGGTGTTCAGCGCCGACCCGACCGACCCCGCCGGCGATGTGACCGTCCGCTATGGACAGCTCGCCGCGCGGGCCCAGGCGGTGGGTGCGGTGCTGCGCTCGCTGATCGAGGTCGGCGACCGGGTACTGCTGCTGTGCGGCCCGGGTCCGGCCTTCGCCGCCGGCTTTCTGGGCTCGCTGCACGCGGGCATGATCGCCGTGCCCGCCCCGCCGCCGGACGGCGACCCCCGCGAGCGCGAGCGCCTGGCCCGCATCGCCCGCGACTGTGGCGCGACCGCGCTGCTGACGGACAGCGCGACGGAGAAGGCGGTACGCGGCTGGGCCCGGGCGACCGGGCTGGAGCGGGACGCGCACGTCGTGGTGACCGACCGGCTGGAGGGCCCCAGTCGCGGGGCGCTGCGGTCGGTGGTGATCGGCCCGCACACCGTGGCCTACCTGCAGTACACCTCCGGCGCCACAGGTGACCCGAAGGGCGTCCGGATCGACCACGGCCACCTGCTGGCCACCTGCCGGGCCGTGCAGCGCCGGCTGGATCTTCAGGGCGACGACCGGGTCGGCGGTTGGCTGCCGATGTACCACGAGCTCGGCCTGATCGGGCAATGCCTGGCCCCGTGGTTCGCCGGCTCCCTCAGCGTCTCGATGCCGCCGCCGGACTTCCCGCGGCGCCCGCACACCTGGCTGCGCCTCATCGACCGGCACGGCATCACCGTGTCCTGCGCGCCGGACGGCGCCTACGACCTGTGCGCCCGCCAGGTGGCCGACAGCGAGCTCGCCGGCGTCGACCTGTCCCGCTGGCGCGCGGCCGTCAACGCGTCGGCGCCGGTCCGGCCGCACACCGCGCGGGCGTTCGTGGACCGGTTCGCGCCCTTCGGGCTGCGGCCGGACGCCATGCGAACAGGGTACGAGCTGGCCGAGGCGACCGTCAGCCTCGCCGCCGGCCCGGAACCGGTGGTGGTCGAGGTCGACGCGGGCCGGCTCGAGCGCGGCGCGATCGTGCCCGCCGCCGGCGGGGGAGAGCCACGCCGCGAGCTGGTCGGCAGCGGGCCCGCGCTGGAGGGCGTGGAGATCCGGATCGTCGATCCGCAGAGCCGGCGCACGCTCGAGGACGGGCTGGTCGGCGAGATCTGGGTCCGTGGCGCGGGCGTGTCGCGCGGGTACTGGCGGCAGCGGTACGAGACGGCCCGCGTCTTCAGTAACACCACCGCCGAGGGCGCCAGCGGCTTCCTGCGCACCGGTGACCTGGGCGGGCTGCGCGACGGCGAGCTGTTCGTCACCGGGCGCATCGCCGACCTGGTGGTCATCGACGGCCGCGCGCTCTGCCCGCGGGAGCTGGAGGCCGAGGCGCGTGGGGTGCACGAGGCGCTCGCCGAGGGCACCGCGGCCGCGTTCACGGTGGACACGGAGGTCGGGCCGCAGCTCGTCATGATCCATGAGTGCCCGCCCGACGCCGGCCCTCTCCCGGTGCCCGTCGCCGTGGTGTCCGCCGTCCGCAACCTGCTCCAGCGCGAGTACGGGCTGGCGGCGAGCGTCGTGCTGGTGCGGCCGGGAACCGTGCCGCGGACCACGAGCGGCAAGATCCAGCGGCGCCTGACGCGGGAGCTGTTCACGAGCGGCCAGCTCGCGGTCGAGTGGGAGAGCCTGACCCCGGAGGTGCGGCGCACGTACCGGCTCGCCCGGCCGGCGCTGGCCGAGCCGCAGCCGAGGAGCTCGAATGCCCGCTCGGTGGTCTGAAATGGCCGCGTTTAACGACGCTTTAGCGGCGAAACCAACCATGAAGACGCCCGCGTGCCGCAGGCCGCGGGCGCGGCGAGGTATCTCGGCGTCCGCCTGAGGGCGATGGGTACGACAACGGAGGGGTTCTCATGAGCGTGGCCGGAAACTGGCAGTTGGTGCTCAACAGCCCGATGGGCAAGCAGGATGTATCGCTGGACCTGAAGGAGGTGGACGGCCAGCTCAGCGGCATCCTCGTCAACACCACCAACGACATGACCAGCGAGATCCTCGAAGGCACGGTGGAGGGCGACGAGCTGCGCTGGAAGGTCAAGCTGCCCAAGGGAAAGATGACCTTGGTCTTCACGACCACTGTGACCGAGGACACGATGTCGGGCAAGGTCAAGGCTGGCATGTTCGGCAGCTTCAAGCTGTCTGGCCAGCGGGTCTAGTGAGACTGCGGCGCGCCCTGCGGGCTGCCCTCAGGTACATCGGCGACGGCTTCGTCCATTTCGGACTCTCCGTGGGCCTGGTCCTGGGATATGTGCCGCCCAAGGGGTCATGGCCGGGCGAGGCGAAGGAAGCCGCGCCCGGGGAGACCGGTGCCGACCTGGATCGGAACGCCGGCTCCGCGACGCCCGTCGCCGATGAGGTGCCGGATGCGCGAGGGGCGTCACTGACCGCGGCGGAGCGCCGCGCCTGGCGGGAGCTGACGCGGCACTTGCGCGCGTCGGCCACTTTCGACGATAGACGCGATACATAGAACCTGAGCGATACAAACTTGCCGCTTGGGTAGATAGTGGTGACTGGCGTGCCGGGTACGGGGGGAAACATGAATCTGGCGCATTCCAGACTGGTTGACCGTGACCAAGAGTTGGCCGCGCTCGCGGCCATGCTCGTCGAGTGTCGGTCCGGCGATGGCCGTGCGGCCGTCGTCACGGGCGCGGTGGCCAGCGGAAAGACTGCGTTATTGCACAGCTTCGCGGATCGGGCGGCCGCCGCTGGCGCTACGTTCGCCAGCGCGACGGCGTCCCGGATCGAGACGGCGCTGCCGCTCGGGCTGGCGCGGCAGCTCCTGCAGGCGATCAAGCGGGCGGCCAAGGGCGGTGACCGGGCCGCCAAGGGCGGTGACCAAACCGCCGACCCGCTCGACGAGGGCGCGGCGGCGCTGCCCGCCGAGCGGATCGGCGGCCTGCTCCATCGGGCATTGCTCGACCTGGCCGGGCGCGGACCGCTGGTCGTCGGCATCGACGACCTGCACTACGCCGACGCGGCCTCCCGGGAGTGCCTGCGCGACCTCGTGGTGGGGCTGCGGTCGGCGCCGATCCTCTTCGTCGTCACCGAGTTCGTCGCCCCGGTGCCCGAGCACCCGCCGTTCTACGCCGGCCTCGGCGACCAGTCACATGTCCGACACTTCGAGCTGGGCCTGCTGACCAGATCCGGCCTGGCCACGATCTTCGCCGATCGGCTGAGCCGGCGGGTCGCCCGTGGGCTGGCCCGCCGGGCACACGATGTGACGGCGGGCAATCCACTGCTGGTGGAGGCGCTGCTGGAAGACTGCCTCGACCCGGAGCGGGTAGGGGTGGAGGCGCTCGCGCCGCGCGAGGCGTTCCGGCAGGCGGTGCTCAACTGCCTGTACCGGGGCGACTCGCTGATGCTGCGGCTGGCCCGCGTGCTGGCGGTGCTCGGCGAGCCGCAGCGGCCGCCGGTGCTGGCCGAGCTGCTCGACGTCGACATCGAGGCGGTCACCACCGCCCTGCGGGCGCTGAACGACGCCGGGCTGGTGGCCGGCGACGGGTTTCGCCACCGTGCCAGCCGGGCGGCGGTGCTGGGCGGCATGCGTGCGGCCGAGCGGGCGCTGCTGCACGCCCGGATCGCGGAGGTGCTGTACAGGCGCGTGTCGTCGCCGATCACGGTGGCCCGGCACGTCGTCGCGGCCGCACCGATCCGGGCGCCGTGGGCGGTGCCGGTGCTGCGGGCGGCCGCCGAGCAGGCACTGGCCGGGGAAGACGTGCGACTCGCCATCGAGTCGCTGCGGCTGGCCTACGAGGTGTCCGACATCGACCCGCAACGCGCCGCGATCAAGAGCCTGCTCGCCCGCGCCGAGTGGCGGACCAACCCCTCGGCGGCCGCGCGCCACCTGCCCGAGCTGACCAAGGCGCTGCGCGAGGGGCGCCTGGAGTCCGCCCACGCGACGGCGACGATCGCCCAGCTGCTCTGGCACGGCCGCGCCGAGGAGGCGATCGAGGCACTGGACCTCGTCGAGCAGCGGCGCCGGGACGACCCACCGCCCGCGCAGCCCGCGCCTCCCATGACGCCCGAGATCAACGGCGGGCCCACCGACGGGCTGGACGCGGTACGGCTCTGGATGTGGTACGTGTACCCGCTGGCGGCCGAGCACGCGTCCGCCGATCTGCCCGGCATGGCGCCGGACCCGGACAAGTCCGCGGACGACGTGCAGGTCCAGGCGGCCAGCTCGCTGGGCACGATCCTCGCCTCCGGTGTGGACGAGACGGCTCTGGACAGCGTCGAGCGGATCCTGGTGGATGTCCGGCTCGACGACGCGGCGCTGGCGCCGATCACCGCCGCGCTGGCCACGTTGATCTACGGCGGCCGGCAGGACAAGGCCGTCGAGTTCTGTGACTCGCTGCTCAAGGAGGCCACCAACCGGCGGGCCCCGATGTGGCAGGCGATGCTCCTGACCATCCGCGCCGCCGCCGAGCTGCGCCGCGGTGGGCTCGCCGCCGCCGAGGTGGCGGCCCAGCACGCCCTGACCGTCATCTCGCACAAGTGCTGGGGCGTGGCCATCGGCGCGCCGCTGGCCTGCGTGCTGCTCGCACAGACCGCGATGGGACGCCTCAGCGACGCGGCGGCCTACCTGTCGGTGCCGGTGCCCGAGGCGACGTTCCGCACCCCGTTCGGCCTGCACTACCTGCGGGCTCGTGGCCGGCACTACCTGGCCACCGGCCGGCTGCGGGCCGCCCTCGGCGACTTTCAGGCCTGCGGCGAGATGCTCGACAACTGGGACCGCGACGTGCCCATGCTCCTGCCGTGGCGGCTCGACGTGGCCCAGGCGTACCTGGCGATGGGGGAGCGGGAACAGGCCCGCGACGTCGCCCTGGAACAGCTCGCCCAGCTCGAGCCGGACAGCCTGTGGCCCCGCGGCACCGCACTGCGGCTGCTCGCCGCGACCAGCCCGGTCGACCAGCGCCCGGCGCTGCTGGAAGAGGCGGTGGACGTGCTGCAGCGCAGCGGCGACAAGTACGAGACCGCATCCGCCCTCGCGGACCTGAGCGACGCGCACCGCGCGCTGGGCGAGGTCTACTCGGCCCGGGCGCTGGGCCAGCGGGCGTACGGGCTGGCCGAGCGGTGCGGTGCGGAGCCGCTGCGCCGGCGGCTGCTGGAGGGCCTGCGCGACATCGAGGTGGAGATCCAGTCGCGGCGCGCCACCGGTGACGCCTCCATCGGCGACCTGACCGAGGCGGAGCTGCGGGTGGCCGCGCTCGCCGTCCAGGGGCACACCAACCGGCAGATCGCCAAGGTGCTGTTCGTGACCGTGAGCACTGTCGAGCAGCACCTGACCCGCGTGTACCGGAAGCTGAACGTCCGCCGCCGCACCGATTTGCCGAAGGAGCTGCGCGACTACATGGCCGAGCCCGGGAGCCCGGTGGCGGTCTAGGGGTGGGGGCGCGCCGGCGCCCCCACCCGCGGCGCGGTCAGCCGCCGCTCAGCCGCCGGCGAAGCCGGTGCGCGGCCAGGAGCATGCCGATGACGGCGCTCTGCGGTCCACGGGCGCCGACGGCGCGCAGCAGCGACCGGACCGTCCACAGGTGCATCTCGCTGACGTGGTTGGGCGAGCCGTGCACGTCGTCGATCTCCATCACCTCGGCGCGGGGTACGCGGTCGCGCAGCAGCTCCCAGTCGGCGGCCGGAATGATCTCGTCGCGCAGGCTGGCCCCGTACGACACCGGGATCGCCAGCTCGCCGAGCCGGTCCGGATCCAGCTCCCAGCCGTCGAGGCCGCCGATCACGTCGTCCGGCTTGGTGCCCATCATGTGCGCCAGCGTGTCGACGGTGATCCGTGGCACCCGCCGCTGCCAGCCGGCGTCGGTGAAGAACCTGTTGACCGGCGCGCCCACGGTGACGATGGCGCGGATCCGCGGGTCGTCCATCGCGCAGCGCAGCGCCAGGTGGCCGCTGAAGCTCAGGGCGATCGCGTACGTACGGGTCACATCCGCCCGATCGGCGACCGCGTCGAGGATGCGCGACAGCATGCGCCAGCTGTCCTGCTGGTAGCGCAGGGTGTTCTCGCCGACGGAGGGCAGCTCGGTGACCAGGCCGGCCACGCCCAGCCGGCGCAGGCCGGCGAGCGTCGGGGCCCACTGCTCCTTGACGGACACGATGCCGCCCATGACGATCAGCAGCGGCTTGGGGTCCTTTGTGGACAGGCCGCTGGTCCAGCAGCGCACCTGGCCGCCGTCGAGCGGGATGTCCAGCGGTTCGACGTCGGCGTTGCCGGACCGCCACCGGTCTACGGCCGCGACGCAGCGCTCCAGCGCCTCCTGCCGCTCCGGACCGTTGACGTACGGGAACCGGGCCATCGCGTAGTGCCGGGCGGCTTCGAGGTCCTTGTCCTGCCGCTCGAACACCTCGCCGGCGCGGCACCACTCGCCGACCCACGAGCCCGCGCCGTCGCCCTCGTCGGTGCGTACGCGGTCCAGCAGCGCCTGGTAGTCCGGGATCCGTTGGACCCGGGCGTGGGCGCGCACGTACTCCTTGAGCTCCGCCAGGTCGTTGACGGGGCGGCTGCCGGGGGCGCTCATCAGGCCACCGCCCCGGCGGTCGGCGCCTCGGCGGCCAGTGGCGTCGCCTGGAAGCACTCCATCGCCGCCCTGATCTCGGCGAGCACGTCCGCCGCCTCGGCGCCGTCGATCACGCGGTGGTCGAAGGTCAGGCTCAGCCGCATCGTCGGCGCGACGACGACGGCGCCGTCACGCACGACCGGCCGGTCGGCGATCCGGCCGACCCCGAGCGTGATCGTGGTGCCGCCGACGGAGTAGAAGCCGTCGATCGGCCGGTGCCCCAGCGAGCTGACCGCGAACGTGCCCATCACCTCCGCGCGGCGGGCCAGCGGGCGCACCCCGAGCCGGAACAGCAGGGGCGCGACCGGCCACGGCAGGCGCTGCAGCATCCGGGCCGCGGCGAACTCGGGCATCGTCGCCGGGTCGCCGTCGCGGAAGCGGTCGATGTCGCGCTGGATCTCCGGCAGGCTCGCCCGCTCGAGGTCGCGAAGCACGGTGGAGAGGACCACGCGCTGCCCGTCCAGCGCCTTGTCCAGCGCGATCTTGCCGTTGACCGCGGCGTACCGTGCGACCCGTGGCCGGACCCGGCCCCGGATCGCCGAGTTGGCCTGCGGGTGCGCGGCCAGCACCCGGGCCGCCGTGAAGAGCAGGTAGGCGATCGCGGAGAGCCGCAGGCCGCCGTCGCGGGCGGCCGCCCGGTGCGCGTTGACCCGGGTCATGTCGATCTCGGTGTCGATGTGCACCGGCGCGAACGCGCGGATCTCGTCGAGGAAGCGCAGCGTGTGCCGGCGCTGCTTGGGCACCGGCGCGATCGCCACCGCGGCGCTCACGCCGCCACCGCCAGGCGGTAGATGTCTTCGAGGCTGCCGGCTTCGAGGACGTCGGCCAGCGGCAGGCTTCTCCCGGTGCGGCGTTCCAGCACCGAGAGCAGCGACAGCACGTGTACCGAGTCCCACCCGGCGACCTGGTCCAGGCTGAGCGCGGCGTCTCCCGCGCTTACCGGCATGCCCATCTCGTCCCGCAGGAGCGTGATGAAGTCGTCGATCGTGTTCACGAGTGCTCTCCTCGGGTTGAGCCGGCCGGGGCTAGACCATCTCCAGCGCGAAGCCCGCTTTGATCCATTTGCTTGACTCGATGGCCACACCGACCGCGCGGTCGCCGGTGCCCATGCGGGGGAGCGCGCGCTCGAGTTGGAAGAACGGCAGCGCGTTGCCGGTGTTGCCGATCTCCGTGACGCACGAGATCTCGTGTGCCTGCGGCACGTCCAGCGCCTCGACGATCCGCGCCGTCATGCGGCCGGACAGCTGGGGTGGCAGCAGGTAGTCGAGCTCGGTGTCCTTCCAGTCCAGGTCGTCGAGCACCTGGCGCAGGGCCTCGGCGGCCAGCACCGGTACGGACTCCTCGATCGCCTTGTAGTCCTCGACGACGGGCGGCCGGTCGTTGTGGCGGTCGGCCCGGCCGGACCACTCGATGATCTGCCCGGGCGCCCGCCCCAGGCCGACGAACTGGACGAACGCGTGCCGCAGCACGGCGGTGTCGGGCGCCGGCCCGACGCCGAGCACGGCCGCGCCCACGCCGTCGCCGAACAGCATCCCGTTGACCTGCTCCGCGGGCGGCAGCGACGCGGCGTCGACGGTGACGTCGAAGTGCTTGGCGCAGGTGTCCCCGCCGATGACCAGCGCGTTGCGGTGCCGGCCGGAGCGGAGCAGGTGGCTGGTGATGTCGAGGGCCTGTACGGCGCCGGCGCACCCGGACTGGAGCTGGTACGTGGCGATGCCGTTGATGCCGAGCCGGTCCGCGATCAGGTTGACGGTGGCCGGCATGAGCATGTCCGGGGACGATGTCGCCAGCACCATCAGGTCGATGTCGGCGGGCGCGAGGCCGGCGCGGTCGAGCGCCCGGCGGCTCGCGGTCTCGCCCAGGCCGGTCAGCGAGTGCCGCACCTCGCCGGTGTCCAGGTCCACCGCGAAGTGCCGGGTGCGCGTGCCGACGAACGTGTCGATCCACTGCTCCCACGCGACCGGCATGCCGAACCGTTGGGTCAGCGTCGCGTTGTCGATGGCCGGGCCGGGCAGGGCGGTGCCCACCGCGCGAACAAGAATGTCGGGGGTGTCCATCCTGTGCCTTTCTTAGTCGCCGAACCGGCGTCGTCCAGTGTGGTCGGCACGGCTAAAGGAGGGCTTGGGCTGGGGAAACGGTCCTCGGTCGGGGTTAGCGCGGGGTGAGCGTCGCCCGTACGGACCCGCGCGGCCGCAATGTGATGAACGGCGCGACCGAGGGCTCGTCGAGCGCGGTGATCCGGTAGCGCGCCAGCACCGCCTGCAGCAGGACGGTCGCCTCCAGCATCGCGAAGTGCTCGCCGATGCAGCTGCGCGACCCGCCGCCGAACGGGAAGTACGCGTACCGCGGCCGGTCGCTGGTGCCGAGGAAGCGCTCGGGGTCGAACCGCTCGGGCTCCGGCCAGTACTGCGGATGCCGGTGCGTTACCCAGGGCGTGACGAGCACCATCGTGTCGGGCGGCAGGCGGTGGCCGGCCAGCTCGGTTTCCGTGGTGGTGACGCGCTCGTTCACGTACGCCGGCGGGTAGAGCCGCATCCCTTCCCGCAGCGACGCCCGGGCCAGCTCGTCGGCGCCCGTGTCGCCGGCCGCCTCCTCCGCGACCCGGTCCTGCAGCGCCTGGTCACGGCCGAGCTTCTGCAGCGTGAAGGTCAGCGCGCCGGAGGTGGTCTCCTGGCCGGCCAGGAGGAACACGAGCAGCTGGTCGCGAATCTCCTGATTGGACAGTGCCGCGCCGGTCTCCGGATCGCGCGCCGCGCGCAGCCGGGTCACCAGGTCGTCGTCGGCGTCGACCTCGGCCCGGCCGACGCGCTTGGCGAGGATCCGGTCGACCAGCCCGTACATCGCCGCGCGTAGCGCCGTCATCTTGCGGTTGTGCGGCGTCGGCCAGGCCAGTGGCAGCCGGATGGGCTGGAACGTGCGCGCCCGGACCAGGTCGGCGCCATACGGCACCAGCTGGTACAGGTCCGGCAGGACCTCGTCGACCTCCTCGCCGAACAGCGAGCGGCCGAGCACCCGTACGGCGTACCGGCGGGCGAACTGGTGCAGGTCGATGACCTCGCCGGAGCCGGTCCCCGGCTCGGCCAGCAGCTGCGCCGCCTCGGCACCCATCAGTTCCGCGTACCGGCCGACGCGGCGCGGTGTGAACAGCGGTTGCAGCGTGCGCCGCTGGCGCAGCCACGCGTCGCCCTCGGAGGTGAGCAGCCCGGTGCCGATCATCTCGGTGAGTACGCCGAAGCCGATCGTCCGCCGGCCGAAGTGCGCCGTGTTCGTGAAGACCTGGTGGACGTCGTCCGGGTGGTACGCGGCCACCGCGGTGTGCCCCAGCGGCCCGCGGCGCGGACCGAGCCGGTACGCGACCAGATCCCCGTGGTCGCGGAACCCGTCGAGCAGGCACTCGAGGAGGTCGCGCCGGAACGCCGGGGCCATGCCCAGCATCCGGTGCCCGGCGGGCCCGGGGATCGCGTCCAGCCGCGTGGCCGCCTCGGTCGTCACCACTTCGTCACCTCTCGTCTCGGGGGTGGTCCTGGGAAGGGCCGGTCAGAGCGTGGCCAGCACTTCGCGCAGCGCGCTGATCACCTTGTCCTGCAGGTCGCGCGAGAGCGACGGGTACATCGGCAGCGAGAAGATCTCGCCGGCGAGGCGCTCGGTGACCGGCAGCGAGCCGGCGGCGTAGCCGAGCTTCGCGAACCCGGTCATCGTGTGCACGGGCCACGGGTAGCTGATGTTCAGCGAGATGTCGTACGTCTTGAGCCGCTCGATGATGTCGTCCCGCCGCGGGTGGCGCACCACGTACACGTAGTAGACGTGCTCGTTGCCGGGCACGGTCGACGGCAGCACGAGGTCGGTGTCGGCGAGCGACTCGGCGTACCGGTCCGCGACCGCGCGCCGCCCGGCGATGTAGTCGTCCAGCCGGGTCAGCTTGCGCCGCAGGATCTCCGCCTGTACCTCGTCGAGGCGGCTGTTGTGCCCCGGCGTCTGCACGACGTAGTAGACCTTCTCCATGCCGTAGTAGCGCAGCCGGCGCAGGTTCGCCTCGACCTCGTCGTCGGAGGTGATGGTCGCCCCGCCGTCCCCGTACGCCCCGAGCACCTTGGTCGGGTAGAACGAGAACGCCGCCGCGCGCCCCATCGAGCCGGCGATCCGGCCGTGGTGCCGGGCGCCGTGCGACTGGGCGCAGTCCTCCAGGATGGTGAGGCCGTGGCGCTCCGCCAGCCGCTCCAGCGGCGCCATGTCGACGCACTGACCGTAGAGGTGCACCGGCAGCAGGCAGCGGGTCCGGTCGGTGATCGCGTCGGCGACCTGGTCGACGTTCATCAGGTAGCTGTCTTCGTCGATGTCCACGAACACCGGCGTCGCACCCGTGCCGTCGATCGCGACGACGGTCGGCGCGGCGGTGTTGGACACCGTGATCACCTCGTCGCCCGGACCGACGCCGAGCGCCTGCAGCCCCAGCTTGATCGCGTTGGTGCCGTTGTCGACGCCGACGCAGTGCCGCACCCCGTTGTAGGCGGCGAACTCCTCCTCGAACCCGCGCACGCTCCGCCCCAGGACCAGCTGCCCGGAACTGAACACGGTTTCGACGGCGTCCAGAATTTCGGCACGCTCGTTCTCGTACTCTTCGCGGTAATCCCAAACAAAAGTGGTCATGGCCAGACCGACCTCCCCGGTGTCAATGTCGGTCGCCAGGCAATAGGCAACTGCGGACATTTCGCAGCAGCCAATCATGGCGGATGTGGGCTGGCAACCCCTATGCCCCCTAACCCCAAAGGCCCGACAACCCAGGGGTTGCCGGGGGTGGAGTCGCCGAATTATCTTCCTAGCATGGCTGATTGCCGTGTGTGTGGCGGTGTTCTCCGTGAATTCTTCGACTTTGGGCGTCAGCCTCTGTCGGACGCATTTCCGGAATCCGGTGACGTCACTGATGAGTTCTTCTTTCGCCTAGCCGTGGGCTCCTGCGAGTCCTGCACGTTGGTGCAGCTCATGGAGGAGGTCCCACGAGAACGCATGTTCCACGAGGGCTATCCCTACCAGTCCTCCGGCTCCTCCGTGATGCGCAAGCACTTCGAGCAGACCGCGCGGCGGTTCTTGGAGACCGAGCTGACCGGCCCGGATCCGTTCATCGTCGAGATCGGGTGCAACGACGGCGTGATGCTGGGCACGGTCGGCGAGGCGGGCGTGCGCCACCTCGGCGTCGAGCCGTCCGGCGGCGTCGCCGAGCTCGCCCGCGGCAAGGGTGTTCGGGTGCGGACCGCGTTCTTCGAGGAGTCGACGGCGCTGGAGGTCGTCGCGGCCGAGGGCCGCGCCGACGTCATCTTCGCCGCGAACACGATCTGTCACATCCCCTACCTGGACTCGATCTTCCGGGGGGTGGAGGCGCTGCTCAAGCCCGACGGCGTCTTCGTGTTCGAAGACCCCTACCTGGCCGAGATCACCGAGCGCACCGCGTTCGACCAGATCTACGACGAGCACTACTACTACTTCACCGCCCGCTCGGTGCGGGCCACCGCCCGGCGGTTCGGCTTCGACCTGGTCGACGTCGAGCGGCTGCCGGTGCACGGCGGCGAGGTGCGCTACTCGCTGGCCCGCATCGGGCGCCGGGAGCCCAGCTCGGCGGTCGCGGAGCTCCTGGCCGAGGAGGAGGCGGCGGGCCTGGCCCTGCCGGCGACCCTGGCGGCGTTCGGCGAGCGGGTCCGGGAGATCCGGCACGACCTGGTCGAGCTGCTCGGGTCGTTGCGTGAGCAGGGCAAGCGGGTCGTCGCGTACGGCGCTACCGCGAAGAGCGCCACGGTCGCCAACTACTGCGGCCTCGGCCCGGACCTCGTGTCGTTCGTCTGTGACACGACGCCCACCAAGCAGGGCCGGTTCACCCCCGGCTCGCACATTCCGGTGGTCAAGCCGGACGCATTCTCCAACCCCTATCCCGATTACGCTCTGCTATTCGCGTGGAATCACGCCGAAGAGATCATGGCGAAGGAGCGCGCTTTCCGGGATGCCGGTGGCAAGTGGATTCTGTACGTACCGCGTGTACATATCCGATGAACCTCGGCCTGTAGTGAAGACGTCGTACCTGCTAGCCAGGCATGCGTCGGCGGCGCGTGCAAACGGGGCATTCGCGCGGGAACATCCTCAGTACTCTGGACACATTGCCAGTCACACAGGGTGCCCGCCGTGCGAATGCCCCTCGCATGGCACCGGTACAGGTGAGGAGGAGCGATGGCCGGATCCACGGAGAGCGACGCGTCGGTAGTAGCCGAAGGGCTCTCCAAGCGCTTCGGTAAGACGGAGGCGCTCAGAGGGCTCGACCTGTACGTCGCGGCGGGGACCGTGTGCGGCATGCTCGGGCCGAACGGCGCTGGCAAGACCACCACAGTGCGCATCCTGGCGACGCTCATCCGCCCCGACTCCGGCTATGCCCGGGTCGCCGGCTTCGACGTCGTGCGCGATCGCGGCAAGGTGCGATACCACATTGGACTCGCCGGGCAGTACGCGGCGGTCGACGAGAAGCTGTCCGGCCGCGACAACCTGCGCATGTTCGGCCGGCTGTACCACCTGAGCGACCGCGTGGCCCGGAGCCGGGCCGACGATCTGCTGGAGCGCTTCGACCTCGCCGAGGCCGGTGGCCGCAGGGTCGAGACGTACTCGGGCGGCATGCGGCGCCGGCTCGACCTGATCGCGAGCCTGATCATCGCCCCGCGCGTGCTGTTCCTGGACGAGCCGACCACCGGCCTCGACCCGGCCAGCCGCAACGAGATCTGGGCGGCCGTCCGCAACCTCGCCCAAGAGGGCACGACCGTGCTGCTCACCACGCAGTACCTGGACGAGGCCGACCAGCTCGCCAGCCAGATCGTGGTCGTCGACCGCGGGCGGACGATCGCGTCCGACACGCCCGACGCGCTCAAGGCGGCGATCGGCGACCGGCTCGACGTCGTGGTGCGCGACGTGCGCGAGCTGGCCGCCGCCGCCGAGGTGCTGAGCCGGTTCGCCGGCCTGGAGGCGCGGGTCACGCCGGAGCGGCGGGAGGCCAGCGTCGCGCACAACAGCGGCTCGCTCGCCGTCGTCGACGTGATCCGTGAGCTGGATCGGGCCGGGCTGTCGGTGGAAAACGTGTCGCTGCGCCGCCCGACGCTGGACGAGGTCTTCCTGCGCCTGACCGGCAACGACCAGCCGGATCCGCCGGATTGGCGCGACGCGCCGCCCGAGTCCAATTCCCACGCGGACATGAAAGCGGGTAAGCCCTGATGAGCGGCGCGCCGATGGTCCCACCGATGCCCACTTCGCCGCTGGAGAAGCTGCGCTGGACGCTCGCCGACGGCTGGACGCTGGTGCGGCGGGAGTTCTGGCACATGAAGTCCGAGCCGATCCAGATCGTCCTGCCGCTGATCTTCTCGGGCGCGCTGGTGCTGCTGTTCGGCTACGTGTTCGGCAGCGCCATCTCGGTGCCCGAGGGTGGCAACTACCGCGAGTACCTCATGCCCGGCCTGTTCGCGATGGCCTCCGGCACGCCGGCGATGATCAACGCGGTGGCGATCGCGCGGGAGAAGTCCAAGGGCGTCGTCGACCGGTTCCGCTCGATGCCGATGTCGCGCGTGGCGATGCCGTTCGGGAAGACCGGCTCCGACATCGGGATCGGCATCATCGCGCTCGCGATGACCGCGACGGTCGGCCTGCTGGTCGGCTGGCGGGCACACGAGGGGCTCGGACGCACGGTCGCCGGGTTCGCCATCCTGCTCTTCTTCCGGTATGCGATGAGCTGGGCCGGCGTCTTCCTGGGGCTGGCCACGAAGAGCGAGACGCTGGACAACCTCGGCCCGCTGTTCTTCCCGTTCATCATGATCAGTAACGCCTTCGTGCCGACCGGAAACATGCCCACCTGGCTGCGCACGATCGCCGACTGGAACCCGGTCAGCGCCGTCACGCAGTCCGCGCGCGTGCTCTTTGGCAACCCGGGTGCGGACGCCACGCACTCCGCCTGGCCGCTGGAGCACCCGATCATCGCCACGCTGGGCTGGTCGGTGCTGCTGATCGTCGTGTTCGGCAGCCTGGCGGTGCACCGTTACGTGACCGCCGAAGACTGAAAGCAGGCTCCAAGGCAGCAGCGCCGGACCCAGCGGGTTCGGCGCTGTTTCCATGTGTCCACACTGGATACGACAAGCACAAAGCAAGCACAGAAAGCGGGGGCCGTCTGGCTGACGGCCCCCCTTTGTGTTTCTCCGGTCGGGCGGCAGGTGCGGCTCGTGGCTACCTGGGCCCGGCCTCACACCGGCCGATCAGGCCGGAGTCGGCTCGCCGAACCAGGTCCGCAGGGCGGCGCCCAGGCCAGCGGTGTCGGCGGCATCCGTGACGGCCCAGGCGACCCGGCCGTCCGGGCGCAGCAGGAGCGCCGCGGCGGCGATCTCGGACGACGGCCCCGAGGCGGTGACGACGTCGACCCGGTCCGCCCAGCCGGCGGCGGCGCCTTCCAGCGCCTTGTCGCCGGACAGGTCGAGCAGCACGCCGCGGCCGGCGTGCAGCAGCTCCGGGACGGTCACCTCGCGGGCGCCCATGGGCAGCTCCGCCTCCGGCAGGCGGGTCCCGAGCAGTGGGTGCTCCGGCACGCCGGCATCGGCCGGATAGGTCAGCGCGTACTTGACGTCCAGGCCGCCGACCATCTTGACCAGGTACTCGTTGACGTTGTCGAACTTGGTCAGCTCGGTCAGCACG